>Ga0187784_10002362_pt1 | contig 15100 bp, 14 predicted proteins | sample 1015_SJ02_MP15_2_FD_132964 | JGI IMG/M metagenome (GOLD analysis project Ga0187784, IMG submission 132964) | Tropical peat soil microbial communities from peatlands in Department of Meta, Colombia - 1015_SJ02_MP15_20_MG | ecosystem: Environmental > Terrestrial > Soil > Wetlands > Peat | place...
CAAAGCCTATGAGCAGCCCGACGCCGAGGCCGCCGCCGCGGCGGTCGCGGCCTAACGCGGCAGCGCCGGGTCGAAGCTCCCTCGGGTCCCGGTCAACCATTCATTGATTTTGCAGGCGAATTTCGGAGTCGGCCGGGCCGACGCGTTTGCCGAGCGGCTTTAAGTGTTCAAAAATTGGAACAATTTCTTGATTTTGGGACGGAGCTGGTCCATCTGAACTTTGGGGCGACGGATGCCGGCGGGATTTAGGTGGTCGAATGACAATCGAGCCATTCGCTTCGGATCCCTTCGTGGTCGGCGATAGCGCGCCGCGCGCCGCGTCGGCCCGCATTCCGGCCGAGGAGTCGTTGTGTCCGGTGGTGACCCACCACTGGGTCAACGCCGAGTACAAGCACCTGATCGTCGAGGCCTCGGCCAAGGCGCTAGCCGTCACGCCCGGGCAATTCTTCAATCTGTTGTGCCCGTCGCCGGACGTCGGCGAATTGTTTTTCCGCCGCCCGCAAAGCGTCTATCGCGTCGACCGTGAGCGCTCGCGCATCGAATTTTTGTACAAATGCGTCGGCCGCGGCACGCGCGGCCTGGCGACGCTGGAACCGGGCGACCGGCTCAATATGGTCGGGCCGCTCGGCGTCGGCTTCAAGCTCGACCCGGCCTGGCGGCACATTGTCGTGCTCGGCCGCGGCGTCGGCATCGCCACCTTAGGGCCGATCTCGCAGCTCGCCCGCGATAATAATGTCGGCGTCACTGCCATCCTGTCCGCGCGCAACGCCGACTTTGTCATGGCCGACGACTATTTCCGCGCGGCCGGCGAGGTGGTCGGCGTGCTCGACACCGACGGTTCCAGCGCGGTCGACAACGTCGAGAAGATTATTGCCGGCTTGATCGCGCAGCAGCGCGCCGATGCGTTTTTCACCTGCGGCTCGAACCGGCTGTTCCAGCTGATGAAGCGGCTGGGCCGGGCGCACGACATTCCGGGCCAGGTGGCGATGGAGCAGGTCATGGCGTGCGGGCTCGGCCCCTGCTACGTCTGTGTCCGCACCTTCGAGGTCGGCGGCAAAAAGGAGCTGCGCCGGGTCTGCATCGACGGCCCGGTGTTCGACATGCAGGAGGCGGTCGGATGGTAGACATGCGGGTAAAGATCGGCGCGGTGACGCTGCAGAATCCGGTCATGCCGGCCTCGGGCTGTTTCTCGACCGATCTCGCCCAGGTCATGGACCTGAACCGGCTCGGCGCGCTGGTGGCGAAAACCGTCTCGCGCGACTATCGCGCCGGCAATCCGCCGCCGCGCGCCGCCGAAGTCGAAGGCGGCATGATCAACTCCATCGGCCTGCCGACCAAAGGCATCCACTATTTTTTGCAGCACCAGGTGCCGGACTATAAGCGCTTCACGCCGCCGCTGGTTGGCTCGATCTCGGCGACCACGATCGAGGATTTCGCGGCCATGGCGCGCGACGTGGCCAAGTCGGCCATCGACGTGCTCGAGGTCAATATTTCCTGCCCGACGCGCGACCCCAAGGGCGGCAATTTCGCGCTGCATGCCGAACACACCTATGACGTGGTCAAGCTGATCCGCGCCACCACCGACAAGCCGATGTGGGTGAAGTTGTCGCCGAACGCCGGCGACATCGTCACGGTGGCGCAGGCCGCGGAACGCGCCGGCGCCGACGCGCTGGTCGTCGCCAACACCATCTTGGGGCTGAAGATCAATACCGACACGTTCCGCCCGGCGATCGGCAACAAGTTCGGCGGCTTGTCGGGCCCCGGCATCAAGCCGATCATCGTGCGCATGGTCCATCAATGCGCCAAGGCGGTGAAGATTCCGATCGTCGGCGTCGGCGGCATCGTCAAGGTCGAAGACGCCGTGGAATATATGCTGGCCGGCGCCTCGGCGGTGATGATCGGCTATCTGACCTTTCGCAATCCCACCGGCATGATCGCCATCATCGAGGGGCTCGAGGCCTGGTGCGCCAAGCGCGGCTTTGCCCGCGTCGCCGATCTCACCGGCGCCATGATCGACGAGCCGCCGATGGAAACCTTTGCGGCGGCGGCGGCGCCGATCGGGTAAACTGCGCTCATGCCCACGCGCCTCACCATCCGCAAGCCGGACGACTGGCACCTGCATGTGCGCGACGGCGAAATGCTCAAAGCGGTGCTGCCGTTCACGGCCAGGAATTTCGGCCGCGCCATCCTGATGCCGAATCTGGTGCCGCCGGTGCGCACCACGGCCGACTGCCAGGCCTATCGCGACCGGGTCATGGCGGCGTTGCCGAAGGGCGCGAAATTCAAGCCGCTGATGACGTGCTATCTTACCGATGACACCGATCCCGACGACGTCGAGCGCGGCTTTCGCGACGGCGTGTTCACCGGCGTGAAGCTTTATCCGGCCAACGCCACGACCAATTCGGCGGCCGGCGTCACCGACTACGGCAAGGTGATGCGGGTTTTGCAGCGCATGGAAAAGATCGACATGCCGTTTTTGATGCACGGCGAAGTGACCGATCCCGACGTCGACGTGTTCGATCGCGAAAAGGCGTTCATCGACCGCTATCTGTCGAAATGGCTGAAGCAGTTTCCCGGGCTTCGCTTCATTCTCGAACATCTGTCGTCGAAGGACGGCGCCGATTTCGTCAAAGCCGCCGCGCCGCAGGTCGGCGGCACGATTACCGCCTATCACATGATGCTGACCCGTAACGACTGGTTCGGTCACGGGCTCAAGCCTTACATGTATGTGATGCCGGTCATCAAAACCGCCCGCGACCGCGCCGCGCTGCGCCAGGCCGCGACCTCCGGCGCGGCCTGCTATTTTCTCGGCACCGATTCCGCGCCGCACCCTTACGCCCGCAAGGTTTCGACCAACGGCGTGCCCGGCATGTTCAACGCGCCGGTTGCGCTGGAGACCTATGCGCAGGTGTTCGAGGAGGAGGGCGCGCTCGACAAGCTCGAAGCCTTTGCCTCGCTCAACGGACCGAAGCATTATCGCATGCCGCCGAACGACGAGACGATCACCTTGGAAAAGTCGCCGTGGACGGCGCCCGAGGAGGTCAAGGTGGCCGGCCCCGACGAGCGGGCTTTGATCTGGCGCGGCGGCGAGACCATCGCCTGGAAGGTGGTGAGCGGATGACCGATTTCCCCGACAAGGCGACGATTGCCGAGCTGACGGCGCGGATGCTGCTCGAAGTCGATGCGGTCCGCTTCATGGCCGACAAGCCGTTCATCTACACGTCGGGTTGGGCCAGTCCGGTCTATACCGATTGCCGGCGATTGATTTCGTTTCCGCGCGTTCGCCGCACGCTGATCGATTTCGGCGTAGCGACGATCGAGCGCGAGGTCGGCTTCGAGCAGTTCGACGGCGTGGCCGGCGGCGAGACCGCGGGCATTCCGTTCGCCGCCTGGATGGCCGATCGCCTGATGCTGCCGATGCAATATGTGCGCAAGAAGGCGAAAGGCTTCGGCCGTAACGCGCAGATCGAGGGTCACATCGAGACCGGCGACCGCGTGCTGTTGGTCGAAGACATGACCACCGACGGCCGCAGCAAAGTCAATTTCTGCAAGGCGCTGCGCGGCGCCGGCGCCGTGGTCGACCATGTCTTCGTGTTCTTTTTTTACGACATCTTTCCCGAGGGCGAGAAAATTCTGAAAGACCTCGGTGTCACGCTGCATGCGCTGGCGACCTGGTGGGACGTGCTGGAGGTGGCCAAGAAGAGCGGCAGGTTCGACAAGGCCAAGCTCAGGGAAGTGGAAAAATTCATGAAGGATCCCGCCGCGTGGTCGAAGGCGCATGGCGGCGTGACGCAGGCGGCGGAGTGACGGGACATGAGTCAGGTTGCGGACGTAGTTGTGCTGGGCGCCGGCAATGCGGCGTTCTGCGCGGCGCTTGCCGCGCAGGAGGCGGGTGCCAAGGTTGTCATGTGCGAGGCCGCGCCGGAGGAGGAATCCGGCGGCAATAGCCGCTTCACCGCGGGCTCGATTCGCGTCGTCTATGACGGCGTCGACGACATCAAGAAACTGGTGCCCGACCTCACCCCGGCCGAAATCGAAACCACCGATTTCGGCACTTATACCGCCGAGCAGTTTTTCGACGATATGGCGCGGGTGACGCAACATCACGCCGATCCCGATCTGGTCGAGCTCTTGGTGACAAAAAGTTTCGATGCGCTCGACTGGATGCGCAACAAGGGCGTGCGGCTCATCCCGATCTACGGCCGGCAGGCCTTCAAGATCGACGGCAAGTTCAAGTTCTGGGGCGGACTCACCGTGGAGGCGGTCGGCGGCGGGCCGGGCCTCATCAATATGCTCACCGCGGCGGCGAAGAAGCGCGGCATCGACATCCGCTATTCGTCCCGCGGACTCGATCTGTTGTTCGACGGCAACCGCGTCGAGGGCGTGCGCGTGCGCGAGAACGGCGACGTACGCGAATATCGCGCCAAGTCGGTCGTGCTCGCCTGCGGCGGCTTTGAGGCCAATCCGGAATGGCGCACGCGCTATCTCGGGCCGGGCTGGGACCTCGCCAAGGTGCGCGGCAGCCGCTACAACACCGGCGACGGCATCCGCATGGCGCTCGACATCGGCGCCGCCCCGCGCGGCAACTGGTCGGGCTGTCACGCCGTGCAATGGGAAATGAACGCGCCCGAATTCGGCGATCTTGCGATCGGCGATCAGTTCCAGAAGCACTCCTATCCGTTCTGCATCCTGATCAACGCCGCCGGCAGACGCTTCGTCGACGAAGGCGCCGACTTCCGCAATTACACTTATGCCAAATACGGCCGCGTGGTTCTGGAGCAGCCGGGCCAGTTCGCCTGGCAGGTGTTCGACCAGAAGACCAAGCATCTGCAACGCGACGAATACCGCATCCGCCAAATTACCAAGGTGACCGCCAATACCATCGAGGAGTTCGCCAACAAGCTGGAGGGTGTGAATGCCGCGGAGTTTCTGAAAACCGTCAAGGAATACAACGCCGCGGTGAAGACCGACGTGCCGTTCAATCCGAATATCAAGGACGGCCGCTGCACGGTCGGGCTGCCCATCAACAAGAGCAATTGGGCGAACACCATCGACGCGCCGCCGTTCGAAGGCTACGCGGTCACCTGCGGCGTCACCTTCACCTTCGGCGGTGTGCGCATCAACACCGACGGCGAAGTGCTCAACACTGATTACCGGCCGATCAGCGGACTCTATGCCGCCGGCGAACTGGTCGGCGGCCTGTTCTACTTCAATTATCCCGGCGGCACGGGCCTGATGTCGGGCACCGTGTTCGGCAGGATCGCCGGCGCTGCGGCCGGCCGCGCCGGCAAGAATTGACGATGGACGCGAAGGTCGAACGCTCGCTCAACGAACTCTCCGCGACCGAGATCGCGGCGAAAATTGCCGCCGGCGAGATTACTTGCGAGGCGGTAACGCGCGATTGCATGGCGCGCATCGCGGCGCGCGACGGCGTGGTCAAGGCGTTCGTCAATTTCGATCCCGAGCTGGCGCTGGCGCAGGCGCGCGCGCTCGATCGCGCGCCGCACCGCGGACCGCTGCATGGCGTACCTGTCGGGCTCAAGGACACCATCGATACCTTCGATATGCCGACCGAAATGGGTTCGCCGCTGTATCGCGGCCACCGGCCGCGCCTCGACGCGGCTTGCGTTGCGCTGTTGCGCCGCGCCGGCGCGGTGATCCTCGGCAAGACCGCGACCTGCGAATTCGCCGGCAGCGCGCCGGCGCCAACCACCAATCCGCACAATGCCGCGCATACGCCCGGCGGCTCGTCGAGCGGATCGGCGGCGGCGGTAGCCGATTTCATGGTGCCGGCGGCGCTCGGCACGCAGACCGGCGGTTCGGTGTTGCGGCCGGCGTCGTTTTGCGGAGTTTTCGGCTACAAGCCGACCTACAACACCTTCAACAAGTTCGGCGTCTGGCCGGCGGCCGATTCGATCGACACCCTCGGCTGGCTTGCCCGCTCCATCGACGACATCGAGCTTTTGACGGCTGCGCTGCGCATGCAGACGCCGCAGCCGGCGCGCCGGTTGGACGCCGCGCCGCGGATTGGGGTATGGCGCACCGATTTGTGGGACACCGCGCAAGCGGAGACCAAAGCGGCGCTCGCCGACGCCGCCGCCAAGCTCGGCAACGCCGGCGCCAAGGTCGGCGACGTCGAACTGCCGGACGCTTTCACCGGCTTGCACGTCGTCGCCCGCTCGACCATCAATTTTTACGAGCGCGCCGCCTGCATGGCATTCGCCTGGGACTATCGCCGCGACCAGTTGTCGCCGCAGATGTGGCGCTACATTGAGAACGGCCGGAAAATTTCGCGCGATGACTATGTGGCCGGCATGCGTCGCCTCGACGCATGCCGCGCGCTCTTACGCGCCGTGTTCGACGAATTCGACGTGCTGCTGGTGCCGTGCGTGCCGGGCGAGGCGCCGCAAGGTCTCGACTTCACCGGCGATCCGTCGCTGCAGGCGATCTGGACGGCGCTGCATACCCCGACCATGACGCTGCCGACCCATCGCGGCCCGCACGATCTGCCGGTCGGCATTCAATTGGTGGCGGAGCGTTACGACGACGACCGTCTGTTCGCCTGCGCGCGCTGGATTTGGGACCGGATCGGCGTAGCGGAATTGGTCGGCGTGCGGCGGAGCCGATAAATGGAATTCGACAGTGCGTTCGACGTGCCGCTGCCACCGGCGCAAGCCTGGGCGGTGCTGATGGACATTCCGCGCATCGCCCCCTGCATGCCGGGCGCCGAACTGACCGAAGTCGTCGATGCGCAAAACTACAAAGGCAAGATCGCGGTGCGGCTCGGGCCGGTGGCGCTGGCGTTTGCCGGTCGCGTCGCGTTCGATGGCGTCGACGCAATGAGCCATACCGCCCGGGTCACGGCGCAAGGCAGCGACGCCAAAGGCCGCGGCGGCGCCAATGCCACGGCGACGTTCCGCATCGAGCCTGCCGCCGGCGGATCGCGGGTTCTCATTCACACCGAGCTGATGCTGTCGGGCGCCGTTGCGCAATATGGCCGCGGCGTCGGCATGATCGAAGCCACCGCGGCGCAGATCGTCAAGCAATTCGCCGGCAATCTGCGCGCGCAGTTGGCCCGCGAGTCGCAACCGGCGTCGGCGATGCCGCCGCCTGCAGCCGCGCCGATCTCCGGCCTGACCCTCATCGCCCGCGCTATCTGGTCGAGGATCGTTGCTCTATTCAGGAGCCGCCCAACTTAGCTATCATTGCGTCGCCGGCAGCCGATGCGGCGAGGCGACAGGGGAAATCATGGGTCGATCGGGCATGTTGCGCGCAGCGATTGCGATGTTGGCAGCGCTCGCCGCCGGCACTGGCCTCGCCCGCGCCGACGGGATTGCCGACTTCTACAAAGGCCGCGATGTCTCGCTCATTATCGGCTACAGCGTCGGCGGCGGCTACGACGCCTATGCCCGGCTGTTGGCGCGTTACGTCGGCAGGCACATTCCGGGAGAGCCGTCGATCATTCCGCAGCAAATGATCGGCGCCGGCAGCCTGCGTTCCGCCAATTATCTTTATTCGGTGGCCGTCAAGGACGGCTCGGTGTTCGGCACCTTTTCGCGCAGCATGGGAATAGCGCCGCTGATGGGTCAGGCGGACTTCGACAGCCGTAAATTCACTTGGCTCGGCAGCGTCACCGACGACGATACCACTTGCGTCACCTGGCACACGTCGCCGATCAAGACCTGGAGCGATTTTCTGGCGAAACCTGCCAAATTCGGCGGTCTCGGCGCGGACGCCGATCCGGACATTTGGGCGCTGCTTTATAAGAACGTGTTTGGCGCCAAGCTCCAGCTCGTCACCGGCTATCCGGGCACCAATGACGTGACGCTGGCGATGGAGCGCGGCGAAGTCGACGGCCTGTGCGGTCTGTCGTGGAGCACGATCAAGACCCGCCATCCGGATTGGCTCACCGGCCATTCGGTCAATATCCTGGTGCAGGCCGCGCTCAAGAAGGAGCCGGAAATGGCGTCGGTGCCGCTGGCGTCCGATCTCGCCACCAACGATGAACAGCGCCAGATCCTGAAACTGTTATTGACGAGCCAGGCGATGGCGCGGCCGTTCGCGGCGCCGCCCGGCATTCCCGAAGACCGCAAGAAAGCTTTGATCGCGGCGTTCGATGCGACCATGACGGATCACGATTTCCTTGCCGAGGCGCGGAAGCTTGATTTCGACGTCCACCCGGTCAGCGCGGCCACCATCGACGCGCTGCTTGCCGAAATCTACGCCACGCCCAAGGACGTCGTAGCCAAAGCAGCCAAGGCAATCTCGAGTACAGGTCAGTGAGTGAATTGATCGGAACGCGCGTTCCGCGGCTTGAGGACCGCGCGCTCTTGACCGGCAATGGCCGATTTGTCGACGACATCGCCGCCGACGGCGCGCTCGCCGCTGCCTTCGTGCGCAGCCCGCATCCGCATGCCCTGATCCGCAGCGTCGACGCGGCCGCCGCCCGCGCCGTGCCGGGCGTCGCCGCCGTGCTCGTGCTCGGCGATCTTTTTCCGGTGCTGAAGCAGCGGCGCATGGTCCGGGTGTCGAATTCCGGCAACAAGCTCGATCAGAGCTGGCCGTTCGCGCTCGCCGACGGCGAGGTCTCCTTTGTCGGCGAGCCGGTCGCCATCGTGCTGGCGGCGGACCGCTACAGTGCCGAGGACGCCGCGGCGCTGGTCGCGGTCGATTACGAACTTCTTGCCGCGGCGACCGATTGCCGCCTCGAGCGCGCGGCGCCGGTCCGCCGCGAGCTCGCCGCTAACCGGGTCATCGCCTACAAGGTGGCTTACGGCGACATCGACGCGGCCTTCGCCAAGGCCGCCCATGTCGTGCGGGAAGACTTCTGGATTCATCGCGGCAGCGGGCATTCGCTCGAGGGCCGCGCCATTCTCGCGCAAATCGCCGATCGCGAGACCGTGGTGTGGGCGTCCACCCAGAAGGCGCACGATCTGCGCACCGCTTTTGCCGACTATATCGATCTCGACGAAAACCGGCTGCGCGTCGCCACCGCCGACGTCGGCGGCGGTTTCGGCCCGAAACTATGCGTCTATCCGGAGGACGTTGCCGTGGTCGCGGCCGCGACGCTTATGCGGCGGTCGGTCAAATGGATCGAGGACCGCCGCGAATATTTCACCAATGCGGCGCAGGAGCGCGACCAGTACTGGTCGGTCGAACTTGCCGCGGAGGCGGACGGACGCGTCCGCGGCCTGCGCGGCCGTCTCATCCACGACATCGGCGCTTATGCGCTGCAGGACGTGAACATTCCGTACAATTCCGCGACCACGCTGAGCGGACCCTATATCGTGCCGGCGCTGGCGATGGAGGTGGCCGCCGCTCACACCAACAAAGCGCCGGTGTCGTCGGTGCGCGGCGCCGGCTACCCGCAGGCCGCCTTCGTCATGGAGCGCATGATGGATCGGCTGGCCGCCGCGCTCAAACTCGATCGCGCCGAATTGCGGCGCCGCAATCTGATCCCGGCGGAGAAAATGCCCTATCTGAAGCCGCTGAAATCGCGTGCCGGCGAGCGGATGCAATACGACAGCGGCGATTATCCGGCCTGCCAGGCCGACATCCTGCGTGCCGCCGGCTGGGACGATTTTCCGCGCCGCCAGGCCGCGGCGCGCGCGCAACGACGCTATATCGGCATCGGACTTGCGCACGGCATCAAAGGCACCGGCAGAGGCCCGTTCGAATTCGGCAATGTGCGGGTATCGCCGACCGGCCGCATCACCGTATCGACCGGCGCCGCGCCGATGGGGCAAGGACTGGCCACCGCGCTCGCGCAAATCTGCGCCGACGTTTTCGGCGTACGCGCGCAGGACGTCGCCGTGGTCGCGGGCGACACCGCCGCCGCGCCGCTCGGGTTGGGGGGCTTTGCCAGCCGGCAGACGGTCACCGCCGGCTCGTCGGTCAAGATCGCGGCGCTTGCGGTTGCGGCCAAGGCGCGCCGGCTCGCCAGCCACATGCTGGAAGCCGCCGAACACGATCTTGAATTCGCCGACGGCGAAGTCCGCGTGGTCGGCGCGCCGCAGCTTGCGGTCAAGCTCGGCGAATTGGCGCGCGTGCTCAAGGGTGCGCCGGGCTACGGCTTTCCGCAGGGCCTCGAGCCCGGCCTCGAGGGGAGCGCGACCTTCCGCGTCGATCAGCTCGCCTACAGCAATGCCTGTCACGTGGTCGAGGTCGAAGTCGATATCGAAACCGGAGGCGTTGCCGTGCTGCGCTATCTGGCCATTCAGGACGCCGGCCGGCGCGTCAATCCGATGATCGTCGAGGGCCAGGTCCACGGCGGCATCGCCCATGGCGTCGGCAATGCGCTGTTCGAGTGGATGGGTTACGACGCGGCGGGCCAGCCGGTCACCACGACGTTTGCCGATTATCTGCTTCCCACCGCTGCCGATTTGCCGAGCTTCGAAACGCTGTATAAGGAGTCGCCGTCGCCGCATAATCCGCTCGGCGTCAAGGGCGTCGGCGAGGTCGGCGTCATTCCCGCCGCGGCGGCGGTGGTGTCGGCGATCGAAGATGCGTTGTCGCCGTTTGCCGTGCGCATCGCGCAGATGCCGATCATGCCCCACGAGATCGTCGAACTCATCGCCAAAGCCCCCGCCAGACAGTGATGAGATAAAGCTGTGGAAGGGAGAATGAAATGAACCGCTTGAAAACCGCCACCTGGCGCATTGCGCTCTGGTCGGCGCTGGTCTGCGTTTTTTGCCTGCCGGCGCGCGCCCAAAATTTTCCCGACCGGCCGCTGCATCTGATTGTTCCGTACGGGCCGGGCGGCATCACCGACTTCGCCGGCCGCACCGTGGCGCAAAAGCTCGGCGAGGTTCTGGGCCAGCCCGTGGTGGCGGAGAACAAGCCCGGCGCCGGCGGCATCGTCGGCGTCGATTACGTCGCCCACGTAGCGCCGGACGGCTATTACATGGCGATCATGGATCCCGCGGTCGTCATCAATCCGACGCTGCAGAAATCGATGCCCTACGACATATTCAAGGACCTCGTCACGCTGTCGGTCGTCTGCTCCTCGCCGGAGGTGCTCGTGGTCTCGCCGCAGCTCGGGATCAAGACCTATGCCGAGCTCGTCGCCTACGGCAAAGCCAATCCGGGCAAGCTCAATTATGCTTCGGCCGGCGTCGGCACAACGCCGCATCTTGCCGCCGAAATGTGGAAGCTGCGCACCGGGATTGACGCGGTGCACGTGCCCTATAAGGGCATCGGCGCCTCGTATACCGATATGATGAGCGGCAAGGTGCAAATGTCGTTCTCCAGCATCGCCGGCGCGCTGCCGTTCACCAGCAAAGGCAGCGTCATTGCGTTGGCGACGACCGGCACGACGCGCTCGCCGGTCTATCCCGATCTGCCGACCGTGGCCGAGGCGGGGTTGCCGGGCTACAGCGTCGATCTTTGGCTTGCGCTCTACGGCACCGCCGGAACGCCGCCCGCCGTGCTGGCCAAGCTCAATGCCGGCATTGCCAAGGCGCTGCAAGACGCTCAGCTCAAGGCGTCCTTCGCCACGTTCGGTCTCACGCCGCGCAGCACCAACCTCGCCGAAAGTGCTGCATTCACCAAGTCGGAATACGAAAAGTGGAAGCAAGTCATCACCGAGGGCCACATCACGCTCGACTGAACCGATGACCAATCCGTGGCCGAGCGAACTGCGCCTGCATAAGGATCGCAAGACGCTCACCGTCGCCTTCGACGACGGTGAGCGCTTCGATCTGCCGGCCGAATATTTGCGGGTGCGCAGTCCGAGCGCCGAGGTGCAGGGCCACTCGCCGAGCGAGCGGCGCATCGTCGCCGGCAAGCAGAATGTGCAGATTTTGGAACTGCATCCGGTCGGCAATTACGCGGTGCGGCTGGTTTTCGACGACCTGCACTCTACCGGCATTTTCAGCTGGGACTATCTGTTTGAGCTCGGGCGCAATCGCGACGCTTATTGGCGCGATTATCTCGCCGAGCTCGCGGACAACAAGTTGTCGCGTGCGCCGCCGGCGCGATGAGGCGAAAACGCGCGCATTTTTACCATTGTTTTGCAGACAATCCTCACGCGCGACTTAACGGGCTGCTTCATCCGCATTCGTAGATTCGTCTATGCGCGTCATCGGCGCGCATTCCAGCACGGCCTTCTGTACGAGGGGCGACACAAACCGGGTGAAGGATCACCGCCATGACGTATCTCGGCAAGTCACTGCACGCTTTTCTGGCCAACGAGGAGGGCGTAACCGCGATTGAATACGGCTTGATCGCGGCGGGCATAGCTGTTGCGATCATCGCTACCGTCGCGGCGCTCGGCACCAACCTCAACACGACGTTCTCGACCGTCTCCACCAGCCTGAACTAAGTTCAACGCGCCGCCGCCAGCCGGCGCGTCAACGATCGGTCAACTTCGCTTCGGCATGATCGGGGCAGTGTCGGGGAGGGGCGTACGATGGGGCGCCTGCCGACATCAGAACGGCCTCGGTCCCTCTCCCTCGGGACCGGGGCCGTTCGCTTTTAGCCGACATTGACCCAGCTAGCCGTCGCGGCAACGCCGTCACCGCGGCCTTGCGCCAGCCGCCGGCGAAGTAATTTCGGCGCATGGTTGACAAAGCGTTCCCGCCGGCGCGGCCAAACCAGAACGCACGGACCGCGCTGGCGCTACCGGCTTGGTTTCGTCTAAGATCGCGGCAGCGGCCGAAACGATGCCGCAGATTGAGGGAGGGAAATCCGATGAAGTTGCGTAGTTTGACTGCCGTCGCGCTGGCTGCCGGCTTGCTCGCCGCGGGCGCGTCCAATGCCCAGCAGCAGCCGCCCGCCGGCGCGCCCGATCTGAATGCGGTGCCGCCGCAGATGCCGTTCAATCTTCCGTTCGGAACGCCGATCAACTTGGAGAAGGCCCAAGCTTTAATTCAGGCGGCCACGGCCGAGGCTAACAAGCGAGGCTGGCCGGAAGACTTCGCGGTCGTCGATTGGGGCGGCAATCTGGTGGCCTTTGCGCGGATGGACGGCGCCCAGCTCGCTTCCATCGCCATCTCTGAGCACAAAGCGCGCACCGCGGCGCGCTATCGCCGTCCGACGCACGCCTTCGAGGATGGCGTGCAGAAATTCGGCTTTAATTATCTTCTGTCGCTGGACGACGTCATCGCCTCGCGCGGCGGCATTCCGCTGGTTGAAGGCGGCAAAATTATCGGTGCGATCGGCTGTTCGGGCGGCACCGGCTCCCAGGATGAGACGTTGTGCCAAGCCGCGATCAGCGCGGTCATCAAGTAGTCGGGGACGACGCAAGCTTCACGCGGCTCTCAGCGCAAGGGCGGCAGCAATGCCGCCCTTGTTGCGTCACAGAATCGGCTATGACGGAGCCATGCGGATCGCCTTGCGCCTCTGCCGCCTGCTTTGTTCGGTCGTCACCTGCCTGGTCTTGGAGCGGGCGGCGCTCCACGCGCAGTCCGGCCAACAAGTGGCGCCCGATTTGGCGGCGGCCATGGCGCAATATCGCCGCGCAGTCGACGCCTATAACACGGTGCATGACGCTTATGCCGCCGCGGCGGGCGCGTATTGGAATGCGGTCGCGCAGAAGCGGCAACTGCGTAACGCCAAGCGTGCCCAGGGCGAGCCGCTGACCATCGACGATTATGTGCTCACTCAGCCGCCGGTCTATACCGGGCCGCCGAAGCCGCGCAATCCGATCAAGCCCGAAGTGCCGCCGCGGCCGGTTTATGTGCCCGTCGTCGCCGATTTTCTGGCCGCGGCGCAGACCGAGTTCAGGTTCACGCCGCACCTGCCGCAAAGCGAGGACGAGTTCAAGCGCGCCTATGCCAAAGTGGCGCTTGCCGCCGGGCTGACCAGGGATCAGATCGTGCGCATCTACGGGTTCGAAGCGACCGGCAACGGCAGCTATGACGTCGAAGCCGGGCTTGAATTCAACAAGCATGCCCGCGCCATCACCACCGCGCTCGGCTACAACCAGCTCTTGGCGACCAACTCGGTGGAGATCCTGGCCGAGGACGGCAACCGCTTTGTCGCGCAGCTGCACGAGCGCGCTGCGCAATTGCCGAACGACCGCAAACGCGCTCTGGACAATAAGATCGACGTGCTGCGCCGGATGATCGCGTTCGCGCGCAGCGTCCCGGATTCCTGGGGCCAGCACGAAATGCTGGCCAATACGGCCAAGGGGCTGGGCGTGCACGCGCTCAATCTCGATGTCGACCTCGGCCCGTTGTTGCAGACGCAAAAGCTTCTGGATTCGGTGATATTCGCGCGCCGCAAGGGGTTGGCCGGCTCGCTCAGCGCCGCCGAGCTGGAGATGATGAACCTCACCGGCGACGGCAACGGCTTCGATATGGTGACGATGCCGATGCAATGGCGCGACAAGGTGCCGACCGCGAATTTCTTCCAGCCGAGCGGCTATGCCGATAACCCGGTCGCGCAAAGAAACAATGTGGTGGCCAAATTGATCGCGGCGACCGACGGGCAAATGGACCAGGAGATCAAGAAGCCCGGCGCCCAGGAACTGGCGGCTTTATTGCATTGACGGCGTCACCGCGCCGGCGCCGGACCAGTCGTTGCCATGACGCGCTCGACTGTTAGGATGCTTCCGGGCAGGCAGCGTAGGGCGGTACGGCTCGTGGGCATGAAACGGCGCGAATTCATCGCACTTGTGTCCGCTACGGCGGCGAGCTGGCCGTTTGCGGCGCGTAGCCAAACTCAGCCCGCGCAGCCTGCGGATGCATCGATCGGCCAGGTGGCCACCGTCAGCGGCAGCGCCAGCGTGACGCGCGGCAACGCCGCCGCCACGGCATTGAAGGTCGCCGATCCGATCTTCAAAAACGACACGCTGGAGACCGCCGCGGCGTCCGCGCTCGGCGTCACCTTCGACGACCAGACGACGTTCAGCCTGTCGGCCAATACGCGCATCGTCGTCGACGACTTCGTCTATCGGCCGGGCGGCGATGCCAATGCCGCCGCATTCAATGTCGCGCTGGGTACCGCCGCCTTCGTGGCGAGCCTCGTAGCCCAAACCGGCAACATGAAGATCGCCACGCCGGAGGCGACGCTCGGCATCCGCGGCACCACCGGCGTGGTCGAAGTGCCGCAGGCCGGCGGTGCCGCCGCGCCGACCATCAAGCTCTACCCGGACGCC
>Ga0187784_10002363_pt1 | contig 15098 bp, 14 predicted proteins | sample 1015_SJ02_MP15_2_FD_132964 | JGI IMG/M metagenome (GOLD analysis project Ga0187784, IMG submission 132964) | Tropical peat soil microbial communities from peatlands in Department of Meta, Colombia - 1015_SJ02_MP15_20_MG | ecosystem: Environmental > Terrestrial > Soil > Wetlands > Peat | place...
CGTCATGCCACATGGCTGGCCTCCACGGCTCGCGGCGTCGCATCGCCGCCCTGGCCCGCAACGGCGGCCAGACCGATGCGACGACCGCCGGGCTCCTCCGCCGTCACCCGGCCCCCGCCCATCGTGACCACGCGGTCGGCCAGTGGCACCGACAGTTGCGGCTCGTGCGACGACAGCAACACGGAAGCGCCGTCGGCGACGGCGTCGGCGATCAACTCGCCGAGGAGTGTGCGCGCGGGCGCATCGAGGCCGGCGTGCGGCTCGTCGAGCAGCCACAGCGCGGGGCGGCGGGCCACCAGCGCGCTCAGGGCCACACGGCGCCGCTGGCCTGCCGAAAGGCGTCCGGCGGGCGTGTTCCGCAGCCGCCCCGTAAGGCCGACACGTTCGAGCGCCTCGTCGGCCCGGCCCACCGGGAGCCCCAGGGCGCGCACGGCGAACCGGGCGTTCTCCGCCGCGCTCAGCTCGTCGTAGAGGGGGGCGGCATGGCCGAGGAGGCCGACGTAGCGGCGCACGGTGGTGTGGTCCTCGGTCAGGTCCACACCGAGCACGGTCGCCTCGCCGGAGGTGACCGGGAGCAAGCCGGCGCAGGCCCGCAGCAGGCTCGTCTTGCCGGCGCCGTTGGCGCCCACCACCACGACGACCTCCCCCTGGTTGACAGAGAGGTCGACGCCGGCGAGGGCGGGGAAGCGGCCGGCAAGCGCGACCGCGCTACGGAACAGGACGACAGGGGCCATGGCCTTCCCCACCATGCTAGGGGGGCCGGGTCCCACCGATCCAAGCGGGGTCGGTACCCGCCACGGCCCCTCAGGCCCTCCCAGCTGGGCTTCGGCCCCGCACCCAGCACCTGGGCCGCACCGCGGCACTCGGGCTCCCCGGGGCCCCCTCGCTAAGGTCGCCCCAGCCATGGCCACCGTCCTCGTGCCCCTGCCGGCGTGCGACTTCGACCCCACCGAGGTGGCGGTCAGCTGGCAGGTCCTCACCGCGGCCGGGCACGACGTGCGCTTTGCCACACCGTCGGGACAGCCCGGGCGGGCCGACGAGCTCATGGTGACCGGCCAGGGGCTCGACCCCTGGGGTGCCGTCCCGGGTCTCCGCAAGGTGACGCTGGTCGGCCGCGTGCTGCGTGCCAACCGTGATGCCCGGCGGGCGTACGACTCCCTGCTGGCCGACGAGGCCTTCGGCGCACCCCTGCACTGGGGCGCCGCACGGCGCGGCGTGTACGACGCCCTGGTGCTCCCCGGCGGGCACCGAGCACGAGGCATGCGCGCCTACCTCGAGAGCCCCGAGGTGCAGCAGATGACGGTGGACTCCTTCCGCGCCGGCAAGCCGGTGGCGGCCATCTGCCACGGGGTCCTCGTGGCGGCGCGCGCCGTCGACCCGGCCACCGGGCACTCGGTGCTCTACGGGCGCACGACGACCGCGCTCACCTGGAGCCTGGAGCGCAAGGCGTGGGACGTGGCGCGCTACACGCGCTTCTGGGACGCCAACTACTACCGGACCTACGTCGAAGAGCCCGGCCAACCCTCGGGGTTCATGTCCGTGCAACAGGAGGTGACCAGGGCGCTGGCCGACCCCTCAGACTTCAAAGACGTCGCGCGCGGGACCTCCGACTGGCGCCGCAAGACCAATGGGCGCGCCCGGGACAGCCTGAGCGACGCCCGGCCCGCCTTCGTCGTGCGCGACGGCTGCTACGTCTCGGCCCGCTGGCCGGGCGACGCACACACCTTCGCCCGCACGTTCGCCGAGGTCTTGGCCGAGCGGGCCTGAGGGCGCGTCCGAACAAGCCGTCTGCCCCGGGACCAGGGCCACGCCGGAGAACGGTCCGGCTCACGGGTATCCGGAAGAGGGCATCGCTTCGGGTCGTATACGGCGCGACCGCCACGCCGTATACGACTCACGACAACTCTCCCTCGAGGCGCCGTATGCGACGCGCCGACCATGTTCGGGAGGCCGGCGTCCCTCGACGCCGGCGGCACGGCCGGCCTGCGGTGCGGCCCGGGTCAGCTCTTGGAGAGGCGCCCGAGGCCGAGGTCGTTGAGCAGGTTCGAAAGCTGCGTCGACACCCAGCTCACGTTGTCGGTGAGCAGGAGGACCCCAAAGACGACCAGGACGATGCCGGCGACCAGCTCCACCGCCCACAGCCAGCGGCGGGCCCGCACCAGTGCCGCCGTGAGACGCCCGAAGGCCAGGCCCACGAGCACGAAGGGGACGGCCAGGCCGAGGGAGTAGGCGAACAGGAGGAGCACACCGCCGGCCAGGGTGCCGTTGCTGGCGGCCAGACCGAGGACCGCTCCGAGCACCGGGCCGATGCACGGCGTCCAGGCGAACGCGAAGGCCATGCCCATGACCGGAGCTGCCCACACTCCGAGCTTGGACGGGCGGACGTCGAAGCGGTGCTCCCCCGTCACCCGCGACACGACCCCCAGCGTCCCGCTCCCTGCGTGGGCCCACACCCGCGCCGGGAGAGCGCCGAGCAGCATGACCACGCCGAGCCCGATGATGACGACGCCGCTCACGTGGCCCAAGAGGACCTCGTGGGCCTTCAGGATGCGCCCGATGCTCGAGGCGGCCGCCCCCAGAGCGACGAAGACCAGCGTGAAACCGGCCACGAACAAGCCGATGCCGCGCAGCACCGGGCGCAGGGCGACTGAGGGGGTAACACCCTCGCCGCCTGCCTCGAGCTCGGCCGCCGAAAGCCCCGAGACCATGGAGACGTAGCCGGGCACCAGGGGCAGGACGCACGGCGAGACGAAGGACAGGATCCCGGCCCCAAAGGCCACCAGGACTCCGGCCGGATTGGCCGAGATCGCAGCGGGGACGAGCGCGGCCGCCCCCGGCTACCTGAGGCTCTTGGCGACCAGCTCCATGTCTGCCTCCACCATCATGGAAACCAGACTGGGGAAGTCGACCTCGGGCTGCCAGCCCAGCTTGGTGTGCGCCTTGGTGGGGTCGCCCACCAGAAGGTCGACCTCGGCCGGTCGCAGGAACCGGTCGTCGATCACCACGTGCTGCTCCCAGTCCAGTCCCGCCGCCTCGAAAGCCAGGCGGCACAGCTCGCGCACCTCATGGGTCTCGCCGGTCGACACCACGTAGTCGTCAGGGGTGTCCTGCTGGAGCATGAGCCACATGGCACGGACGTAGTCGGCCGCGTAGCCCCAGTCGCGGCGCGCGTCGAGGTTCCCGAGCGCCAGCTTGTCGTCGAGCTTGTGGGCGATGCGCGCCACCCCGTGGGTGACCTTGCGGGTGACGAACTCGAGCCCGCGCCGCGGGGACTCGTGGTTGAAGAGGATGCCCGACGATCCGTGCAGGCCGTAGCTCTCCCGGTAGTTCACCGTGATCCAGTGGCCGTACACCTTGGCCACGCCGTAGGGGCTCCGGGGATAGAAGGGCGTCGTCTCCCTCTGGGGCACCTCGAGGACCTTGCCGAACATCTCCGAGGAGCTCGCCTGGTAGAAGCGGATCTCCGGGTCTACGAGACGGATGGCGTCGAGGAGCCGTGTCACGCCCATGGCCGTCGTCTCGCCGGTGAGCACGGGCTGGCTGAAGCTGGTCTGGACGAACGACTGGGCCGCCAAGTTGTAGACCTCGTCGGGCTTGTGGTCCCGCAAGATGTTGATCAGCGAAGCCTCGTCGAGGAGGTCACCGGGCACCAGCTCGATGTGGTCCTGAATGTGCGCGATGCGCTCGAAGTTGACGGTGCTCGACCGCCGCACCATCCCGATGACGTCATAGCCCTTTGAGAGCAGGAATTCAGCCAGATAGGAGCCGTCCTGGCCAGTCACCCCGGTGATCAGTGCCCGCTTCCCCATCGAGGCAACGCTAGTCGACCGGCGTGGCGAATCCGGGCCGCGCCTAGTGTGCCGTCGTGCCGACGGCCTGCATCGTCTCCTTCCGCCTCGGCGGCAGTGACGGCGTCTCGGTCGAGTCGGCCAAATGGGCCGCTGCGCTGGCCCTCCTCGGCTGGTCCGTTCGTACGGTCGCAGGCGCCGGCGCCGTCGACACGCTCGTGGGCGGCCTGGCCATGGACGCCGCCGAGCCGCCGACGCCCGCCGAACTCGAGGACGCGCTGGCGCCCGCCGACCTGGTCGTAGTCGAGAACCTCTGCTCCCTTCCGCTCAACCCCGGTGCCGCGTCGGTCATGGCGGCCGTGTGCGCCGGCCGCCCCACGCTCCTGCACCATCACGACCTGCCGTGGCAGCGGCCGCACCTGGCCCACCTCCCCCCGCCCCCCGACGAGCCCGCCTGGGCGCACGTCACCGTCAACGAGCTGAGCCGCCGCGAGCTGGCCGAGCGCGGCATCCGGGCCACGACCGTCTACAACGCGTTCGATCCCGACCCGGCACCGGGCGAGCGGGTCCGCACAAGGACCCGCCTCGGCGTCGCCGACCGAGCGACGCTGCTGTTGCAGCCCACGAGGGCGCTCGCGCGCAAGAACGTCCCCGGTGCCCTGGCGCTCTGCGAGGCGGTGAGGGGCACCTACTGGCTCCTCGGTCCGGCCGAGGACGGGTACGGACCCGAGCTCGAACGACTGGTGGCGGGCGCCGGCTGCCCGGTTCTGCGCGGCATGCCCGCTGGCGCGTGCACGATCGCCGATGCGTACGCCGCCTGTGACGTCGTCCTGCTCCCCTCCCTCTGGGAGGGGTTCGGCAATCCGTCGGTGGAGTCGGCCACCTACTGGCGACCGCTGGCGATCGGCCCCTACCCCGTGGCGGCCGAACTCGCCGCGTTCGGGTTCCGCTGGTTCGACGCCACCGAACCGGCCACGCTGGCGGCCTGGCTGCGCGCACCCGACAGCCGGCTGCTGGCACACAACCATGAGGTGGCGGCCCAGTACTTCAACCTGACGGACCTGCCGGACCGCTTGGCACGGGTCCTGGCGGGCATCCCCGGGCTGGCGGACGCCACCTGACCCTTCGGTAACCTGGACCGGTGGCAAGTGCGACCCAGACCGCAGCACGTCGGCTGACCGCGGAGGAGCGGCGTCGCCAGCTCTTCGCCGTGGCGCTCGAGCTCTTCGCCCAGCGGGGCTACCGGGCCACCACGATGGACGACATCGCGGAGGCCGCCGGCGTCACCAAGCCCTTGCTCTATCAGCACTTCTCGTCCAAGCGCGCCCTCTACCTCGAGCTCGTCGACTCCATCGCACAGGACCTGCTGACCGCCATCGGCCAGGCCGTGGGGCGGGCCGATGGCCCACGGCAGCAAGTGGAGCTCGGCTTCGCCGCCTACTTCCGGCTGGTGGTGAGCCATGAAGCGGAGTTCCGGCTGCTCTACGGGCGGGACCACGCCAACGACGAGGAGCTCGGCCGTGCACTGCGGGCGGTGGAGGACGCAATCGCCGTGGCGATCGACCCCTTGATCGACGCCGGTCTCGACGACGACCACCGCCGACTGCTGGCCTACGGCATCGTGGGCATGGCAGAGGGTGCCAGCCGGTGCTTCATCGAGCAGCGACCCGAGTCGGGAGCCGTCGAAGAGGAGGCTCAGCGACTCGCTCGACGCATGGCCGACCTCGCCTGGGCCGGCCTGCGCTCGGTGCACGCCGACTGATTGGCGGTCGCCCGGCCGTGGACCGTGGCGCCATGTCCCCTTCCCGCCGGCGAGCTCACAGGAGGGTGACCAGGCGCCGGCACAGCTCCCACAGCTCGTCGACACACGCGGCGTAGACGTCGGCCTCCTGCCCCGCCGGGTCCAGCACGTCGTCGTCGTCGCAGACCTCCACGTCCGCCAGGTCGAGTGCGGCCACCCGCTGCGCCAACGCCGGCGGCGACGGACCCAGCACCCGGCACAGATACCGGATGGTTGCAGCCTTGCCCGCCGCGTCGGGGAACCGGCGGCGGACGAAGCGCACGTGGTCGGCTTCCATGGCCACCACCAGGTCGGCGTGGACCAGGTCGACGCCGTACACCTGCTTGCTGCGGTGCTGCCGGAAGTCGGCTTCAGCCAGTTCGGGGAGGCGCGACAGTGCAGTTCGGGTGCGCAGGCTCATGGGCTGCCCATCGACCGTATGCGTGCCGGCCGTGACGACGCGCAGCGGGTCGTCACGCCGGCTCTGGCTCAAGTAGTCGAGCATGAAGCCGGCCATGACCGAGCGCGCCGCGTTGCCGGTGCACAGCACCAACAGGTCGGTCATCCGTCGGCGCGCAGCAGTGCCAAGGCGTCGGAGTCGAGCACATGCTGGGCGTGGCGCGACACGCTGGTCAGGAACATCAAGTCGCCACGCTCGGTCCGCTGCACCAACATCGACGCCAGCATGCCGATGCGGATCCCGAAGAACGTGTCGCGCCGGACGTCGGCCTGCAACTGTTCGAGGGTGTAGCCGCGCACCCCGTGCCGGCACAGGGCGTCGTGGTAGTGGGCCAAGAGGTCCTCCTCGTTGGCCCGGCGGTCCTCCGCACTCAGGCAACCACCGATGAAGTACGCCACGTCTCCTGAGCCACCCGACCATGTCACCGTCTGCCAGTCGACGACGACCGGGCGCGGGTTGCCCGGCTGGAAGAGGAGGTTGTCCAACCGGAAGTCGCCGTGGCTCGCCGTGCGCGGCCCCGAGCGGCGGAGCTCGCCCCAGAGCGACAACCGCTCGGCGAAGATCCGGCACACCTCCTGGTGCTCAGGGGCCATGGTGTCCGCGTAGCGCTCGAGAAATCCCGGCGCCAACGACGACATGAGGGCGGCCAGGAGCTGGTCGGACTCGGGGCTCTCGCGGTTGAGCCACTCCAGAGCGCCCAGGTCCGGCGAGTCCCAGCACGGCGCGTGGAGCCCGGCCATCTCCTCGAGCACGGCAGCCGCCGTGTCGACGTCGCACGCCTCGATCTGGTCCCCCTGGGAGGCGCCCACGACGTCCTCGAGCAGGAGCGTGAACCAGCCCGTCTCGGGCTCGACCTCGCACACGTAGGTGCCCGGGACCCGCGCGGCGACTCGGGCCGCCACCTCGCGGTAGAAACGGACCTCGACCTCGTAGGCGCGCAAGGCCAGCCCCGTGGCACGGCTCTGGTCGTCGGCCGAGGCGAATTTGCCCACCACACTCGCCGGGCCCGAACCCCGAGCGTCGAACGTCAGAGTGAACCGCACCGTGTCGGCCATCTGCCCGGTCCCGATGGGCTCGCTCTCGAAGGAGACAACGCGTGCTCCGTTCGCCAGCGCCCCGGCCTGCCCAAGCACCGAGGTGAGCCAGTCGGCCGTGACCTCGCCAGGGGTGTGGATGAGTGAGGGCGCGCCCATGGGAGGGAGAGACTATTGCCCGGGGCCGGCGTGGGAGGATGGCCACGTGATCGAGGCCGCCACTTCGTCGAATGGGACCCCGAGCGTCGGCGCCGCCGTCGTCGTGGCCGTCGTGTGCGCCGTGCTCTCCGCCGTCATCGCCACGATGGGCCGCCGGCGGACCGGACGAAACCTCTGGCGCATGCCGGTGTGGCTGTGGAGCCTCATCGGCCTCCTGACCGGCCTGCTCGGCCTGGTGCTGGCCTTCATCGCGTTCGTGGCGCCCGGCGGCACGAAGTCCCCGCCACCGCCCCGGGCCGCCCCTGGAGCGGCGCCGCCGGGCTATGAGGCAGGCCGGCCCGACTCAGACCTCGGGCCCACCATCCCTCCGGAGCAGTCGAGCCCGGAGCAGTCGAGCCCGGGCCAGTCGGGCGGAGCGGCCAGGGTCATGCTCGACTTCCCGCCACCTGCGGGTCCCCCGCCGGCCTACGACGCCGCCCGCGCCAGGGCGAGCGCGCCAACGGGCCCTTTGAGTGCCGGCGGTTCGTCACCAAGTGAGAGGCCAGCGTGGCGACCAGATCCCAAAGCCCCGACGCGCTACCGGTACTTCGACGGCGAGCACTGGACCGAGTGGGTCTACAGCCGGCACGCCGGCATCTCGGTCAACCACCTCTGAGCCGTCGCCGTCTGGTGCACGGCCCCTCACCGTGGGTGTGACGCCCGGAACGAGTTGCGGTGCACAAGGTCAGCCGTGTCACGGCGCACCCGGAGGGTGGGTGTCGGCGGATTCAGTGGGTAACCGAGGCGCGCGCCGAACGAGACTTTGAATTGCGGGGGGAAGTCCAGCAACCGCCGTAGCTCTGCCTCGACGTGGTCGCCGCTCAACGCACTGAGGATCTGCATGGAGATCCCGCCCGCTTCGGCCATGAGCCACATGTTCTGCATGACGCAACCGAGGCTGATCATCCCGAGCACGTCTCCCGCCGACGCGGGCGCGCGCCGGCTGGAGTCGTGCAGCACGATGAGGAGAAGGGGTGCGCTGGCGATCGCATGGCCGAGAAAGGCGTGTTCCGCAAGCTCTGACGGCGAGGGCTTGGCATCTGGGTCGAGCCACGATGGAGGGAACATCCCGGCCAAGATGCCGACCTTCTTGGACCGCAGCTCATCTTCGGAGAAGGAGAGCTGAGCGAGGTTCTCCCGGATGAACTCCACCGAGACCTCTGAGCGGATTGCCGCGATCTGCTCCAACATGCCCGGGTCGTCCACCACGATGATCTCGTAGTTCTGCATGTTGTGGGCCGTGGGGGCCCAGCGGGCGGCTTCGAGAATTTGCCCGAGGAGGCCTGCGGGGACCGGCCGATCGGGGTCGTATGGCATGCGTGCCGAATGCCGCGCCCGTATGACATCGAGGATCTCGCTCACTGGTGCCTCCTCCCTGAGGTGTGCCTCGATGGCTCGTCGTCGCGCCGCGGTGTCGTTTCCCCCTCGCCAGTCTGTGGGCGGACCAGACCCAGAATTCGTGTCGCTGACAGGGCGGTTGCCAGCGCCATGAAAGCCATCGAAGAGTAGAAGGCGGCGTGCAGACCGGTCGTGAAGGCGGGACCTAGGTATCTCGGAAGGCTCGTCGTGCCAAGGAAGATGGCGAAGGCGAGATGCCGGGAGATCGCTCGAGCAGCAACGAGGATGGCGACCGAGAACGAGAACACCATGCCCACGTTGCCGAACGTCCGCAAGAGGCCGAATGCCGTGCCGAAGTCCCCCCCTGGTGCCATCTTCATCACGACAGAATTGTTCGCGGGGATGAACGCGCCCGCTCCGATGCCGTTGACCACCGCCCCCAGCGTGACGACCCACAACGGGGTGCCTGGCCGGAGATGCGCGTAGACGAACAAGGCGATCATCTGGGTACCGAGACCGAAAGTCGCCGGCCAGACGGCGCCGACCCGATCGGCGAGACGGCCGCAGAACGGGCCGATCACCCCACCCACGAGGTAACCGGGGACGAGGAGGAGGGATGCGTGAAGCGGTGTCAGCCCGCGCACCCCCTGGAGGTACATGAGGACCAGGAACAAGACGGCGAAGTTGGCCAGAGCCTGGAACAGCGCTGCGAGGAGCGTCGGGGTGAAGGTCGGGATCCTGAACAGCGACAAGTCGACCATTGGTGACGGTCGGTGTCGCTCGACCGCCACGAAGGCACACAACACGAGCGCCCCTCCGAAGAGGTAGCCCAGGGCCGACGCGCTGAGACTCGACGTTGCCAACTGGGTCATGCCCCAGAGCACGCCGAACAGCCCGGCGCCGAGCAGCACCATGCCGGCAAGGTCCAGCTTCCCCCGGCGTCGTGGGTGCGAAGAGCCCAGCGCGTGCCACGCAAGGACGAGGGCCACGATCCCGGTCGGCACGTTGATCCAGAAGATCCATCGCCACGAGACGTACGTGATGATGATCCCTCCCAGCAGGATGCCGAGGATCGCACCCACGTTCCAGCCGATCGAGTTGTACCCGAACGCCCTCCCTCGTTCGTCTCTCGGGAAGGCGTCGGCGAGCACCGCTCCGCTGTTCGCCGTCAGGAACGCCCCGCCGACCCCTTGGATCGCCCGGAACGAGATGATCGTCGCTTCGTTGCTGGCGCTCGCGCACAGTGCGGAGCCGACGATGAAGACGAGGAATCCGAGCTCGTACATCCGCGAACGCCCGAACATGTCGCCCAACCGGCCGACCTGCGTGGCCAGGACGGTGACCACCAGGATGTAGGCGATGATCACCCATACGACGGACGAGAGGCTCATGTGCAGCGAGTGCTGCATGGCCGGGAGAGCCAGGACGACGATGGTGGTATCGACTGCCGCCATGAGGACGCCCATCATCACCACCACGACGACGAGACCACGGCCGCTCCGGGCCGAGAGGCCCGGGCGGCCCCCGGGCCGCCGCCCGCGCGAAGACGACTGGGCACTCGAGACGGCAGGCATGCCCATGGGTCGACTATGCCCCAGGCGCGTCGATGAGTGGCAGAGCACTTCGACCCGTTCTCCCATCGTGCGGAACGAGGTCGGGAGCAGGGAGCCACCGCATGGCAGAGACGGAATACTCTCCTCGTCGTGAGATCGTCCGGAGGCCCTCACCGAGAGGCCCGGCCGGACGCTCTGACCGCAGAGCTCAGAAAGGCTCCGCTTGGGAGAAGAGGCTGACCGTGACGAGTCCGACACACCGGCCAGACAGGGAATTGCCGACGCTCGAGACGCTCCCGGACCCATCGGGGCGGCGGGTCCTGGTGCGGGCCGATCTCGACATCCCGGTGTCCGCAGCCAGCGAGCCCGGCCGGTCTCGCCAACTGAGGCAGCTCGCGCCGACGGTGCACTGGCTTCTCGAGCGAGGTGCCCTCGTCACCATCTGCGGACACCAGGGTACGCTCGGTTCGGCCCACGAAGACGGCACGTTCGAACGAACGATTCAGGCCCTCCAAGAGCTGTACCCCCGAGTGAGCGTCGCCCCCAATCTGTGCGCCGACGAGGGGACCGTCGAGAACCCTGAGTTATTGGACCGCCTCGTATACGGCCAAGACCTCTTCGTCAACGACGACTTCCAATGGTCGTCAGCACCGCTCACGTCGATCGTGGGACCTCCTTCGAGGTTGCCGAGCGCCGCCGGTCGCCAACTGGAGAAGGACGTGGCGCTCCTGACTCCGCTCTTGGCCACCACCGAACGGCCTTTCGTCGTCGTCCTCGGTAGCCGCGACACCGTCGACCGACTCCCCAACCTTTACTCACTGGTGTTGCGAGCGGACGGCGTCTTGGTCGGAGGTCAGATGTCCGTCCCCTTCCTCGAGGCCATCGGGAAGCAGCCCGAGAGCGACGAGCCACCGGGCTTCATCGACGAATGCCGCCACGCATACGGAGTCGGGCACGAGATCGGTCATCCGATCCAACTCCCTTCGGACCTCGTGTGGGAGTGCCGGGACGGTCGGACCCAGATCGGCGAGCAGGACGATGTCTTGGACGGGTCGATCATGGACATCGGGCCGAACACGGCGCGGACCTTCGGCGAGATCATCCGAGGAGCTCGGACCGTGTTCTGGGCAGGTTCGCTCGGCAGGGTGGAAGACGTCCGCTTCGCCCAGGGAACGCTCACGGTCGCCCAGGCCCTCGCCGGCTCCTCGGCGACGACTATCTTCGGCGGCGACGCGTTGCTGCACGTGCTGAGGGCGAACGACCTGCTTCCGCTCGACGCGCCCATCGTGAGCGCAACGGGGAGCGCCATCGCGTTGCTGAAGGACGGCGACCTCGTCGGACTCGCAGCGCTGAGAGAGCAGCCGGGCTGATCGGGGCGACTCCCGAGGCTCGTCCTGAACGTCGCCGGGCCCGCCCACCAACCGGATTTGGACGGACGACGATGTCTGTGCTTTCTACGGAGTGGCCTCCATTGAGATCCTCATGGACTCGTGGCCACACTTCCCTCGCCCCCTCTCGATTCGAGCTCGAGGCCGCCGCTGGCATCCGATCCACCACCTCACATACTTCGACTTCCTTGTCGAGTGGGGTCTCCAGGAGACCGGCGCCCTCGCCGAGGGCAGCGACGCTGGTTCATCCGCTACTACACGAGTGGCCAGCCCGGCGTCGGCCCTCGCCGCGACGTTCCGGGCACTTTTCCGACGAAGGAGGATTCTGAGGAGGCTGCAGAGCTCATCGGCGCCAGCTCCTCGACGCCGTGAGCCCGAGCCGGAGGGACATCCACCCCTCTCGGCGCCTGGTTCGGGTGGCGCTCGATCTCTATCGCAAGGAGCTTGAGAACGACCAGCCGTGCCAGCGGGCACCAAGAAGGCCGAAACCAGCCGACTTAGGGTGGCTCTCAAGAGCTCCCCTGCCTATAGCCGCCCGGTTGCGTACCTTCCCCGCTACGCGCAGAAGGTCCTCGGCGAAGCGGAACGAGCGACCACCGCGTCCGGTACCCCCAAGAGCGAGAGCTCCAAGTCAGGCATCCGCACCTCCTCGTCCAACTTCGGGAAGTGGCTGGTCAAGAACGGCCGAGCGGATCTCCCAGACCGTGTTCGTGCGGGCCTTCGCCGGACTGCGGACTTGTGAAGTTCTCGCTTTGCATTCCAGTCGCATCAGTGCGGATGGCCACGAGATCCGAGTCGACCGCCAGCTCGACCGCTACAGCACATGGAGCCCCGGTTGCCGGCTGAAGCCCTCATGGTGCCGCCTGGCCACTTACGAGGCTGCCGTGGGCCCCGACCTCGACGACGCCATGGTCGACGGCTCGATCCACAAGGCACCCTGTGGCGGCGAGGGCACGGGCAAAAGCCCAGTTGACCGGGGCAAGCTGGGCTGGAAGTGGTCGATCGCCACCGACGCGGTGGGCATCCCCATCGACTGGATGGCCGGCCCGGCCAACCGCAACGACACCACGCTGCTCGAGGCCACCCTCGAAGCAGTCGACGACCAAGGTCTCCTCGAAGAGATCGAGACGCCGCACCTCGACCGGGGCTATGACAACGGCGTGGTGCGGCGCCAGGTGGCCGAGGCGGGCATCGCGCACGTCGTCGTCCCCAAGGTCCGCCCTCGCACCGGGACCGCCCGTCAGGCTCCAAAGGCGGTTCCGCTCGGTCGGCGCTGGCCGGTCGAGCGGACCAACAGCTCTTGTTGACCACGTGGTCGACGAACCCGGGCTTGTCAAGCTGCTGGACCGGGGCTATCTGGCGAACCGGTAGGGATGCCTGTGCGCTCGCTCTTCAAGGCCATTGTCTCCATCGAGACGACCGCATTATGTACGACCCTGATCACTTCAAACGAACCTGTTCAACCGAGAGAAGATCGCGATCCCGTGAGCCTCCCGACACAGTGGCCGATCCCGACGAAGCTCCACACGAATGCACCCTCCAGGTCGCGATGTGGCTTGGACCTTCGGGTGAACACTGCTCACTTGGCCATGCCGACATCCGCGGACTGGCCACCGAGCACCTCGCTCACGTGGCGGGCAATCTGGAGGTCCTCTCGGGCCTCCACCACGAAGGACCGCACCGATGACGTGTCGCCGGTCAGCTCGGCGTCGGGATGGGCCCGAGCATTGACACCCTCGTCGAGGACCACGCCGAGGAACCCCAGGCCGGCCGCCGTTCGCGCCCGAACGGACGTAGCCCGTTCGCCCACACCCCCGGTGAAGGCCAGGGCGTCCAACCCGTTCATCGCTCCGGCCATGGCGCAGATCCCGGCACGGAGCCGGTGCACGTAGACCTCGACGGCCAGGGTGGCCTCCTCGTCACCGGTGGCCTCGGCATCGAGAACAGCGCGCATGTCGGCGGTGCCGGTGAGTCCGAGCAGCCCCGAGCGGTGTTCGAGGGTCGAAGCGAGCTCGGCCGGGGGGAGCCCCACGTGCTCCTCCAGCCACAGCACGAGACCAGGGTCAACGGTCCCCGAGCGCGTGGCCATCACGAGGCCTTCCAGCGGAGTGAAGCCCATCGTCGTGTCGACCGAGGCTCCGAATGCGACCGCGGCCAACGAGGCGCCGGCACCGAGGTGGCACGTGACGACGCGCAACGATGTGGCCGGTCGGCCCATCAGCGCGGCGACTCGGCTGGTCGCCCAGGCGTGGGAGAGGCCGTGGAAGCCGTAGCGACGCAGTGCCCACCGGCGGCGCCACTCCCTGGGCAGGGCGTACGTGGCCGCGGCCGCAGGGAGGCGCGCGTGGAACGCGGTGTCGAAGCAGGCCACCGCAGGGACGCCGGGCAGCAGCCGGCTCACGAGGTCGAGGCCGGCGAGCGACGGCGGGAGGTGCAGAGGAGCCAGGTCGACCAAGGCATCGAGGCGCCGGCGGACGTGCTCGTCGACGAGCACGGGCGCCGTGAACTCGGCTCCGCCGTGGACGATGCGATGCCCGACCGCCTCGATCTCGCCCTGTGCCGCGATCACCGCCCCGATCGCGTCCTCGTCGACGCGTCCGGCGACGGGCACCGACTCCGCTGCCACCAACGTGTCCCCGTCGACGACGGACAGCTTCACGCTGGAGGATCCGACGTTCACCACCAGCGCGCGCACGGTTCAGTGCGGCCAGCACCACTCGGAGATGGCGCGCGGGTCCTCGCCGTGCTCCCGGCCGTAGGCGCGGATCGTGAGGCGCTCGTCGGCCATGTCCTGGCGCAGCTCGGCCGCCCTCGACCCCAGGCCCGGGACCCGGTCGATCACGTCCATCACCAGGTGGTAGCGATCGAGGTCGTTGAGCATCACCATGTCGAAGGGAGTGGTCGTACTGCCCTCCTCCTTGTAGCCGCGCACGTGCAGGTTGGCGTGGTTCGTGCGTCGGTAGGTCAAGCGGTGGATCAACCACGGGTAGCCGTGATAGGCGAAGATCACCGGTTTGTCCGAGGTGAACAAGGTGTCGAACTCCCGATCGGACAGGCCGTGCGGGTGCTCGCTCTCGGGCTGGAGCCGCATGAGGTCGACCACGTTGACGAAACGGACCTTGAGGTCGGGCAGCCGCGTCCGGAGCAGGTCGACCGCGGCAAGTGCTTCGAGCGTCGGGATGTCGCCGCAGCAGGCGAGCACCACATCAGGTTCTCCCTCGTCGTTCGAAGCCCACTCCCAGATCCCGATCCCCCGGGTGCAGTGCAAGATGGCCTCGTCGATGGCGAGGAAGTCGAGCTCGGGTTGCTTGCCGGCCACCACCACGTTGACGTAGTGGCGGCTCCTGAGGCAGTGGTCCATCACCGAGAGCAGGCAGTTGGCGTCTGGGGGGAAGTAGGCGCGGACGACCTCGGCCTTCTTGTTGACCACGTGGTCGATGAACCCGGGATCCTGGTGCGAGAAGCCGTTGTGGTCCTGTCGCCAGACGTGGCTGGAGAGCAGGTAGTTGAGCGAGGCGAGCGGAGCCCGCCAGGGCAGCTGCCGAGTGACCTTCAGCCA
>Ga0187784_10002364_pt1 | contig 15097 bp, 20 predicted proteins | sample 1015_SJ02_MP15_2_FD_132964 | JGI IMG/M metagenome (GOLD analysis project Ga0187784, IMG submission 132964) | Tropical peat soil microbial communities from peatlands in Department of Meta, Colombia - 1015_SJ02_MP15_20_MG | ecosystem: Environmental > Terrestrial > Soil > Wetlands > Peat | place...
GCCAGCGCCCGGTAATGACCGGCCTGCTCACTGTCCGGCGCATATTCCAGCACCGTCATCCGCCGCAGCTCCGCATGCTGCACGATGTTGTCGCGCGGCACGAAGTAAATGAGCTGCGTCCCGAGCTTCTTGGCCAGCGCCTCCGCCAGCTCCAGCTCCTTGTCAGTCTGCCGCTCGTTGCACACCAGACCGCCAAGCCGCACCCCGCCCGAGTTCGCGTACTTCAGAATCCCCTTCGAGATGTTGTTGGCCGCATACATCGCCATCATCTCGCCCGACATCACGATGTAGATCTCCTGCGCCTTGTTCTCGCGGATCGGCATCGCAAAGCCGCCGCACACCACGTCGCCGAGCACGTCGTAGGACACGTAGTCGATGTCCTCGTAGGCGCCGTTCTCCTCCAGGAAGTTGATCGAGGTGATCACCCCGCGCCCGGCGCAGCCCACGCCAGGCTCCGGACCGCCCGACTCCACGCAGCGGATGTTGCGGTAGCCGACCTTCATCACCTCCTCGATCTCGAGGTCCTCCACGCTGCCCGCGCTCGCCGCCAGGCTCAGGATCGTGTCCTGCGCCTTGGCGTGCAGGATCAGTCGCGTCGAATCCGCCTTCGGATCGCACCCCACGATCAGGATGCGGTGCCCCATCTCGGCCAGCGCCGCGAGCGTGTTCTGCGAGGTGGTCGACTTGCCGATGCCTCCCTTGCCGTAGAACGCGATTTGTCGCAGTGACGACATGTCTCAAGTCTCCTTCGAACCGATGGCCATGAGCGCGCCGCACGGCGCGTGGTTTCCTCGCTTAAAGAAACGGGCTCGCGGGTTCGGGAAGGAGCACATCGCTCGTCAGTCGCGTCTGCGTGCACTCAGCCCTCGCTCGCTCTCGCCCCTTCCCTTCAGCAACCACCGTGCCAGCACCGCGACGATCCGGAAATCGCCGTATCGACAAATGGATAGCGGAGCTGGGCGAGGCGCCGGATGCTTGTTCCAAACCCGACATCGCTGCGGTCCAGCCGACATCGACGCGCGCGCTGTCCGAAACAAGACAAGGCGGCGGCGCGGCGGATCGCCGGATTCGGTCGGCTCTGCCGGCGCAATGCCGGCCGCGGTCGCCGCGGTATGCCGCTTGCATTACGAGAATTGCATCAAGGCAACCGGTCAGATCGCGAGGACGGACATGACGCCTGGCGCCCAAGCGGCTCGCGCGATGGAGCGGAGCTGCATCTTCATCATCGAGGCCGACGACGTCATTCGCTCCGCGCTGCAATTCATGTTGCTCGGCGACAACGAGGTTCACACGATGGCGAGCCTGGAGCGGGCCCAGGCCAAGAGCCAGGACTCGTCGCCGCGCCTCGTTCTGCTCGGATTGAGTGTCGTGCGCAGGCGAGGCGTGGCAACGCTCGCGGACGTTTTGGTGCATTTCCCTGACGCCAAGATCTTGCTGGTCGCCGACAGGACCGACGAGGCGCTGGCTTCCGCCTGCCTTGCCGCTGGCGCGCATGACGTGCTCGACAGGCCGATCGGGGTTGGCGCTGTGCGCAAGAAGGTCGACGCGCTCCTTGGCTCCCGCAAGCTCGATCCTCGAGCCGCATCGGGCGGTCCGCGGCGGCTATCGAACTAGCGCCACGTCATGCTCGCGACCTCACCCAACACCGCACCGACGATTGAAGCAATCGCCGACAATTTCGCGCTGCTGGACGAATGGGACGATCGCTACCGTTATTTGATCGAGCTCGGCCGCGGACTGCGCCCGCTCCCAGACTGTGACCGCACCGATGCGAACAAGGTACAGGGCTGCGCCAGCCAAGTCTGGCTCGCGACCGAGGTCCATCACGATGGCGTCGCGCCGACGCTCAGTTTTTGCGGCGACAGCGACGCGCACCTGGTGCGCGGGCTCATCGCGATCGTGCTCGCGATGTACTCCGGCCGCCCCGCGCGCGAAATTCTCACGAGCGACGCCGTCGCACTGTTCGAGCAACTGGGCCTGCGGGATCATTTGACCCCGCAGCGCTCCAACGGATTTCGCGCCATGGTCGGACGGATCCGCGCGGATGCCGAGGCGGCGGCGTTGAGTCAAGCCAGGAAAAAGCAGGACGAAGAGACAATCAGCTCGGGTCACCCCCGATGATCGACCTCGTGCTACTTGCCGATCATCACTTCCGAGGACTTGATCACGGCGTGAACATGATCCCCGACCTTCAGGTCCAGGTCTTCGACGGCTTCGTTCGTAATGGACGACAGCATCGTAACCCCGGGAGTGATCTCGATCTTGACATGCGCCGTCGTAGCACCCTTGTGCACCTCGACGACCTTCCCGGGAATCATGTTGCGCGCACTAAGCTTCATCGTATCCCTCCTTTTACCGCAGCGAGCGGCACAAGCGCGGTGATCCCTTGCAATAATCTTGCCGCTCACTGCCGGCCGCTCTTGGTTTCGCGACGCAGGCTGGGCATACGTGATCGCGGCTTGAAGACCACGCCCCGTCGCGAAAACATGCCTAACTCCTTTGCAACAATGTCGGAAGTCCAACAAGGCGCCGACGCGAGATCGCGCCGTTTGACGCGCGCTCGCGACTAGCGTCCTGTATCCATGACGATATATCAGCTGAATCAGGCCGCCGTGCGATAAGGAAGCAGGCGCGGGACCGGACCTGGACAACGAAGAGGCGAAATCGAATGCCGCACCAGATCAGGATGATGCCATGAAATCGAGTCGCCTTGCCGTTGCCGCGCTGTGCGCTGCAGCTTGCTTGCTTGCGAGTGTGAATGCCTTCGCCGGCAGCACGAATGTCGCCGTCGCCGCGAACTTTACCGACGCCGTCAAGGAGATCGCGGCCAAGTTCAAGGCGCGGACCGGTCACGACGCAGTGTTGAGCTTTGGCGCCTCCGGGCAATTCTATACGCAGATCAAGGAAGGCGCGCCGTTCCAGATCCTGCTCTCGGCCGACGACGAGCGCCCGAAGAAGCTCATCGATGATGGTCTCGCGGTGCCGGAAAGCCGCTTCACCTACGCAATCGGCAAGCTGGTGCTTTGGAGCAAGGATGCGAGTCTCGTCAAGGGCGAGGAGACGTTGCAGGCCAATGCCTTCAACAAACTCTCGATCGCAAACCCGACCGCCGCGCCTTATGGTGCGGCCGCGGTCGAGACGTTGAAGGCGCTCAAGCTCTATGACGCCGTGCAGCCCAAGATCGTCATGGGCAACACGATCTCTCAGGCGTTTCAGTTCGTCGACACGGGGAATGCCGAGCTCGGCTTCGTCGCGCTGGCGCAACTCATGCCCAATGCAGGCGGCTCGCGCTGGATGGTGCCACAGAATCTCTACGGCGAAATCCGCCAGGATGCCGTGCTGCTGAAGTCGGGCGCCAATAATGAAGCGGCCATTGCCTTCCTGGCGTTCCTGAAGGGCACCGAGGCGCGGGAAGTGATCGAAAGGTTCGGCTACGTGATCGATCCCAAGTCCGGCTCATGAGCCTCAACGTCTCCGGCGAGATCTGGCAACCGGTTCGCCTGACGATCGAGCTCGCGTCGATCACGACGGTCATCCTGCTGGTCGTGGGAACGCCGATCGCCTGGTGGCTGGCGCGGTCGAAGAGCCGGTGGAAGGAGGCGGTCGCGACGCTGGTCGCGATCCCGCTTGTCCTGCCGCCGACCGTGCTCGGCTTCTACCTCTTGGTCGCGCTCGGGCCGAGCGGCCCCGGCGGCATGCTCGCCGCGCTGTGGGGAGCGCGCACGCTCGCATTCACCTTTTCCGGACTGGTGATCGGGTCAGTGCTGTTCTCGATGCCCTTTGTCGTGCAGCCCATTCGCAACGCGTTCGAGGCGATCGGCGATCGTCCCCTAGAGGTCGCCGCAACGCTGCGCGCTTCGCCCTGGCGCACGTTCTGGACGATCGCGGTGCCGCTCGCGAGCCCGGGGTTCCTCACCGGCGCGATCCTGGGCTTCGCGCACACCGTCGGGGAGTTCGGCGTGGTCCTGATGATCGGCGGCAACATACCGGGAAAGACCCGAGTGCTGTCGGTCGCGATCTACGACTATGTCGAGACGTCGCAATGGACCGAGGCCTCCGTGCTTGCGCTCGGTATGATCGTCTTCTCGTTCTGCGTGATCCTGGCGATGACGCTGATCGAGAAGCGCTTCGCCCGGCTCGCCGCATGAGCGCTGGCGCGGTCACTGTCAGATTTCACGGCTGGCTCGGGCGTTTCGAGCTGGATGCCAGATTCGAGGTGCCGGCGCATGGCGTCACGGCGCTGTTCGGCCCGTCGGGCTGCGGCAAGACCGCCGTGATGCGCTGCATTGCGGGACTTAACCGACTGCAGGATGGCTTCTGCGCAGTGGCGGGCGACGTCTGGCAGGACGCGCGGCATTTCCGGCCGGTGCACCAGCGCCCGATCGGCTACGTGTTCCAGGAAGCGAGCCTGTTTCCGCACCTGTCGGTCCGACGCAATCTCCTTTACGGGCACCCGTCGACAGCCGACGCGGGCACCATCCGGTTCGATGAGGTCGTGGAGCTGCTCGGCATCGGCAGGCTGCTCGAGCGTTCGCCGCGCAACCTTTCCGGCGGCGAGCGGCAGCGCGTGGCGATCGGGCGCGCCCTCTTGTCGCAGCCCAGGCTCCTCCTGATGGACGAGCCGCTCTCCGCGCTCGATCAGATGACGAAGGAGGAAATCCTCCCCTACCTGGAACGGCTCCATGAGACGCTCGCGCTCCCGGTCTTCTACATCAGCCACGATATGGCGGAGGTCGAGCGGCTCGCCGACCAGCTGGTGCTGATGAGGAACGGACGGGTGCTGGCGGCCGGACCGATCAGCCGGCTCCAGGCCGACTTGTCCCTGCCGCTGGTCATGTCGAAGGATGCCGCGATGAGCCTCGACGCCACGGTGGTCGGGCAGGATCCGGCCGACGGGCTTGCGACACTCGCCGTCGATGGCGGCACATTTCTGGTGCCTTCGGCTCCCGTGAAGCCCGGCGAGCGCCAGCGCCTGCGCATCCTCGCGGACGATGTCAGTCTGGCGCGCGAGCGGCCGAGCCGGAGCACGATCATCAATATCCTTCCGGCGCGTATCTTGAACGTGAGCGAAACCTCGGACCACCGGGTAACGCTGCTGCTCGGCCTCGGCGAGCAGGGCGCGGGCGCACGGCTGCTGTCGCGCGTGACGCAGCGCTCGTGGACACTGCTCGATCTCAAGCCGGGACTCGATGTCTACGCGCAGATAAAGGGCGTGGCGCTCGTCCGGCGTACCGGCCCCGTCGTCTGATTGTTGTATCCGCCACAATACAACGTCGAAGTCTGTTGTATCCGCTACAATACAGCATAGTCGGCGCCTCGGAAGCCGCCGCGCGGCGGATAGCGAGAAGATTTCTTCCAACAATGGAACGGCTTGCCAGGCGGTGCCGGGGTTGGCGCGGCCCTTGCTAGAGCATGATCCGGAAAAGACGGACACGAGCTTGCAGACTTCGTCCGGCAACATGAGGTGTGCCCGTGAAACGCGTCGCGATTCGGCATCCCAGCGCGCTTCGGCCGCTCGCGCTGGTGCTCGGCACCAATGAGATCGCTTCCGCGATCGCGATGAAGCTCACCGAGGCCTGCTTCGCGGTCGTCATGAGCCATGATCCTTTTCCGCCGGTGATCCGCCGCGGCATGGCATTCTACGACTGCCTGTTCGGCGAGCCGTGCAACGTTGAGGGAGTCGTCGGCGAGCGCGCTGACACCATCGTCGAGATCGTCCGGACGCATGCCGATCCGCGCAAGGTTGCCGTGACCAGGATGCATCTCACCGAGGTGATCGCTTCGCGCTCGCCCTCGATCCTCGTCGAGGGACGCATGCAGAAGCGTCGCACGACTCCCGACCTGCGCGGGATCGCCGCCATCACGATCGGTGTCGGTCCGCAATTCGAGGTCGGGGTGAATTGCGACGTCGGCATCGAGACGCATCCGGCCGAAATCGGCGCCCTCATCTCGTTGGGTGCAACCAAGCTCGCCGACGGCAGGGCACGAACCCTCGGCGGCGCGGGGCGCGAGCGATTCGTCTATTCCGATCGGGACGGCGTGTGGCACACGCCGGTCGATATCGGCACGCGCGTTTTCAAGGGCCTACAACTCGGCTTGCTCGGCAAGATGCCGATCTTCGCGCCGATGGATGGAACGCTGCGCGGAATTGTACGAGACGGTCTGCACGTGCCGGCCGGAGTGAAGCTGCTGGAGATTGATCCGCGCGGGCGCGAGGCTTGCTGGACCGGCATGGACGAGCGTGGTCGCGCCATCGCCCGCAGTGTTGTCGCCGCCGCCCAACGGGGCATGCTGGCAGACCAAGAGGTGGAGCGCGTGTCTGTCCATGCATGAAGAGGAGGCTGTCGCATGAGCATCGCCGCGATCGAGCGCTGCCGCATCGTTGCGCTCCAGGGCGCTACTTCGGAAACAATTCAGGCCCTGCTCAAGGACATTGCGGCGAGGCTGACCGCGCGGGGATTGCGCGTGGTCGGCGTCGTCGAAAATGTGAACAGCAGCCCGAATCCATGCAAGGCGATGGAGCTGCGCAGCCTCGACGATGGACGCATCTTCGGAATCTCGCAGAATCTGGGCTCGGCGTCGCGCGCGTGCAACCTGCATCCGGAAGGGCTCGCGCTCGCCTGCGCGGCCGTGCAGGAGTCGATCGCGAAGGGCGCGGATGTCGTGATCATCAGCAAGTTCGGAAAGCAGGAGGCGATCGGCAGCGGGCTGAGCGATGCTTTCGGTGCGGCCATCGGAGCCGGCCTACCGGTCATGACCTCGGTTGCTCCCTCCATGATGGACGGCTGGCGCAAGTTCGCCGGCGAGCTCGCCGAATGCGTGCCAGTCGATGAGGTCCGGCGCGAGGCGTGGCTCGATCGGTGGTCACGCAACGTCGTGACAGGACACCCGTCGCGTGAGATCATTGATGAATGCGACGACCGGACCGTATCCGCGTGAATGATGACACTGCGCGCATCACACTGACGATCAGCTTTGCCAATGGCGGTCGTCTGACGCAAGAGCACATGCTCCTGATCGAGACCATTCGCCGCGAGCGGTCCATTCTCGGGGCCGCGCGGGTCACGGGAATCTCCTACCGCAAGTGCTGGCTCATGATCGATGCGCTCAACCGCACCTTCGAGACGCCGGCCTTCATGACCCATCCGGGGCGGCGCGGGGGCGGTGCGGAAATCACGCCGTTCGGCGAGCGCCTGATTGCACTCTACCGATCGATGGAACGGCGTACCCGCACCGCAACGGCGGCCGCGCTCAGCGAGCTCGAGGAGGCTATCGATCGGCGCTACCGCCCGCGGGCCAGCGGCGTGGCCGCGGCAGCTCCGAAGGTCGAACTGCGTCGGGCCCGATCGCGACGCTCTTGATCATCACCCAAGCACGCAATCCCGTTTCCAGCGCGAGTCGCTCGACCGACTCCGTTGTCACCAATGCGTGCACGCTGACCGAGCCGAGATCGAAGGTCACGCGCACGTACGGCGGCTCGAGCGGCAGAAGCTCCACGATCCGCCCCGGCAGGCGGTTGGTAATCGACACATCCATCGGACGCGACAGCGCGATCGACACGTCGCGCGCCTCGATCGTCACCATGACGCCGGTATCGAGCGGCGCATCGACCATCGGGACGCGCAGCTCACCGTCCGCGAAGAACAGCGTCGAAAGCCCATAGTGACGATCGTGCCGCAAGACCCGCGCCTGCAGCACCGTGGTCAGAGCGGGCTTCCCGCCTTCCCGTGCCGAAACGGGCTGGCCGGTCATAACCGCGATCGCGCGATATAATGCATCATCCTGCAGATGATGCCGCACCAGCCGGGTGCGCGCAATTGAACCGGCTGTTTCGAGTCCCGCATGGCAGCGACGGACACTCTTGATATTCCGCTGTGAACATAGCTGGCACGGCGCTTGCTCGGCGCAGATCGGATCAACCATGCGGCTGCGCCAGGAAAGGAAGCTCGATGACGACGCAAGCAACCTCTTCGGCGGCTGGCCCAATCTTGCCCAAGGTGACCGACACCCAACCACAGCTGCGTGGCTTTCGCTTCATGTCGACGCCTGCTCCTCACGCGCCTGGCGTCTACGCCCTGACGCGACGGATCGGTGGACTCATCTATCCGGTGCTGATCGCCGAGGCGGAAGATATTGCCGACGACGTCGCTCTCGTCGGAGCGCGCGAGCCCGCCGCAATGAAGGTCATCGACGGCCGTCTCTGGATGGAACGGCCACAAGCACGACAACGTGCTCAGATCGTGCGTGACCTGGTGCGTACCTACAATCCGCCTCTCAATACCGAACACCGCACCCGCCGGACTTCGCCGGAGCTCGCCGCTCTGGTTCCAGATCGCGCCGAGGACGTCGCGGCACTTGCGCCCTCCACGGATGTCGCAGCAAGTCTATCGATTACGGAAGCCGACCTGGATCGTCTGGTTCGACGCTTTTATGCGCGAGCAATCGAGGATGATCTGATCGGTCCGGTCTTCCGGCGCGCGGTCGTTGACTGGGAGAAACACTTCCGGATCATCCGGGATTTCTGGTCGAAGACGTTACTCGGCACGTCGCGCTACAATGGCAATCCGTTCTCGGCGCATCTAGGCCTTGGTCTTCGGCCGGAATTCTTCGCTCGCTGGCTCGATCTGTTCCGCGCGACCGCACGACAAGAGTTGCCGCCGCCGGCTGCCGACCGCGCGATCGCAAAGGTCGAGCATATGAGCAGTTGCTTCCAGGCCGGATTGTTCTTGCCGCCGACCTCACCCTGAGTGAGATCCGTCCTGGCATCTCGAGAAAGCCGCTACCCTCACGTGGCGGTAGGCCGCGATTGCTGTGTCAGGACGTTGGGCTCGCGGCACCGCACGCACAACACCGCGCCCTGCGGTCGTCATCCGACCGCATCATCTCGCGGCTGGCGCACCGTGATCGGGGTGAACCGCGGCCGGTCCGGCTTGATGTCGAGCAGCGGCGTGCCGTCGACACAATCCATGCCGCGCACCATCAAGCCATCCGTCTCGACGCTGATCAGCTTCGCGATGGTTGAGCCGATCGGATTCGGCCGCACCGGCGAGCGGAGTGAAAAGGTTCCCCGTCCAATCCCGTCATCTACCAGAGTCTGTCGCACCAGATCGCGGCGCGAGAGGTGCAGCCAGTAGAGAACTTCGAGCCGCTTGTGTCGCACAAGACCATCGAGCACGGCGCGCCACGGCTCGAACACCTCGATCCGGCAGAGCGGGCCATCGGAACGGCCCTGACGCGGACACTTCAGCCGGTCGGTCCAGGGCGTGCGGATACGGCCGATGAAGACGAGGCCGGCATCCGTAGCGGCAGGCGGCTCGATTGCGACCTCGCCCGCACGGGTTTCGTCGCGTCTCGTCATACCGCCAACTGGCGCATCAGAGTGCGGGGCATTTCAGCCGTCTGACCTCGACGTTGCGGGTTGCAACCCCTTTTGCGATCGCTTTTGACGTGCCGCCCCCTCAAGCCGATCTCAGCCGCGGTGATTGCCCATTCGCTCCGGCTGATTCGCTGTATCCTGCTAGATATAGCGAATCAAGGCCAAGGCGAGCACATCAGTGTGAAACGAATGACCGAGGCCACGAACGGCATTCGCTTCAATTGGATCGTACCGTCGGATTATCCGTCAGAGCGGCTTCGGCTGATAAACCAGCAGTCGATAGCTGACTTGCGTTCTCATGCGCGGGCAGTTCACCGGATGCTTCCTGTCGCCACATGCACATCGTTGCGGGTCGGGCGAACCGAACTAAACTGAGCCAGTTTCTGCAGATCGATTCGAAAGGGATATGGCAAAGTCGTCGAAACTTGTGGCCGCGAAGAAGGGACGCGTTCTCCTGGTCAGACGGCGGCGCGACAAGCTCTGGATGTTTCCAGGTGGGCGCGGGCGCCCGGGTGAGACCGAACGGAAGTGCCTCCGCCGCGAGATCGGAGAAGAGCTCCCAAAGCTCAAGCTTGGGCCGCTGACTCTTTGGAAGGAAGTGAAGGGTAAGAACCGGCGATCTGGTCGGAAAATGAGCGATGCGATTTTTTTGGCAAAGAAAGCATCGGGCCAGCTGAAGATCGGTGACAGAAGGGAGCTCGACAAGGCGGTTTGGTGCAAGCCGCGGGACCACCGGTTGACGCCGACCTCGCGGTACATTCGGGATCGGCTATTTCCGAAGTAGGTGTCGAGACGCTCACTTTCCGATGCCACGGGGGCATGCCCGAGTTCGCTGGGGCCAAGAGCGGATCTTGGCAGCCTCGATGGCGAAGTGCGCTCGGCCCAAAAAGCGACTCGCAACATTTGTGCGATTTCGCCACAAGTAGCACTGCGCGTGCTTCGGCTTCACGTGTTCGTTGGACGACTCTCCATCTTCCCCAGACCAGAGAAGGATTTTAACCTGGGGCCGTTTTCTTGGCGGCATCGAAATCAGTTGCTCATGAAATGGGTTGGCTGGCGCGCCCGAAGAGATTCGAACTCCTGACCCCCAGATTCGTAGTCTGGTCGGTCTAGCTTTTCGAGCCCACGCGGCCCTTCGCCGCCATACTCCTGCCTTCCAAACAAGCTACTGATTGATTTAGCTATTTCGTACTCCAGCGCGCTCTAGCGTAGCGCGACCTTGCAGACTCCTCGCCGGCCAATTCCCCAGACTAACCCCAGACTAGCGGCGAACAAAACATGTCCGATCGACACCAGACCCTCACCGACAAGAACATCGCGGACCTACCGTTTGCTGCGGACGGGCAATACAAGGTCCGCGACAGCGAGCTGTCCGGCTTCTTCGTGCTCGTCGGTAAACGCAGGAAGAGCTTCATGGCTCAGGGCGAGTTCTGGCGCGACGGCGTGCGCGAGTTCGCCGCCCAGGTGAAGCTCGGAAACGCCAACGAGATGTCGACGCGCGAGGCACGCAGCAAGGCGAAGGACGTGCTCGGATCGATTGCTCGTGGCGAACGGCCTGGGACCGCACCTTTGATAAGAGGCTCCATCACGCTCCGCCAAGCGTGGGAGCGCTATCGCGAAGCTCACATGAGCCGCAAGGGCCGAAGCGCCGGCACGATCGAGAACTATCGAGATCATATGGAGCGCTTGTTTGCTGACTGGCTCGACAAGCCGCTCGGGCGGCTTGGCCGGCAACCCTCCTTGGTCGTCGAACGCCACGACAAGATCACGAAGGAGAACGGCCCCTACATCGCGAACGGGTCAATGCGCAGCTTGCGAGCTGTCTACAATCATGCACGAAAGAGCAATCTCGACTTGCCCCCGGTGAACCCTGTTTCCGCGATCGACTGGAACAAAGAGCAGCGCCGCAAGACCGGAATGGGCTCCGCAGATATAGGCCGTTGGCTGCGAGAGCTTCTCGCTCTACCGAATCCGTTGCGGCGCGAATTTCATCTTCTGACCCTCCTAAGTGGTTCACGGCCAACAGCGCTCAAAAATGTTCGTACCGAGCACGTCGACCTGAGACGAAGATTAGTGCACATCCCGAAGCCGAAGGGCGGTGAAGTGAAGGCATTCGACATTCCACTTTCACGACCAATGATCCGCTGCATCATCCGCGCGATCAGATTGGGCAGGATCGTCCACCCGGGACAAGCGAGGTCGTGGCTGTTCCCAGCTGAGAGCGAAACCGGTCGCATGACAGAGCACAAGGAGGACCGCGGTAGGCTGTCCAAGTGGGGCAATGAGCTGCGACAGAGCTATCGGACAATCGCCCAGGCCGCGGGTGTGTCAGACTTGGATATTCATCTATTGATGAACCACTCCCTGCCCGGTGTAAACGCCGGATACATCACTCGCGACCGACTTCTCGGGGATCACTTGCGCGACCAACAGCAGAAGATCTCGGAATTGTTCCTTGGTAGTGTTAGCTTGGAGCACAATCGCGAGCTCTTTCGATGGCTTCGAAGCGCAAAGCCTTGGATCCCGGAAATCGCTTCCAAGACCTCGAATCGGTTCGCGAATGTCGCGGTCGCAGCGTAGCTTTCTCCGCCTGTTGCCACATCTGGCAGTACAAGGACAGCGGGCGTGGATGTCGGTAACCAAGTTCTTCCAGATGCATTATCCAGTAGACTGCGGTATGCATCCAGTGACGGCCGCCTTGCGCAGCTGAGCTCTGCGTGAAGTCCTAGGAGTAATCCTAGGACTTCACTATGACCAAGACACAGGTTGAGGTGATCGCGTCGGTGCAGCGGCGCCGGCGTTGGTCACGCGCCGAGAAGGAGCGGATCGTTGCGGCTTCGCTGGAGCCTGGCGCGGTTGCTTCCGAGGTCGCGCGCACGGCCGGCATTCACACCAGTCAACTGTTCCGCCGGCGGCAGCAACTCTGCGAGCGCGTGCAGCCACCGGCTGCCTTCAATCCGGTCGCTATCGCGGCCGAGCCAGCGACACCAGGGCTTCCGCCGCCGATCCCTTCGATGGATCGCGCCGGGACGGTCGAGATCGAGTTTGCGACCGGGGGCCGGATGCGGATCAGCGGAGCGGTCGACGCTGCGACTGTGTCAACGCTGGTCAAGGCGCTGGCAAAGAGCAAGCGGCGGCGATGATCTCGTTCCCGAGCGGCGCGCGGGTCTGGTTGGCGGCGGGCCACACCGACATGCGCAAGGGTTTTGATGGTCTGGCGCTCGTGGTGCAGGAGACGCTCAAGCGCGACCCGCATAGCGGGCATCTGTTCATGTTCCGCGGCCGGCGCGGTGGCCTGATCAAGGTGCTATGGCATGACGGGCAAGGCATGTGCCTGTACGCCAATCCGCCGAGCGTGGCGCGCGGCGACATAGCGCTCCATATGAAAAGGTTTCTTCTTATTCTGTCCAAGATCGTTGGTGGGCTCGGCCGGATATTGGGTGCCTACGAATGCGGCTCCGTCAGCTGCTCTTCAAGCCGATCGCGGTCAGCTACTTGATGGGCGTGCCATTTCCGGAGTTCACCAAGGAGTGCGAGAGCTCCCTGCGTGTCATGACCGTCTTGAACGAGCTTGGCGACCAAGCCCTGCTGACGCTCGACAAGAGTCACAGCTCTGTCAACCGACCTCTGCGCTTCCCTGAAGCCAGCAATGAGTAAATCTCGCGGGTTCATTGACGTATTTGAGGCCGCCGAAGAAGGCAAAACCTCTGAGAACTTATTTCACTTTCAGATTTTCGGCGGACTCCTTGCCTCTATTCGAAACAACCTCGTAATCGAGCTTTTGACCCTCATTCAACGTGCTAAGGCCCGCACGCTCTACTGCCGAGATGTGCACGAACACGTCCTTGCCGCCGGCCGCAGGCTGGATGAACCCGTAGCCTTTGGTTGGATTGAACCACTTCACAGTTCCCGTCGCCACTTCGCAGCTCCTAGCATTAGAGGGGCGTGGAGAATGACAGAGGTGAAGAACGATGCCAAGCAGCCGCGAGCTCCACTCCACTAAGCTCGACCGTCGGTCGCCTTTCGTCGTCAAGCGGATGCAGCGCGCATCGAGTTCCTCCGCCAATTCCACTTGCCGACCGCCGATTGTGCGACGCGAGCGTCGCGTTGGTTCATTTTGCAATACAGGTTTGCCAAGGTCGTGAGGGCTTACCGCTCCATCGGAGCTTTGGTGTGATCATGCGGCGTGCGACCACACGAGTCGACGTGTTGCCACATTTGCCAATTGTATTCGGACTTGGCGAGATTGAAGCCGCGGCGGCAATCGGCATCTCTGCCAGCAAATTCCGAGAACTCGTCCGAGAGGCTCGGATGCCGAGACCGCGTCGAATCGACGGCCGCTCCATTTGGGATGTGGACGAGTTGCGGGCAGCGTTCAAGGCGTTTCCTCACGATGGGGAGAGCAAGAAGGCTGACACATGGGCGGACGTGGATTGATTCGACTAAGGTACGTTCATGCGTTCCGGGATCGCACGGGGCGCATGCGATACTACTTCCGTCGCAATGGGAGGCGAATACCCCTGCCGAGCCTCCCGGGTTCAACCGAGTTCATGAACGTCTACGCAGCTGCGCTTAGCGATCAACCGAAGAAGGTACTTGAACGACCGATTGCGCCGCCTCGATCCTTTGCCGCACTCGCGATCCGCTACTACGGCTCACCGCAATATCAGTCTTTGTCGGTTTCTAGCCGTACCAACTATCGGAGAGTGATTGATGGCTTCCTAGAACAGCATGGTCACAGACGCGTCGACCAGATGACGCGCGAGCACGTTGATGTTGTGATCGGCAAGATGTCGCACAAGCCAGGTGCGGGCATCATTCTGCTGAAGCGCATCCGAACTTTGGTTCGCTACGGGATGGCGCTGGGGTGGACCGATCGCGATCCGACCGCCGGCGTGAAGGGATACGGGTCTAAGGAGATCCACACCTGGAACGAGAGTGAGATCGCGATATTCGAAAAGCGTTGGCCGTTGGGCACACGCGAGCGTCTTACCTTTTCACTGCTTCTCTATACGGGGCAGCGCGGTTCCGATGTGCATCGAATGACTTGGGCGGACATTGTCGGAGACGCGATTCGCGTCGCACAGCAGAAGACCGCGGCCAAACTTACCATCCCGATTCACGACACGCTGCAGCAATCGCTTAAGAGAGCGAATCGCGACTACCCGACAATTCTTGTGACGAACTACGGCCAGCAGTTCTCGGTAAAAGGCTTCGGCCAGATGATCTCGGCAGCCATTCAAGAGGCCGAGCTGCCGAAGCGCTGCAAGGCGCACGGCTTGCGGAAGGCCGCTGCGCGCCGCCTCGCTGAGGCGGGATGTTCAACGAGCGAGATTGCAGCAATCACAGGTCATAAGACACTTGCCGAAGTCGAGCGCTACACGCGCGCTGCGGATCAAGAGCGACTGGCACGGCAGGCAATCCAGAAGCAGCTGGAGACCGGACGTGGCAAACTGCCTGCTGACGAAGTGGCAAACGGGAATGACGGCCCGTTAAAAATCAATGGCTTGATTGTGAAGATGGCGCTCCCTAGGGGACTCGAACCCCTGTTTTCGCCGTGAGAGGGCGACGTCCTGGGCCGCTAGACGAAGGGAGCATGGAGCATTGAGGCTTCGAGATAGCGCCGAACGATGAGCCGCGCAAGCGAAGGCTAGAGTTTGTTCGCGGAGCACCATCTTTTCCGACCTGCCTTCGCCCGCCAAAGCTTCGACCCGTCATGAA
>Ga0187784_10002366_pt1 | contig 15092 bp, 13 predicted proteins | sample 1015_SJ02_MP15_2_FD_132964 | JGI IMG/M metagenome (GOLD analysis project Ga0187784, IMG submission 132964) | Tropical peat soil microbial communities from peatlands in Department of Meta, Colombia - 1015_SJ02_MP15_20_MG | ecosystem: Environmental > Terrestrial > Soil > Wetlands > Peat | place...
ACTCATCAGCCGGTCGATTTCACAGGCGCCGTCGAGCAGGCTGTAATCGGTATGAAGATGAAGATGGACGAAGTTTTCGGATGGCATGCCGGAACTATTCTAACAGAAACGGCCCCGTGACGACATCTGCAAGGCGGGCAGGGGTACAGTTTGATGTTGCAGCGGCGAGTTTACGTCGCCAGATGGCGGCGTAAAGCTGCCCCTACATCAGACTGTACCGCTGGCGCAGGGCGCTAGGAAGAGATTTCCCGCAACCCGGCAGCAACTGAAAGCGTCTAAGAGACATGGGGCCAAGGGCAGAGGCAACAGATTGCACGAAATGCCTTCGTGTCTTTGAGTCACAAGTTCCCTGTGTTATACTGACGAGTGCAGGGTGAGGAGCTGCTTTAACATGAAACAAACGCCACGGGTGCTCTGGTTTATCCTGAGCACGGTACTGCTTTGTACACTTCTGGGAGGAGTGTATGGGCGGGAAGTCGATGCCACGACGGGTGGTGACGACTCGCAAGTCAAGAACAGCCTCACTCAGTTCACCCGCGTTTACAACGTGGTGGAGCAGAACTACGCCGACCTGGTGGACGCCGACAAAGCCATCTATGGTCCAAGCGACAGTAATCTCGGTGCCATCCCGGGCGCATTGCGGAGCCTGGACCCACACTCGAACTTCTACGACCCTCGGGCATTTTCTCGGCTTCGCGAAGACCAAGAGGGCAAGTACTACGGCGTGGGCATGCAGATCGGGCAGCGCGCCGGAAAAATGGGCAAGCTGATTGTATATGTGGTCGCTCCCATCCCCGGCTCGCCGGCGTTTCGGGCCGGCCTGCGGCCTGACGACATCATCATTAAGGTAAATGGGCAGTCTACGGAAGGGATGGATACCGCTGCTGTGGCGGAGAAGCTAAAGGGACCCAAGGGAACCCAGGTACACGTCACAGTGGCCCGTGAGGGCTACGAACAGCCCATCGAAGTTGACATCACGCGCGATGAGATTTCGCAGGAGAGCGTGGACGACGTGTTTATGGTAAAGCCGGGAATCGGTTACATTCACATCAACCGATTCAACGAGAACACGAATGACGAACTCTCCGAGGCGCTGAAGAAGCTGGGTGATAAGAACCTCCAGGGACTGGTTCTTGACCTGCGCAATAACCCTGGTGGCTTGCTTCAGGAAGCGGTTGACGTATCGGACCATTTCCTCGAGAAGAGCCAGTTGATTGTCTATCATTACGGCCGCCACTCACAGGAGAAGCGCTACTACACGAAGAACGGAGACGGGGGCAGAGAGTATCCCATCGTTGTGCTCATCAACCGCATGACGGCCAGTGCGGCGGAAATCGTGACGGGAGCGTTACAGGATCATGATCGCGCCCTAGTGATGGGCGAGCCGAGCTTCGGCAAGGGTCTGGTACAAACTGTCTTCCCACTCGACGAGCATACCGGCCTGGCGCTTACTACGGCTCGCTATTACACTCCCAGCGGCCGGTTGATCCAGCGCGACTATAACAACGTCTCCCTGTGGGATTATTACTATCGTCCGGAGAATTCTCCTACCCCTCACACCGATGTCCGGCTGACTGACGGCGGGCGTGAGGTTTATGGCGGCGGCGGCATCACGCCGGATGTCAGGTACGAGGAACCCAAACTAACTCCTGCTCAGGAGGTGCTGATAACGCACAACGTTTTCTTTGGGTTCGCCAAGTACTATTTGGGGATTCATAAGACCATTCCCAACGACTTTCAGGTGACGGATGTGGTGCTCGAGGAATTCCGCCATTACCTTGCCGACGAGAAAATTCAGCTATCCGAACAAGACCTCAAAGATAATTTGGAGTTTATCCGGACTCGCATCCGACTCCCCTTGATCGAGTTCATTTACGGTCAGACAGAGTCCAGCGAGATCGCCTTAGAGAACGATCCGCTGGTGCAGAAAGCGGTCGAGGCGATGCCGCAGGCCAGCGAGTTGCTGGCTAAGGCCAAACGGTATATCGCCAGCAAGGCTCAGAGATAAGGAAAAGTAGCACAGGCGCTCTTGCCGGTGCTACGCCCGGTCAGCGCCGTATTCTCTTAAAGAGGTACGTCAGGAGCGAAATTCCCCCCGTCAAAGGAACCAAGGCGAGTTGCCGGACAAGCGAGGCAGTCTCCCGCCGGCGCGTCCGCTTTTCATGCACGCTTGAGCTTGCCTGAGAAAGCAGCACGGCCGCGTATTTCGCGAAATCGACGCCGCAAACCTCGCATTTACCGCCGTGCTCCTGGGAGTGCCGGCAGGCCGGGCAGACAAAGCGGAGTGTGAGGTGGCAGCGAGTACAGAACTGCACATTCTCGGGGTTTTCTTGACCGCACTTGGGGCATTGCATAGCAAGAGATGGTGGACGCGAAGGGATTCGAACCCTCGACCTCAGCGTTGCGAACGCCGCGCTCTCCCAACTGAGCTACGCGCCCACGATTCTCAATTCAGAATCCCAATATAACACGCGAGTGTCAGCGTGTCGACAGCCGACACGACTCTGGGCAATGCAGGCCCTTCCGCTTCCGTTCAAAAGGGATAAGAAATGACTGCGGAGATCTTTCGCTACGCCCAGGACGACTGGTCCCCATGCCACTGTGGGTCTCACGCTGGGGGTGCGCCGGTCACCAGCGCCTCACCGTAAGCCAAGGCTTCCTCCAGGCGACTTTCTTCCAGTCCCCCGCCCTGGGAGAAATCGCGGCCCCCCCCTCCTTTACCTCCGAACTTCGCGACCGTTTGTTTGAGGACGCTGCCCATCTCCGAGGCGCCGCCAGGGGATTGCGCAAAAAACAGCTTGGTGGGCTTCCCCTTGATTCCCAGCAAAGCCACTGCGCCAGGCAACTTAGTCAAAGCGTGAGCCAGCATTTTGGCTTGAGCCGATTCTTCCGCCCCAAAGAGCCGGCGGACTATGCGCCGCCCTTCAACGACCGGTGACTCGCGCCATAATTCGCTCGCCTGGTATTCGGCAAGGCGCTCGAGCAGCTTTTCCCTTCCCCGAATCTCTTCGCGCAGTTCCTGGCTCTGCTTCGCGATGAGTCCGGGAAGCGTCTCCGGAGCGGCCGAAAACAGCAGCGAAGCTTCGCTTAAGAGCTTGAAATCCCGCTGCGCAAACCTGAGTGCTCGGCCGCCGCACACGAACTCGACGCGCGTCGATCCCTTCAAGCGCTCGACCTTGCGCACCAGGAGCAAGCCAACGGCCCCGGTGCGGCTGACGTGCGTCCCCCCGCATGCCGACAAGTCAAATCCCTCAACCTCGACCAGTCTAACCTCGCCCTCGCGCAAAGCTCGCTTGCGCAGGTCCATTCGACTCGCCTCATGCGCCGACTGAAAGAAGATCCGCACGGGCCGATCCTCAAAGAGCACCTGGTTGGCCGCGCTCTCGGCCTGCTCGAGTTGTTTCGAACCGAGCCGGTCCGAATCCAAGTCGATGCTCGCACTCTCTGCCCCCATGTGAAACGAAATGGTCTTGTAGTCGCCCAGTTTCTCGAAAGCGGCGGACAAGACGTGCTGCCCCGTATGCTGTTGCATGTGGTCAAACCGCTTCTCCCAAGCGATTTTTCCTGTCACGTCTTCACTCTCCGGAGCCTGCCGGAGGAGATGTGCGATCTCGTCGCCCTCATCAATCACGTCGAGGACCTCGAGACCGGCTAGAGTCCCCACATCAGCCGGCTGCCCGCCTGAAGCAGGGTAAAAGGCTGTCCGATCCAGGTACACTTTGACGCCGTTGGGTGCGACTTCCGAGCGAAGGACTTTCGCCTGGAATTCGTTCAGGTAACAATCGGTGTAATAGAGGCGTTCAGTTTTTGGCATGTTGAACCGTCGGAAATGTCCTGAGCTACGCGTTTGTAAAGAAAGTCTTGCTGATGTGGACGCGCTCTCGGAGCCCCGCGAGGGGCGACATAGAGCAGCCCAAGGCGTAAAAAGCTGTGAACAAATCCAAAAGTGTCATCCTGAGCGTAGATTGCATGATCCTTCAGGTCACCACCGCGCATGAAAATAGCTTCTGCGGAGTTGGCCGTCACGGCGGGGCTGAAGCCCCGCCCTTCCACCACTATTTTCATGCCAGCGAAGGATCTCCGCAGTTGTTCGCAAGTCGTTGAGGCATTGGAAGCTGCGGGGATCCTTCGCTTCGCTCAGGATGACAGGCGGTTGATTTTTTCACAGCTTCTCGCGCCGTGGGCTAAATTCTGCCGCCGCTCCGCGGCTCCAGATCCTTGAGCACTTCTTGGTACTTGTACCCGCTTGCTGTCAGGAACAAGACGATGCTTTCGTGACCGGCTAGGAATCCATCCGCTAACAGTCTCTTCAGCGCCGCTAGGGTTGCCCCGCCCTCCGGCGAAGTGAGTATCCCCTCGGACTCAGCCAATTCTCGCATGGCGGCGAGCATCTCCGAATCGGGCACGGCAAGAGCCGTCCCGCGGCTTTCGCGAATTGCCCGCAGCATCAGGAAGTCGCCGATCGCCGACGGAACGCGAAGACCGGAAGCAACCGTTTGCGGGCCCTCCCACTCTTCGGCGCGGTCGCGGCCCTGGGCCAAGGCCCGGACGATGGGAGCGCAGCCCTGCGCCTGCACCGAGAACATGCGGGGTCGCGCGCTGCCGATCCAGCCCAGCTCCTCCATCTCGTCGAAGGCCTTCCACATCCCGATCAGTCCCGTGCCGCCGCCGGTGGGGTAGATCATGGCTTGCGGCACTCGCCCTTCAAGCTGCTCCACTACCTCATAGGCCATGGTCTTCTTGCCTTCCAGGCGATAGGGCTCGCGGAGAGTCGACACGTCGAACCATTCCCCGCCTTTCAGTTCTTCCCTCATCACTTGGCCGCAGTCCTTGATGCTGCCGGGGACGATCACGACCTTCGCCCTCAACAATGCGCACTCTTGCCGGTTCACTATGGGGGTCCCCGCAGGCATAAAAACCGCTGCCGCGAGGCCGCCATGAGCGGCATAGGCGGCCAAGGCCCCGCCGGCGTTCCCCGCCGAAGGGATTGCCAGTTTTCGGAGACCCAGTTCGTTGGCCATAGTGACGGCCAGCGCCAGCCCACGCGCCTTGAAGGAGCCGGTGGGATTGAAGGATTCGTCTTTCAAATACAGGCTCGGAAGCCCCAGCCCCTTACCGAGCCGCTGGGCGTGGATCAGGGGAGTCAATCCCTCACCTAAGCAGAGAATCGAAGCATCGTTGGTTACGGGAAGAACTTCCCGATATCGCCAGAGCGTTCGAGGCCGCGAGGCCATTCGCTCGCGGACCATTGTCTCCGCCGCCCGGCGAAGGTCGTAGCGTACCAGCAGAGGCGCGCCGCAAACACAGAGGTTGTAAATGCGGCCGGGTTCGTACTGCCTTCCACACAGCGCGCACTCGAGGTGGGTGACCAAAGACATGCAGTTTAAGTTCTAAAGAGTAAAGTCTAACAGGCGTAGTTGACCTGGTCAATTCTTGGTGATTGGTGATTGCTGAGTTAGAATGCTATCTGCATGTCGATTCGTCTTGTAGCCATTGATCTTGACGGCACCCTGCTGAATAGCCGGAGGGAAATCTCGGAGGGGAACCGCCGGGCGCTTCTCCAGGCCGTCGAACGCAACGTCCAGGTCGTCGTCGTCACGGGGCGCAGGTTTCATTCCGCCCTGCCGCTAGTGAGTCAGATACCCTGCGTGGTCAATCTGATTACCTCCAACGGCGCGCTCATCGCGAATTCCTCCGGCGAGGTCCTGCACCGCGATTTTCTTCCCCGCCAAGTGGCCGAGGAGGTATTGGAGGCGGTGCGCGAGTTCCGCCCCTACTCGGTGGCCATCTTCCACACCGCCGGATACGGTCAAGTCACGATGCAGGACAACGCCGCCGCAGACGGGCCTCTTAACTGGTATACCCAAAACAGCCCTCATTGCCTACGGCTCGTTCCGGACCTTGAAGCAGCGCTGGACACTGACCCCATCCAGGTGATGATCGGCGGGCCGCCGTCACGCATCGAGCCGGCTGAGACGCTGCTGGAAGGTTCCCCAGTCCGGTCGAAAATTCACGTGACCTGGACGAAGTACCTGACCACGAATATTTCTATCCTCGACGTCCTTAACCGCGGCTGCTCGAAGGGCCGTGCGCTGAAGATCTGGGCCGAGCGATGTAGAATCCAGCCCTGCGAGATAATGGCGCTCGGGGACAATTTCAACGACCTCGAGATGCTTCAATACGCAGGATTGCCCGTGCTGATGGGAAATCACTGTCCCGACCTCCATCAACCTGGTTGGGTTAAAACTCTCGCCAATGACGAAGACGGCGTCGCCGCCGCCATTCAAAACTACGTGTTATAGGGAAAAATATTCCCTCCAGACTACTTTTTTCACGCCTTCCTAAGTGGGTGTCATAGCTTATCCCTTTGATTCCACGCAATGTGCACTTGAGCCGCGAAATTTGCCACATTCTTGCAGGAATCGCCACCAGGCCCGCGGTGCGATGCATCTTGGCGCCACACTTGTCTGATCCAAGAGGCTGGTGAACCTATGCGTATGAGTTTGCGCCTGACCCTGTCCCTCATCGTGGGCGTCACCCTGCTCACGGGAGTGTTCGCCATCATCCAGCAGAAAGCGGAGAAGCGCGGGCTGCGGAATGATCTTGCAAAACGCGCTGAAATCGTCGCCGAGAGTCTGGGGGCGAACGTCGAACCGCTTCTCGCTAAAGGTTCTCGGAGTAACCTTCAGAAAATCATCACCGAGTTCGGAAACCGTGAACGGCTGACGGGAATTGCGGTCTTTGACAAGTCAGCCAACAGTCTTGCCATAACCGCGGGGCTACAGAGCTACATCGAGGGAGAAATCCCCACCATCAAGCAGGTGATCGCGCAGGACTCGAGCTATGGCGGCTTCATCACGCATGACCAAAATTCCACCTACCTTTACGTGCTGCCGCTACACGGTGAATCGGTAGTGGCCGGGGCCCTGGCGATCTTTCATGACGCCAACTTTATCGACCGCCAGACCGCCCGGTTGCGGCGCGAAACCTATATACACGTCCTCATCCAGACCCTGTTTATTGTACTCACCACCTTGCTGATCATCCGATGGAGCATCCTGCGTCCCATCGCCCGGACCGCCAAATGGATTCGGGATCTTCGAGCCGGGAAGAAAGTGCCGCGTCCTAGTCTGGCTGAGGGGGATCTGTTTAAGCCACTGGCGCAGGAGGTTACGCACCTTGCGAATAGCCTCGAAGCCGCGCGCGCGGCAGCCGAAGAAGAAGCGCGGCTGCGCGAAAGCGCGGAGTCACTCTGGACGCCGGAGCGCCTGCGGATCCACGTGCGTAGCAAGCTGGGCGATAAGCCGCTTTTCGTCGTTTCCAATCGCGAACCCTATATGCACACCTACCGAGGCAAGACGGTCGAGGTGGTGGTTCCGGCTAGCGGTGTGGTTACGGCGATCGAGCCGATCCTGCGGACTTGCCAGGGAACATGGCTGGCGCACGGTTCGGGAGATGCTGACCGGGAAAGTGTAGACGAGTGCGATTGCCTGCGGGTTCCCCCCGACAACCCCCAATACACACTCAAACGGCTCTGGCTCAGCAAAGAGGAGGAAGAAGGCTACTACTTCGGCTTCTCCAACGAAGGCCTCTGGCCGCTCTGTCATATTGCCCACACACGCCCTACCTTTCGCGCCAAAGACTGGGAGCACTACCAAGCCGTCAATCGGAAGTTCGGAGAGGCGCTACTGGAGGAAATGAAAGGGGCCGAAGAACCCTGCGTATTGCTTCAGGACTACCATTTCGCCCTGCTGCCTGGCCTGGTGAAGAAGGAACGCACGGATGCCCGCTTGGCTCTCTTCTGGCACATCCCCTGGCCGAACCCAGAAGCCTTCGGCATTTGTCCCTGGCAGCGCGCCCTGCTGGACGGGTTGCTGGGTGCAGATTTGCTGGGCTTTCACACCCAATCGCATTGCAACAACTTTCTGCGGACCGTCGACCGCGCTCTCGAGTCAAGGGTGAACTGGGAACGGTTTTCGGTTGAACGCGGGGGCCACGTCACGCAGGTACGGCCTTTTCCCATCAGCGTTGCTTTCGCAGCGTCCTGCGAACAAGACACCCCCGGCGGCAGCTCTCCCTATTTGGATCGGGGGGCTTTGCTGCGCGAGCACGGAGTGGAAGCCACGTTCATGGGCATCGGCGTGGAACGAGTCGATTACACCAAGGGAATCATCGAACGCTTCCGCGGCCTGGAGCGCTTCCTCGAAAAGTATCCGGGGTACTGCGGCCGCTTTTGCCTGGTACAGATCGCAGAACCCAGCCGCACGCACATCAAGCGCTATCACGAGCTCTTAGGGGAAGTCGAGGCGGAAGCCGGGCGCATTAACTGGCGTTTCCAAACCAACCGCTGGCGGCCGATCGTTTACTTGCCATGGCACCATACGCATGAGGAAATCAGGAGATACTACAAGGCCGCGGACCTGTGCCTGGTCACCTCCCTTCATGACGGTATGAATCTTGTGTCCAAGGAGTTCATTGCTGCGCGCGACGACGACCAAGGCGCTCTAATCCTCAGCCAGTTCGCCGGCGCCAGCCACCAACTGCGCGACGCTCTGATCGTCAACCCTTACGATACGGAACAACTGGCGGACGCCCTACATTTTGCTTTAGAGATGGACCCGTTGGAAAGAAGCGCTCGAATGCACCGATTGCGGGAGGTGGTCAGGGAATTCAACATCTATCGCTGGGCGGCAGATCTTATTTCGGGGCTCTGCGAGATCCGCCTAGAGCCGGACAGTGGCGCTGAACGAGGACGGCACGGGACCCTGGCTTCTACCTCGGCGATCCCAAGAACCCACCCGAATGAAGGGGAGGTATTCGCCCGCCGGGAGCAAACCGGGTACTGATGCGACTGGAGGCCGAAATCACTTGAAAAAGGCTGAGCAGCCCTTTCAATTCAAGACGGCGTCCTACTTGACGCGCATCACCAACCAGGTGGCAACCAACCTGAAACGGCTAAGGGAGGGCTTGGAAACATGCAGCGACACATCCATTTTCAATCACACCTTCCAGACTTTGAGCCGCCATCACTTCCTCACCCAGGGATTCTCGAACGACTTCGCCCAGTGGGTTTTAGCGGCCTGCAATCGACCCGAACTGGCAGAGCATCTTGCCTCCCTGGATATCCGAGACTACCTTTCGCTGGCCGCGTTGCGTGCCGACTTCAGGCGGCTCGTGTCCGAGTACTGTGAGCAGAACCCCCAGCAGGCCGAGCAATCTGCTTTCGAGCCTTTCTACTTCTACGAGGCTATCGGGGTCGAGGTGCCCTTGCAGATGGAGGCCTGGACGTTGAGAGAGTTACGGGACGGCTTGCAAAACCTGAGCCATGCGGCATTTCATTTCCATTTTATTGCTTCTCGTTTGCGCTTGCAGTTACGCACCAACGACTTTTCGTTTTGGCTGGCGAGCTGCCTCGATTTAGCGACTCTCGCCAGGCGCGTCAACCGTATCGACATCTACACCAATACCCTGGAGAGCGCCCTGCACACAATTATCGGTTTGGTTGATAGGGAATTAGACCCATGAGCGTGACAGTTCCTACACCGTTGTTGGTCCGCCTCGATGATTACACTCCGCTCCTCGGAGAACCGGAGGTGGCCGAACTGCGGACTCTGGCCTCCCGGCTTCAATTGCGCACGGTGCAAATGGTGAACTCCACGGCGATGGGAGGGGGCGTCGCCGAAATACTTAACCGGCTGGTTCCCATCCTGCAAGAGTTAGGGCTCGCCATCCGCTGGGAAGTCATCACCGGCGGCAACGACTTCTTTGAAATCACCAAGGCCTTTCATAACGCCCTGCACGGCGGACCGTATACTATGCCACCGGAGAGTTTTGATACCTTTCTCGCCTACAACGAACAGAACCGCCTGCGGATTCGGATGGAGGCCGAGTTCATCATCATCCATGATCCTCAGCCCGTGGCGTTCATTCGCTCTCGCCGCGATCATTCCGGTCACTGGATTTGGCGATGCCACATTGACCTCTCGCACCCCAATCCCACGGTCTGGGGATTTCTGGAACCGTGGGTCAACCGCTACGACGGCGCCATATTCTCCTCCGCCGCATTTGCTCGGCATCTGCGCGTGCCCCAGTACCTCTTCTACCCAAGCATTGACCCGCTTTCTGAGAAAAACCGCGACCTGGAACCCGAGCTGGTCCGGGGCACCTTGGAGCGTTTCGGCATTGACCCGGAGCGCACCATCCTCACACAAATCTCGCGATTTGATAGGTTGAAAGACCCGTTGGGGGTAGTGCGCGCCTTTCAGATCGTAAAACGCTATTTCGACTGCCAACTCGTCTTGGCGGGGGGAGGAGCCGGCGACGACCCAGAGGGTGAAGCGGTGCTTTCCGAAGTTCGCGAAGCCTCTGCGAATGACCCCGACGTTCACATCCTTGACTTGCCCCCTTCGAGCGCCACCGAGATCAACGCCTTGCAGCGGGGTTCGACCATCATCATTCAAAAGAGCTTGCGGGAGGGTTTCGGCTTGACGGTTACTGAGGGCCTCTGGAAAAGCAAGCCGGTGGTGGCCTCAGCGGTGGGCGGCATCCCTCTTCAAGTCATTCACAAGCACACGGGCTTGCTTGCCCATTCTGTGGAGGGGACGGCTTATCAGATCCGTTTTCTGTTGTCCAATCCGGTGATCGCTGAGAGGCTGGGACGGCAGGGGCGCGCGTACGTGCGCGAACATTTCTTGATCACGAGCAGTGCGAAACGCTACCTCGCCTTGTTCTTGCACCTCTTGGATCGACACTGAAAGCGCCTTCTTCGTGCCGCTCCGAAACCGGCCGCCGTTGCGAGCGAAGCGAGGAATCTCGCCGTGATTCGATTTCTGCGATTAGCCGGCAGCAGAGCATGATTCCTCACCTCGCCCTTTCGAAGATCAGGTTATTTCCGCGCAAGCGGGAATCCCAATCTGGACACCCCCCGCTTTCGCGGTGCACAAGCTTCGCGGGGGGTGAGGGCGATGACCTTCATCCGAATGGTTGGGCCAAACGCTCACGCACACTCCGAATGACAGTGGGGGAAGACTATCGGGCCCCGGCACGCAGAGTCTCGTTCTTCAGAGACTCTGCGGCTGCTGATGTTACCCGGCGCTTATGGTCGAGGGGTAGATGTGCTGGAAGTCTGCTGCGGCTGTGATTCCGAGTCCGGCGTTGGCCCTTGTTGAAGCTCGGCCGTCCCGGAGGCTTGCGGCGCCAACAGGCTTACATTGACACGGCGATTCTGCTCTCGTCCGCTGCGCGTCTTGTTGGGGCCGGCGGGATCGTCCTCGCCGTAGCCGGCTTGGTAAACACGCACCAGCGGGATCTGCTTTTCCAGCGTGAGGTAGCGCACCACCGCGTCCGCTCGCCTGCGGCTGAGTTGCAGGTTGTATTGTTTTGGACCCCGGTCGTCCGTGAATCCTCGAACTTCGATGACGTAGTGTTTCATACTACTCGCGGTTTGCGCCAGACTATCCAGGGTGTCAATGTCTTCCTGAGTCAGCTTGCTCTTGTTGATTCCAAACAAAATAGTGGCCTTTTTTACGGACTGGAAATTGTCCGCGTTTTCCAACTCCTGTTTTACCGCGGCGGCATCTGAGATTCCCTGCTGGGCGAGTCCCCGCGCGTCGCCCGCAGATTGCTGGGCCTTGCTGGCGGCTTGGTTGGCCTCATCCGCCGAGGATTGGGCTTGGGAGATTTCCTTCTCCGTTTTGCGATCAAGGTCGGTAATTCGCTCGCTGTTTTCAGCCACCTGCTTGTTAGTATTGTCGAGTTTCACTTCGAGTGGCTTGATGTTGTCCCGCGTGTAATTCTGCACATATTTCTTGGTAGCGCACCCCGCGCTGAAGAAGACCAAGCAAAAAACCACTGCCGCAGTTGTGACCTGCCCGTACTTTTGTGCGTTCATGGGATTTGCCTCCGTTTTAACCCCCTTTGTAGAAGCGTCAACGGCGGACTCAAGAGCAGATTGGTGACCAAAATGTCTAGCTTCTATAACCAACTTATTTATAAGGACTTAGACTGAACTCGGGTGGGCCATGGAGCGACTTTCTTATACGATGAGGAAAAATCTACTCGGTGGCCAAGTGCTCTCGGTTTGGCAGATACCAGGTGGAGGAGCGCCACTTTTCCACGGTCAGTCCCACCCGCTGGAGCGCTGCACGAGCGAACGTCGCGGCCGGTTACGTCGCCTTGAAAGGGTTGACGACGCGTACCCCGCAATAGGTCTGGCCGTGCGAAAGATCTTCGGTATACAGAACAGTTGCCCCAGATGCCTCCGCCGCTTGAACCACGAGGGCGTCCCAGAACGAAATCCGGTATCGCTTTTCGATATCCAGGGCTTGCAGAATAGATTCTCCCGTGTTCGTAATCACATTCCAAGTCAAGTAATCCGCAACAATTCTGCGCACCGTCTCGAGCTCAACCGGCCGCCCGGCCTTCCGGCGTAGGTTCACGCATAGTTCCTGAAGGACCTGTGTGCTCACCACCCCGGAACGGTCGAGCCAAAGCCTTTCGACAACCGCCTTGGCCCTGTTGTGCTTTGCGCCGCTGGCCGTGTCGTGCGCGTACATGAGAATGTTCGCATCAACAAAGTGTCTATCGCTCATGAAGTTCGTCTCGCGACCTGGGAGGGCGCCACCTCAAGTCGAGCCCTTCCCGGAGCCGCGCCAGCGCCGATCGCCGGGCCCTTTCAAATGCCTTCCGTTCCCGAACCATCGCTTCCAGCCGATCCGAGAGGAGAGCGCTGACCGAACTCCCCTGTTCGGCCGCGAGCACGCGGACTTCGCGAAGCAGATCGGAATCGAGTTTGAGTGTCACGTTCATCTTCATGTGCGGCCCCTCAAGCGAGCACGACGTTCACGTACAGCACGATTCTACGTGCACGGGGCACGATTCGTCAAGGGAGGACCTGCTGTGTGACGGTCAGCGTTGGTCAATAACTTCGGTCCCGCGCGGTGGCACGAACTGGAACCAAGAACGGCTGAGGGGCACATCCCGCTCGATGTGATCAAAGTTGAATTCCATGGCGCTCTGATCTGGAAGGGTCACGAGCAGGCGGCGGATATCGAATTGGGGACTTACTTCCATGAGTACCTGTCGATATTCCTCCTGGAATGCCTTCTTCGGGTAGCCCCGCAGGACGTGGTCCGCAGCCTCATGCTGCAGGGCGTCGGGTGCGAACTCGAGCCGCGAGAAGACACGCCGCAATTCGAGCCTCGAGAGCAGGAGGCGAAACGGGACTCGAACGTCGTCGCTGGCTTTGAGGGCGGTGCGGGTGAGCTGTTTTTCCTCCGGCACGTAAAGCTGCAGCATCTTCCCATCGCAGAGAAACAGCTTTGGTTGAGGCCGCTGGTAATCCCACCGCATCAAGCCGCCGCGCGCAAAGTAAACCACTCCGGACTCGGTCTGCGTTCTGCCCTCGGTGACGTAGGTCTGGGTGAAGTCGGCACGAATTGTTTTGACCGCACGATAGCTCGACTCGAAGCGGCGCACGAAGTCGTCAAGGGACACATCGGCCGGGCTAGCTACCCCACAAACCAGTAGCAGGAACACCACCGCACTACCTGTTCTCCCGATCATCCGATCTCCCGATCATTTTGGTAGCTTCTTCAACCGCTCCACCACCTCAAGGGCCGTGGGGTTCCGGGGATCCGTCTGAAGACCTGCCGTATATTCCTGAAGCGCTTCCTTGCTGCGGCCTTCCGCCTCTAGAACCGCGCCCAGCCCAAAGTGCGAGTGGCTTTCAAAGGCGTCCAAGGCCAACGCCTGCCGGAAGGCGTGCTCGGCGTCTGTCCAGCGGCTCGAGCGGCGGTAGATGTCACCCAGCGAAGTCCAGGCCTGAACCGTGCCCCCGCTCGCCACGGAAATGCGGTACTGCGTTTCTGCCTGGGAGAAGCGGCCACTGTCGAAATAGAATTTTGCCAGCTCATTGCGCGCCTGAACGTAGAGAGGGGCAAGGGCCACGGCAGCTTTCAATTGCGCTTCCGCTTTATCATCGGCGCCGGTGAGGGCATAGGTTCGCCCCAAGTTCATATGGGAGTCGGCATAGTTCGGCCGAAATCGAATCGAGCGCTGAAAATCCTCGATGGCCTCGGCGTAGAGCTTTTTCCGCGCTGCAGCGAGTCCCAGATTGTTGAGAATCAACCAATGATCCGGGGCGCGGCGCAGCGCCTCGCGCCACTCCGCCTCAGCTTGATCCGGCGAGCCGGAATTCCAGTATACCGCCCCCAGGTTGATTCGCAGAGCGACCGCGTCGGGCTGCGCGGCCAGGGTGTTTTGGTAGAACGTCGCGTCATCGCGCCAAACGCGGTTGCGAGTGACAATCCTGACCACGCAGAGCGCGGCAATGATGATCAAGCCTGCCGCATAGACCGTGCGAGCGGTGCGGTGTTCCGCGAGCTTCCTCCAGATTGCCTGCCCTCCCCACGCCGCGATCCAGCAGAGACCCAGTGAAGGAAGATAAAGGTAACGCTCGGTAAAAACGTTAGCGCCCAGCCAGCGTCCATTGAGAACCGGGGCGAGGTTCAGGAAAAACCACAAAAGGCCGAAACAGACAAGGCGCTCCCTTCTCCAGGAATAAACAAACGCGCTCAGGCCCAGTCCCAGGACCACGAGCCCCGCGACGGCTCGAGGATCGAACATGGAAAGGCTCTTGTGAAATGTGTAGAAGCCGCAGAGATTCACCGGCCAGACGATCTTCCAAACATATTGCGCAATCAGTGCGAAGGAAGAATAAAAGGCTTGGCGCCGGCTGATCTGCGGCAATTGTAGCACCGGCGCCACTCCGCCAAAGATGCGGACTCTGAACAACAGGTAAGCGACATCGACCAGCCATAAACTCAGATACCGGGAGAACTTCTGCCCGAGAGTTGTTTGCGCACGGTCATTACGAAGAAAGTGCTCATAAAAGGTCGCCAGAAAAGGCAGCGTCGCAGCCGGTTCTTTGGCGAGCAGCGCCAAGGCGAAGCACAAAACCATGCCAAGTTCCGCTGCGCCACCCCTCCCCATAACGTGGCGCGGGCGTCCCGCCTGCTGGCGTGCGGGCATTCCTTCGCTCCGCTCAGGACAGGCTCTGCTCGCGCCGCTGGTGGAGCAAGACGTTCCATCGA
>Ga0187784_10002367_pt1 | contig 15090 bp, 11 predicted proteins | sample 1015_SJ02_MP15_2_FD_132964 | JGI IMG/M metagenome (GOLD analysis project Ga0187784, IMG submission 132964) | Tropical peat soil microbial communities from peatlands in Department of Meta, Colombia - 1015_SJ02_MP15_20_MG | ecosystem: Environmental > Terrestrial > Soil > Wetlands > Peat | place...
CAGGGCGTTTATTATCATGATCTTCTCGAGGTCGCGGGCCTCGGCGCTCAACTTCAGCATGAAATCCCCGGGAGACTCCAGCATGTCCAAAACGTCGGCCTCGGGATACATCAACTGCAGTTGCGCGTAAGTGTCGAATAATTGCCCCAGCTTGGCGGCATAGTCGTTGGTGCGCATTTCAATAAACTCGTAGCGGTCCGCCAATCCTTCGATGACTCCGGCCACACAATCCGAAGCGGTCTTGGATATGATGGCCGCCCACTTCTGGAGCATACCGGATATGTCTTTAACTCCGAAAACCGCCATTACGCTGCCCACTGTCAGGTTTAGGAAAACGGCCAAAGGAATCGAAAGAACCGTTCTAAAAAGAAGATTGCCCGTCGCGGTTCCCTTCGGAAGTCCACGCCATCTGTTGTGGCTGAACACATAGATTCCGTTGGCGACGGCAATGAACGTGTAGAGAAGCACCGGACTCGTGGAGGTGTTTATCCCGAAAAAACGATCAAGGATAAGTATTTTAACGACATACTCGAGTAGGGGTACCGAAAGGCCGGTGAACAGAAGTGAATCGCTGATCCGTCCCCAGTTGATATAGCTGTCCCACTTGAGAAGAGGAGACCGCCTTAAGCCGCCTGCGCCGAAAATCGACTGGAGTATGTTTCGCAGACCGGTTATTCCAAACCAGATTAAGCCCCCTAACCATGCCAGCACCCACCAGTCTTTGGTAAGGTAAAATGTGATGAAAGCCGGGATGAAACCGGCCACGATCTTCATGGAGTCCTTCAGGATACTGTTCAGATAATTCCATGACATTTCCGCTTTAGGCGCTCTGGGCGATGGAAGAATTTCGAGGCAGTTGCCGTTGTCTTCACTTACGCCCCCCAGGGTGACGATGTTGCCCTTCGGGATTATGCGCGTCGACAGTTCGCGGATCTCCCAGCCCTCCTCGCGTTTCTGGCCTATGCGGTGCAGTCCCGGAATATGGCTCAAAATGCTGTAAAGTAGGTGAAGGGGATAGTGAGTTGAACGTCGTGGAATGAATGTGCTGCGAAAAAAAGCGTCGATCCGGACAGGAATCGTCATTCTCTGGGGGCCGGACGAGAATCGGATCTCCCTTTGCGCCTTCGCTGGAAGTGTTTCCAATATGGCAAGCCCCATTCCATGAAGCCGGTGGGAATGGCCGGTAGAATCGCTCCCGATTCTGGAACGGAGCGGCCCCTTCTTGTAGTATTCCTGAAGTGTCGAGATGTTTCGCAGGATTTCATGAAATTTTGCAATCCGCTCCGGGCTGTGCTCGTGCGCATTTTCCGTCCGGTCGATGATTGCCCGGATGTGTTTGTTCAGCGCTACTATGTTTCCATCGTTTATGGCCCTCTGCAATTCGTTTATTTCGTAGTAATGGACAGCCTTTCCGGATGAGAAATCTTTCAGATTGAAAATCTCCAGATCGCTGATCGCTCCTTTGCACTCGTATAGCAGCTCGAGCACGTCTTCGGCTTTCAGATCGCTCAGGTTGAGCGTTACGCGGTAGCCCGCCGGCAACCCGGTCAGCCGTTCAAACAGTTCGCAGGGCGTCAACTTGAGCAGACTTGGGACATCGGGGCCCTCTCGTGGCACATGCGGATCGGGAATCCGCTGATTTTGGGCGGGCCTCAGGTAGCGATCCACCAGGGCTTCCGAGTCAAGCTTGTTCATCTCGTCAACGAGAGATGCGATCGCGTTGCGTTGCTCCGGGGAGCCTTCTTTGAAGCCGGGCCGTAGCTCTTCAACCCGCGTGCGCATTACCGGAAGCAAATTGTTATGTATGAACTTGGCCAGATGAAGTATCGAGGGCTGACCCGCCCCGACGTAAGAAAGAAAAGCAGCCTGGTCGAGTCGATCCAGGTTCAGCCCGTACCTGTCATTGAGGTCCAGCCGGTGGCGTTGGTTGAATTCCTCAAGGATCGCCAGAACATATCTGCATTGATATTCGGAGACCTTCCTGCCTTCCTCCATGAAAGACATTGTCCGTCGGTCGGAAAGAAAGGAAATGAACTCTCTCGAATCCGTTAAGCCTGCCGGTACGTAAATGAGCTGAATGTAAGAGTCATGAAACCTGGCCGAAAGCTCTATTCCTATCCTTACAGAGACCCCCATTATCTCCGCTGCTTCCAGAAGCTCTTCGGCAGCCTTCGGCGGGACATAATTGTAATATATTACGGTAAGGCCGCGTATGCCTTTGATCCAGGCATCCATTATGAGATGCGACGGCGATTTTCGCCCTTTGGTGTTCGAATCGTGAACATGACCGTCGAAAGATGCCTGGTTCCATTCTTCGGGCATCTCCAGCAGATGATAGCGGCGAAGAAGGGAGCGAATCGACCTTGGTCTGCCGATTACCGCCATGCGAAAATCATGAGCCAGTTTCATTTGCCCGATCTTGCTGTCGCGGGCCCGCACCATTTCTTTCATAATCTCCAGGAGGACCCGTGCGGCGTTTTTCCGCATATGCACCTCCCCACTGCTCATGACTTCGTCACGCAAACAGCGTAGAGCGGTGATGCGTTCATCGGATTTTCCGGCTTCCAGAGATTCCAGCAGCCTCACAGCGGCATAGGCCATACGCAGCCCCGGTGAGGCCGCCAGTTCTTTTATCCCGTGCGGATGGAGGTACGGGTAGAGCAGGTTCTTCAAGTATTGGAATGATTCCCTGTGGTCTAGAACGTCGTTGACCAGGTTCAGTAGCTCGTAGTCGCGATTGTCGAAAGAAATTCTGGGGATTTCCTCTCCCATGACATTCTCCCGGCTTCCATGAAGTTGAAAATTTGATAACCTATCATCAAATGGCGAATATGCACAAGACAAGGAATAATGCAACTACAAGCTGGATACCGGCTGCCGGATAGACATGAAGAGGAGCGAATAAATCCTGAATTGAACAGTTCAGGCGCTTAGTCATCTTCGTGCCCGACCTTGTCCTAATGGGTCGACTTCGATGGGCTGGAATCCCGAAAACCACCGGACTGCCATGAACACACTCCATAAAACAGCCCTCGGTCAGGGTGTACATGAATGCGGCGGTCTGCCTTGTGCTCGGTTTCATATGGATTTTTTGCAGAACTGCCTGCTATATTACTCCTGCAACAGCTTGAATTTCCCCAATGGCAAAGCGAAACGATGGCCGGCAAGCGGCCATTGAAGGATGCTTGCCCGTTGGAAGTCAAACTTGTTGCGGTAATCTTCTGCTCTGAGCCTGGATGGACTGAGACTGAACCTGTATTCAACACGAACATGGGCACATGCCCTTCACTTAAAGGAGCTTACATGCGCATCATCGAAAGTGTGGTCGAGATGCAGCGGCTGGCGGACTCCTGGCGAGCCGCCGGGGAGTGCATAGCTTTCGTGCCGACTATGGGTTTTCTCCACGAAGGCCATCTGGATCTTATGCGGACTGCCCGGAAACTGGGTACAAAGGCGGTAATCAGTATTTTTGTGAACCCGACCCAATTTGCCCCGACCGAGGACTTCGAAAGCTATCCGCGAGACCTGCAGCGTGACGTGGACCTCGCAACCGGCGTTGGAACGGACGTGGCATTCGTTCCAGGGACCGATGAGATGTATCCGGAAGGGTTCCAGACATACGTGAACGTTACCAGGGTAACGGAAAATCTCTGCGGCAGGAGCAGGCCGATTTTTTTTCGAGGCGTAGCCACCGTTGTCAGCAAATTGTTCCACGCCGTAAAGCCCCATATTGCCGTATTCGGACAAAAGGACTTTCAGCAGCTTGTAACTATCAGGCGCATGGTCAAAGACATGAATATGGATGTCGAAATCATCGGCCACCCGACCGTCCGCGAAAAAGACGGACTGGCAATGAGCAGCCGGAACACCTACCTCAAAGATGGGGAACGGCCTGTGGCCCTGCGGCTGAACCGCTCCCTGAAGGAAGCCCAAAGGCTGATCGATTTGGGCCAAAGAGATGCAGGGGCGATTTTGAAGGCCGTCAACGAATTCCTTACAACGGGCGGCGGGGCCAGGGTCGACTATGCCAGGCTCTGCAATCCCGACACCATCGAGGACGTGGATGTAATAAGCGGACCGACATTGCTCGCTTTGGCCGTGTGGGTGGGAAAGACGAGGTTGATAGATAACTGCGTGCTGGAAGTCCCGGCATGAGTCAGTATTCGGGTTCAGCGTTTAGTCGTGAATATGTACTGCGCGATTGATCATTGCGGGTTTTGCAGGATGAGCGTCGTTTTGTCGTTTTATGCTCAACTGGTTCTTGTTGCGGGAGCGCAATGCCCCGAGTCCGTTGCCGGTCCCCATGTGTTGAAAACAAATTGAATTGGAGCCTGGCCTGACAACCATGCCGGACAGGCTCCCAAAGGAATTTTTTACTCGGCGGCGATTCTGATTAGTAGGACCCGCTGCCGCCCGCTTCCTCTTCGTTCTTTGTGCCTTCTGGCTGCATGTTCTTCTCGGTATCGGTTGGGGGATTGTTCTCCGGCTTCATGCTTTCCATCGGTTCCCCTCTCTCGCGCTCTCTTGTCTCCGGAGTCGTGGACTCCATCTTTTCTGTGGGGGCGTTTTCTTCGGATTTTTCGCTTTTATATTCCCCCTTCTCCAGCTCTCTTGTACCGGGGGGCGTGGACTCCATCATTCCGGAAGGGGTGTTTCCCTCAGGCTTTTCGCCTTTGAATTCTCCTTTCTCCCGTTCTCTTGTCTCTGGAGTCATTGATTCCATGTTCTCGGACGGGGTCTTCCCTTCAGGCTGCATATTTTTCCCTGCGCCTGTTGTGCCCTGTCCTTTCGGATTCATGCCTCGATTTTCACCTTTTTCAGCCTCGCGACCCTGACGGAACTCGCCTCTTTGCGCTCTTTGGGAGAGTTCCTTTCTCTTTTCGATGCCGCGCGCAGTGAAGAACCCGCGTCTTTCTATACGACTCATCTTGTAGTAGCCGTATCTTTCGTCGGGGCTAAGAGTGAGATATCCCCTTCTTTCGTTGGACCCTAGGGTCATGAAGAAATGCCTCTCCCACGGCGCAAGTGCGAAGAATTTGTACATGAGGTTAGGTTTGAGTGATGTGACCACCTTCCTTTCCGAACGCGTAAGACTGATGAACACCCTCTTTTCCTTCGGACTCATGTAGAGAAATGCGACTCTTTCTTTTGGTGGAAGAGACAGAAAAAAATGTCTTTCCTTGTGCGATAAAGAAAAGAATGCCTCGCGTTGCCAGTGCGGTAGGCTGTAGAAGCGGTATCTGTCGCGGCGGCTCAGATTATGGATTTCCTTTCTTTGCTCGCTGCTCAATGAGCTTTCTTCTTTCCGCTCCCGGTATTGCACTTTTTCATATCCGGAAGAACTGGCAAGAAGCATTCGGGGACCGACCACCTTTGACTCTTCGCTCCCCTGGTTCTCGTTATCCTGGGATGGTGCAGGTCCTATGTCTGGGTCTTCCTGTTCCGAAACGAATTTGACGATGCCGCCTGTTGTGCCGGCACCGATGCTGGCGGCGGACTGCTGTACCCCGAAGAGTGGCGCAAAAAACAATATCGTCGCTGCCACAATTGAAAAACTAAAAAATCGTATCTTCATTTGACCCTCCTTTGCAGGAAAATGCAAACTTTCTGGATGGATTCAAAGTGTTGAAGTCTGAACATCGTTTCTTCTCTTGAAAGAAACCTTAGTTCATTGTTTCACAAGTATCCCCCATGTCCAAAGGGCTTTGCCCAATTAATGCTGGATCGCCCCCGACAGTATGGAGATTCATTCCTGACTAATAAAGTAAGATGCTTTTCTTCGCTGTGTCAAATAGCTACCCCGTAGACAAAATACACCGGCATCCCGGCTCAAAGCCTTAATACCTGTATAATCGCATGGGCTCCCGATTTGATCCATGCGCGGTGCTTGCGCGGCAAGCCGATTGCGACCGGCGTTCTGCCCCGCAGGTACAACTCGCTTTCGAATGCAAAAAAACTAAAAAAGCCTTGACTTTTTTTTCACAAAGCGGGATAGTCCAATGCTCAGGTGGAGTGTGTGTTGTTCGCCGCCAGTAGGCTCAAGTTGAAGGACTTCCTGAGGTGAGCGCTATTTGACCCGTAACGTTATTGTGGAGAAAAGTTATGGTTGAAATTCGATTTCATGGACGAGGAGGCCAAGGGGCTGTGACCTCTGCCGAACTTACGGCCCTGGCAGCAATCGAAGAGGGGAAGTATGCTCAGGCATTTCCAAGCTTCGGCCCGGAACGGCGTGGCGCCCCTGTTATGGCGTTCGTCCGGGTCAGTAATGCCCCGATCGTTACCCGGGAAAAAGTATATGAACCGGACATTGTCATTGTCCTCGACCCCACGCTGCTCAAAATCGTCAATGTTGAAGCGGGGCTTAAGAAAGGCGGGGTTGTAATTCTGAATACCTCGAAGAGTGCGGAACAGGTCCGCAAGGAAACCGGCATAAAAGCCAAGATAGCTATTGTGGACGCTTCCAAGATTGCAATGGATACCATGCGTGTTCCCATCACCAACACTACCATGTTAGGTGCTCTTGTCAAAGCCTCAGGGATTATTCAGATATCCGGCTTGCAAAATCCGATCAAGCACCGTTTTGGACCGATTGCCGAGAAGAACATCAATGCATGTACCCGCGCTTACGAAGAAACTAAGGTAGTGGAGGGATAACTGTGGCTAAAGAGACTGGAATCAAGAGCTGGAAAGAATTGAACTTCGGGATCGCCATAACGACTCCGGGAAACGCAGCAGAGCTGAAAACCGGAGACTGGCGGTCCATGCGGCCGGAAACGGACCGCGAGAAGTGCACCAAATGCGGTCAGTGCTATATTTTCTGTCCGGATATGGTTTATAGCAAGGACGCAGAGGGCTACTACGTGCAAAACTATTATTGGTGCAAAGGCTGCGGCATTTGCGCCAAGGAATGCCCCGTTGACGCCATTACGATGATTCAGGAGGTCGACTAACATGTCCAAACCTATTGGTATTGAAGTGTCTCTCGCTGTTGCCGAAGCGGTAGGACTGTGTGATGTCGATGTTGTTGCGGCTTACCCGATTACTCCCCAAACGCACATTGTCGAGCACCTTTCCGAACTAGTAGCCGACGGCCACCTGGATGCGGACTTCGTTCCGGTCGAATCCGAACATACCGCCATGAGCGCCTGTATCGGATCTTCGGCGTCCGGAGCCCGCACATTCACCTCAACCTGTTCCCAGGGCTATGCCCTGATGTCGGAGCTTTGCTATATCGCGTCGGCCTTGCGGCTGCCGATCGTAATGGCTGTTGCAAACCGTGCGTTGAGCGCTCCCATTAACATCTGGAACGACCATGCCGACCTGATGTACGCAAGAGATACCGGATGGATTCAGCTGCTGTCGGAAAACGGGCAGGAAGCCGTCGATATGTCCATTCTGGCCTTCCGAATCGGTGAAGACCCAAGGGTATCCTTCCCCGTACAGGTGAACCTGGACGGCTTTACAATGAGCCATGTGATCGAACCGATCGGTATACCCGACAGAAAAGAGATCGCAAAATTCCTGCCGCCCTACCGGCCGAAATTGCGGTTGGATCCGGAGCATCCGGTAACAATAGGCCCGGTTGGCATGCCCGATGTTTACACCGAAGCCCGCAAGGCCCAGGATGAGGCCTTCAAAGCGACCAAGCCTCTGATCCAGGAAATCTTCAACGCTTTCGCCAAACAGTTCGGCCGCCAGTACAAATTGGTCGAAACCTACAAGACCGAAGACGCCGATACCATTATTGTCGCTATGGGCTGTGTAGTTCAGACGGCCATGACCGCAGTCGACAATATGCGCGCGAAAGGAAAGAAGGTCGGGATAGCACACATTCGCGTGTTCAGGCCTTTCCCCGCAGCGGAGCTCATCCAGGCGATCAAGGGCGCCAAAAACCTGATCCTTTTCGACAGGGTAACCTCCTTTGCCGGTGGGGAAATATCCGGACCCGTCGCCATCGAGATAAAATCCGCTCTGTTCGACAGAAAGCTTTCTCCGAAAGTGGGGAACTTCCTGGTCGGCCTTGGCGGCCGCGATGTGACGGAACAGAACCTCGAGGAAATGGTCGAAAGAGTGGCCTCCGCCAAAAACGGTGACCTTCCAGCCTACGAATTCATCAATGTGAGGGAATAAATGGGAATCGCATCTGAAGCTCTGAAGAATTTCAAAGGGTTTAACCTCAAGAATTTGCCCGAGGTGGAACCCGTGTCACCCGGTCATCGCGCGTGCCAGGGCTGCGGAGAGGTACTGGCTTTGCGGCAGGCTATGAAAGCAATCGGAACCAACGCTGTCGTTTGCAGCGCCACCGGGTGTATGGAAATCATCACGTCTCCTTTCCCGCAGACCGCGTGGCGGGTACCCTGGATTCACGTGGCGTTCGAAAATGCCGCCGCCGTGGCGAGCGGCGTGGAAGCGGCTTATAAAGCCATGAACCGCAAGAAGATAATCAACCAGCCGGGCGTCACCGTCATCGGCTACGGCGGTGATGGCGCCACTGCCGACATCGGCATGCAGGCGCTTTCCGGCGCCCTGGAGCGCGGCCACAACATGATATATTTCTGCTTCGATAACGAAGCCTATATGAACACGGGCATTCAGCGCTCTTCTTCAACTCCTTTTGGGGCCACGACCACCACTTCGCCGGCGGGCAGTAAAAGTTCGGGCCAGGCGACCTGGAAGAAAAACATGGCCGAAATCGCTGTGGCCCACGGGGCACCATACGTCGCCACCGCTACGCCGGCTTATCCCATCGACCTCATGAACAAGGTGAAAAAGGCCTCGTTGGTTCCCGGTCCTGCCTATATCCACATCTACTCCCCATGCCCCACCGGATGGCGGTGCGGGATAGAAGAGAGTATCGAAGTGGCTAGGCTGGCCGTTCAGTCAAAGGTCTTTCCGCTCTACGAGGTTATCGACGGCGAATACTATCTTTCGCGCAAAGTGGCAAAACCGAAGCCGGTTTCCGATTATTTCAAACCGCAGCGCCGCTTCCGCCATCTGACCGATGCTGAAGTAGGGTATATTCAGAACAGAGTGGACGAGCAGTATGAAAAGCTGCTCAAAAAGTGCGTTGTGGAAGATAAGAAGAAAGAAAAAGAATAGACGAAGACTGAATGCCGGCGGCTCAAATCGCCGGGACCCTACTCAATACTGATCCAAAGGCGGCACGGGCTCAAAATAGCTCATGTCGCCTTTTCGCGTCTGATCCGGACTAAACTCGCCTCACAAAAGGCACGGTACTGAGAAATCGGCGAAAGTAAAAATTGGGAAATTAAACGCAGCCGGTTTGGTTTCAATCGGTCAACATTATCGGTCCGGCGTTCCAATCGTTGTCCGTTGTTTGAGTGTATTCAAACCAGAGCCGGGCGCCTCCGATTTCCGCGTGTTTCCAGAAGACACCCGGACCCCGGCCCAAAAGTGCTGAAACACGTGGTGACGATATGGAAATCCACCGATAAGTGTTTGAAATTGAATTGGTATAAAGAACAATGGCGGCAAAATTGACAGTCATCATCGGTCCCCGCGAAGCGAGAAGTCAGAAAAAACGTTCTTCTGGCCCCGTCACGCGGAGCTGCTGTTCACGGTCTGATATGTACCGCGGTACCGGTGGAGGCGATCTTGAAAAGCTCGTCCATGTCGCTGTCGTAAAGTGAGATCGATCCCTGCGTCCAGTCCTTGTGCGCCCCGCCCGCATGAATGTATAGCGCTCCTCCCAGTTTCGTGGAGATTGGGGGTGCTGCCTTGCCGTCCACCGCACTAACTATTTCTTTGAACTCGGGACGGGAAAGAACGCCCGCGAAAAGGGCTCGCTCGGCATGTTGCCTGTCGGGGTAGTTGAGAACTAAAGCTTTACTGAACCGGTTTAATGGGGCCTTCTGGTTGATGTAAAAATCGCCTTCAGGTGTGCGGCCGTCTCCGTCGGTTTCCTTATCTCCAACCGGGCGAAAACCAAGGCCGATCGGATACTCCCGCACCATTACGTTGGACTGGATGACGTAAAGCCGTCGCTTCTCCTTATAAATGTAGATTTCGGGAGTTACAATATCGGCCAGGGCGGTGAGATAATCCACCCTGACGGGTTCTTTTTCGCTCGGTGATTGGCGCTGTGCTGTGTTGCTTTGAGGCTGTCTGGTTTCGTTTGATTTGGATGAATCGATCCAGTTGTCCGGTTTCTGCATGGAACATGCTGAAACCAGGAACAAAAACAGCCCAAGGAAGATCCCCCCGAACCTTCCTCGCAGTATGAACCCCTGCATAGCCGCCCCTCTCAGTGGTGGTTCCTCTCAAACCCCGCAAAACCGATATTACACGCCACTGCACGCTGGAGCAAGCGTAAAATCGGCCTCCGCTCAGCTTTTGTCGTAAGGCTTTGAAACCTCAATTATTTTAGGGCTTATGAAAATCAGCAACTCGTTTCTCTGGTCATCGGTTTGATCGATTCTAAATAGCCGTCCCAGAATAGGTATATCGCTAAGCCCCGGTGTCGACGATTTTTGAAGGGTGGACTGATTGTTGATAACTCCCCCTATCACGATCACATTTGCATCATCGACCAGAAGCTCGGTTTGAATCTTTCTCGTGTCGATGCCCGGTTCGCTGCTGTTGCCAATATTATAAATAGTCTGGGACACTGTATCCTGCTTGGCGTTTATCAGCATTCTCACTTTGCGGTCCGGGGTAATATGAGGCGTCACCTGAAGCTCCAGGACCGCGTCCTTGAATGACGTGGCAGTAATATTGGCCGCCGTATCGCCTACCGTTAGATACGGGACCTGGGTACCCTGGGTCACGACCGCTTTCACATTGTCTAGGGTGAGGACACGGGGCGAAGCCACCACCCTTGCCAGTGAGTACGATTGGAGGGCCGCAATCTGGAGGTCTACGTTGATCATGGTTTTCCCAATCAGTGAATAAACGTTGCCGACGAACTGGAAGGGGTTACTACTCGTCGGAGGATTGATGGCAAAGGTCTGGGTTTGGGGGATTCCCAGCCCCGGGTACTGCGACGAAAACGAAAGGTTCATACCCAGGTTTCGTTTGGTTTCACTACTAAGCGTGATGATGCGTGCTTCGATCAGCACCTGAGGAGTCGGCCGGTCGAGTCTTGCGAGCAGTTGCCGGGCATTTGCCACCCTTGCCGGGTAGTCGGTGTAGATGATAAGGCTGGTACGCTCGTCAACGGCCACTTTCCCCCGTTCGCTCTTTCCATCCGTGAGTTTGGTCGCTATTTCAGCCGGTTTGGCAAAATTGACCGGCAAATACACTGTTGTGATCTCACCCAGGTCGCGCGTTGTCTCGGCAAGGTTCTGCTTGGCCTTGATGGCGTCCGCCTGCTGGAGGTACTCCTGGCGCAGCTTGGCCTGCTTGGCTATGCGAATCACATTGCCGACCTGTTCCTTGCCAAGATCGTTCATGGCAAGCACCATGTCGAGCACCTGATCCCACGGGACCTGCTCCACTTTTAGAGTCACCTTGCCTGTGACGTCAGGCTCGATTACGATATTTGTCCCGGTGAGGTCGGAAAGAAGCCGCAAAACATTCCTGATGTCAGCGTCCATGAGGTCCAGGCTCACCAATTTCCCGGAGTACTGTTTTCTTGCGGCGGCCGGGGTGCCTATCCCCTCTGAGCTTGCAGGATCGGCGGCTTGTGCCGCCACAGGTTTGACAGACGGGGTCTTGGCTTTGGAGCGCACTGCTTTACCCGGTTTGTTCTCGGTCGCATCGGTCGAAGCCGGAGACCCGTAAGTCTCATCGGCAGGCAGAGCCACCTGGGGCAGCCCCCCCGTTCCCTGTATAGTCTCAGTGTCAGACCCCTGGGCGCCTGCTTCCACGGGGCACAAGAAGCAGCCGAAGAGAAGCGCCACTCCCATGATAAAAGGAAAAGTGCCGGTCCAAATATTTCCCTGCCTTCTCATGCTTTCCCCCTGATAGACCCACATCGGTTCTTTAGTTGCCGGTTGTTGGTTTCAAGTTAATAGAACTCCGACGGCTCTACGCGCATATGGGTGTGCACGGCCTCTTCGTGCCCACCACAACGGGCCGCTCATTTCTTCGTGGCGGCCTTCGGTTGGGGTTTCTCCAAAAACCGGTATGTAACTATATTGCACCCCACCTGGAGCAGCGACGCCTGTTTGTCCTTTTGCCGCGTCACCGTGAGTGATTCGACTTTCAAGATTCTGTCCAGCTTGGAAATGCTGTCCAGGAAAACACCAAGGTCGTTAAAGGTGCCGAGAAGGTCGAGCTTGATAGGAATGGTTGCGTAAAACTCCTGGACCACCTCGGGTTGAGGCTGAAAAAGAATATTCTCTAAACCCACCTTCGAGCCAAGCCTGGAAACGTTTTCCAGAAGGCCGGGAATTTCCTTCTGATCCGGCAGAAGCATGAGAAGTCTTGTAAATTCTTCCTCGGATTGGGCAAGCTCTTTTTCAAGTACCGGGACCTTGGCCGCAGCCGCTTTGAGAGTGACAAGCTTGTTCTGCTGCTCGGTAATCTTGCCCCTGAGCTGTTTGAGTCTCTCCAACTGGCTCTCGAACTGAAGAAAATAGAAAGCAGCGCCCATGACCAGCAAGGTCAACGCGAAAAGCAGCACCTTTTGCACGGCGCTAAGTTCCGAGAGTTTTTCCTGGAATGTGTTAAAGATATTTTTCATGGCGGCTACATCTTCAATTTTTTTTGTACTTCTGAATAGGGAGAAAAACGGTATGACAACTGGAATTCCCTCAGTTTCATATCCCTTACGGCAAACTGTTTTGAAAGAATCAGGTTGATGCTTCCCTTTTCGATGTACGGGGAAGCCTCCAAGTTACGCATGAACTCGACGATGGCCTCGTTGCTCTGAGCCACTCCGTCGAGAGTTACAGAGTAGCCGGACTGGGCCAGCTTGTCGAACCACATCTTTTCGGGCGGCACCTGGATCGACAAAAGGGCCAACATTCGAACCACCGCGTCTCTGTCTTTCTGAAGGTCTGTTATGATCTTGCGTTTCCTGTCCACCAGTTCCTTGCGTTTGGACAGTTCTTGTAAGGCCGCATCGAATTTGGAGTATTTGCTCACCTCCTGCTGCAAAGCCGCAAGTTCACTTTTCCGGGACCCGATGGCATCGTCATAAAACTTCCACAAGAACCCCATGATCGCTACGACAAGCACAATGGTCAGAAGATATATGGAAGCGATCTTCCGGGCGCCTTCCTTTCGCTTGTGTACTCTTACTGGAAGCAGATTTATCTGGATCATTTTTCTTTCGTCTTTCTTAAAGCGAGCCCTAGTGAGATAGCCATTTGCGAGCCTATGTAATCAATGTACGCAGGATCGAATTGTTTCACGTCGTACTGGGTGCGTGAAATAGGATTGAAAATCTCAACGGGTACCTCCAGGTGTTCCTTGAGTACTTTGTCCAGGCCCGGAATCCGGCAGGAGCCTCCGCTGAGGTAGAGCGCGCCGATTTTTCCCTCCGGGAAGTTATGATAATAGAAGTCGATGGCACGCCGGCACTCGGTCACCCAGCCGCTTATCGTGGAGACGAAAATCTCTTCCATGTCCCGTACTGGATACTTTTCCACCGATTCACCCAGCTTGACCGATTCAGCTTCTTCGAACGTGATGTTGAAAAAGTCCTTTATGGTGTCTGTCAACTGGTTTCCGCCTATCGGGATGCTCCGGGGGAATATGGGTACACCCTTGTGGACAATGTTCATAATGGACTTGTTGGCTCCTATGTCCAGCAGGGCTACTATCTGATCGCCGAACCCGTAGGTCGCTTCGAAGGAATTGCTTAGAGCAAAGAAGTCCACGTCCACCACGAACGGATCGAATCCGGAAATTTTCAATAGGTTGCTGAAGTCGGTTATCGACTCTTTCTTTGCGGCGACCAGCAGGACATCCATAAAATTGGGGCGGTCCTTGGAGATGTCGAGCACCTGGTAGTCAATGTCCACTTCGTCGATGTTGTAAGGTATATACTGGCCAAGTTCGGAATGCATCCTGGCCGCTAGTTCATCTTCGGTCATGGTCGGAAGTTCTATCTTTTTGATCATTACATCCAGGCCGGATACGGAGACGGCAACCCCTTTGCGTTTGATTCTCAAATGAGTCGCCAGCATGCGTATGGCTTCTGCCGCGGCCTCGGGTTTGACCAGTCTGCCCTCCACGAACACGTCCCGGGACAGAGGCGCCATGCCCATGTTCATGAGCTTGGGTGTTACATTGGCGGTATTGACCTGCATGAGCTTCACGCTGTGTGAGCCGATGTCGAGGCCTATGAGGTTTTCCGATTTTGACAGTAATGAAAGCATATCGAACAATTTCCCCGGTTAGTCACTCCGGCGGAGGCCCATAGCCGTCAATCAAAAGGCCACCCGCATCAAGCCCCTCTCGCCTGTCAGTTCTTGCACCATCCCGGTGGCGTTTCGGGGACGGCTGGTTTGAACAGGGCTTGGAATCCATAGTTTTTTCCTTCGTGCTGTGATCGGACAAACTTCTGAGATCCGTTCTTGAAAAAGTATAAAAAAGCATCTAACATAGAAGGTTGTGTCAATAATTTGATCCCAAAGGAGTTGCAGTTGAGAGACATCGTAGAAACCCCGGGCGATAGGGTCAGACGCAAGAGTCTCATTCGCGAATATGTTGAGGCCATAGTCATAGCGGTCATTCTCGCCCTTTTCATACGCGCTTTTGTCGTTCAGGCTTTTAAAATTCCGTCCGGCTCCATGGAGCCCACCCTGCTCGTTGGGGATCATATCCTGGTGAACAAGTTCATTTACGGGATAAGAATGCCCCTTGTCAACAAAGAGATTATCCCCGTCAAGTCTCCTAAGCAATTTGACATCGTCGTGTTCCGATACCCAAACGACCGATCCAAAGATTACATCAAAAGAATAATAGGATTACCTCTTCAAAAAGTTCAAATAATTAACAAAAAGATCTATATCAACGATGGACCTCTCAACGACACTTTCGGCTATTATGACGATCCGCACCTGACCCCGGGGCCGAGGGATAATTTCGGCCCCGTTATCGTTCCTCCGCACAGCTATTTCGTCATGGGCGACAACCGAGACCACAGCCATGACAGCCGTTTCTGGGGCTTCGTCGATC
>Ga0187784_10002369_pt1 | contig 15087 bp, 11 predicted proteins | sample 1015_SJ02_MP15_2_FD_132964 | JGI IMG/M metagenome (GOLD analysis project Ga0187784, IMG submission 132964) | Tropical peat soil microbial communities from peatlands in Department of Meta, Colombia - 1015_SJ02_MP15_20_MG | ecosystem: Environmental > Terrestrial > Soil > Wetlands > Peat | place...
CCGGATGACCAGACGAAGGCCGCCGCCGGCACGCGGCCGGACGCTGGCCCAGTGGTTCCGCTCAACTCGCTGGGCAATGTCGGGGGCACTGATCTTCTGGGCGGGGACAGCCGTCCGACTCAGGCGAGATCGGATCCGATCGCGACGCGGGTACTCGGCCGCGGCGACGCTATCGCGGCGCCGGCCGGCCGCGCCGACGATTTTCGTTGGCCGCGTATCGATGCCGGCGCCAAGGCCGCAACGGATGGCGCGGTAACCCACATCGCGCCGGCGCCGGCTAAAGGCGGTGCCGACAGGAATGAGGCAAAAAAGCCGGCGGACGGCAAACCAGCAGACGCCAAGCCGGCTGATGCCAATGCCAAGCCGGCTGATGCCAAGAAGGAAGTTGCGCCTGACGCCGGCGCATTGCGGTTGCGTCGCTCGCGGGTAGACCTCGATGGTCCGCCGCGGCCACCGCTTCCGGTCGGCGCGAGCCGGGATTGAAGGTTTCGGCGGTGCGACTTTGCGCTTACGCCGCCGCAGCCGTCGTCTTCGGCACGCTGCCGGCCACTGCCGAAATGCAAACATTGTCGAAGGACACCCGGTTCTGCCCGACTTGGGCGGAAGCGCACGAACGCACGCTCGCCAGCCTCAACAACGGCCGCCCGCCCTATCCGGTGCGGTGGAAGGGGTGCATCGTGCTCAAAGAGGGCACAAGCATCGATGTCCTTAAGCACGACGACGAAATGACGGAGATCGTTGTCGGCGGCAACCACTGGTTCGCCGACGAATGAAGTCAGTGATTTCGGTCGCCCCGAGGCGACCGCCTGCGGTCGGAACGAAAGCCGAAAGCCCTTTTACCCTTCCGACCCGTCGAGGTTTTCAATCCGCCTGTCGGGGATGAACCACATCGGTGCCGTCGCAACGTAGAGAGCCAGTGTGCAATCCATTGATGCATGAACGGCCACCGCAATGGCGGCAAGGTACACGAGCAGCGACAGCCAGGAAGCGAATTCCGCGCCGGGGTCACCGCGCGCTCAATTTTGCGGCAGCTCCCGCAGCAGGAAGCGGATCGCATTCTCGCCCATGATGGCCTTGGTAGCTGCCGCGTCGAGGCCGGCGGAGAGCAGGGCTTGCGTCAGGTAGGCCAGTTGATCGACGGCGATCGGGACCGGGAAGGAATCGAACCCCGATCCAAGCGCGATGCCGTTGGGCCCGAGAACGCGGAACAGGTGATCGAGGCTTCGTGCGATGTCGTCGACCCGGCTTCCCCCGACATAGTCGGCGACGAAGCAGAGCCCGACCACGCCACCCCTGTCGACGACGGCGCGCAAGAGTTCGTCGGGCTGGCACTTCGGATCGTTGCTCATGACGCGCGCGCCGGTGTGCGAGAAGAACGGCGCGCGCCTGGAGCAGGCGAGAACGTCCTCGACCACGCGCGGCGCCGCGTGCGCAAGATCGACGATCATGCCGAGCTCGTTCATCAGTGCGACGGCGTCGCGTCCGAGCGGCGTCAATCCGCCTTTCGACACGCCCGTGGCCGCGGCTGCAAACGGCGTGTCGGTGAAGTGGCAAAGCTGTGACGATCGGTATCCCCCCGCGTACAACCGCTTGATGTTGTCCAGCGAATACTTCGTGCCCAGGCTGCTTTCCAGGCCGAGTACGGCCGCGCGAACCTTCCGGTCGGCACGCCGATCGTCGAGTGCGCGCGAAAGCTGGGCGGCGGTCTCGACGAAGCGGACGCCGCCGGCGGTGCTCGCGCAGTAGCGCTTGAGCTTAGCCCCCAGATACAAAGCGCGCTCGGTCTGATCGGTGACGGCGGCGAGCGGCCATTGCTCGATGATGCCGAGCATCGTCAGCCGGTCGCTCACATCCGTCAGATTGTCGCCGTTGATCTGGCGCGGAATTTCGGTGACGGTGAGGAAGTGCTGGACCGCGCAATTGCCTTCCAGCATGCGCGGAAAGTCGAGGTGACCCCAATTCGAGCGGCGCGTCAGGTCGCGCGTCCACAGCAGCGCGTCGCAGTGCAAGTCGGCGACGCGCAGCTCGCGATGCAGTGCGGCGGCGGCCGGCGTCAGCGCGATACCGAGCGAAGCCGCCGGTGTCGGCCGCGGCGCGAGGAATCGCGAAACCGTGAGCAGGCCGAAGCGTATCGATACGGTCCACACCGAAATCATGACCGCGAGCAACAGCGCGACGCTGACAGCGAAATGCACTGGCGTCTCCGTACTCAGTCGTGATACTGCAATAATGTGAACACGCGTTCTTGTTCGCGTCAAGAAGAAAGTGAACGACCGCTCTCGTTTTGAGGTCCATGGCACGCCTTCCCTCGCAGGATCGCAGCCGTGCGCGGGTCGAACGGATCCTCGCCGCTGCCGTCGAGCTCCTGGCGCAGACCGACGTGGAAAAAATCACGGTGCGAACGCTTGCCGCCCGCTCCGGCGTCTCGGTGGGCACGATCTACCAGTTCTTCGAGGACGTTGACGGCGTTCGGGCGGCGGTGGCGGAGCGCGCGCGCGCCGATCTGCAATCCGTGCTCGAAGCGCAGTGCACCGAAGAGGTCGCCCGCGCTTCGCCGGGCCGTTTCTTCTCGAAGCTCATCGATGTGATCGGAGGCGTCCAGCGCCGGCATCCCCTGATCGGCTGCCTGGTCCATATCGATCGCTCCGACGGCTTTCGCGGAGCATTTGCATCTGGGCTGCGGGAAAACGTCGCGGCCCATATCCATCGCGTCTTCGGCCGCGCGTTCCCGAAGATGGATGCGCGCGAGCGCACGCGCAAGCTCGAGATTGCCCTCGGCGCACTGCTCGGCGCGCTCGATGCTATTCCCGCGCGCGATGATCCGCAGCGGCCGGAGCATATCCGGCAGGCAAAAGACCTCGTCGCACTCTATGCCGACGCAGCATTTGCACCGAGGGCGCGCATAGATGCTGTTGCAACGAAGAAGAACCGGAAACCATAGGAGCCGTCGACGTGGCCATCAGCGGGCTTGCTGCCTGTTGCACGCGTGAGGGCGTCTGCCGGTCAGCGCGGCAGCAGGCTTACACCCATTAGATATTCGTCGACGGCGCGCGCCGCCTGCCGGCCTTCGCGGATCGCCCAGACCACCAGCGATTGACCGCGGCGCATGTCGCCGGCGGCAAAAACCTTGTCGATCGAGGTCCGATAGTCGTCGGTCGAGGCCCGCACATTGCCGCGCTGATCGAGCGCGACGCCGAGGCTCTGGATCAGTCCCTCATGCACCGGATGTACGAAACCCATCGCCAGCAGGACCAGTTCGGCTTCGATCTCGAACTCGCTGCCGGGAACCGGTTTGAACTTGTCGTCGACATGCACGCAGTGGACCTTTTTCACGAAGCCGCTAGTGCCCGAGAACCGCGTCGTCATCACCGCGAAATCGCGCTCGGCGCCTTCTTCGTGGCTCGAAGAGCTACGCAGCTTGAGCGGCCAATTCGGCCAGGTGAGCATCTTGTTCTCGTGCAATGGCGGCTGCGGGAGAATCTCGAAGTTGGTGACCGACAAGGCGCCCTGGCGGATCGACGTGCCGATGCAGTCGGAGCCGGTGTCGCCGCCGCCGATGACCACGACGTGCTTGCCGCCGGCGAGGATCGGTTCGCCCTGCGGGTGCGGCTCGCCGCTCACGCGGCGGTTCTGCTGCGGCAAGAACTCCATGGCAAAATGGATGCCGTTGAACTCGCGACCGGGCACCGGCAAGTCGCGCGGCTTCTCGGCCCCACCGGTGAGTACGACGGCGTCATGGTCGGCGACGAGCTTGTCGGCGGCAATGTCGACGCCGACGTGCGCGCCGTAGTGGAAGACGACGCCCTCGCCGAGCATCTGCGCGACGCGGCGGTCGACGTGGTGCTTCTCCATCTTGAAGTCGGGGATGCCGTAACGCAGAAGCCCGCCGGCTCTGGCGGATTTCTCGTAGAGGTGGACCTCGTGGCCGGCGCGCGCCAGCTGTTGCGCACAGGCGAGCCCGGCCGGCCCCGAGCCGACGACCGCAATTTTCTTTCCGGTCCGCTCGCTCGCCGGCTCCGCTTTGAGGCCATGCGCGATGGCGCGGTCGGCGATCGCACACTCGATGGATTTGATGGTGACCGGGTTCTCGTCGATGTTGAGCGTGCACGAGGCCTCGCAGGGCGCCGGGCAGACCCGACCGGTCACTTCCGGAAAATTGTTGGTCGAATGCAGATTGCGCGCGGCTTCTTCCCAATTGCCGGTGTAGACGAGGTCGTTCCAATCCGGAATTTGGTTGTTGACCGGACAGCCCGGCGTCCCGGGCGTGAGCGACCCGGTTCCCTGGCAATAGGGCACGCCGCAATTCATGCAGCGGGCCGCCTGGGTGCGGTACTCCTCGTCGGACAGAGGAAGGACGAATTCGTGCCAATGGCGGACGCGCTCGACCACGGACTGATAGTGGCGGTCGTTGCGTTCGAATTCGAGAAAGCCGGTGACCTTACCCACTGCGCGCTCTTAACGAACGGTACTGCGGTTGGCTGCTTCACCTCTCCCCAGTGGGGAAAGGTCGAGCGCGCGAAGCGAGCGAGGGTCAGGGGGCGCCGGCGCTACGACTTGTCTGAAACGTCTGATCCCCCTCACCCCGACCGGGAGAGGGTTCTTGTCGCATGAGCGGCTGACAAATCGCGCATTGCGGCTCATTGCCGTTCCGACCGCCTCTATTCCGCCGCCTGCATGGCGGTAGCCTGGGCCTTGAGCTCGTTGAGAGCGCGTCGATATTCGACCGGCATGACCTTGTGAAACTTCGGATACCACATCGGCCATTCGGCGAGGATATTGGCGGCGACCGTCGAGCCGGTAAAGCGGGCGTGGCGCGCGATCAAAAGATGCAGACGCCGCGCGTCGAATTGGCTCATGTCGGCCATGACGTCGACGAGCCCGTGGGCCTCCAGGTCGTGGACGTGGTGGAAGATGCGGGCATTGACGTCTTCCTCGCTCGGCATCGGCTCGAGTTCGACCATGGCGAGATTGCAGCGCGAGGCGAAAGTCCCGTCTTCGTCGAGCACATAGGCAATGCCGCCCGACATGCCGGCGGCGAAATTGCGCCCGGTCCGGCCCAGCACGACCACCACCCCGCCGGTCATGTATTCGCAGCAATGATCGCCGGCGCCCTCGATGACGGCGATGGCGCCGGAATTGCGCACCGCGAAGCGCTCGCCGGCGACGCCGCGGAAGTAGCACTCGCCTTCGATGGCGCCATACAGCACGGTGTTGCCGACGACGATCGACTGTTGCGGGACAATTCCCGATGTCGCCGGCGGCCGGACGATCAGGCGTCCGCCCGAGAGTCCCTTACCCACATAGTCGTTGGCATCGCCTTCCAGCTCGAAGGTGACGCCGCGGGCGAGGAACGCACCGAAGCTCTGTCCGGCGGTACCGGTAAACCGCGCCACGATGGTGTCGTGCGCCAAGCCCTCGTGACCGTAGCGCTTGGCGATCTCGCCGGACAGCATGGCGCCGGTCGTGCGATCGGTATTCCTGATCGGCAAGGCAATCTGCACAGGGGTCCCTCGCTCGAGGGCAGCCTGCGACTTGGCGATAAGCGTGCGGTCGACAATGTCGTGGATTTTATGAGCCTGCTCCTCGCAATGGTAGATGGCGACACTCGGCGGCACGTCCGGCTTCATGAACAAGCGAGAGAAATCAAGCCCGCGCGCCTTCCAGTGGTCGACCAGGGTGCGGGCGTCGAGCATCTGCATCTGGCCGATCATCTCGTCGAAGGTGCGGTAGCCCATCTCCGCCATCAGCTCGCGCACCTCTTCGGCGACAAAGAAGAAGAAGTTGATGACGTGCTCGGGCTGACCACTGAAACGCTTGCGCAGCACCGGGTCTTGCGTTGCCACGCCGACCGGGCAGGTGTTGAGATGACACTTGCGCATCATGATGCAGCCGGCGGCGATGAGCGGCGCGGTGGCAAAGCCGAATTCGTCGGCGCCGAGGAGAGCCCCCACGACGACGTCGCGGCCGGTGCGGATGCCGCCATCGACCTGCACCGCGATGCGTCCGCGCAACTGGTTGGCCACCAGCGTCTGGTGCGTCTCGGCCAGTCCGATTTCCCACGGCGAGCCGGCGTGCTTGATCGAGGTGAGCGGCGACGCCCCGGTACCGCCTTCGAAGCCGGCGATAGTCACGTGATCGGAGCGCGCCTTCGATACGCCGGCCGCGACCGTCCCGACGCCGACCTCGGAAACGAGCTTCACCGAGACGTCGCCTTCGGGATTGACGTTCTTCAGATCGAAGATCAGCTGCGCCAGATCCTCGATCGAATAGATGTCGTGGTGCGGCGGCGGTGAAATCAATCCGACGCCGGGCGTGGAGTGTCGTACCTTGGCGATGGTCTTATCCACCTTGTGGCCCGGCAGCTGACCGCCTTCGCCCGGCTTGGCGCCCTGTGCGATCTTGATCTGCATCACATCCGAATTGACCAGATATTCAGCGGTGACGCCGAAGCGGCCGGAGGCGACCTGCTTGATCGCCGAGCGCATGGAGTCGCCGTTCGGCAGCGGTTTGAAGCGGTCGGACTCTTCGCCGCCCTCGCCGGTGTTCGACTTGCCGCCGATGCGGTTCATGGCAATGGCGAGCGTGGTGTGCGCCTCGCGCGAGATCGAGCCGAACGACATGGCACCGGTCGAAAACCGCCTGACGATGCTCTGTGCCGGCTCGACCGCAGCGAGCGGCACGGCAGCGCGGCCCTCGTCCGCGGCCGCCTTGATGCGGAACAGCCCGCGGATCGTGTAAAGGCGCTGCGACTGATCATTGATGATCGCCGCATATTGCCGGTACCTTTCGTACGAGTTGCCGCGCACCGCGTGCTGCAAGGCGGCGACCGTCGCTGCGTTCCAGACATGCTCCTCGCCGCGCACCCGGAAGGCATATTCGCCGCCGACATCGAGCATGGCGCGATAGACTGGCGCGTCGGAAAACGCGTCGCGATGCCGGCGCGCGGCTTCCTCGGCGATCTCGTCGACGCCGACACCCTCGATGCGGGTCGCGGTGCCGGTGAAATATTCGGCGACAAACTCGGAATGCAGGCCCACCGCGTCGAAGATCTGCGCGCCGCAATAGGACTGGTAGGTGGAGATGCCCATCTTCGACATCACCTTGAGCAGCCCTTTATCGATTGACTTGATGTAGCGCTTGATAATCTCCTTGTCGTCGAGCTTCTGCGGCAGCTCCGCCTTCATCGCGATCAGCGTCTCGAAAGCGAGATACGGATTGATCGCCTCGGCGCCGTAGCCGGCGAGGCAGGCGAAATGGTGCACCTCGCGCGGTTCGCCGGATTCGACGACCAGCCCGACCGACGTGCGCAAGCCCTCGCGGATCAGATGATGGTGGACCGCGGCGCAAGCGAGCAACGACGGAATCGGGACGCGGTCGACGCCGGCGCGGCGGTCGGAGAGGATAATGATATTGATGCCGTCGCGCACCGCCGCGTCGGATTGGCGGCACAGCCCGGCGAGCGCCTTTTCCATGCCGGCGGCGCCGGCCTCGGCCGGCCAGGTGGCGTCGAGCGTGATCGACTTGAAGTGATCGTGCCCGACTTCGGAAATGGCGCGGATCTTCTCCAGATTTGCGTCGGTGAGGATCGGCTGATGCACTTCCAGGCGCTTGGTCTTCGAGGCGCCTTCGAGGTCGAACAGATTCGGCCGCGGACCGATGATGGATACCAGACTCATCACCAGTTCCTCGCGGATCGGATCGATCGGCGGGTTGGTCACCTGGGCGAAGTTCTGCTTGAAGTAGGTGAACAGAAGCTTGGGCCGCTGCGACAACGCCGAGATCGGCGTGTCGTTGCCCATCGAGCCGATCGCCTCTTCGCCGGTCGCGGCCATCGGCGTCATCAAGAGCTTGAGGTCTTCCTGGGTGTAACCGAAGGCCTGCTGGCGATCGATCAACGCCAGGTTAGAGATCGGCGCGGTTTCCGAAGAAGCCGGCAGGTCTTCGAGCACGATCTGCGTGCGGTCGAGCCATTCTTGATAAGGATGGCTCTTCGCCAGCGTCGTCTTGAGTTCCTCGTCAGGAATGAGCCGACCTTCGTCGAGGTCCACCAGCAGCATCTTACCCGGCTGCAGCCGCCATTTGGTGACGATATCTTCTTCCGGGATCGGCAGCACGCCCACTTCCGACGCCATGATGATGCGGTCGTCGCGGGTGACGATGTAGCGCGCCGGGCGCAGACCGTTACGGTCGAGCGTGGCGCCGATCTGCCGGCCGTTGGTGAAGGCGATCGCTGCCGGACCGTCCCATGGCTCCATCAGTGCGGCGTTGTATTCGTAAAAGGCGCGACGCTCGGCGCTCATGAGCGGATTTCCCGCCCAGGCTTCCGGAATCATCATCATCATCGCATGCGCAAGCGAGTAGCCGCCCATGACCAGAAATTCGAGCGCGTTGTCGAAACAAGCCGTGTCCGATTGGCCTTCATAGGAGATCGGCCACAGCTTGTTGATGTCCTCGCCGAAATGCGGCGACGCGACCGACGCCTGTCGAGCCGCCATCCAGTTGTTGTTGCCGCGCAGCGTGTTGATCTCGCCGTTGTGGGCGATCATGCGGTACGGGTGCGCCAACGACCAAGCCGGGAAGGTGTTGGTCGAGAAGCGCTGATGCACCAGTGCGAGCGCGCTCTCGAGATCCGGATCGTGCAGATCGGGATAGTAGGTCGAGAGCTGGTCGGCCAGGAACATCCCCTTGTAGATCAGCGTCCGGCAGGAGATCGAGACCGGATAATAGTGTGAGATGCGCCGCTCGCGCTTGCCGTAGAGAGTTCGCGAGATGCTCTTGCGCAGGATGTACAGCCGGCGTTCGAACTCGTCCTCGGTCCGCATCTTCGGATTGCGGGCGAGAAAGACCTGCTTGTGCACCGGCTCGGTCGGTTTCACCGATTCGCCGAGGGTCGAATTATCGGTGGGGACGTCGCGCCAGCCTAATAGCGTCATCCCTTGCTGTGCGGCGACGGCCGCGTAGGTGTCCATGATCTCACGTCGCCATTGCTCGTCGTGCGGCAAGAACAGGGCGCCGACCGCATAGTGACCAGGCGCGGGCAGGCGGAAGCCGAGTTCGCTCGTCTTCTTGACGAGGAATTTGTGGGGGATCTGCACCAAAATGCCGGCCCCGTCCCCGGCGCGCGGATCGGCGCCTACCGCGCCACGATGCTCCAGATTGAGCAGGATGGTGATCGCGTCCTCCACGATCTTGTGCGACTTGCGGCCCCTGATATCGGCAATGAATCCGACCCCGCAGGAATCCCTTTCCAGGGCGGGGTCGAAAAGGCCGAAGCCGTGCGCGCCTATCGTCATTTCGCGCTTCCTCGTAAATCCTCGGCGGAACCGCGCACGGCTCGCACCTTGGGTTTTTGGCGCATCGCTCCCCGCGCCACCCGATCCTTTCCGCCATCACCGGAGGGAAGGGCAGCGCTCGAGGGCGAACCACTTAAATCCAGGAGGCAACCTTCGTGCCGGCTCGTCGGCCTTGGTTGCTTTTTTGCCGCCGTCCGACGCGCCCTCGCCCCGGCGGCCGGCCCCCCGCGCTTCCCTTGCCGTTCCTCCGACGCAAGCGGCCAGGGATGGCACGGATGTGGCGCGTGCTAGGGCCAAAATTGGGACAGCAATGCTGTCCTATGCGGAACATGACAAATTCCGGGCGTCAACACAAGGGCGCGCCCACCGGCGAGACCCAGAAAGTCCCGCCGCCATCCCGACCCCGGATCCTGCAATGTCCCGCTCACCAAGTGGACCACGAGACGCCAGGAAGCGCAATGGGCTACGGGCCGGGTTTACAGGGCAGCATCCGGTCGAAACGTACACGGCAGCTGGCGGACCGCCGAGCAAAGCGTCCAATTCGCCTTGGACACCTCGCCGTTCACGCTTGAAAATATCCAAAGTGGCATTGCGCCGACTGCCTGGAAGGCAGGCGACAGGATGACGCGTTTTACCGCCTACCCGGTGCCGCCCGCTCCCCACCCGGCGGCTTCGCTCACGATCGTCGATCGCATCGTGGCGATCTGCGGCGCGGCCGCTCACGCGCTGATAGCGCTCGTGTTGCGCATCGTTATCGCGCGCGCCTTCTTTGTCGACGGCCAGGCGAAGATCGTCGGCCCCGTCATCGCGTTGCCGATTCGAGGATACGATCTCGGCCTCATCCTGCCGGCGGGCTTGCGCGCCGAGACGCTCGACAGCTTCGCGACCCGGTTCGCAGCCGTACCGGTCTCACCCTCTTTCATCTCCTACGGTTTCGCCTATGCGGAGTTCCTGCTGCCGATCTGTCTTTTTGTCGGATTCGGCGCGCGCCTGGCCGCGCTCATTCTTGCGGCGATGACGATTGTGATGCAGGTCTACATCGACCCCAACGCATTGTGGACCGCGCACGCGTATTGGTTCTCGATTTTGCTGGTGCTGATGATGCGCGGGCCGGGAGCGATCTCGCTCGATCGGCTCATTCGCTATCTCTATCTCAAGTGACCGTCATCCCGGTCCCGGCGCGACGAAAGGCATCATGAACTTCGCCAGCGACAACGCGGCTCCGGTCGCCCCCGAAATTCTCGATGCCATCGCACAGGCCAATGTGGGTTTTGCTCCCGGCTACGGCGACGACGAATGGAGCCGGGCGGTGGAGCGCCGTCTGTCGGAAATTTTCGAGCGCGAGGTGGCGGCGTTCCTGGTGCCCACGGGAACGGCCGCTAACGCGCTGGCGCTTGCGCACCTGACGCCTGCCTGGGGCGTCGTCTTCTGTCACGCCGAATCACACATCGCCACTGCCGAGTGCGGGGCACCGGAGTTCTTCGGCGGCGGCTTAAAGCTTTGCGGTCTTTCCGGTGCCGGCGGCAAAATCGCTGCGGCGGACCTCGCGGCGGCGTTGGCCGGATACGGCGGGCACGGCCCACATCAGATGACCGCGGCGACGCTCTCGCTGACGCAGGCGAGCGAAGCCGGCACCGTGTACCGGATCGATGAGGTCACGGCGCTTTGCGCGATCGCGCATGACCACGCGCTCGCCGTACACATGGACGGGGCGCGCCTCGCCAATGCGCTGGTCCACCTCGAGACCACGCCGGCGCACGCGACCTGGTTGGCCGGCGTCGACGTCCTGTCTTTCGGCCTTACCAAGGCGGGTGCGCTCGCGGCCGAAGCCGTGGTGTTCTTCGATCCGGCCCGCGCCGTCTGCATGCCGGAGCGGCGCAAGCGTGCCGGCCATCTTCTGTCAAAGCACCGGTTCCTTGCCGCACAGTTTACCGCCATGCTGGCGCAGGGGCGCTGGCTCGAGCTTGCCGGTCACGCCAATGCCATGGCCCGCCGGCTGGCGGAGAGACTAACCGCGGTCCACCTGGCGCCGGTATGGCCGGTCGAGGCCAATCTCGTCTTCGTTGCCTTGCCGCGGCGGCTCGAAGCGTGGCTGAAGGCCGCCGGTGCTCGCTACTATGTGCGCCCGAGCGCGGGCGTCGCTCCCGGCGACCGCGTGCTGGTTCGGCTCGTGACCTCCTTTGCTACGCAAGAAGACGAGATCGACAGGTTCGTTGACCTGTGCAAAAATTTTCTCGCCCAAGCGCCGCCCTAATTGCCGCTAACGATGGTTGGTACGGGGCACGTCGCGGGGAGGGGGAAGTCGGTGCGGCTGCGAGTACAACGGACCGCAAGATTTTTGACGGTGTTGCTGTGTTTGCCGTTGCTGGGCCCTGTGCCGAGTGGCGCACAGGAAGCCGCCGCGCCGCCGCCGTCGGCGCCGCTTCCGGCGCCGGGCTTCGTGCCGCCCTACGAAATCACCAGGATCGTGCGTTCCGCGGGATTCGATCCGCTCGCCCCTCCTTTGCGTGAAGGCGCGACCTACGTGCTGCGCGCCACCGATTTCCGCGGCATCCTCATGCGCGTTGTGGTGGACGCGCATAGTGGCGCTATTCGCGCGGTCAATCGGATCGTGGCCGCACCCGGAACCTACGGGCCGATCGGAATGGCGCCGCCGCCCTACGATGCGCCGACGGTCTACGACGTGCCGCTGCCTTACGACATTCCCCCGCCCTACGACGTGCCCCCGCGCTACGGCGCGCCGCTACCCTACGGCCACGCGGCCGGCCATGCCGCGCCCTCGGAGCGTCGGCCGCTGCCGCGCCCGCGGCCGGATATCGCGTCCCGCAAGCCCGGCGAATCCAAGGCTGGTGCCACCCCCGGGGAACCGGTCAAACCCAACGCAAAATCCGACGCCGCGATGTCCGCGGGGCCAGCGAGTCCGCGGCCGCCGGCTACCCCGAGCGAAGCGCCGGCTCCCGCCGCTCCGTTGAACGAGTAAGCGATCTCGCCGCGCCACGAAACAAAAGCGCCCCGGAAGACCGGGGCGCCTGCACGGTGGCTATTGGGCGTTTCGTCGAGTGGCAGCCGCTTTATGCAGCTTGCTTCTGCTCTTCGACGGACTTGCCGTTGCCGATGGGGATCGTCCGCGGCTTCTTCGCCTCGGGGATCTCGCGCACCAGGTCGACGTGCAAGAGGCCGTTCTCGAGCTTGGCGCCCTTGACCTGGACGAAGTCGGCGAGCTGGAACACCCGCTCGAAGGCGCGCGCGGCGATGCCCTGATAGACTAATTCGCCGTGCTTTCTTTCCTCCTTGGCATTCTTCTCGCCACGGATGGTCAGCGTGTTCTCCTTCGCGACGACCGAGAGCTCAGACTCACTGAAGCCCGCGACGGCGACCGTGACGCGGTACTCGTTGTCGCCGGTCCGCTCGATGTTGTAGGGCGGATAACCGGGCGCCGCGCCCTCGACGCCCTGATCGAGCAACGAGAACAGGCGGTCGAAGCCGACGGTCGAACGATAAAGGGGTGCAAGATCGAAAGTTCGCATGGCATATCCTCCTTCTGAAGCGACATGCGGGGGTCCGCCCACTGGGGCCCGACCTATGGATGAATGCGCAGCCAGCACTGGCCTGCGCCACAGTTAGGTGGGGATAGCCTGTCGTTCGTGCAAGGGGCGCCGAAATCCTGATAAACAGCGGCTTATGAAACTCGTTTCCATCCCGGCCAACCCCGTTCCAGACAACGCGGTCGCCGGCATGATCAAGACGTCGGACGGCATCTCGCTCCGGTTCGCGCGCTGGGCGCCGCCTGCGGGCCGCCGCGGCACCGTATGCATTTTCCCCGGCCGCACCGAATGGATCGAGAAATATTTTGAAACGGTCCGCGACTTGCGGGCGCGCGGCTTCGCGGTCGCCGCTCTGGACTGGCGCGGCCAGGGGTTCTCGGAGCGCGCGCTCCGCGACCGCCGCAAGGGTCATGTGCGCAGCTTCTCCGAATATGAGGTCGATCTCGAAACCTTCGTGCGCGAGATCGTACTGCCGGATTGTCCGCCGCCGATCTTTGCTCTTGCTCATTCCATGGGTGCGACGGTTCTGATCCGCATGGCCCATCGCGGTCACCGCTGGTTCGATCGCATGGTGCTGAGCACGCCCATGATCGCGCTCGCCGGCGTCAACTCGATGTCGACGGCGGGCGCGGTCGTGCGCGCCATGCGATTCTCCGGCCTGGGCAGCCAGTATGTACCCGGACGCTACAGAGGCGTGATGGATCTGCGGCCCTTCGCGCGCAATATCCTGACCTCCGATCCAGTGCGCTATGCGCGCAACGCCGCGGTCCTGGAAGCCGAACCCGCGCTCGCCCTCGGCGGACCGACGGTGACGTGGTGCGACGCCGCGTTCCAGACCATGCGGACGCTGCGGGAGCCGAGCTATCCGGCGCGCATCCGCCAGCCGATGCTCATCGTCGCCGCCGGTCGCGATGCCATCGTGTCGAACGCGGCGATCGAGGACTTCGCCACGCTGTTGCGCGCCGGGTCGCATCTGGTGGTTGTCGGCGCTCAGCATGAGATTCTCATGGAGCAGGACCGCTTTCGTGCGCAATTCTGGGCCGCGTTCGACGCCTTCGTGCCGGGCACGCCCCTATACTGACCACGCCGTTTCAGCGCCTTGTTGCCTTGCTCCGGCTCCGCAATGACAGGAGCCGTCATTCCTGCAAAATCTTCATGGCCTGGGCGTGTGTCCGCGCGTCGCCCGCAGCGATGATCCGTCCCCCGGCATGCGGCCGGCCGTTTTCCCATGTGGTGATGATGCCGCCGGCCCCTTCGATAATCGGGATCAGCGCCAGCACGTCGTGCGGCTTCAGCTCGGTCTCAATCACAAGGTCGACGTGGCCGGCGGCGAGCACGCAATAGGCGTAACAATCGCCGCCGTATCGCGACAGCCGAACGGCCGCCTCCACCCGGGCAAAGCGTTGCCGGTCGGCCTCGTTCATCAGGAGTGGGCTCGTGGTGAGCAGCACCGCGTCCTCGAGCTGCGCGCAGGGCCGCGTGTGCAGGGCCCGATCGCCGGCCGGTCCGCGATAGCGCGCCGCGCCGCCGCTACCCGTGAAATGCTCGCGGGTGAACGGTTGGTGCATCATCCCGTATATCGGCTCGCCTCGACGCGTGAGCGCGATCAGGGTGCCCCAAGCCGGCAAGCCGCAGATGAAGGATTTGGTGCCGTCGATCGGGTCCAGTATCCAGACATATTCGGCATCGCTGCGCTCCGCCCCGAACTCCTCGCCGACGACGCCGTGGTTCGGAAACGTCCGCTTGATCAGTGCCCGCATGGCCGCCTCCGCCGCCCGGTCGGCCGCGGTCACCGGATCAAAGCCGCCCGAGTCGCTCTTGTTCTCGACACTAAGCGCGGTGCGGAAGAACGGACGGATGGTCTCGCCTGCGACGGCAGCCAGCTCGTCCACAAAGAGTGCAAAGTCGATTGCCGTCATCAATCCGCCTCCGGCCCTGAAACGGCAAATTGTGTGTTGCCGATTGGACACGCTTGGCCGGCAAATTAGTCCTTATCGCCCCGATTGGCCTTCGGACCGGAGTTTATGCCTGAATTTTACGCACCTGCACACCGTGCCTTGTCAATATCGTAAGACTATGAATTAAAGTGGTTTTTAGCCTTTGCTCCATTTGCCTGATTTGTCGAAGACCTGCTTTGCACAATTTGCGGGATATTTTAGGGGAAAATGCCAGGAGAATAGGTCAACAGGACTTGCGTTTTGTGCGTCGCGGTGTATGTTGTTGCAGTGCGGTAGCGCGATATTCCTTCG
>Ga0187784_10002370_pt1 | contig 15084 bp, 12 predicted proteins | sample 1015_SJ02_MP15_2_FD_132964 | JGI IMG/M metagenome (GOLD analysis project Ga0187784, IMG submission 132964) | Tropical peat soil microbial communities from peatlands in Department of Meta, Colombia - 1015_SJ02_MP15_20_MG | ecosystem: Environmental > Terrestrial > Soil > Wetlands > Peat | place...
GGCTGGCGCTGGAAGTGTCGGTGATCAATGCGCTGGCGCACCGGCTGACGCGAATGCTCATGGCGCGCGATCCGCTCAGCGATCGAGTGCACCTGTCGATGCCGGCGGTCGCCGGCGTGACGCTCGTCGGCATTGTCGGCGGCGCATTCCGCCGCCTGAGCCGCCGCGCTTCCGCCGCTGCGCATACGCCGCGGGGTGCGTGAGTGACGACGTCGAGCCCGGCGGCCGAGCGCGCCTCACGCAGCTCATTTTATCTCGGCATGCGCATTTTGCCGCCCGCGCAGCGCGAGGCCATGTTTGAAATCTATTCGTTCTGTCGCGCCGTCGACGACATCGCCGACGATCCAGGTCCGCGCGAGACGCGCCAGGTGCAATTGGCGCAATGGCGTGCGGATATCGATGCGCTCTACCGGTGCGCGGCGCCGCCGCACCTCGCCGGGCTCGCGTCGGCCGTTCGCACTTTCGGCCTGCAGCGCGAGGATTTCCTCGCCGTCATTGACGGCATGGAGATGGACGTCGTCGCCGACATCAGGGCGCCGGACTGGCTGACACTCAACCTTTATTGCGACCGCGTCGCCTGCGCGGTCGGGCGGCTTTCAGTGCGGGTGTTCGGCTTGGACCCCGAGAGCGGCCGGGCGCTGGCGCATCATCTCGGCCGTGCGCTGCAACTCACCAATATTCTGCGCGACCTCGACGAGGATGCTTCACTCGGTCGGCTTTACTTGCCACGCGAAGTTTTGCGGGCGCGGGCGATCACGGCGACCGACCCGCGCGAAGCGCTGGCGCAACCAGCGATCGGCGCGGCTTGTACCGACATTGTCGAGCTTGCAGGCAAGCACTTTCGCGAAGCCGACGCGGTCATGGCGCGTTGTCCGCGTCGCGTCGTGCGGGCTCCGCGGATCATGGGACAAGCTTACCAGGTCATTCTCAAAGCTTTGGTGGCGCGCGGCTTTGCCGCGCCGCGGGCGGCCATTCGCCTGCCGCGCGTAAAGCTCCTCGGCATCGTATTGCGCAATCTGCTCTGAACGATGACCGCGACGGTGCATATTATCGGCGCCGGCCTTGCCGGCCTTGCCGCCGCGGTCCGGCTCGCCCCGCTTGCGCGCCGCAAGGTCGTTGTGCACGAGGCGACCGCGTTCGCCGGCGGCCGCTGCCGCTCCTACCACGACACCGCGCTTGGTATGGCCATCGACAACGGCAATCACCTTTTGCTTTCCGGCAATGGCGCCGCTTTGACTTATTTGCGCGAGATCGGTGCGGAGGCAAGGCTGATCGGACCGGAGCATGCGGAATTTCATTTCGTAGATCTTCGCAACGGTGAGCGCTGGACGCTTAAATTCAACGACGGGCCGCTGCCATTCTGGATCTTCGATCACCGCCGGCGCGTACCGGGGACGCGGCCGCTCGATTATCTGTCGCTGGCGCGCCTGTTATGGGCGGGCGAGGGGCAAAGCGTCGGCGAGGTGATTGCCTGCAAGGGATTGCTTTATCAGCGGCTCGTTGAGCCGCTGATCCTTGCCGCATTGAATGTCGATCCGCCGCAAGGCTCGGCGCAGCTTGCCGCGGCAATCGTGCGCGAAACGCTCGCCGTCGGCGGCCGGGCGTGCCGGCCGCTCATCGCCCGCGAGGGTCTCGGTCCGACACTGGTCGAGCCGGCGCTTGCGTTTCTAAGACAGCAAGGAGTGACGCTGCGCATGGAGCATCAGCTGCGGGAGTTCGCGTTTGCCGGCGGCCGCGTCGCGGCCCTCGACTTCGGCGCTGACACAATAGCGCTCGGCGCGGATGACACCGTAATTCTCGCGGTTCCGCCATACACGGCCGCAAATCTGGTCCGTGGTCTCGAAGTTCCGAACGAGTTCCGTGCCATCGTCAACGCCCATTTTCGCATCGCGCCGCCGCCTGATTTGCCGCCGATCCTCGGCGTGCTCAACGCAACGGTGCAATGGATTTTCGCTTTTCCCGGCCGGGTCTCGGTTACTATCAGCGCCGGCGATCGGCTGATAGACAGTCCCCGCGAGGAACTCGCCAAGACAATTTGGGACGAGGTTGCGCGCGTCACCGGGCTGCCCGCGGCGCTGCCGCCATGGCAGATCGTGCGCGAGCGGCGCGCCACGTTCGCCGCCACACCGGCGCAGGACGCCAAGCGTCCGCGCGCCGCAACCAATTGGCCCAATCTGATCCTCGCCGGCGATTGGACAGATACGGGGCTGCCGGCTACCATCGAAGGCGCGATCCGCTCAGGCAATCGCGCCGCTCACATTATCGCTCAGTTGCCATGACGGAAGCCGTGCTCGACCGCAACACTGAAGTCACGCCCGAGCCTGCATTCGCGCGCACGCTCGCGGATATCGAGCAGCACATCAACAAGGCCACCGCGGCGCTGCTGGAACTGCAGCGCCGCGACGGGCACTGGGTGTTCGAGCTCGAAGCCGACGCTACCATCCCCGCCGAATATGTGCTGCTGCGGCACTATCTCGGCGAACCGGTCGATGCCGCGCTCGAAGCCAAGATCGCCGTGTATTTGCGCCGCATCCAAGGCGACCATGGCGGCTGGCCGCTGTTCCGCGACGGCGATGTCGACGTGAGCGCGACCGTGAAGGCGTATTTCGCGCTGAAGATGATCGGCGATTCGGTCGATGCCGATCATATGCTCCGCGCCCGCGAGGCGGTTCGTGCGCGCGGCGGCGCGGCGCGGGCCAATGTTTTCACGCGCATCATGCTCGCCTTGTTCGGCTTCATTTCCTGGCGCGCGGTACCGGTGATGCCGGTCGAGATCATGCTGCTGCCGAAATGGTTTCCGTTCCATCTCGACAAAATTTCGTATTGGAGCCGGACCGTCATCGTGCCGCTCTTGGTGCTGCTAGCGAAAAAGCCGGTGGCGCGCAACGAAAAGGGCGTGCGCATCGACGAGCTTTTCCTCGAGCCGCCGCACAGCGTCGGCCCGGCGCCGAAGGCACCGCAGCAGAAAGCCTTGTGGTTCTGGTTCTTCCGGACGATCGACGTCGTTTTGCGCGCGAGCGAGCCGTACTTTCCAGCGCGCACGCGCCGACGCGCCATCGACCGCGCCGTCGCCTGGGTGACCGAACACTTGAACGGCGAAGACGGGCTTGGCGCGATCTTTCCGGCCATGGCTAACAGCGTGATGATGTTTGCTGTGCTCGCTTACCCGCAAGACCATCCGCTGCGCGCCATTGCGCGCAAGTCGATCGAGAAGCTTCTCGTCGTGCGCGAGCAAGAGGCCTATTGCCAGCCCTGCGTCTCGCCGATCTGGGACACCGGGCTCACTGCCCACGCGCTCCTGGAGGTCGGCGGCGCGCGCGTGCTCGGCGCGGTCAAAGAAGGTCTCGACTGGCTGGTGCCGCAGCAGATACTCGATGTGCGCGGCGACTGGATCGCGCGCCGCGGTGACCTCCGGCCCGGCGGCTGGGCGTTTCAATATGCCAACCCGCATTATCCCGACGTTGACGACACCGCCGTCGTCGCCATGGCCATGGACCGGACGCAAAATATTTCCGGGCGTAGGGACTTCGACGCAAGCCTCGCGCGCGCGAGAGAATGGATTCTCGGCATGCAGAGCGAAAACGGCGCCTGGGGCGCCTTCGATGCCGACAACGAGTACTATTATCTCAACAATATTCCATTCGCCGATCACGGCGCGCTCCTCGATCCGCCGACCGAGGACGTGACTGCGCGCTGTCTGTCGATGCTCGCCCAGTTCGGCGAGACCGCGGAGAAGAGTAAAGCCGTGGCCCGCGGCGTCGATTATCTGCGCCGCACCCAGCTCGCAGAAGGAAGCTGGTATGGCCGCTGGGGCATGAATTACATCTACGGCACCTGGTCGGTCTTGTGCGCTCTCAACGCCGTCGGCGTCGATCGCGGCGCGCCGGAAATGCGCAAAGCTGTCGATTGGCTCGTCGCCATTCAGAACAAGGACGGGGGCTGGGGAGAGGATGGAGCGAGCTACAAGCTCGATTATCGCGGCTATGAAAAAGCGCCGTCGACGGCGTCACAGACCGCGTGGGCGCTGCTCGGTTTGATGGCCGCGAGCGAGGTCGATCATCCCGCCGTTGCGCGCGGCATCAAATACCTCGCCGACCATCAGGGCGAAGATGGCTTCTGGGACGAGCCACGATATACCGCCACGGGTTTTCCCCGCGTGTTTTACCTTCGCTACCACGGCTATTCGAAATTCTTCCCGCTGTGGGCGCTGGCGCGCTACCGCAATCTCAAGCGCGCCAATGCGCGGGCAGTGGCGTGGGGGATGTGAATTTTTTCAGCTGGTCTAATGCGGTGCTTGCTACGCCGCGGTCGCCGAAGTCTGCGCTGCCTTTGCCGCCTTTTCGCGCGCTTCGTTGGCGCGCATCTGCGACAACGTGAGCTGCACATTGTTGTCGAAAACGTATTGGGCCGGACGCTGGTTCTCCAGCGGAATTTCCGGCGCCATCGGGCCATCGGTCTTCACGCCGCGCCAAGCCACTGCGAGCGCGGCGACCGGATGCTGGAAGATCGCTTCAGTCGCGGTCGCCTCGTAACCGCAATGCGCCATGCAGTTTGCGCATTTTTCGTAGCGGCCGGTCCCGTAGGCGTCCCAGTCGGTGGTGTCCATCAATTCCTTGAAGGTCTTGGCGTAACCTTCGCCGAGCAGATAGCAAGGCTTCTGCCAGCCGAAAATGTTACGCGTCGGCATTCCCCAGGGTGTGCAATGAAAGTCCTGGTTGCCGGCAAGGAAGTCGAGAAACATGGTGGAATGGGTGATGTTCCAAGTCTTGCCTTTACCCAACGCGAAGACTTGGCGAAATAGCTCCTTGGTCTTACGCCGATTGAGGAAGTGCTCCTGATCGGGCGCGCGCTCATAGGCGTAACCCGGTGAGATCGATACGCCGACCCCGAGCTCTTCCGTCAAGTCGAGAAACTTGGCAATGTCTTCGGGCGGATGACCGTCGTAGATCGTGCAATTGACGTTGACGGCGAAGCCCTTGGCTTTGGCGGCCTTAATGGCCGATACCGCCTTCTCGAAGCCGCCTTCCATGCACACCGATTTGTCGTGGTGGTCTTTCAGACCATCGAGATGCACCGAGAAGAATAGGTAGGGCGACGGCTCGAAAAGGTGCAGCTTTTTTTCCAAAAGCAGCGCATTAGTGCAGAGCGAGACGAATTTCTTGCGCGCGACAATGCCTTTGACGATTTCGCCGATCTCCTTGTGGATCAGCGGCTCGCCGCCCGGAATGGCGACCATCGGCGCACCGCACTCGTCCACCGCGTCGAGACACTCCTGCACCGACAGCCGTTTGTTCAAGATGGCGTCCGGGTAGTCGATCTTGCCGCAGCCGAAGCACGCCAGATTGCAGCGGAACAGCGGCTCGAGCATGAGCACGAGCGGATAGCGCTTGCGGCCTGCAAGCCGCTGGCGCACGACGTAAGTTCCGACGGCAATCTTTTGTCGCAGTGATACGGTCACTAGGGTGTCCTTCTTCGTTCTTCGTCGTTCCCGCTTTGACGTAATGCGAGCGAGCTAAACCTTCGCGGTGGCCCTTTCCGGCGAGCGGCCGTCGGTCAGTTCCGGCGGCAGTCGGAATTCGATGGTTTCCTGCCGGCCGGTAAGCTCGGAGACCTCGACCGGGCCGAGACGGCGCAAGGCATCGATAACGTCCTCCACCAGCACTTCGGGAGCCGAAGCGCCGGCCGTAATTCCGACCGTCTGCGCCCCGTTGAACCAAGCCGGCTCAACCTCGCTGCCGTCGGCGATCAGATAGCAGGGCGTGCCGGCCTCGTGGCCGATCTCGCGCAACCGGTTGGAGTTGGAACTGTTCTTGGCGCCAACCACGAGGATAACGTCGACCAAGTTCGAGAGTTCGCGCACCGCGGTTTGGCGGTTTTGCGTGGCATAGCAGATGTCGCGGGTTTCCGGGCCAACGATGTCGGTAAAGCGCTGGTGGAGGGCTGCGATGATACCGCGCGTGTCGTCGACGCTCAGCGTTGTCTGCGTCACGTACGCGACGGGGGTGTCGGCCGGAATATCGAGCGAGTCGACGTCGTTCTCGGTTTGCACCAGCGTCACCGGCTCGGAAATCTGACCCATTGTGCCTTCCACTTCAGGGTGGCCGGCATGGCCGATCAGGATGAGCCTCCGGCCTTGCGCGACGTAGCGCTTGCCCTGATTGTGGACTTTGGTCACCAGCGGACAAGTCGCGTTCAAGACCGGAAGCTCGCGCGCCGCGGCCTCTTCTTCCACGCTCTTAGCGACGCCATGCGCGCTGAAAATAGTGACGGCATGAGCCGGAACTTCCGACAGATCCTCGACGAAATGCGCGCCTTTGGCCTTCAAACTCTCGACCACGTGCTTGTTATGCACAATTTCATGGCGCACATAGACCGGCGGGCCGTATTTCTGCAGCGCGCGCTCGACGATCTCGATGGCGCGGACCACGCCGGCGCAGAAACCACGGGGTTGAGCAAGTATCACCTTCATCCATAACCTCCGGGCCCGTGCCACTATGCGGCCTTGCGCCGCAAGGCACGGCTAGGCTTGTTCCCCGTGAAAATACTTTGGCCGCTCGCAATAATTGGCCACACAGGCGCGACAATCAAGTGTGCTATCCCGCGACCGATAGCTGGCCGCGGGCGCCAGCTATTGAGAGCGAAATGCAGCCCTTGTCTAGGGCGCGGATCTACCTGTTTTGTTTGCCCTTGGAACAACGGCGCGCCCGCGGCTTCGGTTTCCGCTCAACCTAGGAAAATATCCCCGATTTCCCTTTTGGCGCCGTTTCGGGCATTTAAGGCGGCGGAAGGCCCCCTTGGGGGGCTGGACGACGACCGGCATTTCGATGTGCGCGGTTGCACGATCGAACGCGTCGCATATGTAGGCAAATCCTGCGTGCCTCCATTTTGCCGTCGTCATAACGCCTCAAACGCCGGTTTCTTGCCGCCCACGTTCCATGAAGACGATTACCAATTCCGTCGTTCGCGCGATCGCCGTCTGCGTCCGTTATCAGCGGTCGGTCATCGTCGCCTCGGTCATTCTGGCGATTGTGTCGGGCTGGTACGCGGCCGGACATTTTTCCATGACCACCGACATCAATCAGCTGATTTCAAGCAACAGTCCGGCGCGGCAGCGGGAACTAGTGTTCGAGAAGGCGTTCCCGCAATTCGATACGATTATTGCCGTCGTCAATGCGCCGACGCCGGAACTCGTCCAGGAGGCGGCGGGGGCGTTGGCGGCGCGGCTCGCCGAGCAGAAGGATCTTTATGGCTCGGTTGTGCAGCCGCAGGGCGGGTCCTTCTTTGCCCAGAACGGTTTGTTGTTCCTGCCCGCAGATAAGCTCGACCAGCAGATGAAGATGTTGACGCAGGCGCAACGCCTGATCGCGACCATGGCCGCCGATCCGAGCTTGCGCGGCGTCATCCGTTCTCTGCAGTTTGCGCTGCTCGGGGTGCAGAGCGACAAGCTCACGCTCGACGACATGAAATGGCCGCTGACGCGCGCGGCCGAAACGCTTGAGCTCGTTAATGCGAACAAGCCAGCGAGTTTCTCGTGGCAGGTGTTGGTCCAAGGCCACGAGGCGCAAGCGAGCGATCTGTTGCGATTCTTACAAATTCAGGCGGTTCTCGATTACTCGGAGCTGCAGCCGGGGCTGCGCGCCAGTAATGGAATTCGCCAAGCCGCGGCTGATCTTGATCTGGCGTCGAAGTATCAGGCCACTGTCCGCTTAACCGGCCCGGTGCCGATGAATGACGACGAATTCGCGACGATCAAGGAGAACGCAGCGCTCAACGCCGCGCTGACTATCGCTGTTGTTCTGTTCATTCTGTGGCTGGCACTGCGCTGGTGGCGAATTATTTTCGCCGTCTTCATTGCCCTTGCCGTAGGCCTATCGATAACGGCGGCCCTGGGCCTGCTGCTGGTTGGGACGCTCAATCTGATTTCCGTGTACTTCGCCGTGCTGTTCGTCGGCCTCGGCGTCGATTTTGGCATTCAGTTCAGCGTCCGTTACCGGGCTGAGCGGCATGAAGTCGATGGCTTGCATGAGGCGCTCCTGCATGCGGGCCGGCGCGCCGGCGCGCCGCTGACGCTTGCGGCTTTGGCCACCGCCGCCGGTTTCTTGGCGTTTCTGCCTACCGCTTATAGGGGATTATCCGAACTCGGATTGATCGCCGGTTTCGGCATGCTCATCGCGTTTCTGACCAGCATAACGCTCCTGCCGGCGTTGTTGAGCCGGGTCAAACCGCGCAGCGAGCCTTATGCGCTTGGTTATACTTTCCTTGCTCCGGTCGACGACTTTCTCGAGCGTCATCGGACGCCGATCCTCGTCTTGACCGCGCTTGTCGTACTTGGCGCCAGCCCGCTGCTCTACTGGCTGCGGTTCGATTTCAATCCGATGAACTTGCGCAATCGCAATGTCGAATCGGTCGCCACCTATCTGCAACTGGAGAAGGAAGGAGCCGGCGGCTCCAACGACATCGAGGCCCTTGAGCCGTCGCTGACGCACGCCGACGAAGTCGCGGCGCGGCTGCGGGCGCTTCCCCAGGTCGCGCGCGTGACCACGCTCTCGACTTTTATTCCTGACCATCAGCAAGAAAAGCTGCCGCTGATCAAAGATACGGCGACCACGCTCGATAAGGCGCTCTATCCGCCCAAAATGGACCCGCCGCCGACCGACGCCGACGAGGTCACAACGATCAATTCTACTGTCGACATTCTCAATAAGCTCGCCGAGGAAGCCCCGCCCGGCCCGGGCGTTGATGCGGCCAAGCGGTTGTCTGCTGACATGACTGCGCTCGCCAATGCCGACGCCTCGGTGCGTCAGCGTGCGCAAACGGCGTTCGTGCAGCCGTTGCAGACGGTGCTGGGCGAACTGCGCGATCTTTTGCAAGCCAAGGAAGTCACCAGCGATTCGCTGCCCGCGGATCTGGTGAAGCAATGGGTAACGCCGGACGGCCAAGCCCGGCTCGAAATTGCGCCGAGCGGCAATGTCAACGACAATGCGACGTTACGCACATTCGCTCACGACGTGCTCAGCGTCGAGCCAAACGGCACCGAAGGGCCGATTTCCATTCTCGAGGCGCGCAAGACGATCCTCGCCGCATTCCTTGAAGCCGGCGCATTCGCGCTCCTTTCGATCGCCATTCTGCTGTGGATCACGCTACGGCGGCTCAGCGACGTCATGCTGACGCTCATTCCGCTTTTGGTTGCCGGCGTGGTCACGCTCGAAATCTGTGTCGCCATCGATATGCCGCTCAATTTCGCCAACATCATCGCGTTGCCGTTACTGCTCGGCGTCGGCGTGGCATTCAAGATTTACTACATCATGGCGTGGCGCGAAGGGCAGACCAAGTTGTTGCAATCGGTGCTGACGCGGGCGGTGACATTCAGCGCCTGCACCACGGCCACTGCCTTTGGCAGCTTGTATTTTTCCAGCGACCCCGGCACCTCGAGCATGGGCAAACTCCTTGCCATTTCGCTGTTGACCACAATGACGGCGGCGGCGTTGTTCCAGCCGGTGCTCATGGGCAAGCCACGCGAGGAAAGTACCCGCCACGCCCGCCGCGCGGCGGTTGCGGCGGCAGATTAGCTGGTCATCAACAATTTGGTGTCATCGGTGCCGCGCGGCACAAGATTTCCTCGGCGCGGAGAATTTGCGCGCTGCCGAGGCGGTCGTGCGATCCTGCATGCGGGCTAAAAGTTGCCGATCGCATCAAATCCAAAAGTTGTCGGCAGCCTTGACCCTCCGGTCGGCCGGACGCTAAATCCGGCGGTCGGATAGGGCGGTTAGCTCAGCGGGAGAGCACTTCCTTGACATGGAAGGGGTCGCAGGTTCGATCCCTGCACCGCCCACCATCCAAGTCACCGTTACGCGGCGAAGCGATGGAATTAGCGCGAATCCTCTGCATCGCAGCGGATTCGCGCGCCTCATGAAGGCGTTGGGATTGGCTAGGCTTGGCCCTTCAAGTGCTTATTGCACTCGCTGTAATAGCCGCCGCCCTTTTGGATCCACTTGAGGCCGCCATTGGCGTTATTCGCCTTGTTCGCCTCGTATTGGTCACGGCAAGTGTGCATGCGCGCTTTACCCGCCGACTCGGTCGAATATTTAGATGACACCGTGGGTGGGAACATGATGTTGCCGGTTACGACTGGCGGCGCGGCCGCAGGTTTAGCCGCAGCCGGCGCGGTGGTCTTCTCGGCGGCCGGTGGCGGCGGCGCAGCAGGTGGCGCGCCCGCCGGCGCCGGTTCGGCGGTCGCGTCCGTACCGCACTGACTCTTGCGGAAGTCGTTCCACTTCATGCCGTTGAGCGTGCCGGCGGCCTTGGCTGCCTGATATTTGGCGCTGCACTCCTTGGTCGTAAGCGCTTGCGCCGAAGTCGCGGCCCACGCGGAGACGCCGAACAATACGGCGGCGCAGATAGTCATATGACGTACGAGCATGACGGGCTCCGGTCCTCTATTGTTTGATGAAAGCGGTCAGTTAGCTGCCGGTCGCGTCCGACAGGCACTTTTTGGTGAAGCTCGTTTGCGCCGCGCCATGCAAGTTCTGCGCGGCGGCCTGATCGTTGCAGCATTTCTTGGCGAAGCTCGTCAACGCCGCGCCATGCAAATTCTTGGCACCGGCCTGCACTTTGCAACTGTCGTCGGCCAGCGCAGCGGTGACCATCCAAAACGAGGCGAGAATAATTGCGGTGATTTTCATTTTCCTTCCCCTTAACATTGCTTCCATTTTAAGCGGTTGTGCCGCGAGCGAAAACGGGCGATCGCAGACTTCGGCCTAAGACGATTTCAGTGTCCCGTTCGGCGATGCCTTGTCGATGATCTCGGGCAGAAATTTCGCCAGCATCGCCAGCGTCTGGTCGACGGGCAATCCGAGGTGGCGAGCGAATTCCTGCACCTGCTCGTTGCCAAGCACCGCCTTCAACTGATCCTCGGTCACCGGAAGATTGGCGCCCGGGCCGAGCCATGATTGGACCTGGGCATTGAGGCCGCCGTTCTGCAGCGCGGCGACCAGGCCATTAAGATCGTGATATTGCGTTTTCGCCAGCACGCCGTTGATCAAGGCTGGGACGGCGGCCGCTTCAACTTGCCCCAACGCGCCCTTCAGCGCGTCGCCAAGGCCCAAACTGTCCAGTAAACCCATGACTATTCTCCTTGAACTTCGCGGCAAGCCCCAGTCTAGGCAAAAGTCATGTCATTCCTGCAAAGGAACCCTACTCCAACATTGAGCGCCGCGGAAGGGCCGGGATGGCGTTTGTTGGATGGCCGTCGGTGCCGCATGGGACAACGCGAAAGAATTTTAATTGGTGCGGCTACGAACCGTTAGGCCAAGAGCCGCCACCAGCGCTAAGGCAAGCGAAATGAGAACATTGTAACCGGCAAGCGAGAGGCCGAGAAAACGCCAGGCCGCTTCATCGCAACGTATGACCCGGATCGAACGCAATTGGTTGAGCAGCGGACCCTTGGCGGTGAAATCGCTGAGCGGTCCCGAACAGTCGGTTGGTCCCGCCCAAAAGCGCCACTCGACGCCGGAATGGTAAGCACCGAGGCCGGCGCTACACAGCATGGCCACAAGGACCGCGGCAAAGCCGACGGTCACCAAGTTCCGCGGAGCGTGCAGGAGCGCGGCAATGCCGAGTAAAAACGAGAGCGGAATGACGACATAGTAGGGCAGGCGCTCTTCCAGGCAGAGCGGACAAGGCGGCAGCTTGATGACGAATTGGAAATACCAGGCGCCGAGCAGCGTTACCAAGCTGCCGGCAAAAATGGCCAGCGCCGTGACCGCGGCCGGTTTATCACGCAGATACTCGCTCCAAGTTGCATTCATTATTCTGCGCGGGGTTATGCCGTTCGGCTTGCGAAAAGGAGAATGGGCGGCGGCACTGTGCCGATCTTATGGGCGGAAGCAAGTCCGGCCGTCGAGCCCGCAACGGCAAGTGCCGCTGGCCGCCGCAGCGGGTGCCCGAAGCGTCAACAGCGGCCCAGCGCTCTGGAGCATGATCCGGAAAAGTGATACGCGATTTGCCGCAAACTCAAAGGCCCGTGTGGCGGAATTGGTAGACGCGCACGACTCAAAATCGTGTTCCGCAAGGAGTGGGGGTTCGATTCCCTCCACGGGCACCACCCCGGCGATGATTGGCGCTACTGCGCCTGCTTTAGCTCCGGATGGGCGTTGAGCCGTGCGGTATTGAGCACGTGGATGGCAGAGCAGACAATGGCGCCGGCCGCGAACGGCAGCGCCGACCAAATGTAAAGCTTTTCGACCGATAGCCCGACCAACAATGCGCCAAGCAGCGGGCCGATGATCGATCCCAGCCGGCCAAGGCCGAGTTCCCAGCCGGAGCCGTTGGCGCGCAGCGAGGTCGGGTAGATCAACGCGCCGGCGACGTTGATGCCCGATTGAATGCCGAGCACCAAAAAGCCGCCGAGGAATGTCGCCACCAATAAAGCCGCGGCCGAAGTCAGTCCCGCATAGCCGATCGAAGCGACCACCGGCACTGCGAGCACGAATAAGATCGCTATGGCGAAGAAGCGGTGCCGTTGCAGCCACCAGCACAACGTCAGTGCGCCGATGGTGCCGCCGACTTGAAATGAAGCGCCGGCTAGGGCCGCCGTGGCCTGCGGCAGTTTGGCAGCCGCGAGCAAAGTCGGCATCCAGCTAATCAGAAAAAAGAAGCCCATGAGGTTCAGCGAAAACAGCAGCCAGACCAGCGGTGTGATCAGCCATAGCCCGTTGTGGAACAAATAGATCGGATTGGAGGAGGGCGCCTGCTGCTCGTCCTCAATGACAAAACGCGCGTTGGTCGGTACGTTAAAGCCGGGACGGATAGCGCCGATCAATGCTTCCATCCTTTGCCGCCCGCTTTCATGCAGCGCCATGTATTTGATCGATTCCGGCAACCCGATCATGCCGCCGAGCGCGGCGATCACCGGAACGACGCCGCCGATGTGAAACAGCACCGGCCAGCCGTAATGCGGCACGAGCACGGCGCTGGCGAAACCGGCGAGCGCCCCGCCGATAGGGACAAAACCGACGGCGATAATTGCGATGGTCGCGCGCAGCCGCCGCGGCGCCGACTCGGCGTTGATTGCCACGAGATTGGGAATGACTCCGCCGATGCCGAAGCCGGCAAAGAACCGCAGCCAGAATAATTGCGTCAGATCGGCCGAATAAGCAGCGGCAAAGGTCAGCACGCCGAATAAAAGATTCGATATGATCAGCGCGGTCTTGCGGCCGTAACGGTCGCCGACAAGGCCCATGAGCTGCGAGCCGAAAAGAACGCCAATATTGCTGGCGGTGAGCACCCATTTGAGGTCGCTCGGTTGCAGATGCCAGTCACGGACCAGATGCGGTGCCGCAAAAGCGATAGCGCCGATGTCGTAGCCGTCGATGACGCCCAGGATTACGGTCCAGATGAGCATCCTGATCTGGAAAGGGCCAAACCCACCCTCATCGAGAAGACGAGAGACCTGAATTTCCGCTTCGCCGGCGATTGCTTCGGTCATGCGGAAATCTTTTGCAAAAGTCCTGCTCAATGCTGGCAAGGGGCGCGACCCTCGGCGAGGAAAGTTAAGGGAGTCGGCTGGCGAAGGAAAGCGGCAGGGAAGCGGCGACGGAGCTAGCGCGAGCGAGGCGGTCGGGGCCTTCGTCCAGAGCTACGGCTCGAAACACCTCGACGCCAGCGCGCTTCTGCTGCCGCTGGTCGGGTTTCTTCCTGCGCACGACGAACGCGTGCGCTCGACGGTGGAGGCAATCGAGCGGCATCTCGTTCACGACGGTTTGGTTCACCGCTACGACAGCGAGGCCGGCGTCGACGGGTTGCCGCCGGGCGAAGGCGCCTTCCTGGCATGCAGCTTTTGGCTCGCGCAAAATCTGGTCCTGCTCGACCGGCGCCGGGAGGCGCTGACTTTATTCGGACGACTATTGTCGCTGCGCAACGATGTTGGATTGCTCTCCGAACAATACGATCCGAAGACCCTCCGGCTGCTGGGTAATTTTCCGCAAGCGCTTTCGCACATGCGCTGATCAACACCGGCTCTCAATTGGCCGAGCAAGTGGTCGCTCGGCGCGACGTTGGCGAACATTTGCGGCGCGAGAAACATCGAACTCTGGAAGCGCAGGCTCCCCGCGGCGGGTCAATGCTATCGCCGTGCCGCTGATCGGCTCGAGCGCGCAGGCGGCATGTGGGCGCCGAACAAAACGCCGGCGGAAAAACCATCGACCCCTGCAAGCAAGAGCGGCAAAACCGCGCCACTGGTCGGGCCCGGGTTACGGCCGTCTCCGCCGCTTCATTGCCGAAACTGCGCCTGACGACGAGCCATTATTTCGGCTTAACAACCCCCCAATCGGGGGGTCTAAGCGCTTGTTACGGCGAAGTAAGGTTATATCTGGGGGCGCCTTTTCACGTCCTCCCCCTCGCCGAAGAAAGGCTTGGCGGAAAGCGCTTAGTTGCGGCGTGACGGTCGGGCCGTCTTCTGTTGCCCAGATTTCGTTACGGTAGCGTCGCGAAAGCTTGTTGATTACTGCTTGCCGATACGCCGCCTGCCTTGCGGACGCCATTGAAAGGCGCAACTATTTCGTTTTCCTTCTCGGCGTTGGGCGTTTAGTGATGTCAGTGGCAGCGGCCGAGCTTTCAGCACCGAGCGTCGAGGACGGTCCGCTTCTGGTCAACGGCACGTCCCACATCAACGGCTCGGTTTTCAACGATGCCATTGTGAAGCGGAATTGCCACCTGCATGTGCGCGGGAACGTCAAAGGCAGCTTGACCATTGAGCCCGGCGCCAACGTCATTGTCGAAGGTTCGGTCGACGGCAAGGTCATCAACAAGGGCGGGAGCCTCGTCGTCAATAATCGGGGCATTGCCGAATTTGCCGGGACCGAGGGCCCGCCGGAAACCGAAGCTGGCGGCATTCTCAAGATAGATTTGGCGGCGATTGCGTCGAAGTGGGAGTCGCTGGCAAAGCACACCGACGCCGAGTGCGCCGCCGTCGTAAAGGCCGACGCCTATGGCTGCGGTATCGATCGGGTGACTGCAACGCTAAAGGAAGTCGGTTGCAAGACTTTCTTTGTCTCCAATCTCGCTGAGGCCAAGCGCGTGCGCGCA
>Ga0187784_10002371_pt1 | contig 15083 bp, 13 predicted proteins | sample 1015_SJ02_MP15_2_FD_132964 | JGI IMG/M metagenome (GOLD analysis project Ga0187784, IMG submission 132964) | Tropical peat soil microbial communities from peatlands in Department of Meta, Colombia - 1015_SJ02_MP15_20_MG | ecosystem: Environmental > Terrestrial > Soil > Wetlands > Peat | place...
ATTGGCTGTCATTCCGAGCGAAGCGAGGAATCTCGCTCTGAGTGTTTTCAAGCCAGTGCAAGATTCCTCGTCGCCTGCGGCTCCTCGCACTGACATGCAAAGGGAGTTCTCACACAGACTCTAAAGCCCCCGCCGCCTTCTCACCACAGTCTGTTCATAGCAGGCAGTGAAGCATCATTCCGGGAATAAAACGTAATATAGACACCATGCGGTCTTCGAGCTAACGATCGGCGAGGGGTTCACGTTCGGATGGGCCGGAAAGGCACGTTGAAGCGCACGGGGTGATTTTACGCCGAGTTGAGGCGCGTGGTCGAAAAACCATGGGTGGCGCATACGTCCCGCCGATCTCTGGCGGGATGTATGCGCTCTATCGAATGGGGCACAGACATGCCCAACTAGCGTGCGTCTGCGCCACCCGTGTTGAGGCACACGGGGTGATTTTGCGCCGACCTGGGGCGCATACATCCCGACAAAAAACCGTCGGGACGTATGCGCCACCCGCCCAGTTGGGATTATGATTCGTGGGTGGCGCCGACATTGCTTTCTATGTCGGCGCTACAGGGCGCATACATACAAGGCAATGTATGCGCCACCCTAATCCATTTTCATCGTTTCAGGGTACCCGTCAGCCGACGGGCATGGCGGGCTGCCGCGATCGCCAGCCCTTATCAACGGATTACCTTGACAAGTTTGGCACTTGACAAAACGCTCTAAATGCGGTAGCCTATTTTTGTGAAGGCCCCGCCCCTTGAGGAAGGTTCTTCCTCGATCACCCAGCGACTCCAAGGAAACGCCCTGTCATCAGGTTCCACGCGTCAGGTTCCTGGTCTTGGGCATCAGGCGTTGAGTTTCCGGTTCAGAATTACCGAGGAGTTGCCATGGGATTGGCGGCCCACCCGTTTGGATGAAAATCACCGCCTTCGTCGCCCCCGCGAAGGCTGGAGCCCACTGTGCCCAACGAAATGGATTCCCGCCTTCACGGGAATGACGTGTGAGGGGTGTTTTCAAAGCAGCCGACCGGAAAGGGAGGCGCAAAAAGATGTTAAAAATAGTGGGAACGAACTTAAGAATTTGTTGAAAACAAAGTATGTTACACCGAGTAAAGTGCGAAAACGAACTGAAAACGAACTGGTTTTTGCGTGCAAAAAAGAGCAAATAGGCAGCAACAAGGACCAAAATATGGCGAGAGAAGAGAGGCTGGCATCGCAAGCGGAAGGTGCTGATCTTAAATTTAAACAAGTGTTTCAAACAGCTGTTTGAGGAAAGACTCGGAGCAATCGGCATCCGGCTTGTGTGGCCTTTCGAGGGAACAAAGCTAGAATGTTTATGAAAACAAAGGAAAATCACTTTTCATGACGCTTCAAATTACGCGTATTTTGCGCGCAAATCAACAGCAAGATGACGCCAAAAGGAGCAAATAACGCCATATTTAGCGACAACAAGCCGAAACCTGCGCCCCCAGCGCGCTGCTGCGACAATGACAAGAAGTCGGCTAGTACCTGGTTGGATTAATGAGAGTATTTATAAAGTTCTTCGGGAAGGGCGGGGCTTTAGCCCCGCCGCCTCAGGTTCGTGCGTTCATCGGGCCTTTAGGCCCTGAAGCCGCAATTGTTTTAGGGGCTAAAGCCCCGACGTACCGCCCAGGCGCGATCGGCGGGGCTGAAGCCCCGCCCTTCCACCTGAAAGATCAATACCGCTTATCTCTACAACCAATTACTGGACACCCGCGTGATTTCGAATGGCACCGGCCAGGCCGGACCTGGTGCCGGATTGCTAAGTCTTTTCGACGGCCCGGGGCGCCGGCATCCTCCGGACGGAGAATATCCCCCCGAGTACGCAATGTCTGTGTTACGCTTCGCAATTGCGGAAAGCAACTGCCTTCGGCTGCTGGAGGAACAAGTGAATATCACGGTTATCGGAGCGGGCTATGTGGGTTTAATTACGGCCGCGGGCCTGGCTGAGACTGGCCACCGGGTTATTTGTGTGGATGACGACCTGGGGAAAATTCAACTCCTGAATGCGGGAGGGATGCCCTTCTACGAGCCGGGCTTAGAAAACTTGGTCAAGCGCAGCCGGGCGGCGAAGCGGTTGGAGTTCATTGCCCGCATCGAAGACGCGCTAGCGCAGGGTGAGGTGATCTTTATCTGCGTGGGCACTCCGCCCTTGGAGAACGGCGAGGCGGACCTTTCCTCGGTGGAATTGGTAGCACGGCGGATCTCCGCCTGCGCCCGAGGCTATCACCTGGTGATTGAGAAGAGCACCGTCCCGGTGCAGACGGGTCGCCGCCTCCAGAAGCATTTCAGCATCTATGGTGACAACTCGCAGGCCCATTACGACATCGCCTCGAACCCGGAATTCCTGCGCGAAGGATCGGGCGTCGAGGACTTCTTCCATCCTGACCGAATTGTGGTGGGCGTTGATTCGGAAAAGGCAGCCGCGCTCCTCGAGGAGGTTTATAAGCCGGTTCTGGAGCAGAACTTCCTTTGCCCCATCCACGAGAATTGCGGCAAGCGCCCGCACGTGCCTTTTGTGGTTACGGACATCAACAGCGCGGAACTGATCAAGCACGCGTCAAACTCTTTCCTCTCCATGAAGATTTCCTTCATTAACATGATCGCCGACCTGTGCGAAGCGGTGGGAGCGGATGCCGGCAAGGTGGCCGAGGCGATCGGCATGGACAGCAGGATTGGCGGCAGCTTCCTCAGGCCGGGCATCGGATTTGGAGGCTCTTGCTTTCCCAAGGATCTGCAAGCCTTCGTGCGAGTCGGCCAAAGCGCTGGTTGCGATTTCACGCTGCTGCGCGAAGTGGAGCGAATCAACCAGCGCCGCATCGATTTGTTCGTCGCCAAAGTCAGGAATGAGCTTTGGGTGGTGCGGGGAAAACGGATCGGAGTTTGGGGGCTGGCCTTCAAGCCTCGTACTGACGATGTTCGATCCGCCCCCGCGTTGGCGATCATCCGGCGACTAGCTGCGGAAGGGGCGCAGGTGCGGGCTTACGATCCCCACGCTATGGAAAAGGCGAAAGCGCAGATCCCCGAGATTGAGTATTGCGCCGACGCCTACGCGGCGGCGGAAGGCGCGGACGCCGTCCTGGCTTTGACCGAGTGGGACGAATTCCTGCGCCTGGATTTGAAAAAGGTCCGCCAGATCATGGCCCGGCCGCTGATTTTTGATGGTCGCAACATGTTCTCTTGCGCCGCCATGGCCGAACATGGATTTGAGTACGTGGACATTGGAAGTGCGTCGGAGGCCCGAAAACAAGTTCTCGGGAGGTAGGGAAGTAAACGCAGTTTTACGCCGCCACTTGGCGAGATGAACGCGTTGCTACATCACCTGGCGAGGCGAACTCGCCGCTACAGCCGAGGCTGCTAGATGAGGGTTGTTATCACCGGCGGGGCAGGTTTCCTGGGAAGCCATCTCTGCGAGCAACTGCTTGCCGCGGGGCATCAGGTTTGCTGCGTGGATAGCCTTATTACCGGGCGCCTGGAGAACCTTGCTACCTTTGAGAATCACCCCGGATTCAAGTTCCTCCGCCACGACGTCACCAGGCCGATAGAAGTGGAGGGGGGCGTCGATGCGGTGCTGCACTTTGCTTCTCCCGCGAGCCCCGTGGATTACCTGCGCCTGCCCATCCAGACGCTCAAGGTGGGTTCGCTCGGGACCCACAATGCCCTGGGACTTGCCAAAGCCCGCGGCGCCCGCTTCCTTTTGGCCAGCACCTCAGAAGTCTATGGGGATCCGGAAACAAGCCCCCAGAGGGAGGACTACTGGGGGCATGTCAACCCGGTGGGACCGCGCGGGGTTTACGACGAAGCCAAACGCTTTGCCGAGGCCATAACACTAGCCTATCATCGCTATCACCAGCTGGACACCCGCATCGCCCGCATCTTCAATACCTATGGTCCTCGCATGCGCCCTCACGACGGGCGTGTGATCTCCAATTTCATCGTGCAGGCTCTGGAAGGGAAGGACCTTACCATCTACGGCGACGGGACTCAGACTCGGAGCTTTTGCTACGTCTCGGACCTCGTGGAAGGGATTCTCCGGCTGCTCTTTCACGATGCCGCCCAGGGTGAGAGCCCTCCCGGCGCCGAGGACATTCACCTGCCCGTCAACCTGGGAAATCCGACCGAACTTCGCATCGTTGAAGCCGCCTCGCTGATCATCTGTCTCACCGGCGGTTGCAGTCGAATGGTCAACCACGCCCTGCCGGTGGACGATCCTAAATGCCGCCGGCCGGACATTTCACGCGCGCAGTCTCTTCTGAAGTGGGAACCCCGCGTCGGCCTGCAAGAAGGCCTGGTCCGGACTATCGACTATTTTCGCAATCTGAAGTAGGGCGGCTGTTGTGGCCCTCCCCGGGCGATCAGAAGGGCTGTCCTTGCCACGGCTCGGCTCTTATCGCCTGCCTGTGCCTGGATTGGGTTTCAAGTTCAAAACAATCTGAAACCACCAGTTCGGCTGGTAGTTGATCTGAACCGGGACCCCGCGCAAATCGCCGGTGGTGCCGAGCAAGACGCCGAAATTAGTTTTGGCTCCCGACTCCCCGTTGCGAATCTGGAACTGTGACTCCTTGAGGTCGCGGTACGACAGGTCAATTTTCCGCCCTTGGTCCTTCATCGTAATGTGGACTTGCTGAGCGGGCACGGCACTCACCCGCTGCAAAGTCAGAGTGTACGGGCGGGCGTTGTATACATAGCATAAAGAGACAGGAGTCTTCACCCCCGTCAGGGACCTCTCCAAGAGTTCCTCAGTTGTAGACAGAAACCCTCCCGGCCGATTGCACTCGCTACGCCTCGGGCTGTCCAAGCGGTGGAACTTTCGCGCCTGGTTATCGCCCAATTGGTCCAAAGCCAACCTCTGGGCTTCCGCGAGTTGGCTCATGTCGTAATCCTTGTCGCTGTAAAATGGAACCGTGGTCGAGATGGCCTGCGCGCCGTCCACGCGGCTGATGATGGCATCAAACCGATGCCTCCCGGCGGTTTTTTCGTGGGCGAGTTCGTGCTGCATCGCCGACACCGATTCACCCTGTGAGGATTTCATGAAGCCCACAAAGGCGCTGGACTCCGGAGACTTATTGCCGTCCAACTTAACAACTTCAGTCCCCGCCCCCCAACGGTTGATGGCCCGCGGGGCCTTAGCGGGGTCGGAACCAAAAAGCAACTGGATCATGCGGAGGCTCGGATCATCCGCCGCCTCGCCGGTTTTGATGTAGCCGCCTCCCAAGTCATCCCGCGCGGCCCAGAAAATCAGCAGCCTAAGACGGCAGGTAAGAATGTAGTGGTATTCAGCGTGGATCCGGGGCGTCGCCTGGATCCATCTCACCGCCTCATGGATCGCTGCTCCCTCGAAGTCGTCGGGGCCCGAGGGCAAGGCAAAACAACTTCCCGCCAGAAGCACGAGGCAGAAGCATGATTGCCAATACTTCACAGAGACCTCCACAAGAACCATCATAGGCGACTCGTCAGCGAATTGGTACTGCCACTCGCTGGTGTGTAGGCAAATCTGTAAGCGGGGCTGCGCCCTGCGGTGCCATTCCGAGCGGTCTTGAGCCTGCGGCCCGCCCAATGGAACCAGAATCGTGTGTGTTGTCACCACTGCGAGAACGGGGGCCGTTGTTGGTCCGGAACAGAATCGATTCCTGCTTTCGCGGGAATGACGCGATTTTTGAGAGCGTGCGGCGAGGAGTCCGCTTCGTCCTGATGTGTGGGTTAGCGGAATGTGGCCCGGAGGTTATTGGAAGAATGAACCGAGCGATAATCAATCCAGCATGTCAGCCTGCGTCCGCCCTGCGGTGGCGCCAATCGACAACCGTCAAGCGAACATCAACCGGCAGCCGCGCTCGTTTCGCAATCGATTTTCTCCCCGGCCGCAGTCAATTCGAAGAAGTGGTGGCCCATGATGGCGAGGGTAATAGCCTTGCTGAAATGGTGGCGATGGCGGCGAAGGGTCTGGGCCAGGAACTTCCAATACTCCTTGCGATAATTGTGGACAAATCCCTGCCGCCAAAGCGACCTGCCCAAGGCCAGGATGTCGGAGAACACCACCGGCGGGCGAGCCGCCTCACCGAGTTGAGAGAGGAAGTTGGAGGCACGCTCGAAATACTCCTTGGGGCTGTAAATCGTGCGCAGGATTCGCTGGTACCCCTCGAGGAGCTGCTGCTTATCCATCTTGGGAATGAAGTTCAGGTCAAGCAGAGTGTTGTTGCCGAGGCTCTGTTTGAGCAGTCGGCCTTCGGTTTTCAGCCGCCTCCACAATTGGGTGTTGGGCAGAGCGGTGAGCAAACCGACCATGGAGAGCGGGATGGCGGCCTCGCGGATAAATTCAATCTGCCGCTCAAACACGTTAGCGGGGTCGTTATCGAACCCGACGATAAAACCTGCCATCACTTCGATGCCGTACGACTGGACCAGTTTCACGCTCTCGCGCAGATCCTTGCGCAGATTCTGGAATTTGGTTGTCGCTTTGAGGCTGTCGGCCACGGGCGTCTCAATTCCCAGGAAGACCCGCGTAAAGTGGGCCTCGCGCAGCATTCGCAGCAAGTCCTCATCCTCGGCCAGGTTCACAGAAGCTTCGGTGTAAAGCGAGAAAGGAAACCTGTGGTCACGCATCCACTTCACCAGTTGCGGCAGCAGCACTTTCACGTTTTTCTTGTTGCCGATGAAGTTGTCGTCGACCATGAACACCGGCCCCCGCCACCCCCCGGCGTAAAGCTGCTCGAGCTCGGCGCAGAGCTGGTCGGGAGTTTTGGTGCGCGGCCGGCGTCCGTAGATCTCGATGATGTCGCAAAACTCGCAGGTGAACGGGCAACCGCGCGAATACTGCACCGCCATCGAGCTGTAGCGGCCGAATTGCGCCAACTGCAAGTCCGGCAGCGGCACACGGGTGACGTCGGGAAGCTGAGGTTTGAGGTAATGCGCGCGCGCCGCGCCCGCCTCCAGTTCCGCCGCCAGTTCGGGGATGATCTCTTCCGCTTCGCCTTCCACCACATGATCCGCCTGGGCGATCGCGCTGTCCTTGGCGCTGGCGATCGGCCCGCCCACCACGGTGCGCAACCCTCGAGCTTTACAACGCTCAATCTGCGCCTTCAGCGAGGGGCCTTGTACCAGCATGCCGCTGAAAAAAACTACGTCGGCCCACTCCAGGTCGGAGTCTTTCAGCCGCTTGACATTCATGTCCACGAGACGCCTTTCCCAGCGGCGGGGAAGGAGAGAGGAGACTGTCAAAAGACCCAGGGGAGGGTAGGCCGAGCGCTTTCCCTGGAAAGGGAGAGCGTGCTTAAAACTCCAAAACGTGTCTGGAAACTCGGGATAAACCATCAGGACCTTCATGCTATTGACCTTTCCTTTTTCGGCTGCTGCTCTTGGTTGCAACTTCCCTGCCTGAGGCAAGGGAGCATCCGTTCGTCCTCGCCCAAGAAAACGCAGTCTTCGCGGATGGACTTCTCGCCAGAGCGTATCCTTTCAGAAGGCCCTGAGGTGTCATTAATCTATCACGTTCAATCCTGGGACGCCAGAAAGAAAACGACTTCAGGGTGGGTATCTCGCGATTCTCGCTGGCCACTCAAACCCCTGAAAGCGCGAATTCTTCGCTTGGTGGTCCGCTTTTATTTATCTGCGCCTGCGACTTGAAATGTAGTATAAATCCTCAATCTTACGAGGCACCTCACGACCGCAGGAGGACGGCAAGCATGATCCAAGTCAAGCCATATGCTTTGTTCTTATGTTTTTTTGTGACTATCCCAGGGCTCCAGGCGCGAGCCGCGAAGCCCGCCGGCGAGCAGCCCGGCTCAGAAACGATTCGGGTAAGCCTCGATGGCAAATGGAAGCTATTCTATTTTCCCGAAGGCAAATATCAAATCACCCATCCCGACCAGCTACGGACCCAGGGACCGGCCTCGATCGAAGCTTCCGTGCCCGGCAACGTTGAACTCGATCTCGCGGCGAAGGGCGTGTTGCCGGCCGACTTGTTCTTCGCCGACAACCTCGCCAAGTTGAAGCCTTATGAGCTCTACGAATGGTGGTATGAGCGCGAGTTTCCAACACCTGCGGGAATCGCCGGACGGCGAGTGGAATTGCGCTTCCGGGGCGTGGATTGTCTCGCCACTTACTGGCTCAACGGGAAGGAACTGGGTGAGACCTCGGATGCGCTCATCGAGCAGCGCTTCGAGGTGACAGGGAGATTAAACCCGGCGGGGTCGAACACGCTGACGGTAAGATTAAGGTCACCCATCATTGAGGCCGCCTCGAAGCACTACGACCCGGCAAACACCATCAGCGCGGGAAACACCAACCAAGAGGCGATCTGGGTGCGGAAGCCCGCGCACGTTTACGGCTGGGATATCATGCCGCGGGCAGTCTCGGCCGGCATCTGGCGCCCGGTGGAACTTGTCGTTCACGCCCGGCACGAAATCGAGGACCTGTATTTCACCACGCTGTCCCTTGGCCCAGGCGAGGCGACGCTGGCAGTCTCCTACGAACTCAGCACGGACCTGGCGCTGCTTCCCCAACTCCGGTTGCGGGTGGAGGGCCGCTGCGGCCAATCCACCTTCACACATGTGCACAAAGTGGAATTCACCGCGGGGAGATTTGAAATCCCAGTCCATGACCCCCTGCTCTGGTGGCCCAGGGGCTACGGCGATCCCAATCTTTACGAGGTGACGACCCAATTGTGGATGGGCGACAAGGTCCTTGCTGCGCGCGCGGACCGGGTGGGGATCCGAAAACTTGAACTAATTCGCACGGAGACCACCAGCCTCGAGAAGCCCGGCCAGTTCCTTTTCAAAGTCAACGGCCTGCCCATCCTGGTGAAAGGGTCCAATTGGGTCCCCGCGGATGCCTTCCACAGCCGCGACGCCGCGCGCTATGAGAAGATTCTGGCGCTCTTCATCGACCTCGGGTGCAACATGCTCCGAAGCTGGGGCGGGAACGTCTACGAAGACGACGCCTTCTTTGATATTTGCGATCGCAACGGAATCATGGTCTGGCAGGATTTCTCGATGGCGTGCGCGATTTATCCCTAGACGCCCGAATTCCTCGAGGTGATGAGAAATGAAGCCATCTCGGTAGTGAAAAAGCTGCGCAACCATCCCTCTTTGGCGCTCTGGTCGGGCGACAACGAAGTGGACCAGTCTTACTTTTTCTCGGGCCTCGATCCCTCCCACAACAAGATCACGCGGGAGGTCCTGCCTCAGGTGGTTTTCCAGTGCGATCCTTACCGGCCTTATCTTCCCAGCTCTCCCTACATGGCGCCGGAAGTGATCGCCACAGGGAAAACAGAGCTCATGCCAGAGGACCATTTGTGGGGCCCGCGCGATTACTTCAAGAGCGCCTATTACACCCAACACACCGCGCACTTCGTGAGTGAGATCGGCTATCACGGCTGTCCGGGGCTTTCCTCGATTAGGCGTTTTGTCGACGCGAACCACGTGTGGCCCTGGAAAGACAATCCCCAATCGATCTTTCATTCCACCGACACAACGGGAAATCCCTACCGCATAAATCTGATGGCCAATCAGGTAAAGGAGCTATTCGGTGAAATTCCGGATGACATTCAAGACTTCATTCTGGCTTCGCAGGTCTCCCAGGCCGAAGCGAAGAAATTCTTCGTCGAGATGACCCGCCTGAAGAAGTGGCAGAGTACTGGCCTGATCTGGTGGAACGTCATGGATGGCTGGCCGCAGTTTTCCGACGCCATCGTGGACTACTACTTCAACAAGAAGCTTGCCTACTACTATATTCGGCGCGTGCAACAGCCTGTCTGCCTCATGGTGGATGAGCCTGAGGACTGGCGCGTGCGGGTGGTGGTCGGAAATGACTCGAGGGAGGACGCCCGCGGCCATTACCGCGTCTGGGATGCGGATTCGAGTGAGACCTTACTTGAAGGGGACTACACGACAAAGGCGAACGAAAACCTCGAGGTGGGCACTATCCCGGTGTTTCATTCCGGCAAGCGGCTATTCCTGATGGAGTGGACCGCCAACGGCCACCGCTTCGTCAATCACTACCTGCAGGGCCTGCCGCCCTTTTCGCTCGCCCAGTACAAGTCCTGGCTCGTGAAAATCGCTGCCCTGCAAAACGACTTCGACCCGGCGGATGTGGGGAAATAACCGCATTCGCGCCGCCCTTGTCGGTTGGAGATGGACCATCCTCAGCCTTGCAGTGTGAGTGAAAATGCCTCAACTCTGTCATTCCGAGCCAAGCGAGGAATCTCGCTCTGAGTGCATTCAAGGCAGTAGCTCATGCCCACCGGCCGACGGGCACCCAGGAGCAATGAAAATGCGCGGCGCGCCCTGGAGTGCGGTAGCGCCAGCTACCGCCTTTTGCTGGCATTTCACGGCGGCAGCTTCGCTGCCGCACTCCAAGGCGCTTCGCGCGTTCTCAGAGGCGTGCGAGATTCCTCGTCGCCCGCGCCTCCTCGGAATGATACCGTGATCGAGTTTTCACACAGAATCCTGGAGACGTGGGGTCATGTCCGCGCGAAGATGGACTGCTGTAGCCTCCTGTCTACGCCGCACCGAATGCCGGCGCCTCATCCCGCGAAGGCCCGTAAATCGAAGGCACCTTCCCGCCCGCCAGGCGCAAGTAAACGGTAAGCTGTCCTCGGTGGTGGACTTCATCCATCAGGTTTCCCCAGAAAGCCTCGGGCTGAGGCATCTTCCATTCCCCGCCCGGCAACAAGCATGAAACCGTGCGGTTGAACTCGTCCTCCGAGAACTGGCTCACTTTCGCCACCGCCTTGAAAATCTGCGTGCCGAAGGCACCTTGGAGTGCGGCGGCTTGACGCCGCCTTGGCATTACCGCGGGACGCCGAGTTACACGACGCACCGGCGTTACCCTTTAACGATCTTCTCACAAATAACTCCGTCGGCACGGTGGGAAGGCGGCGTCAAGCCGCCGCACTCCAAGGCGCTGCGCGCATTTTCATGGTTTCCGGGTGCCCGTTAGCCGACGAACACGAGCGACTGCTTTGGCATGCGCGCACTCATACGCCGCAACGATTTCCTCCATCGTCTCGGGTGGCGGCTGACCGGGAGGTACGTCTCTCAGGTCGTTCCGGGCTTCCATGCCTCCGATGACTCCCTCGTCAATCACGCACTGCCAAGCCAGATCGCGCACCGGCCGCGACCGCTCGTGCGCCTTGAATTCCAATTGCTCTGCCGAAAATGCCTTGAAAACCCTGACCGTAGTCTGAAATTCCCGCTCCCAGATTCGCAGAAAGATCTCGTTTGAGGTCATAAAGCCTCCCAAACCGCCGCCCCCTGGTTTTACACAATGCCCCTCGATATTTCGGCCGGAGCGCTTCAAGACTACATGAGCATACCACACCTGTTGGTGGTAGAATTCTGCCGCCGTGCCTCAACCCGTCCATAAGTCCGAATTGCGAATGCTTCGAGAATTTGAGCAACTTTTTGAGGGCCACATGTATCGCCACAGGTCCTCGAGTCAAGGCGACGTGGTGGCAATACGTCTTTACGAAGACCTCAGAGCGATCGAACCGTCCCTGAATTTGGCCGCCGCAGTGAGGCAGCGGAGCACTCTTCCTGACGTGCAGAACCGCAGAAGGGGCCTAGATGTGCGGAGAGGAGACGGCACCTTCGGAGGGAGAATGCGAAGCAGGGCCGCCGTTGTGGACCCCGTTTACGTCGCGGTGCAGGACCCGGTCGCGACCGTTCAGATTGGTATAAAGGTGAAGGTGCTGGCCAAGGCCATGATCAAGCAGATAGGCCGGGTCGTGAAGGACCTGCGCAACCAAGCCTCTCAATTCCGAGCCGGGGGCGGGAACCCCATCTGTGTGGCCATTGTCGGCATTAGTCACGCGGAGCACTATGTGAGCTACGAGGGAGACTCTTCCTTCTCCACCACGGGTCATGGCGGATTCGTGCACCCTTACCAAGAGGCTCCGGAAGCGGAACGCCGCCTCATTGCTGACGCCGCACCAGCTTTCGACGAATTCCTCCTTTTGCGCTTCCGCGCGACGAACCGGCCGCCCTACCCGTTCGAGTGGGTGAATTACAAAGACGTGCGCCTCGACTACGCAGCAGCGCTTGCCCGGATATGCAACCGGTGCCAACAGCGGTCGTTGGGCTAAACGGAGACAAGTATTCGCGGCATCGAGTCAGCGAGCACGAGGCATCAGGCGGCCAATCTCGGCTCCCACCGGAAGGGCAAGCCCTCGTCGATCATGTTCGCCAGCCCTTCGAATTGGAGGAAGCCAGGCCCTCCGGACGTTTGGTCCGTCTGGACCCGGATAGCCGAAGCGAAGGTCATAAAGATCATAGGGAGGTCCCACTAGTGGCTAAACGATATTGGCTCGCGGCGGGTACTTTCGAAAACTGGCAGATTGCATTCGAACACGGCAATATTTGGGGACTCAAGTCTACGAGAAGGACTGCGAACGTGTGGAATCGGATTTCCGAGGGAGATCTGGTTCTGTTCTATGCCACGCGACCAAGCAGCGGCGTAGTCGGATTTGGGTCGATACGAACAAAGTTTCGGTAAAACCATCCCCTTTGGCCAGATGAACTCGGAAGGAATAAGGTCATCTGGCCTCTCCGGCTGGAGCTCGATGTCCATTTCTGTCTCCCTCCAAACGCCTGGAAAGCGCGAAGCGTGCGTGATCCGAAGTTCCGCATGCTAGCCCGCAGTGGGTTCGGAGAATTGGATAATAAGACGGCGGAGCACGTTATGGAGCAGTTGGTCCCACAGGAGACCGTACTCCGTCCGGCGCAGTCTTCCGCAAGTCGAGCCGTGAATCAGCCTGAAGAGGTTAAAGCTAGCTCCGGTGCTACCCTTACGCATGATGAAATTAAGGCGCGCCTTTGCGAGATTGGGGGGATCCAGAGTTTCATCGCGGAGGTTGAATACAAAATGGACGGAACGCTGCTTGATGTTGTATGGAGGCGAGTGGAGAAATCCGTCCCCACATACGTTTTTGAAGTCCAGGTCGGCGGCGATCTATACCACGCATTGGCCAAGCTCAAGCACGCCTATGACCTGTGGAACAGCCATCTGTTCCTTGTCGCTCCAGAAGGTCAAAGGGAGCAGATAGACCGTCTACTCCAAGGAACGTTTCACGAAATCCGCACGAGAGTGAACGTGATCGACACTCCCAAGCTTGAGCAGCTTTATCACCACAAGAGTTGCTACAAAAAGCTGGAGAAAGAGCTGGGGATCGGCTAGGCGGGGTACGAGACCAGCTAGGGGTCTAACGTAAGTTACGGAGACAACAAAAAAAGATTGGGATCCGAAAAAACAACGCAGCACTACGCCGCGAGTTTTTCCGAAACCACTTTGGCCTGGGTGAAGAGCAGCAGGTAGTCACGTCCGCCGGCTTTCGAGTCGGTGCCGGACATGTTAAAGCCGCCGAAGGGGTGGCCGCCCACCAGGGCGCCGGTACATTTCCGGTTGAAGTAGAGGTTTCCCACGAAAAACTCATCCGCAGCCTTATCCAGCTTCTGGCGGTTTTTGCTGTACACGGCCCCGGTCAGGCCGTACTCGGTGTTGTTGGCGATTTCGAGGGCTTCTTCAAAGTTCTTGGCCTTCAGGACGGCCAGCACTGGGCCAAAGATCTCTTCCTGCGCGATACGAGCCTTGGGAGCGACGTCGGCGATTACTGTGGGTTGGATAAAGTACCCCGACCCATGATCTTCACCCCCGCCGGCAATGAGACGGCCTTCCTTCTTGCCTATGGCGATGTATTCAAGGATGGACTGCTTTGCCCGGGCGTTAATGACCGGGCCCATGTAGCTATCGGGACGCGTGGCCGGGCCGACCTTGATTTGTGCCACACGGCGCTGGAGTTTCTCGAGGAAGGCTTCGTAAACCGACTCGACCACGACAGCGCGCGAGCACGCCGAGCATTTCTGGCCCTGATATCCGAAGGCCGAGACAGTGACGCCTTCCACCGCCGCTTCCAAGTCCGTCTCGCTATCCACCACAATCGAGTTCTTGCCGCCCATTTCCGCAATCACGCGCTTCACCCAAATCTGCCCTGGCACGGTCTTCGCCGCCACGCTATTGACCTGAAGCCCCACTTCCTTCGAGCCCGTAAAGGCTACAAAGCGCGTTCGCGCATGCCCCACCAGCAGGTCTCCGACCGCGCCGCCAGGTCCAGGAAGATAATTCACTACGCCGGGCGGCATTCCTGCCTCCTCCAATGCCTCGAACAGCTTGTAAGCGATCACAGGGGCGTCGCTCGAAGGTTTCAGGACCACTGTGTTTCCCGCCACCACGGAGGCGAGCGTCATTCCGGTGGTGATGGCGAGAGGGAAGTTCCAGGGTGGAATCACGACTCCGACACCCAGTGGGAGGTAACGCAGGAAATTCCTCTCGCCGTGCACGGTAGTCAGGGGTTGGGGCGGATCAAGCCGGAGGATTTCGCGCGCGTAGAACTCTCCAAAGTCGATGGCCTCCGCCACGTCTGCGTCGGCCTCCGCCCACGTCTTCCCGACCTCGTAACACATCCAAGCCATGTAATGATACTTGCGCTCGCGGATGATCCGGGCGGTTTCGAGCGCCAGCTCCGCCCGCCGCTCGACAGGAGTGCGGCTCCACGTCTTGAACGCCTCATCCGCGGCGCGAATGGCGCGCTCCGCCAGGCCGGCGTCCGCTTTGGAAACCACCCCAACTGTCTCATCCTTCTGCCCAGGGTTGGTTGAGGAGAATTTATCTTGAGTCTTGATCTTCTCGCCGTTGATCACCAGATCGTATTCCCGTCCCAACTGCTCTCCCACTTCCGCCAGGGCTGCTTTCATCCGCAGTTCGTGCTCCGGGTTACCCTTAAAGTCCCGCAGCGGCTCATTCTTGAATTCAACCAGGTGCATCGACGTGCCTCCTCCGCAATAGACGTGAATTAGGCATTATAGCGGCTCTGAGCACGTGGCAACAAACGATAGGCACCTGACTGCTGACTTCTGCTCCTCACCACGTCAGTCTCAGCGCGAACTGGATCTCGCGCGGGTCGCCTGGCCCGCCGGAGGCCTGGCCGGCGATGGGCTGGACGGTATTGCCAATCACGCCGAAGGAGGGGGAACTGGCGTCGCCGTTGGGCAGCGTAAAGTTGGGGGTATTCAAGATGTTAAA
>Ga0187784_10002372_pt1 | contig 15082 bp, 8 predicted proteins | sample 1015_SJ02_MP15_2_FD_132964 | JGI IMG/M metagenome (GOLD analysis project Ga0187784, IMG submission 132964) | Tropical peat soil microbial communities from peatlands in Department of Meta, Colombia - 1015_SJ02_MP15_20_MG | ecosystem: Environmental > Terrestrial > Soil > Wetlands > Peat | place...
ATATCGGCGGCTCCGGCACCGAACCGAAGCTCGATCGATTGGGCAGCGGGTCGTGGGAAAAGGTCAAGCGGCGCACCCGGCAGGCGGTGCGCTCGATGGCCGCCGAGCTGCTCGACATCTATGCCGCGCGCGAAGTGATGGAGGGCCACGCTTTTCCGCATCCGGGGGCCGAGTATCACGACTTCGCCGATCGCTTCGAGTTCGAGGAGACGCCCGATCAGCTCGCCGCGATCGACGACGTGATCCACGACATGACGCGCGTCAAGCCGCAGGATCGCCTGATCTGCGGTGACGCCGGTTTCGGCAAGACCGAGGTCGCCTTGCGCGCCGCGTTTATCGCGGTGATGGATGGGCGGCAGGTCGCGGTGCTGGTGCCGACCACGATTCTGGCGGAACAGCACTTCAACACTTTCTGCGCGCGCTTCAAGGATTATCCGGCGCGGGTCGAGATGGTGTCGCGTTTTCGCGCCCCGCGGGACAACCAGGCAGTGCTCGCGGACCTCGCGCGGGGCACGGTCGATATCGTGGTGGGGACTCATCGCCTGCTCCAGAGCGATGTCGAGTTCAAGCGGTTGGGACTTCTGATCATCGACGAGGAGCATCGTTTTGGCGTCGCCGACAAGGAGCGCATCAAACGGCTGCGAAAGCTGGTCGACGTGCTGACTCTGACTGCGACTCCGATTCCGCGCACTTTGAACATGGCGATGATCGGAATCCGCGATCTGTCCGTAATCCAGACGCCGCCGCCCGATCGGCAGGCGATTCGCACCTTCGTCGCGCATTTCGAGGACGGCCTGATCCGCGACCGGATCCTGTGGGAGCTGAACCGCGGCGGGCAGGTGTTCTTTGTCCACAACCGGGTCGAGAATATCGAGTACATGGCGCGTCATCTGCGGTCGCTGGTTCCCGAAGCTAAGATCGCGGTCGCTCACGGCCAGATGCAGGGTCAGCAGCTCGAAAAGGTGATGCGCGACTTCATCGAGAAGAAAATCAACGTGCTGGTCTGCTCGACGATCATCGAGTCCGGTCTCGACATCCCGAACGCAAACACCATGTTCATCAACCGGGCCGACAACTTCGGCCTCGCGCAGCTCTACCAGCTTCGGGGCCGCGTCGGGCGCTCGCGGCAGAAAGCCTACGTGTACCTGCTGATCCCGGGCGAGCACATCATCACCCGCGACGCCAAGCGGCGAATCGACGCGCTGCGCGAGCTGGTCGAGGGCGAGAGCGGCGGCGGATTCAAGCTCGCGATGCGCGACCTCGAGCTGCGCGGTGCGGGCAATCTGCTCGGGCGCGAGCAATCGGGCGAAATCTCGGAGGTCGGCTTCGAGCTCTACACCGAGATGATGGAGCAGGCGATCCACGAGCTGCGCGGCGAGCCCCAGCGGCCGGACTTCGAGCCCGAGCTGAGGCTCGGAATCCCGGCCTACATTCCCGACAGCTTCGTGCCCGACGAAAACGAGCGGCTGATACTCTACCGGCGCTTCGCGCGCGCCGGGTCGGACCAGGAGATGGAAGAACTGCGCGAGGAAATGCGCGATCGCTTCGGGCCGCTGCCGACGCTGATCCAGAATCTGTCGGCGGCGATGAATATGCGCCGGCGGATGAAAGATATGATGGTCGTGAGCGCGATCGTGAAAGGCAACCAGCTCGAAGTGAAGTTCCATCCCGACGCGCCGGTCGATACCGCACGGTTGACCGCGCTCGCCGACGCCAACCGTAAACGAATCCGGGTCACGCCCGCCTTTCAGATCCTGGCCCGAATCGAGGCGGGCGAGTACCCGCAGACTTTCGCGCAGATAGATGGCGTCTTGCAGGCGCTGGCGGCCTGTGAAAAGTTGGAGATTCAGCCGGGCCGTTGCGCCGGTGCGCCTGTGAATTAGAGCCCCGAGTCACGTCTCCGTAGCGCCATTCCGAGAGCTTGCGAAGAGATGCCGGGCGTACTCGCCAATTTGTGAGTATAAAGGATCAGACAGCCCCGGCGAAGCCAAAGAATCGCGTTGAACGAACTTCGAATTCATAACCTCAGCCTTCCGGCCCTGCTCGCGCTGGCTGCGATGGTCGTGCTCTCCGGCTCCGCCTCGGCGCAGCAGGTCGTCGACCGCGTGATCGCGAGCGTCGACGGCGAGCCGATCACGATGCACGACGTAAGGGCCTTCAGTGCCTCGAACGGCACGCCGATTCCCGATGAGTCCGACCCGCGCGCTCCCGATATGATCCGCAAGGCGCTCAAGACACTGATCGAGGACAAGCTGCTCGAATCGGAGACCGAAAGCTTCGCCAGCCAGGTGGACGAATCCCAGGTCGACAAGTTCATCGCGCGGATGAGGGAGCAGAACAACCTGACCGAGCAGCAGTTCAAGGAGGAATTGCTCAGAGAAGGCACTACTTGGGAGCAGTTTCGCAAGCGCGCGCGGCTCGAAGTCGAGAAGATGGTCATGCTCGACAAGGACGTGCGCTCCAAGGTCAAGGTCCCGGACGCCGAGGTTAAGGCCTATTACAACTCTCATCAGGCCGAATTCACGAACCAGAGCGAGCGCTTCAAGCTCGCGCAGATTCTGATCGCGGTCTCGCCGAACGCGCCATCTGCTGACATAGCTGCGGCCCGGGACCAGGCGGAAAAGATCCGCAAGCGAGCCGCCAGCGGCGAGGATTTTCACGCGCTCGCCGGGCAACTCTCCGACGACGATTCAAAATCAAAAGGCGGCGAGCTTGGCTACTTCGCCCCCGACGAAATGATCGATCAGATCAGGACCGGCGTCGCGGGTCTAAAGCCCGGAGAAATCTCGAAGGTGGTCAGGACCAGCCATGGATTCCATATTTTGAAGGTCGAAGAGCACGACACGCTCGGACCGAAGCCGTTCGCCGAGGTTGAAGACGAGATTCGCGACAAGCTCACCGACGCCAAGGCAAAGGAGAACTTCCGGCAGTTCGTCGACCAGGATCTGGTCAAGAACCATCACATCGAGTCGTTCTATTAACCTTCGATGACGCGTCGAAGACCCACCGCGCGGATCGCGATCACGATCGGGTACGGATCGCGCGCGGCACCTCTGCGGCAGGACCAACAGACTGCGGGCATCGCCAGTGGCCGATAAGATCGTCATCAAGGGTGCGCGCGAGCACAATCTCAAGAACATCGACCTTGAGATTCCGCGCGATCGGCTGGTCGTGATCACCGGGCTTTCGGGGTCGGGTAAGTCCTCACTCGCCTTCGACACCATTTACGCCGAGGGGCAGCGCCGCTACGTCGAGTCGCTTTCCGCCTACGCCCGCCAGTTCCTGGAGCAGATGGAGAAGCCCGACGTGGACTCGATCGAGGGGTTGTCGCCGGCGATCTCAATCGAGCAGAAGAGCGCCTCGCACAACCCGCGCTCGACGGTCGGCACGATTACCGAGATCTATGACTACTTGCGCCTGCTGTTCGCGCGCGTCGGCCACGCCCATTGCTACAACTGCGGCCGTGAGATCTCGCAGCAGAGCATCCAGCAGATCGTCGATCGGATCATGAGTTGGGCCGAGGGGACGCGAATCCACGTGCTCGCGCCGATCGTCCGCGATCGCAAGGGCGAATATCGCAAGGAGCTGAGCGAGCTGAGACGCGCCGGCTTCGTGCGGGTCAAGGTCGACGGCGCGGTGCGCGAGCTGGGCGAGGAGATCGCGCTCAACAAGAACCAGCGCCACACCATCGAGGTGATAGTCGACCGGCTCGCGATTCGCAGCGGAATCGAAAAGCGCCTCTCCGACTCGCTGGAAGTGGCGTTCAAGCACGGGCAGGACCTGCTCAAGATCGAGCGCGCGGATGCCAGGAACGATCCGGGGATCTACTTCAGCCAGCGCTTCGCGTGCGTGGATTGCGGAATTTCGTATCCCGAGATCACGCCCCGGATGTTCTCGTTCAACAATCCGCACGGCGCCTGCCCCGAGTGCTCGGGAATCGGCTCGATAATGTATTTCGACCCCGAGCTGGTGGTGCAGAACGACGACCTGAGCATCACCGACGGCGCGATCGCTCCGTGGGCGACCCTGAACTACGTTCAGCCGATACTCGATTCGCTCGCGGCGCATTACAAGTTCAGCCTCGATCAGCCCTGGCGCACGATTTCCCCCGGGATTCGCAAGGCTCTTCTGCAAGGTTCCGGCGGCGAGCAGGTCGAGTTTTCCTACCAGCGCGGCCATCATCAGGCCGGGTATGCCCGGCCGTTCGAGGGCGTGCTGGCGTGGCTCGATCGCCGCTACAAGGAGAGCGAGTCGGAGGCGGTGCGCGAAGTCCTGGAAGCGTACATGAACATGCGGCCGTGTCCCGTCTGCAAGGGCGCGCGGCTCAAGAAAGAGAGCCTGTTCGTCCGCTTCAACGGCAAGCCGATCAACGAGGTCACCGCGATGTCGGTGAAGCAGGCGATCGGGTTTTTCGCCGCGCCCAAACTGACCGCGCAGGAAACTGAAATCGCGCGCCTGATCCTGAAGGAGATTCGCGAGCGGCTGAACTTCATGGCCGGTGTGGGGCTCGAGTATCTGACGCTCGATCGGACTGCCGGCAGTCTCTCGGGCGGCGAGGGCCAGCGCATCCGGCTCGCAACCCAGATCGGTTCGAGCCTGGTGGGCGTGCTTTACATTCTCGATGAGCCGTCGATCGGGCTCCATCAGCGCGACAACGAGCGCCTGCTCGCCACGCTCAAGCGGCTGCGCGACCTGGGCAACACGGTGCTGGTGGTCGAGCACGACCGCGAGACGATGCTCGAGGCGGACCATATCGTCGATATGGGGCCGGGCGCGGGCGCGCAGGGCGGCTACGTCGTCGCGCAGGGTACGCCCGACGAAGTGATGCGGGACCCGGACTCGCTGACCGGCAAGTACCTTTCAGGCGAAGTCGAAATTCCCGTCCCGAGCCGCCGCCGTCCGGTCGGCGGCCGATGGCTCACCGTGAAGGGCGCACGCGAAAACAATCTGTGCGATCTGACGGCCGGCTTCCCGCTCGGAGCGATCACCTGTGTCACCGGCGTCTCCGGCTCGGGCAAATCGACGCTGGTGCTCGACACGCTCTACCGCGCGGTCGCGCAGAAGCTCAACCGCAGCCGCGAGCGCGCCGGCGCCTATCGCAGCCTCGACGGCGTCGAGCATCTCGACAAGGCGATCCACGTCGATCAGAGTCCGATCGGGCGCACGCCGCGATCGAATCCGGCGACCTACACCGGCCTGTTTACGCACATCCGCGACCTGTTCGCGCAATTGCCGGAGGCGCGGATGCGCGGCTACGGGCCGGGGCGCTTTTCCTTCAACGTCAAGGGCGGGCGATGCGAGGCGTGTCAGGGCGACGGGATCATCCGGATCGAGATGCACTTCCTGCCCGACGTTTACGTGACCTGCGAGGTCTGCGGCGGGCGGCGCTACAATCGCGACACGCTCGAGATTCAATACAAGGGCAAGAACATCGCGGAGGTGCTCAATCTGACCGTGACCGACGCGCTCCCGTTCATGGGCTCGGTGCCGCCGATCCGCCAGAAGCTCGAGACCCTGCGTGACGTGGGGCTCGACTATGTCCATCTCGGCCAATCGGCGACCACGCTCTCGGGCGGCGAGGCCCAGCGCATCAAGCTTTCGCGCGAGCTGGCCCGCCGCGCGACCGGCCGCACGCTCTACTTTTTGGATGAACCCACTACCGGCCTGCATTTCGACGACGTCAAGAAGCTGCTCGGCGTGCTGGGCAGGCTCGCCGACGCCGGCAACACCGTGATCGTGATCGAGCACAACCTGGAAGTCATCAAGACCGCCGACTACATCATCGATCTGGGGCCCGAGGGGGGAGACCGCGGCGGCGAGATCGTGGCGAAGGGCACTCCCGAGGAGGTCACCGCGGTAAAGGCCTCGTACACCGGCCGTTTTCTTCGCGAAGTGCTGAGCCATCGCGCCGCCGCCTGCTCAGGAGTTCCAGGAGTTCTTCAATCGGATGCGTCGAATGACCGATCGTGTAGAGGACGCGCGCGCCCTCCGTCATCGCCGCTCATTTCCCGCCGGGCTTGGCCGGCTCGAGCCCCGCGAGACTGATGGCGGCCTCCGTCTGGTTGGCGGCGGCGACCACCAGAGCCGCATCGGGATGCAGGAACTGCTTTGCCATCCGATGCACATCTTCCTTGCTGACCGACTCGATCAGTTTCGGGTACCGGTCGGCGTAATCGAGACCCAGACCGTAAAATTCGACTTGCAGCATGAAGCTTGCGATCGCCCCCAGATGGTCGAGCTTGAGCGGAAAACTCCCGACCAGAAACTTCTTGGCCGACTCGAGTTCCGCGTCCGACACGGGATGGTCCCGTATCTCGCGCATCTGTTCGATCACGAGCCGGAGCGCCTCGTTGGCGCTCTTGTTCTTGGTTTGCAGCCCGACGCTGAATGAGCCCGGAAACAGGCCCGCCTCGAATCCGCTTCTGATGGAGTAGGGGAGTCCTCCCTTGCTCCGAACGACCTTCGTCAAGCGCGAGGCGAAGCCGCCGCCGCCGAATATGTAGTTCATCACCTGGCAGCGATAGTAGTCCGGATCGGATCGCGCGATTCCGCCGAAGCCGAAGATCAGGGTCGCCTGGGCGACGTCGCGATCGAGGGTCGTGAGATGGAGCCCGCGCGCGACCGCCGGCGGCGGCGGTGGGGCCTGCGGCGGCACCGAACCGGGCAGTCCCGCCAGTTGCTTCTCGATAGCCGCCCGGATCTGGTCGGCTTTGACGTCACCGGCCACGCTGATTATCGCGCTACCGAGCTTGTAATACTGATGGTAGAAATTCCGTACGTCATCGGGTGTGAGCTTGCTGACCGACTCCGCGCTGCCCGATCCCGGATGGCCGTAAGGGGAGTCGCCATACAACAGTTTCGCGAATCTTACTTCGGTGGCGTAGTCGGGCTGTTCCTCCGCGGCCTTGATCCCGGCGACCTGCTCAGCGCGCTTGCGGATGATATCGGCGTCGCGCAGCGCGGGGTTTTGCAGCATGGCGGCAAACAGCGCCAGCGTGTCGTCGAGATAGCGGGTGAGCGAGGTCAGGCCGGCTTCGGCGAAATCGCGGCCGTCCGTCACCGAGATCGAGCTGCCCATGAAATCGATCTTCTCGTTGAACTGGTCGACAGTAAGATCCCTGGTGCCCTGGGTCAGGGAAGCGGCGGTCAGCTCGGCGAGGCCCTCTTTGCCGGCGGGGTCTCGCCGCAATCCTGCGTCGAACGCGATCGCGATCGTGACCATCGGCAACTGATGCTGCTCCGAAACCAGCAGCGTGGCCCCGCTGGAGAGCTTCATCCGTTTTATCTCGATCGCCGAACAGGGCGACGAGAACGCGATCAAAACCGTCAGGCCGGCAACGAGCGCCGCAGCCGTCGCGGCTCGAAGCCTCATCGCGAGACCTCGCCGAGATCGGCGATCGCGGCAGCGTGGCTGACCGGGCCGTGCGGGCCCCCGCCGCCTTGCTGATGCGGCAAGATCCCGGTGGGGACCAGCACGCCGACCGTCCGGTTCGTGTCGACCAGGTATGTCCGCGCGACGCGCTGGATATCCTCGGGCCTGACTTTGTCGATCCCGGCCAGGTATTTGTCGACCATCCGGTAGTCGCCGAGCAATTGGTACGTCCCGATCATCATCGCTTCGTTGAGAATCGAATCCTGGCCGAACACGAACGCTGCCTGCTCCCCGTTCTTGGCCTTCTGAAGCTCCTCGGCGCCGGGCGGCTTATCGCGTAGCGCGGCGATTTCCTTGTCGACCTCCGCCATCGCTGCTTCGGCTTTCACTCCCGGGCGCATCTGCGCCGCGACTGTGAAAAGCCCGGGGTCGAACGACGTGATGTCATAGCTCGCGTCGACGCCGACGACCATCTGCTTTTCGATGACCAGCTTCCTGTACAGTCGCGAGCTTTGGCCGCCGGAGAGCAGGTCGGACGCAACCTCGAGCGCAAACGCGTCGGGGCTCTGGTAGTTGGGCACGTGAAAGACCTCGGTGAACGCGGGCAGGTTGGCAGCGTGCCGCAGCACGGCGTGCCGCTCGCCTTCCTGCGGCGGTTCCACTTCGGCCGGTTGCGGCGGCTTCGGCCCGCCCTTGATCGCGCCGAACGATTCCCTGATTTGCTTGAGCACCCGGTCGGCGTCGAAGTCGCCCACCGCGACGATGAGCGCGTTCTTCGGCGTGTAGTAAATCCGGTGGTGTTCGAGCGCGTCTTCCAGCGTCAGCCCCTCCACGTCGTTCATCCAGCCGATCACCGGCCAGTGATAGGGATGTGCCAGATAGGCTTGCGCCGCAGTCATCTCACCCAGCGCATCCTCGGGGTTGTCTTCGGTGCGCATCCGCCGCTCTTCCATCACGACTGCTTTCTCGGCGTCGAAGCCCTTGGGCGCGAAGTTTGCCATCCGGTCGGCTTCCAGCGAGATCGGCACATCGAAATGGTCGCGGTTGATGATTTCGAAGTAGTCGGTGAGATCGCTCGCGGTGAACGCGTTGTCGTTGCCGCCGTTCTCCTGGATGATGTTGGAAAATTCCTCGGGCTTGAGTTTCTTGGTGCCACGGAACATCAGGTGTTCCACCAGGTGCGAGAGGCCGGTCTTGCCGGTCCGCTCATTGCGCGACCCGACTTTGTAGAAGACATTCAAGGTCGCCACCGGCGCCTTGTGATTCTCGAGCACCAACACCTGGATTCCGTTGGGCAGCGTCGCGCTCTTGACGTCGTCCGTGATACCCGCGCGGGCGGCCTCGGCCGGCAGGCTCGCGAGCAGAGCGGCCGCAAGCACGCCGGCCACGCGCGTGGCCGAGATGCGCGGCGCGCGCAGAATTCGGCCGCAGGCAACGAACCGGATGAGACCCATAGACCTTCCATCAGTTAAGTCAGTCCGGTCCGGCACTGTCAAGTTGGATCGCGCGCGAGTTCAAATTTGCGTCGCAGTTCGCGCCCTTGATAGCATAATCACAGTCCGCAGCTTTCGATGAGTCACGTTCTTTCCAACCCGCACAGCCTGCACGAAATCAAGGGCGTGCTGACGAAGTTCATGCGGATGCTGTTTCCGCTCGAATTTCGGATCGACTCGCTGTCGAGCCGCGACGCGCTGCTTCCGTTCCGTTACCCGTTCCTTTCGGGCGGCATGATCTATTTGCCCGAACAGATCGACAACCTGGATGAGACTGCGCTCGCCGGCGACTACTATTTCCTCGCCGCGGCGCACCTCGCCGGCCGCCACGAGTTCGGCACCTTCGCTTTCAGGCTGGCGGATATGGCGGGCTTCGAGGAGCGTGCCGAGACCGGAGTCGAGGGACTCGAGAGCTTCGTTTCCTCCTTCGACGACCCGACACTTGCCGGCGCGCTGCTCAGGCTCTGCGAGGCGGCGCGGATCGAAGCCGAACTTTGCCGGCGCTACGCCGGCTTGGCACCGCGAATCGCGAGCATGAATCGCGCTCTGGCCGGGCCGCTCGACAGCACCATGCTGAGCGCGCTTTTGGTCCGCGCGGCCCTCGCACCGGCTGGCGACGTTCGAGGTGCGCATACGCTGGCCGCTCGAGCCGCCGGGTTTTTCGCGCCGCTGCGCAGGCCGGGCGCGGACGTAGCCGCCAGCGCGCGCCAGACGATCGAGCTCTATCGATGGCTCCGCGCGCTGATCGCGGCTGCGCAAGGCGCCGACCCGGACGATCCCCTGGTGCGCGAAGCCTCGCGGATGCGCGACGATCTGGCGATGACGCATGGCCCGGGGATGGATCGTCCCGGCCACGGCGAGGACGAGGGTGCGATCAATCCCGGCGACGGCGGCGAGCCCAACCAGCAGGTACAGCTCAAGGTGTCGGGAAAATCGCCCAAGAGTAAGGGTGGCCGCGCGCTCTCGCCCGAGGAGATCCAGCGGATGCTCGAGCAGGGCGCGGAGATCGAGCCCTCCGATTCCGCCGGCGGCGACTCGGGCGGCGAGGGCATGTATCTCACCCAGCTCAAGGGCAAGCAGGCCCATGAGATCGAGCAGTTGCGCGAGCAGCTCGCGGAGATCGGCGCGGTCGCGGGCCAGCGCAGACTCGTGATCGGCCGCGGCCATGGCCAGGAGGCCTACTACGCCTACGACGAATGGGACTACATGCTCGGCGACTACCGGCGCAACTGGTGCCGGCTGCGCGAGCTCCAGCTTCAGGGCGATGAGGGAGACTTCTACAGCCGCACCCTCGAACATTACGCCGAGATGCTGCCGCAGGTGCGCCGCCATTTCCAGAAAATCCGCCCCGCTTCCTACCGGATGGTGCGCGGACTCGAGGATGGCGAGGAGATCGATCTCGATCGCACGATCGATGCGCGCGTCGCGCGCCTGATGGGCGAAAATCCCGACAGCCGGCTCTATAGGGCGCGCAAGAAGGAATCCCGCGATGTGGCCACGCTCTTCCTGCTCGACATGTCGGCTTCGACCGATGAACCGATCCATCGCGAGGTCCGCCGCCAGAGCGATGATGACGAACTGGACGACTGGATGAAGGCCTGGCAGCACCGTCCGCAGGCGGCCCAGCGGCCTCGCCGCGTGATCGACGTCAACAAGGAAGCGCTGGTAATCATGGCCCAGGCGCTCGAAGAGCTCGGCGACCAGTACGCGATCATGGGTTTCTCCGGCCACGGACGCGACAATGTGGAGTTCTACGTCATCAAGGAGTTCGAGGCCCCGCTCTCGGACGAAGTGAAGGCGCGAGTTGGCGCGGTCGAGCCCAAGCGCTCGACCCGGATGGGCGCTGCTATCCGGCACGTGTGCGAAAAGTTCAAAGACGTCACCTCGCGCTCACGGCACGTGATCCTGCTGAGCGACGGCTTCCCGCAGGACTTCGATTACGGCCACGACCGGCGCTCCAACGCCTACGGAATCCAGGACACGATGGTTGCGCTCAAGGAGCTGGAGGGTGCGGGCGTGCTGCCGTTTTGCATCACGGTGGACCGCACCGGCCACGATTACCTGCGCCAGATGTGCTCGGCGTCGCGCTACTTGGTGATCGAGGACATCACCTCGCTGCCGCGCCAGTTGCCAAAGATCTACGAGCAGGTGGTCAGGTGGTGAGGCAGAGCGCCGCCAATTGCCACTCGGGCGATCCTGGGCGCCTTCGCTGGCCGCTGCCTAGCGGCCGTTGAGCGCTGCCTCTGGCGTCTGACATACCGCGACCCCAGACGCGCGCCTGAGCTGTTCATCATCACGAGATACGAGTGTAGTTGCGTATCTTCGGGCGACCGCGAGATATACCGCGTCGGCACCACGCAGCCGATGGCTCGCGGCCAACTCGGCCGCGCGTCCTGCCATCACCGGCGTGAGGCTCACGAGGGTCAGATGCGGAAGCGCGGCTGTCGCGTTGGCGTATCGCAGAGCGCCGATGGTGTCGTCGCTGGCACGAGCCACGGCGGAGGCGATCTCGGCAACGAGAAGCGTGGGCACAATTATCGGGTCGCCTCGTTCCTGAATCACAGCAAGGATCTGGAGGCTCTCGGCATGGCCGCGTTCGTGAGGATTGAACGCATTCACGAACACGCTCGCGTCTATGGTGTATCGGAAACTTCTCGAGCTAGACCTTCGGCGAGCGGCGGTCGCGGGGCTCATCTCTAGCGCCGCATCGTCGAGAGTAGACGCACGCCGCTCGAGCCGGAACGGAACCGGCGTTCGAGCCGGCGTCCGGCGCGCATGAATGTGTCCCAGGCCGCGACAGCGTCAGAATCGTCCGCCGCCTGCGAATGGCTCTCCGTTGGGTCGCAAGGCAGAATTACACCTACCGCACGCCCCCTGTGGGTCAGGATGTATGACGTTCGCGAATCTCTCACGTGGCGCAAGATACGCGCCGCGTTCGCCTTCAACTCTCGAACGCCGACGAGCTTCTGCGCCGGTCCGCCACGGCGCGAATCGTCTAAGTGGTCTCTCATGTGACCACATTGCATCGAGCATCGCTCGAAGATCAAGACGCTGGTGCCGAGAGAAAACCTCGCAGCAGGCCGTCAGGCCCGCTCGCGCAAATCGTGGCCGGTCATTTCGGGCGCTGCGGCGATTTCCAGCATCGCGAGCAGCGTCGGGGCGACGTCGGCGAGCGTGCCGCCGTCGCGCAGCCGGCCCTTGAACGACGGGTCGAAGAGAATCAGCGGTACCGGATTGGTCGTGTGCGCGGTGTGAGGCTGCTCGGTCGCCGGGTCGGCCATAAGCTCTGCGTTGCCGTGATCTGCGGTGATCAACGCGACGCCGCCGGCGCGCGCGAGCGCCTCGATCACGCGCCCGGCCGCCGCGTCGGCCGCCTCGACCGCTTTCACCGTCGCTTCGAGCTTTCCGGTGTGGCCGACCATGTCGGGATTGGCGAAGTTGATCACGATTACGCCGTAGCGCCGCGCGTCAATCTCCTGCACTGCGCGCTCCGCGATCTCGGCGGCTCTCATCTCCGGCGCAAGGTCGTAGGTTGCGACCTTGGCGGACGGAATCAGCGCGCGTTCTTCCATCGGGAACGGTTTTTCCACGCCGCCGTTCAGGAAATAGGTCACATGCGCGTACTTCTCGGTCTCGGCCAGCCGCAGGTTTCGAATTCCCGCGCGCGCGAGCATCTCGGCCAGCGTGTTCTTCACGTCTTCGGGAGCGAACGCGATCGGCAGGCCGAAGCTGCGATCGTACTCGGTCATGCATACATAGCCGACTTTGGGAAAGCGCGGGCGTTTGAAGCCGTTGAAATTTTCCAGCGCGAGCGCGGCGGTCATCTGGCGGGCGCGGTCGGCGCGGAAGTTGAAACAGATCACCTGGTCGCCGTCGGCCATCGGCGCGTGGCCCGCGATCACTCGCGGCTCGACGAATTCGTCGTTCTGGCCGGCGGCGTAGGCGTCATCCACCGCGCTCCTCGCGTCGCCCGCCGCGATGCCCTCGGCTTCGGCGATCGCGCGCCACGCTCGCTCGGTGCGGTCCCAGCGCTGGTCGCGATCCATCGCGTAGTAGCGTCCGATCACGGTCGCGATACGTCCGCACTTCAGTTGCGCGAGCCTGGCTGCGGTTCGCTCGACGAAGGGAATCGCCGAGCGCGGTGGCTTGTCACGCCCATCCAGGATCGCGTGCACTGAAACATCGTTTACGTTCCGAAATCTCGCCAGTTCGATCAGCGCGAAAAGGTGATCGATATGGCTGTGCACGCTGCCGTCCGAGAGCAACCCCCACAAGTGTAACGTGCGACCTTGGGTCGCAGCGGCGTTGATCGCCCTGAGCAAGACCGGGTTGCCGTCGAACGCCCCGGTCTTGATCGCCTTCGTGATCCGCATCAGGTCCTGATAGATGACCCGGCCGGCGCCGATCGTCAGATGACCGACCTCCGAATTGCCCATCACGTCCGGCGGAAGCCCGACCGCTTCGCCCGAGGCCTCGAGGTCGGTATGCGCCTGACTCGCGAGCAGCCGATCCATCGCGGGCGTGCGCGCCATCGCGATCGCGTTGGATTCGCGCTCGTGCCGGATACCCCAACCGTCGAAGATTATCAGTGCCGCAACCGGCGGCCGGCTCATCGCTTGCTGCTCCCGCGCCGCGCGATGCGCTTGAAGGCGCTCGCGCCCGGATAAGTCGCGGTTGCGCCCAACTCCTCGGCGATACGCAGAAGACGGTTGTACTTGGCGATGCGCTCGCTGCGGCTGAGCGAGCCGGTCTTGATCTGTCCGGCGCCGGTTGCGACCGCGAAGTCAGCGATCGTGGTGTCTTCGGTTTCGCCCGAGCGATGCGAGATGACCGCGCTGTAGCCGGCCTCGCGCGCCATCTGGATCGTGTCGAGGGTTTCAGTCAGCGTGCCGATCTGATTGAGCTTGATCAGGATCGAGTTCGCGATGCCCTCCTTGATCCCGCGTTCCAGAAACTTCGGATTGGTGACGAAGATATCGTCGCCGACGATCTGAACCTGGTCGCCGAGCTCGCGCGTGAGCAGCGCCCATCCCTCCCAGTCGTCCTCGGCAAGAGGGTCTTCGAGCGATACGATCGGATGGCGCCCGATCCAGTCGGCGTAGAGTCGCGTCATTTGCTCGGCCGTGCGCGCCTTCTTGTCCGAGCGCGCGAAGACGTAGCGGCCTTCTTCGTAGAATTCGCTGGAGGCGGGATCGAGCGCGAGCGCGACGTCGCCGCCGGGCCGGTAGCCGGCCTTCGCGATCGCCTCCAGGATCACCTCGATCGCTTCCTCGTTGCTCTTCAGGTTGGGCGCGAAGCCGCCTTCGTCGCCGACGTTGGTCGAGTGCCCTCGTTTCTTGAGGACCGCGGCGAGCGCGTGAAAGACCTCCGCGCCCATCCTGAGCGCTTCCGCGAACGACGGCGCGCCCTGCGGCACGATCATGAACTCCTGCATATCGACGCTGGAGTCGGCGTGCTTGCCGCCGTTGACTACGTTCATCATCGGAACGGGCATGATGTACGCGTCGGCGGACAGATAGCGGTAGAGCGGCAGATCTCGGGCCGCGGCTGCGGCGTAAGCGGCCGCGAGCGAGACCCCGAGCATCGCATTGGCGCCAAGCTTCGACTTGTTCGCCGTACCGTCCAGCGCGATCAGGCGCTCGTCGATCTCCTTCTGCGCGGCCGCGTCGGCTCCCTTCAACATCGGGGCGATCACCTCATTGACGTTGACGATCGCCTTCAGCACGCCCTTGCCGCCGTAGCGTTTCGGATCGCCGTCGCGAAGCTCCAGCGCCTCGTGAACGCCGGTCGAAGCGCCCGACGGCACCGCGGCCCGCCCCAACGCGCCGCCGGCCAGCCGAACGTCGACTTCAATTGTAGGATTACCGCGCGAATCCAGGATCTCGCGCGCCTTGATGCCGCTGATCGAAGAAAAGCCCATTGCCCAACCAAAGCAGGATTCCGGGCCAAACGGAAGTTCCCTCAGATCGCCTGCGCGTCGCGCAACGCGGCAATTTCCTCCCAACTGTAGCCGAGCTCCAGCAACACTTCCTCGGTATGCTGTCCGAACTCGGGCGGGGGCGCCGCCTGGTGATCGACTTCACCGCCGATCGACACCGGCGAGCCCGCCACCGTCACGCGTCCTGCCGCCGGATGGTCCATCGTGCGCAGGTAGCCGTTGGCGTGCGCCTGCTCGCTCGCCAGCACTTGCCGGTAATCCACGACCTCGGTGGCAAGG
>Ga0187784_10002373_pt1 | contig 15082 bp, 12 predicted proteins | sample 1015_SJ02_MP15_2_FD_132964 | JGI IMG/M metagenome (GOLD analysis project Ga0187784, IMG submission 132964) | Tropical peat soil microbial communities from peatlands in Department of Meta, Colombia - 1015_SJ02_MP15_20_MG | ecosystem: Environmental > Terrestrial > Soil > Wetlands > Peat | place...
GCGCTCGACGGGCTTGCCGCCGTGCCGCCGGTCGGCGATCCCGACTGGGTGGGGCTGCGCGGCGACAAGGCGTTGCTCCTCGATGGAGCGAACCCGGCGCTCAAGCTCGACGGCTTCTTCGCGCTCAATCCGGCGATGCCGGAGCTGCACCGCCTCTATCGCGCCCGGCAGGCGACGATCGTGCACGCCGCGGCGACGCCCTATCGCGAGCGCTCGCACTTCGACGGCCAGGACGTGCTGGAAAGCGGTCTCACCAAGCCGGGCGCAACCGACACCGGCTGGCTCAACCGCGCGCTCGCCGCGCTCGAACCGGGCGACCGGGTCGAACCAAACAAACGCCAGGCGTTCGCGGTCGGGCCGGTCACGCCGCTGATCGTACGCGGCGCGGCGCCGGTGATGTCGTGGACGCCGGCGCGGCTGCCGCCCGCGGCCGACGACACGCTGATGCGGCTCGCCGAGCTTTACCGCCACACCGACCCGCCGCTCGCGCGCGTGCTCGAGGAGCGCATGGGGCTTACCGCGATCGCCAAGGCGGGCGGGGTTTCGCTCGCGCCCGAGAAGGGCAAGCTGGCGCAGCAAGGGCCGGGCGCGCAGGTGCGCGCCTATTTCGCCGAGGCCGCCGGGGCGGCGGCGAAATTCATGGCGCGGCCGGACGGCCCGCGCGTGGGCGCGCTCGCCTTCGACGGCTGGGACACTCATCAGGACGAGGGCGCGGTGGGCGGCCGCCTCGCGCTGCTGCTCGCCGCGCTCGACGGAGCGCTCGCGGCAATCGAGAAGGAGATGGGGCCGGCGTGGCGCGAAACCGTCGTGACGGTCGTCACCGAGTTCGGGCGCACCGCGCGCATCAACGGCACCGAGGGAACCGACCACGGCACCGCCACGGTTGCGGTGCTCGCTGGCGGCGCGCTCAAGGGCGGCCGCGTGATCGCCGACTGGCCGGGCGTGAAGGAGGCAAGCCTCTACCAGGGCCGCGACCTCAAGCCGACGACGGACCTGCGCACCGTGATCAAGGGCGTGCTCAAGGATCACCTGCGCGTGCCCGATTCGGCGCTCGCCGCGAAGGTGTTCCCCGACAGCCTCGCCGCGCGGCCGATGGCGGGGCTCGTGGCGTAGCAAACATTTGTAGCCCGGATGGAGCGCGAAGCGCGCAATCCGGGGAATCAGCCCCGCATTCCGCTTGCGCCTTCGCGCTCCGCGCTTCGGCGGACTCAAACCCGCCATAGCTCGCACAGGCGAGCGAAGGCGGGCGCTCCATGCGGGCTACGTTGATTCACCCCAGCGCCTGCTTCACCCGTTCGGGCGTCATCGGCGTCTGGCGCAGCCTTCTGCCGGTGAGCGCCGCGAACGCGTTGGCGATCGCCGGCGCGACCAGCGGCGTCGCCATCTGGCCGGCGCCGGTCGGATGGTTGTCGGTCGCGACAATCTCGATGTGCATCTGCGGCAGGTCGCGCATGCGCATGACCTGATAGTCGTAGAAGTTCGACTGCTCGACCGCGCCGTCCTTGACGGTGATGCGCTCGCTAAGCGCCATGCCGAGCCCGTAGACGATGCTGCTTTCCGTCTGTGCCACCACGTTGTCCGGCTGCACCGGGATGCCGCAGTCCATCACGCACCAGAAATCATGCACCCGGATTTCGCCGCTCGCGCGGTTGAGCGAAATCTCCGCGATGCCGCCGAGCAGCGAGTTCGAATAGTCGATGAAGGCGAAGCCGCGGGCGCGGCCGTCCGGCGGCTTGCCGCCCCAGTTCGCCATCGCCGCCACGCGCTCGACCACGGCGCGCCCGCGCGGCGTGTTCTTGAGCAGCTCGAGGCGCAAGGCCACCGGATCGATGCCTCGCTTTTGCGCGATCTCGTCGAGGAACGCCTCGGTGACGAACTTGTTGGCGGTGTAGCCGATGCCGCGCAGCGGCGACGTGCGCACGCCGCTGTCGCGGTAGATCTGGCCGCAATATTGGTTGGCGATGTCGTAGCTGCGCAGCTCGACGCCGAGCATCAGGATGAAGTCCTTCTCGCCCGCCGCCTTGTAGCGCACCGGATCCATGAACGGCGTCACCCGGTCGCCGGCGAGCCGCTGGTGCCAGGCGATGATTTTGCCGGAGGCATCGAGGCCCGCGCGCAGGTAATGCGCCGTGATCGGCCGCAGCCGGCCGTTGTGCACGTCGTCCTCGCGCGTCCACATCATTTTCACCGGGCGCTTGGCTTCCTTCGAAAGCAGCACCGCGTCGACAATGAAATCTCCGTCGCGGTGGCCGCGCCGGCCGAAGCCGCCGCCGAGCAAGGTGTAATGCAGCGTCACCTTCTCGCGCGGAATGCCGAGCGCCTGGGCGGCGGCGTCGGTCGCCGTGGTCTGGCTCTGCGTGCCGCACCACACTTCGATCGCGTCGCCTGCCGGCGCGACCGAGGCGATCGCGTTGAGCGGCTCCATCTGCGCATGATAGGCATAGTCGCAGCGGTATTCGCCTTCGATCACCGTCGCGGCTTTGGCGAGTTCGCCCGCGGCGTCGCCCTGTTTGAACCAGTCCGTGGTGATCGGGACGTCGAGGTTGCGTGCGTCCGCCGCGAACGCCGCCATGCCCTTCTCGCCGTCGAAGCCCCAGCCCGTGCCGGTGCGGTGCCAGGTGATCGTTTGTTCGACCGCGGCCTTGCCGGCAAAAGCCGCCCACGCGGTCTCGGCGAGCACGCCGATGCCGTAGGGCAGGCGCACCGCGGCGATGACGCCGGGAACCGCCTTGAGCTTGGCTTCGTCGAAGGTGTCCGGCGTGCCACCCTCCACTGGGCTGCGCACCACCGCGCCGTAGATCATGCCGGGCACGGAGAAGTCGATCGCATATTTGGCGCTGCCGTCGATCTTGTTGGGCAGCTCGACGCGCATCATGTCTTTGCCGACCAGGCGGAAGTCGGAAGTCTTCTTCAGATCCTCGGGCTTGATCTCCGGCGCGGTCGCCGGCACCTCGGCAAAGGCGGCGATCTCGCCGTAGCTGAGCCTGCGGCCCGACTTGGCGTGCACGACGGCGCTCGGCTCGGTCGTCAGTTCCGCGACCGGGACGCCCCATTTCTTCGCCGCGTTGTCGATCAGGACCCGGCGGACTTGCGCGCCGAAGGTGCGCAGCGGCTTGAAATAGCTCGTCACCGCGTTGCTGCCGGCGGTGTACATCATGCCGCCGAAGCCGGGGTTGCCGAATATCTTCTCGACGACCGGCGCCGGCACCACCCGCACCTTGCCCCAGTCGGCGTCGAGTTCTTCCGCCAGGATCAGCGGCAGCGAGGTGGTCGATCCCTGGCCCATCTCGGTCGCGGGCGACATGATGGAAATGGTGCCGTCGGGCGCGATGCTCACCCACGGGCTCAAGGCGTTGCCCTGCGCCTCGCCCGCCGGAACGGCGGCGGCGGGGTCGAAGCGGCCGAGCGCAACCGCGAAGGTCAGCCCGGCGGCGCCGGTCATCACCTGGCGGCGGGAAACGGCGTGCATGTCGAAGGGATGTCCGGGCATGGCTCAGCCCTCCTGTGCCGCGCGCTCGATAGCGCGCAAGATGCGTGGATAGGTGCCGCAGCGGCAGATGTGCGCGCTCATGTGCTCGACGATTTCCTCGCGCGTGGGATGCGGCTTTTCTCTGAGCAGGTCGGCCGCGCTCATGATCTGGCCCGACTGGCAGTAGCCGCATTGCGGCACGCGTTCGGCGAGCCAAGCCTTCTGCACCGGATGGGATGCATCGGGGGAGAGGCCCTCGATCGTCGTCACGGCGCGGCCGGCGACGTCGGCAAGCTGCGTCTGGCACGAGAAGGCGCGCTTGCCGTCGATGTGCACCATGCAGGCGCCGCACAGCCCGGCGCCGCAGCCGAATTTGGTGCCGGTGAGTTTGATTTGCTCGCGGATGATCCACAGCAGCGGCGTTTCCGGCGGCGCGTCGGAACTCACGCCCCGCCCGTTGATCCGAAAAGCAATCGACATTTCGTCCTCCTGGTCGTTTTTATTATGCGGCTTTCCATTTGATCGAGCAGCCCATGGCGGGGAACTGGCGCCCCGGCGCCGTGCCGGCTTTGGCGATGGCGCGCATCGCCTCGACGAGTTCGCGCCGCGCCCCCTTGGGGAGGGGCCCGGTACGGCCCTCGTCGAGCCTGCCGCGATACTTGAGCCTGCCCGCCGCGTCGTAGCCGAAGAAGTCGGGCGTGCACACGGCGCCGTAGGCGCGCGCGATGCTTTGGTCGGTATCGTGCAGATAGGGGAACGGCAGGTCGTGCGCCTTGGCGAAGCGGCGCATGTTGTCGAAGGAGTCCTCCGGGTAGCTCTCCGCGTCGTTCGAGCAGATGGCTGCAAATCCGATGCCTTCCGCCATCAGCGCACGCGCGTCCGCCGCCATCCGGTCGATCACCGCTTTGACATAGGGGCAATGGTTGCAGATGAACACGACGACGGTGCCGTTCTTGCCGGCCACGTCGTCGAGCGAATACGTGCGCCCGTCGGTGGCGGGCAGGCGGAAGGGAACGGCCGGCGTGTCGAGTTCGACCTGCGAGGCGGTGGCGGCCATGGGCGGCTCCTCGGTCTTGCGGGATTGGACCGCAATGTTAGCACGCGACCGGGGTACCGGAAGCCGGGTGCCAGGGGAGCCAAGTAAAATCCGTGCGAGTGTCCCGATTCCGAAGTTCGCCTGAGTTTGCCGCACGCTCCGGAGCGAACTTCGGAATCGAAGGACACTCGCAACGCTATGATTCTAGTGCCGCTTTGAACCCGAAGTTCGCAATCGGACTCGCGGCAATTGTGGTGCGAACTTCGGGTTCGCGGCACTGGCAAAGAAAACCCGATCCCGTACGGGATCGGGCCACAAGTTACAGCACGCTACTTGGTTTTGCCCGGTCAGTAGCAGGCGTAAATCCAGCGCCAGCCCCAGCGCGTCCACACCCGCGTGTAGCAATTGTCGTAATACGCGTAGGGTCCGGCGCCGACGACGGCGCCGCGACGGAAAAAGCGGCCATGGCGGAAGGCGACGTGCGGGCCGTGGGCAAACCGGCCGTGCGAAATTGCCAAGCCGGGATGGCCCGGGCCCCAACCCATGCCGCGGCCCATGCCCATGCCGTGGCCCATGCCGCCCATGCCACCGTGTCCTCCGCTGCCGCCTCCCGCGCCGCCGTGCCCTCCGCTGCCGCCGCCGCCTTTTGCCGCGGCGGCGACGATCGAACCCGCCGCGATGATCGCCGCCGCGGCTATTGCGACCACAAGCTTGCGCATCATGACGTCCTCTCCATTTGCTGCCGGATGTCGCCCGGTGAAACGCTCCGCGGTCGTCTCGCCTTAAGCCGTCGTGCGACCGCACCCGGCAACAATCGCAACGATCAGAAAGACATTCAAATTACGAATGCGCCAGTTTCTGACAAATAAGTCAGTTTCCGGCCGTGCGATCCGTGATAGGATCGCACGTCGCGAAGGTTTCTTCCGGGGAAGCGCAATCATGATCAACGCGCGGCGCCGCATCCTCGTCGTCGAGGACGACCCGGAGACCGCCGCGCAGCTCGTCGATTCCCTGTCCGGCAACGGCTACCGGGTGGATCTGGCGGCCGACGGAGACGACGGACTGAGCCGCGGGCGCTCCGCCGACTATGCGGTCATGACGATCGATCGCATGCTGCCGGGCCTCGACGGTCTTGCGCTGATCCAGCGCCTGCGCGAAGAGGGCGTCGCCACGCCGGCGCTCATCCTCAGCGCGCTCGGCGACATCGACGACCGGGTGCGCGGGCTGCGCGCCGGCGGCGACGATTACCTGGTCAAGCCGTTCGCCTTCGCGGAATTGCTGGCGCGGGTCGATGCGCTCACCCGGCGCAGTTCGACCGTGATCAAGGAAACGCTGTTGCGGGTCGGCGATCTCGAGCTCGATCTGGTCTCGCGCACGGCCAACCGCGGCGGCCGCAGGATCGAGCTGCTGCCGCGGGAATTCCAGGTGCTTGAATATCTGGTGCGCAACCAGGGCCAGGTCGTGCCGCGGGCGATGCTGCTGCAGCACGTGTGGGACCTCCACTTCGATCCCACCACCAACGTCATCGACGTCTACGTCGGAAGGGTGCGGCGCAAGATCGACGACAGCCAAGCCTATCCGCTCATCCATACCGTCCGCGGCGTGGGATTTTGCGTCCGTGCTCCTTGCTAAGACGCTCCGCTCGACGACGCTGCGGCTGGCGCTGCTCGCCATCGCCATCTTCGGCGCGGCGGTCATCGCCTTGTTTGCCTACGTCTATTGGTCGACCGCTTCGTTCGTGCGCAGCCGGGCCGACCGCGCCATCGCGGCGGAACAGGCCGTGCTGCTGCGCGCCTATGCCGACGCAGGCCGCGACGGGTTGATCGCGGCGATCGCGCAACGGGTTGCCGAGCCGCGGCTTGTGGGCGGGCAATATCTCTTCGCCGACGCCGCGGGGGCGCGCCTTGCCGGCAATCTTTCGGCCTGGCCGCCGGCCCTCGTCACGGCGAACGGGTGGGGAAGTTTCGACGCGCCGGCGCCGCCCGCCGGCGCGCCGCCCGTGCGGGCGACGGTCGCAACGCTCGGCGACGGGTCGCGGCTGCTGGTCGGTGAGGCCGTTGACGACCTCGATGCCTTCGCGCGCAAAATCGAGACCGCGCTCTTGCTGAGCATCGCGCTGATATTCGTTCTCGCCGGCGTGGCGAGCGTTGCCGTGACCCGGCGCACGGTCGGACGGATCGAGGCGATCAACGCCACCAGCCGCGCGATCATGCAAAGCGGGCTCGGCGAGCGAATTCCCGTGCGCGGGACGCGGGACGAATGGGATCAGCTCGCCGCCAATCTCAATTCGATGCTCGACCGGATCGAAGGCCTGATGGCGGAGGTCAAACAGGTCAGCGACAACGTGGCGCACGATCTGCGCACGCCGCTTGCTCGGATGCGCGGCCGGCTGGAAAAAGCCTACGGCGCTCCGGGCGCCACCGAGCGCGAGCATGCGCTGATCGGCGACGCGCTTGCGGATCTCGACGGGGTGTTGCGCATGTTCTCATCGCTCACGCGCATCTCGCAGATCGAGGCCAACGGCCGGACCGACGCGGGACGCCCGGTCGACCTCGCCGAGATCGCCCGCGCGGTCACCGAATTGTTCGACGCCGCCGCCGAAGACAAGGGCGACCGCCTCGTCGTCGGGAGCAACGGCGCCGCGCTCGTCGTCGGCGATCGCGATCTATTGTTCGACGCGCTGGCAAATCTCGTCGACAACGCGATCAAACACGGCCGCGCCGGCGGCCGCGTGACCGTGGCAGTCGCGCGGGACGAGGATGGCTGCGAAATTTGCGTTGCCGACGACGGCCCGGGAATTCCGGCGCATGAACGCCAGCACGTGTTCAAGCGCTTTTACCGGCTCGAGCACAGCCGCCGCACGCCGGGCAACGGTCTGGGCTTGAGCCTCGTGGCAGCGGTCGCTCGCCTGCACGGCGCCCGTATCGAGATGGAGGACAACGCTCCGGGGTTGAGGGTTCGGCTTCGTTTCCCGCCCGTTCCCGCCGCCGCCGCGGAACAAGTGACTAGAGCGTGATGACTTTTCTTCGAATCGTCATCCCGCTCTAACTCCTTCTTGGAGTATGATCTTTTCCGACCTGCCTTCGCCCGCCGAAGCGTCAAGCCGAACGACGGTTGGTGCCAAGGGCTTCGCGCAGGCGGGAAACCGCTACCCACTTTTCGGGATCATGCTCAGCTCAACGCAAACAAACACCGCCGCACGCTGCCGGTAAAGCTCAATGAGCCGCGGCGCCCACCTTTGCCGCGCGGCGCAGCGCCTGTGGCGGTTGGCCGAAGGCACGCAGGAACGCGCGGCGCATGCGTTCCGGATCGCCGAAGCCGCTCGCCGCCGCCACGCGTTCGATCGGCGCCGCGCCGCTCTCGACCGCCTCCCGCGCGGCCTCGAGGCGCAGCCGCTCGATCGCCTTGGCCGGCGTCATCCCGGTGTCGGCCGCGAAGGCGCGTGCGAAATGGCGCGGGCTCATGGCCGCGCGCTCGGCAAGCCGCTCGACCGGAAGGCGCTCGCCCAACCGTTCGCGCGCCCAGGCAAGCAGCGGCGAAAAGCGGCTGTCCGCCCGGTCCGCCTCCAGCAAGGCGGAAAACTGCGACTGGCCGCCGGGGCGGCGGTGATAGACCACGAGATGCTGGGCCGCGCGTTTGGCGACCGCTTCGCCGAGATCCTCGGCGACCAAAGCGAGCGCGAGGTCGATGCCGGCGGTGATGCCGGCCGAAGTCCACAGCGCGCCGTCGCGGATGAAGATGCGGTCGGGCTCCACGCGGACCTGCGGATAGGCGCGCGCGAACTCGGCTGCGCGCCCCCAGTGGGTCGTCGCGCGCCGGCCGTCGAGCAAGCCCGCCGCGGCGAGGATAAAGGCCCCCGAGCACACGCTCGCCGTGCGCCGCGCCCGCGCGGCGCGGACGTAGGCCAAAGTATCTGAGCAGATGGAGGCTTCGCGCGTGCCCCGGCCGCCGGCAACGAGCAGCGTGTCGAGCGGCTCCTCAATCAGAGGCTCGGCGATCAGTTGCGCCCCGGACGAGCTCGTTACCCGTCCCGCTTCACGCGCCATCACCCGCAGGCGGTAGCGCGGCGGTTTCCCTTCGCGCCCGGCCGCTTCGAAAACCGTGATCGGTCCGGCGGCGTCGAGCAGTTGGAACTGCGGAAAGATCAGGATGCCGACGGTTCGGGGCATGGCCGTAATAGAGGGAAAAATGACATTTCGGACAAGTACTATTCGGACTATTCTCGGCCGTCAACATCGAGGTGCGGCCATGAGCGATCGCCAACCGGTTTTCGTCTTCGCCCTGTTCCCGGGCGTCACCCAACTCGACTTCACTGGCCCCTGCCAGGTGTTCGCGGCGCTGCCCGGCGCCAGCGTGATCCTGGCGAGCCGAGCGGGCGGAACGATCACGAGCGGCGAGGGGATCGTGTTTGCGGGATTGCAGCGGCTCGCCGACATCCCGGCGTGCGACGTCGTGTGCGTGCCGGGCGGCGCCGGAGTGACCGACAACGCCATCGCCGACGACGTCTTCCTCGCCGAATTGCGCCGCCTTGCCGGCACCGCCCGCTACGTCACCTCCGTGTGCACCGGATCGCTGGCGCTCGGCGCCGCCGGGCTCCTGCGCGGCAAGCGCGCCGCCACTCACTGGGCCTGGCGCGAACTGCTGCGGCCGTTCGGCGCCATGCCCGACGCCGGGCGCGTGGTGCGCGACGGCAACGTGATCACCGGCGGCGGCGTCACCGCCGGCATCGATTTCGCGCTCGCCGTCGTTGCCGAACTCGCGGGCGCCGAGACCGCGCAGGCGATTCAGTTGCGCATCGAATACGCGCCGGCGCCGCCGTTCGATGCCGGCGCGCCGGAAACCGCGCCGCCGGCGATCCTAAAGCGCGTGCGCGAGCGGATCGGCGAGGTCGCGCCGCAGCGCCGACGGGCGGTCGAGGCCGCCGCCGCCCGGCTCAAAGCGGAAGCATAAGGCAACGCCGGTGCTGCAACTGCGGCCCAACTGCGAATGGTGCGACAAGGACCTGCCGCCGGCGGCAACGGACGCGCGCATCTGCAGCTACGAGTGCACGTTCTGCGCCCAATGCGTCGAGGCCGTGCTGTGCGACGTCTGTCCCGACTGCGGAGGCGGATTTACGCCGCGCCCGATCCGCCCGGCTCGCGCGTGGCGCGCCGGCGTTTGTTTGGAGCAGCAGCCGGCGTCGGCGCAGCGCGTGCATCTCAAATGGCCGCGCGAGGAGGTCGCCGCCTTCGTTTCCCGCGTGCGCGCGACCGATCCGGCGAAACGTTAGTTGGTTGAGTATGCCCCTGCTTATGCCGTCGGCTCCTGATTGGTCACCGGGCACGGCGCTGCCTCGACGCGATCGTAGCCACGCAGTCGATAGAGCAGCATCGAACCCATCCAGCCGGCGGCGAAGAGGGCGACGATCAGGTAGCCGAGCGTTGCGAAATTCATGTTCAATTCCGTGACGATGCGCCAGAAAGCTCCTGCGCCGCCCGAGCGTTCGGCGATGAGCCCGAGCACTTCGACCGCGCCGATGACGAGCGCGACCATCACCGACACGACCGTGATCGTGAGGTTGTAAAGGAGCTTGCGCGCGGGCTTCACGAAAGCCCAGCCGTAGGCGCCCAGCATGAGGATTCCGTCCGCGCTGTCGACGAGCGTCATGGCGGCGGCGAATAGTGCCGGGAACACCAGGACCGACCACGCGGACATCTCGTGCGACGCCTGCACCGACAGCCCGAACAGGCTGATGGCGCTCGCGGTATCGAAGCCGAGCGCAAACAGCACGCCGATCGGGAAGAGGTGCCAGCTGCGCGAGACGAGCCGGAGCAACGGACGGAACAGCTGCACCAGCCAGCCGCGCTGCGCCAGCAGGACATCGAGGTCCTCCTCGTGGATTTCGTGGCCGGCCCTCGCCCGCCGGAAGGCGCGATAAACCCCGCGCAGCACGACGAGGTTGGCGGCGGCGATCGAGAACAAGAACAGCGCCGAGAGGGACGTGCCGACGATGCTGCCGATGTCGCGCAGCGCGTCGAACCGCGCGGCGAACGCGCCGGCGGCGAGCGCGACGCCGGCGGAGGCAGCGACCACCACTGCCGAATGGCCGAGCGCAAAGAAGAAGCCGACCGCGACCGGCCGCTTGCCATCCTGCATCAAACGACGCGTCACGTTGTCGATCGCCGCGATGTGATCGGGATCGAGCCCGTGGCGCAGACCGAGGCTGTAGGCAAGCGCGGCGGTGCCGAGCAGCACCGGCTGGCCGGCGAAGGCGGCGAGCGCCCACACCCAAGCCGCCAGGTTCGCGACGATGAGGATGAGGGCGAGGCCGAGGATGCGCGGCCGCACGTCGTCGGCGCCGTCGCTCAGCAGGGCGGGAAGAAGGCTCATGACGCCTTTCGCGATCGCCGCGGTAGGTAACGGCGTTTCCGCGACCCGGTCAAATCGGAGCAGAGGAGCCGTCGCCGTGGTTGCGCCGGCTCATCGGCGCCTTCTTCAACGGCCCAGCGGCAGGCGAGCCTGCCGGTCGCGTCGAGATGCCAGCGGCACGCCAATGGCCGCTTGCCGCCAGCAAGCCGCGCCGGCGCGCGCGCCCTGCGATTGTCGTTCGCCGGCGCCGACAGTGCCCGCGCGGCGGGCTGCGCGCGGCGGCCGGGGTTCAGGGTTTGTGTGAGTCTTGCGAACATCGCTCACCTCCACTTCCGCGTTTGCGGCAGGCCGGCGAGCGTCGGGTAAGCTATCGCTTGCGATCGCTTACCGTCACGCGGCCGTCGACGCCGCCGTCGATTGTCATATGTCGCGGTGGCATCGCCCGAGCCGCGGCTCGGCCAAGGTCACCAAAGGGGGTACTGTCCATCGGTCGTCGTTGCCTTTCGACACTTCGTCGCCCGCGGTTGATGTCGGGCGACGCGCGTAAGTAGGTGCGTGCCCGCCGCGGGTCAACCCCAAGAACCAACAGGACGCCATGCGCACGAACCCGTTCTACGACACTTGGCTGTTCGTCATCGGATCGACCGACGACCATCAGAAGCTCGGACCGTTCAAGTACTTCTTCGTCGCGCTGTTCCTCGCGCTGCTCGCCGCCAGCGCCTGGATCGCGTGGACCAACTGGCGCGACGACCCCGCCCAGCGTAACGGCCGCGACGTGACGACCTGCGTCTGCCGCGTGCTGATCGGCTGTATGTGGTTCCAGGGCTGCCTGTGGAAGCTGCCGCTGCCGATTTCCGACGGCTTCCAGTATTGGACCGGCGAAATGGCCGAGCATGCCGCCTTCGCCTTCCACCGCGCGCTGGTGACCGAGGTTTATCTGCCGTACCTCGCGGTTATCCAGCCGATCGTGTTCCTGGCCGAATTGTCCTTCGCCACCTCGCTCATCCTGGGACTGGCTGTGCGGCTGTTTGCGCTGCTGGCGGTGTTCTTCTCGCTTCATCTGTGGCTCGGCCTTTACCGCCATCCGGCCGAATGGCCGTGGAACTACGTTTTCCTCGCCGTCGTGCTGGCCCTGTTCGTGGCCTACGCGGCGGGGCGCAGCCTCGGCGCCGATGCGCTTCTGCGCCAGCGCGCAAGACCGGACACCCTCATCGGGCGGGTTGCGGCGCTCGTTTGTTAGGTTTCGCGCTTACGAGAGCGGGGCCTTAGGGCGACGCGTCACCGCGCGGGGACGCCGGCCAGCAAGAGGCCGCGCATGTATCGCTGCCGGTCGCTCTCCTGCTTGAATGGATATGTCTTGCCAAAGTGCTCGACCGTGAAGTGCGGCTCCAGCGATAACAGCTTTTCGATGTACGGTTTGGCTTCCTCGGCACGTCCGAGATGACCGAGCGAGGCTATAAGGGCCTTATAGCTAGGATGGGAATGAGGATTCGCTCTGACGGTACCGCGGCCGATCAGCACCGCCTGTTCGTAGTCGCCTTTAAAGGTGTAGGCGATCACGTAGAAGCTCTCAAGGAAACACCAATACGGATGGAAGGGAGCCAAGTCGCGAGAGCGTTTCAACCGCTGCAAGGCGACCGCCGGTTCGCCGATATAACAATAAGTTGCAGCGCTCAGCGCCCATATGAAGGCGAGGTTTGGGTTGAGCCGCAGCGAGCGATCGAAGTGGCGGACGGCAGCGTCGAAATTTTTTCTCCAAGCACACGTATGCGCATAGATGCCGAGCGCTTCTGCGTTGTCGGGATCTATTTCGATGGCCTTAAGGGACAGCGTTTCCGCAATTGCCAAGGTTGCGGCGATGTCGTGTGTCCATCCCTGACCTACACGAGCAATATGCCATAGCGCTGCCCAAGCCGGAGCCATCGCGTTCCTGCGATCGATCTCCATCGCCTGATGGATCAATGCGCCGGCGCGCTCGAATTTCTCCCGCTCCATGCTGTGAAGCAGAGGAAAGGCCAGGAGCAGGAGACCGGTTGCGCCGTAATGTTCCCGGCGATTTGGCTGACCCTCGATGAACAAAATCACCGGATCGATGCTGGCGACCACCCGGCTGGTGACCATTTCGTTCAACCGGTGCAATTCCGTGGTTTCCAACTGAAAGCGCTCGCTCCACACGGGCTGCGTGCGCCGGGTGAGGTCGAGGAGACGAACATTGACATCGATCAATCGCCCCTGCCGGCTGACGCGGCCATCGACGGCATAGTCGAGATCGTTCCGCGGAAGAAAGCCCTCGCTCGTGAAATTCACCAGAGGCCTGGAAACGAACGAAATGGGAGTGACCACATCGAACCAGCGAAACCGCGCCAGGCCGGCAGCAATGTCGTGGCTCAGGGAGAAGGCAAAATCTTCCCCCCTTTCAGCGGCCTTTCCGTCCCCCCTGCCTTCGAAGGGGAGAACCGCGACACGCAGCCGGTTGCGCCCCGGCAAAGGTTGGTGCGCATAGGTTTCACTGCGCGCGGGCGAGCGCGGCGCCCCATGCGGCGCCACGTAATGCGCGACATTGACTGAAGCCCGCACGGCCTGCGGTCGAAGCAAAGCCCTCGTTTTCCACTTGAAACGATCGCGCTCCCGCGCCAGCCAGCGGTCGAACGACGCGCTGAGGCCATCGAGGCCTTCTAATAACATCCCAGTGCAAAACAGGGCGAGGTCGCTGCGCCCCGAATCGGAAGCAGAGGCTTCGAGCACTGCTGCGGCATCGATCCAACAGGCGTCGGCGTTGAGCTGGATCGTGGCGCGGCCGGTCGAAATGAGCTCTCCCGCCAACGGGCCCAGGGCGGCGCACACTTCGAGCAAGGCGTGGCGCAGGCTGCCGCGGGCGTGTTCGTCGCTCGCCTGATCCCACAACAGGCGCGCCATTCGGATGCGTGTCACCTTGGCGCCGGCGGCGAGGCAAAGGTAGGCGAGCATCGCGCGCGCCTTCTTGCCGCGCGGAAGGATGTCGTCGCCCAGATAGCTCGTTGCGCGCATCGGGCCGAGCAGATGGATGCGCACGATCCGGCACGTCGTCGGCCGGTGAACGAGTCTGGTGATGTCGGGCGTGACAGCACTGCTGTGGCTGTCAGTAACCGCAGTGTCCATCAGGGTCCGTTCCCTGCCCATGAAACCGTAAGTCGATGTCCGATCAGGCTAATGCACGCCACGGCTTAGGTGAAGCGGGAAAATCTTACGCATATTGGTTGAGCGCTCACTTCAAACTTAACAACCCAACATCAATCATACTATCTTTTGTGTGCCCGCCGTGAGTCGGGTCTAAATCTTGGAGAAAACCGTGAAAGAAATCAGCACCGTGAAAGTCTCTCCTCCCGCAATCAGAGACAACGGCACAGTCCGGATAGGATACGGGACCCCAGCTTTTCCCCCGGTTCATGCCGAGCCGGCAGTGGTGGCCGATAAAGGGATAGTTCGGATCGGATACGGCACCCCGGCTTTCCCACCGGCGCGGGGCCAGTAAGCGGTTTCGGAGAAGGTTGGAACCCGTGGTTCTCTTGAGCAGTAATGCGCCATAACAACAAATGAAGACGAAGCGGGGAAGCCCCGGCGAGCAGGCAGTTGCTAACGCGGCCACGCGAAAGCTGTGCCGAAAATCCGGTGCTTCCCCGCTCAAAGGTAAGAGTTTGCATGCCGTCGATACTGTCAAAATTGACATCATTGAACGCAAGTTCCAGCGTGACAATTTCGAGTTTTACCAACCGAGGGGCCATGACTTGTGTTTGAATCGTCGTCGCGGCTTAACGTGCTGCTGGAGCATGCTCTTCTCGTGAAACCGGTCCCGCGCTTCCGGGGATCGTGCTTCAAATATTGCACCCCGCGGTCCCGCAGCGGAAACCGCCCCGCAGGTAGAATTCCTCGGACACTTCCCGGTTCTCGCGCGTCAGCGCTGGCTCGCCAGCCAGGCCGCGGCAGCGGCGCCGATCACGGCGAGGGCGTCGACCGTGCCGTCGGCTTCGCCCTTTTCGAAATCGCCCGCGCTCGCCGCCATCTGATTGGTGACATGAGCAAAGCACAGCACCTGCTTTTGCCGCGCGGCAGCGAAGGCGTAGAGCGCGGCCGCCTCCATCTCGACCGCCAGCAGGCCCCTGCGCGCCATGGCCGCGATCGTTTCCGCGGTCTCGCGGAACGGCGCGTCGGTCGTCCAGGTGGCGCCGCGCTCGACCGGCACGCGCAAATGA
>Ga0187784_10002374_pt1 | contig 15082 bp, 12 predicted proteins | sample 1015_SJ02_MP15_2_FD_132964 | JGI IMG/M metagenome (GOLD analysis project Ga0187784, IMG submission 132964) | Tropical peat soil microbial communities from peatlands in Department of Meta, Colombia - 1015_SJ02_MP15_20_MG | ecosystem: Environmental > Terrestrial > Soil > Wetlands > Peat | place...
CTCGGGCGAGGTGCGCGTTCCCCTCACGTTCCTCTTCGAAGGCCGGTATCGGATCGAGGTGGGCGACCGGATCGGCCAGGTGCGCCTCGTCTCGGAGGAACCTGCTCGATTTCGACCCGGTCGGGTCAGCTCGGTGAGGTCCCGCGCCGGCGGGTTCGGGAGCACCGGACGCTAGCGGAACTCGGAGAGGAGTCGCTGGACCCGCTTCGGCTCGGGCGGCGGGAGGGCGTGTCCCTTCTCGACCTCCGACTGGACTTCCATCAGCATCTCGTGCATCCTTCGCTCGCGGGCGAACGCGGAGCGGCTCAGGGCCACGTCCCGAGTGCCTTCCGCGACCAGGACGATCGCCCGGCCCGTCCGCACGCGGCCCGTACGTCCCCGGCGCTGGATCGTTCGGATCACGTCGGGTAGCGGTTCGTAGAACACCACCAGGTCGGTCGCCGGGATGTCGAGGCCTTCTTCGGCCACGGAGGTAGCGACGAGACAGTTCCGCTCCCCGGCGCGGAACCGGTCGAGGAGCGCGCCCTGCTCTCGCTGGGAGAGCCCCGCCTCGTCCCCCCGGCTCGCCTGCCCCACGAACCGGGACGGGCGCACGGCAGGGTCGTGGAGCCGCTCGAGGCCTTCGACGATGCGGACCGTGTCGCGGTACTGGGCGAAGACGATGACGCGGGCGTCCGGATTCCGGTGGAGCTCGTCCCGCACGATCTCCACGGTCTTCGCGAGTTTCGGATGCTCGACCGTGAGCGACGCGAGTCGTCGGACCACCTCCTCCACGTCCGGGTCGCCGAGGAACGCCCGCAGGGCGGGGGTCCATCGTCTCCCTTCCCGCGGCCGCTGCCGGGCGAAGTACTCTCGCAGGGAATCCACACCCTGGGTCTCGATGAGCTCGAGGGCATGGAGACCCTTCATCGCCGCCGATTGGGCGGTCACGGCCTTCCACAGGACACCGGACTCTCCGCCCGACTGGGCACGCTCGGCCCGGATCTGTCGGTGGAGGCGCTCTCCGACCTCGAGCAGGACCCTCCGGCCGGCTTCGCCGGGCGGCAGGAGGTCGAGCTTCCTCAGGACGTCCACCTGTCGCTGGACCGCCGCGCGCAGGAGGATCGCGAGATGCTGGACCTCGGGGGGGACCGGCATCGGGACCGTCTCCACGCCGATTCCATGGATGTACGGGGCGACGTCCGGGCTTCGCTCGTTCCGATACTCGAAGCGCTCGATCCCGAGGTTCGACCAGACCTCGCGGATGCGGCGACGGCTGCTGCCCGGAGAGGCCGTCATCGCGAGCACCCGAGCGCGGGGCCCGTCCCGGTTTGCCTTCGCGATCGCGACGTAGGGATACTCTCCCACCGCGCGGTGGGCCTCGTCGAACACGATGAGCGAGAACGTGTCGAGCGGGAAACTCCCGGCCGCGAGGTCGTTTCCGACCACTTGAGGGGTCGCCGCGACCACTTGGGGCGGCCGAAGCAGGGCCGAACGGCGTTCCGGGGGGATGGCGCCCGTGAGCGTGAGCGGCTCCGGGGCGAGCAGGGTTCGGGCGGCTTCCGCCGCATGCTGCAACACGAGCGGGCGGGTCGGGGCCAGGAGCAGCACCGATTCCGTGGGGCTGCGGCGCAGGAACTCAGCCATCACCCGGAGTGCGATCGCGGTCTTCCCGAGCCCGGTGGGAAGCACGACGAGCGTGTTCTTTTCCACCGCAACCTCCGCGATGCTCGCCTGATAGAGCCGGTCCTCGAGGAGGCCGGGGCGAACTCGAGGGTGCTCGACGCTCGTCATCGGGCTGCGGCTCCGCGAGTCCACCGACCACGGCTTTAATAGAGGGCGTCTACGCCGGTTGATGGTCCCGATTTGGGCCGAGGTCGTCCTGGTCCTCGCAGCGTTGGCCGTCCTCCTCTACCAAGGGTTCGCCCTGTTGCTGGCGGCCCAAATGCCCCGGCTCGACCTCGCGCCCCCCTTGCTGATTCCGGAGGGCGAGCCGCGGGTGAGTGTCGTGATCGCGGCCCGCAACGAGGAGCTGGACCTACCGGCGACCTTGGACGGCCTCCTCGCCCAGGATTACCCCCATCTCGAGATCCTGGTCGTGGAGGACGGTTCGACCGACCGGACCGGGGCCGTGATCGACGCCCGCGCGCCCCGGGTCCGCCGGGTGGACCCGCCCCCGCTCCCCCCCGGATGGGTCGGAAAGAACTGGGCCTGCTGGAACGGGGCCCAGCGCGCCAGCGGGGAGTGGCTTCTCTTCATGGACGCGGACGTGCGGACGCACCCGGCCACCGTGCGCACCGCGCTCGGTTGGGCGCTTCGGGAGCGGGCCGACCTCGCGACGATCGCGCCTCGCATCGACATGGAGAGCTTCTGGGAGCGGCTGATCCTGCCGTTCTATGTCCAGGTCGTCCTCACGTACTTCCGCACACCGCACGTGAACCGACCGCGCTCGCGGACCGCCATGGCAAACGGGCAATTCTGGCTCACTCCGCGGTCGGTGTACGAGGCCGAGGGCGGGCACGACGCAATCCGGTCGATCGTTCTCGAGGATGTGGCCATCGCCCGGAGGTACCGCGCGGACGGCCGCACGCTGCGCGTGGCCTGGGCGCCCGCGGTCGCGGAGACCCGGATGTACCGGAATCGGCGGGAGATGTTCGAAGGGCTGCTGAAGAACGTCCACGGGACGGAGTTCTCCTCTGCTCGGCTCTTGGGTTCCATTGCGGGCCTTGTGGGGCTCTTCCTGCTCCCGCTCGCCCTACTTCCCCTCGGACTCCTTGTCGGCTCCCTCGCCCTCACGGCGCTCGGCGGCTTCCTCTACGTCGCGCTCTTCGGAAAGCACGTGGTCTTCTCCCGGGCGATCGGGGCGCCGTGGTACTACGGACTGCTCTTCCCGGTCTCGGTGGGATACTACGTGGTGCTGTGCAGCACTTCCCTCAGCCGGGGCCTCCGCCGCAAGGGCGTCGCGTGGAAGGGCCGATCGTACGCTATGGGTCCGTAGGGTCCCGAACCTCTAAGTGGTCGGCCGGCCGTGGCCGCGGCCGGACATGGCCGCCCGCCTCGACACGAAGTTCGAACTGCTGATCGACGGCCACGAGGGACCCGGCGCGCGAGGGGAGTACCGACCGGTCCTCGACCCCGCCACCAACCGGCCGATCACCGAGGCCGCCGTCGGGTCCCGCGACGATGCGCGTCACGCGATGGAGGTCGCCGACCGAGCGTTCCGCGAGTCGAACTGGGCGAGCGACGACGGGGCGCGACGGGCGAAGGCGCTCTACCGGCTCGCCTCGCTGCTCGAGGGCCAGGCGGAACCGTTCGCCCAGCTCGAAACGAGGAACCAGGGGAAGCCGCTCCGCGAGTCCCGCGGGGACATGGGATACGTCGTGCGTACGCTCGAGTATTTCGCCGGCGCCGCGGACAAGCTCGAAGGCGAGACGATCGCGGTTCCGGGCCCGCGGTTGGATTACACCGTTCGTGAGCCGCTCGGCGTCACGGTGCACATCGCACCTTGGAACTACCCGCTCCTGCTCGCGGTCCGCTCCGTCGCCCCGGCACTCGCGGCCGGTAACGCGGTCGTCCTGAAACCGGCGAGCCTCACGCCGCTCACGGCGGTGGCGTTCGCCCGCCTCGCGAAGGAGGCGGGGATTCCCGACGGCATCTTCAACGTCCTCCCGGGGAGCGGGACCGAGGTCGGCGAGGCCTTGATCGACGACCCCCGATGTGCCTCCGTCACGTTCACGGGAAGTGGGGACGTCGGGAAGCGGATCGCGGAGCTCGCCGCTCGCCGGTTCCTCCCGCTCACCCTCGAGCTGGGCGGGAAAGGACCCGTCCTCGTCTTTCCGGATGCCGACCTCGAGCGGGCGGCGAAGGGGATCGGCTACGGGATCTTCCAGAACGCGGGCCAGATGTGCTGGGCCGCCTCCCGCTTGCTGGTCCACGAGAGCATTCGCGGTCCGTTCGTCGAGAAGGTCAAGAGCATCGCCGAGGGCCTGCGCCTCGGGCCGGGCACCTCCGACGGGGTGGAGATGGGGCCGCTCGTCTCCGCGGACCAGGCCGAACGGGTCCTCGGCTATGTGGAGACCGCCCGGGACGACGGGGGGACCGTGGTCGCCGGGGGCTCGAAGGCGGAGTCCCCAGAGCTCACCGCGGGGAACTTTGTCCGGCCCACCGTGCTCTCGGACGTGCCGACGAGCTCCCGCGCCGTCCGCGAGGAAATCTTCGGACCCGTCCTGGTCGTATCCTCCTTCTCCGACACAGAGGAGGCGGTCCGGTCGGCGAACGACACTCCCTACGGATTGCTCTCGGCGCTCTGGACGAAAGACCTCGCCACGGCCCACACGGTCGCACGCCGTCTCGAGACCGGGATGGTCGTGGTCAACGAGGCGCCCATCACCTATCCTCAGACCCCGTTTGCCGGTGTCAAGGGGAGCGGGCTCGGCTTCGAGCAAGGGATGCGGGCGCTCGACACGTTCAGCCGTCGCAAGAACGTCCTCGTGAACGTCGGGACGGCGCGAAAGAGGGGCCCCTCCTCGTAGGTTCGTACGAAACCCCAAAAGGGAAGCCCGAGGCTCGACCGAGCACTCGATGGCCGCGAACCCGAGCGCCGATGCCGAATGGGGGTCGTGCCGGTTCTGTGGCGTCGCCGTCCCGTCGGGAGCGACCCAGTGCGGGATCTGCGGCGCCGCGCGTCCGCTCTCCCCCGCGGAGGAGGGGGCCGCCCCCCGGAAGGTGCGGCGATGGGTACGGTTCACCCACGCCTTCCGCGCGCTCATCGTCGTCACGGTCGTGGCCGGCCTCACGTACGCGATCCTCTCCGCGGTGCTGAGCGGCCCCCCGACGCTCTCGGGGGACCCCCTCACGACCACGGGAACCTACGTTATCGGCCCCGGGAACTACACCGTCATCTTCGGAGAGATCACGGCCGGTGACTACGTCACCGGTAACTTCACCGCGGTCGCGCCAGAGGGGGTCAACATCGCGGCGGCGGTGTACAATACCACCGGGTGGTCGACGTTCGTGGCGGGCGGAAACGCTACACCGGTCTATTCGGTGATCCCGGCCGACAACGCCCAGCTCGTCTACTCGCCGCTGGTGACGGACAACTACTACTTCGTCTTCTCCAACCCGTACCCGGTCTCGAGCCATCTCACGATCGGGGTCTACATCACGACGCTCTACAACGCCAACGTCGCGAACGACGGGTTCGCGTAGCCGCTCGAAACCGGTTCACGCGTCGGACGGGGGCTCTTCGTCCGCCCCGGCCGGTGGCGCAGCGACGACCGCGGTGGACCGGGAGAGGTACTCCGGGGGGACGCGGTCGACCAGGTAGACCGTCTTTCCGGCCTTCATGATGACCAGGCCGTCCGCGCGGGCCCGCTTCGCATCGACCTCGAGGATCACCGGCTCCGGGGTCCGCACCGCCCCGGCGGCATGCGCGTCCTCGGGGGTCTTGGAGAGGTGGACCTTCTTGCGGTCCGACGGCTTCAGACCCACCTCGAGGACGATAGTCGCCTCTTCGGCCGTCACCGGGTAGAACAGGTGGTCCGGGATGTTCTCGGTCGGAAGGTCGAGGTCGATGTCCACGGTGTGCCCGTAGGTGGCCCGGATCCGGTCGTCGCGCACCTCGTAGCGGCCCTTCGCGTCCGTCTCGACGATCGCGATCAGATGCTGGGGCCGCAGCCAGTGGTAGGCGGGGTGCTTCGAGGAGATGGCGCGCACGATCTGCGGGAGCGGAACCCACCCGTGCGGGTCGATGGGGAGCTGGTAGCGGTCCGGGAAGTGCCGGAGGATTCCCGTGACGATCCGACCGAGGTGGTCGAGCTCCCGGTCGTTCATCAGGAAGCGGCCGGGCTGGCCGCAGACCGGGCAGTTCTCCGCGCGGAAGTATCCGTGCTGTGCGCACTCCCTCAGCATCGCCCCGGCTCTCGTCAGGCCTTGACCTTGTCCGCCTTCTTCTCGAAGTCGGTCAAGAGGTCAGAATAGAGGTCGGTGAGGTCTTTGAGAACGCGCTTCAGCACCTGCTGCGGCTTCTCGCCCTTCGTTCTCACGTAGAGGGTCGGGCGGTCGAGGAACGGATGGCCGAGGTAGTAGCGAGCCTCGACCACTTTCTCCTCCTTCTGGAGCGCTTCGACGAGCGGGATCAAGAGCGTCTCCTCGCCCTTCGGGAACTCGACCCGGAGCAGGTCGTGCTCCTTTTCGACGACGCGAATCTCCATCGATGGCACCGGGAGCCCGGCCACCTACGACCGCTTCTTAAGCGTGGCGGAAGCGACGGTGGCCGCGTCTCCCGAGGGCGCCTCTTGCCGACGCGCATATAACAGTCATCGCTTCCTCGGGACACGACCATGCGGTTCCTCGTGATCGGCGGGGGCGCCCGCGAGCATGCGATCGGTATCGCCCTCCATCGGTCGGGCTCCGAGCTCTTGGTCGTGAGCTCGAACGCTAACCCCGGCCTCGAGCGGCTCGCGAGTCGATCGGTTCGGGCCGACCCCACGGACGCCTCCCGCGTCGTCTCGTTTGCGCAGGAGGCGAAGGCCGAGGCCGCCGTGGTCGGTCCCGAGGCGCCGCTCGCGACCGGGGTCGCCGACGCCTTGCGCTCCGCGGGGATCCCCACCGTGGGCCCGGGCAAGGAGGCGGCCCGGATCGAGTCGTCGAAGCTGTTCTGCCGCGAGCTCCTCGAGCGGCATCGGATCGAGGGCCAGCCGCACTTCGTCGCACCGGGGGCGATGGAAGAGGTCGATGCGGCCGTCGCGAGCTTCCCCGGGCCGTTCGTCGTCAAGCCCTCGGGCCTTACCGCCGGCAAGGGGGTCTGGGTGCAGGGTTCCGATTTCACGGAACCGAAGGAGGGGGCGACCTACGCAAAGACGATCCTTGCCCAGGGCCAGCGGGTCCTCCTCGAAGAGAAGCTCGAGGGCGAGGAGTTCAGCCAAATGGCGTTCGTGACCGACTCGGGGGTCTACCCGATGCCCGCGGTGCAGGACTTCAAACGGGCCCTCGAAGGGGACAAGGGAGGCAACACCGGCGGGATGGGGTCGTACTCGCAGCGAGACCACCTGCTCCCGTTCCTCTCCGCATCCGACCGGGAGCGGGCCATGGCCATCATCGAGAAGACGGCCGCCGCGCTCCGCGCGGACGGCTGCCCCTTCCGCGGAATCCTCTACGGCGGCTTCATGATGACCGCGAACGGCCCGCGGCTCCTCGAGTTCAACGCCCGCTTCGGTGACCCGGAGGGGATCAACGCGCTCACCCTCTACGAGCCGGGGAATTTCGAAGCGCTCCTTCACGGAGTCGCTTCGGGCCGGGTGGACCCGAACCTGCTCCAGTTCCGCCTGCGCGCGACGGTCGTCAAGTACGTCGTGCCCCCCGGGTACGGGGACCGTCCCCGCGCCGGGGGGATCGTGTCGTTCGACGACGGGGCCATCGAGGACGCCGGAGTACACCTCGTCTACGGGAGCGTCGAGGCGGTCGGGCCGGGCACCGTGCGCCTGAGCAGCTCGCGGGGACTCGCGCTCGTCGGGGAAGCGAGCGCCATCCACGAGGCGGGCAGCCGGGTAGAAGCGGCGCTCGCATTCGTCAAGGGCGACTACTACGTTCGCCACGACATCGGGACGAAGGAAGACCTCTCCCGACGCTGGGAACACATGCGAAAGCTGCTCGCTCCCAACGCGAAGCCGTCCCCCATCCCGCTCTCGGTCGCGCCTCCCGCGGCGCCCCCGTCAAGCGCCGGGGCTCCCGACCAGGTGATCGGCTGAGCGGTCCGCGGCCAAGCGTCAAATACGCCCCCTCCGGTTTCTTGAGTCCCTCACCATGTTCTGTCCGAACTGCAAGCGACTGATGCGCCCCGACAAGGCCGCCGGGGTCTGGAAATGCTCCGCGTGCGGCACGGAGGTCCCCCTCGGTCGGGGGGTCGAGGTCCGTCACACCGCGGCGAAGGACCGCGGCGCGGTGGCGGTCGTGGAGACGAAGCATGCCACGCTGCCGAAAGCGGCCGAGACGTGCCCGAAGTGCGGCAACGGAGAGGCGTACTGGGTCCTCCGCCAGACCCGAGGCTCGGACGAGCCCGAGACCCGGATCTTCGAATGCACGAAGTGCGGACACAAGTGGAGGGAGTACTCGTGAGCGAACGCGCCTTCCTCCCCATCGAGCGGGTGTTCGCGCCCGACGCGCTCGGCTCGACCGTTCACCTTCGGGGATGGGTCCTGAGGACGCGGTCGTCGGGCGGCATCCTGTTCTTCCTCCTCCGGGACCGGACGGGGATCGTCCAGGTCACCGGACGCCGGGACGCGCTCGGGGAGGAGGCGTTCGACGCGGCGGAGCATCTCCAGATCGAGGGGTCGGTCGTGGTCGAAGGCGTTGTCGCCGAGGACCGCCGCGCCCCCGAAGGGCGCGAGGTCCGAGCGAACCGCATCGACGTGATCGACGCCGGCGAGCCGTTCCCGATCTTCACCGACCAGACCGAGGAGTTCCTGCTCGACCAGCGCCACCTGGCGATCCGCTCCCAGGAGAGCGTGGCGATCTTCCGCGTGAAGGCGGAGGTGCTGCGCGCTTTCCGGGAGTTCTTCGACCGGGAGGAGGTCCTTGAGATGACGCCGCCGATCCTGACCGGGAACGCGGCGGAAGGGGGGGCCGAGGCGTTTCAGTTCGACTACTTCGGGAAGCCGGGCTACCTCTCCCAGACCGCCCAGCTCTACCTCGAGGCACTTCTGTTCCCCCACGAACGGGTCTATGCGCTCACCCCCTCGTTCCGGGCGGAGAAGTCGCGGACCCCACGGCATCTCACCGAGTTCCTCAACCTCGAGGTCGAGCTCGCCTGGTGCGATTTCGCGGGCCTCCTCGACTTCATCGAGCGGATGATGGTCGAGGTGCTCCACACCGTGGCGCAGCGTCGGCCGAAGGAGCTGAAGTCGCTCGGACGGCCTCCCGAGGAGCTCCTCGCGATCCGGGCCCCGTTCGAGCGGCTCCGCTATTCGGAGGCGATCGACCGACTGGCGAAGCTCGGCTTCCCGGTGACGTTCGGGAGCGACCTCGGCACCGCCGAAGAGCGAGCCCTCACGCTCGAGGGCAAGAGCCCGCTCTTCGTCACCCACTATCCGCGTGCGCTCAAGGCGTTCTACATGCTCCAGTCGCGGGACGACCCACGTACCGTGGACGCGACCGACCTCTTGGGCCCCGAAGGGTACGGCGAGATCATCGGCGCTTCCTGTCGTGAGACGGACATCGCCCGTCTGAAGGAACGGATCGGACAGATCGGGGCGAAGGTCGAGGAGTACGAATGGTATCTCGACCTGCGGCGCCACGGGAACGTTCCGCACGCGGGGTTCGGCCTCGGGGTGGAGCGTCTCCTCCGCTGGATGCTGCGCCGGGAGCACATCCGCGACACGACCCCGTTCCCACGGACGCCGTCCCGTCACACTCCGTGAACGGGACGAAACTCCGTCGCCGTCCCGCGAGTTGGTGGGTAACGTTCAAGAATGAGCGTGGGCCTGTCCCGCCTACGCTCCCCGGACGGAGAACGTAGCGTGACACCAGCACAGGAGATGGACCGGGGAAGCGAGCGACCGGGACCTGCGGTCCAGAAATCGTCGGGCGTCGTACTCGTCGAGCGGATCACGCACGAGGACGTGCCGGCGATCTGCACCCTCCTGAAGAAGGTCTGGGATCCCGCCCCAACGGGCGTCCCCCCCGAGCTCGCCAAGTCGTGGCAACCGACGCCGCTCGAGTTCACGAGCTGGATGGGTGGCGTCACGTACTTTGCGGCCCGCCGGGACGGTCACTTGGTCGGGGTCGTCGGGTGCGAGCTCCATCACGGGGCCTGCCGACTGGTGCATCTCGCCGTCGACCCGGAGCAGCGCCGCCACGGTGTCGCGACGGCCCTCATCGCGGCCGCCATCGAGTGGGCGAAGAAGGAGCGGGCCACGTCGGTCTGGTCCAACCTCTTGCAGGCGCTCGCTCCCGCGAAGGACCTCTACCTGCACCTCGGGTTCACGCTAGTGGGCACCCTGCACCGCCACGAGCTCGGCGAGGACGTACTGCTGCTGGAACGCGTCCTCTAGGGCGTCACGCCCGAACGTGCCGGTGAGCGGGCCGTCGGTCGATTCGGCAGCATTCCGTGGCGCTGCTGCAGGGCGCGTAGTCGTCGTACTCCGTCCTCGGGCCGCCCTCGGAAGAACTCCCTCGCTCCGCGCGCGAGCTCGACCGCCTCGAGCTCCGTCGCGACCCCATGGGCCCGCTCGCTCAGGAGGTAATCCCCGTACTCGGAGACGTACTGAGGTAACCCCGATTTGAGCCGGGCCACCGCCTGAAGACGGATCGCGCGGATCTGCTGCTTGAGCGGGGCGAGCTTCCCGGCACGAAGCTCGCTCTCGAGGTCCTCCTCGACCTCTGCGGTATCCTGTGGAGGCTCGATGCCGAGCGCCTGCATGTCCTTGAGAAGCGCGATGACGCGTTCGAGCTCTTCGCGGGCCTGGTCGAGGTGCCGCTCCTTGAGGGCGACCACCCGATCGACCTGCTGAAACGAAGAGAGCGCCGGGGCGATCTCCCCGGACTTGGCCGAATGGACGGCCTCCTCGATCTGTTCCCGTTCGAGCCGGCTATCGACAGAGTACGCCTCGAGACGGGTCAGGCGGACCTTGGTTCGCTTCTCCCACTCCTCGAACGCGCTCACGATACGGCGTTGCGCGATCCGTTCCACCCCGCGCACGACCTCGGCCCAAGGTTCAGGATTCGAGCTCGAGCGCGCCATCTCCTCGGCCCAGGGAGGAAGCTTCGGCAACTGGACGCCGAGAGGTTGGACCGCTTCCGACCACTGGTTGAGCCGAACGAGGCGTCGGCTCAGCTCCGCCGCATACGGGTTCGCCTTCCCCGTGTGCCCGGCGCGTGCCGGCGGCCGCGCGGAGCGACTCGGGGAACGAGCCGGATCGTCCGGCGCCGATGATGTCGGGGAGGCCGACGACGCGGGGCTCGCGGAGGTCGGGGCGGCGAGGCGCGCGTGGCACTCCGGGCACAATAGAGCGTCCACGGGGATGATGGCCCCGCATCTAGGGCAGGGCACCGTACCCTCTACCATCCGACCACCGGTGTGAGGTCCGCGGAGTCTTATAAAACGCAACTTGCACGGCGGCGCCACCGGAAAAGGACTCGGCGGCCTCTCCGAACGAGCCGGCTACCTCGAGGGAGGCCCTCGGTTCCCGGGGGGCCAAAACCTACTTCCGGGCGCCGCGACGGCGTCGGGCCGGGCGCTGTTGCGCGAAGAATCTCTCGACCACGTTGAGGTGGCGGAGCATCGCAGTCTTCTTCGCTTGGTGCGACTGCATCCGACGCAAGATGTTGTCCAAGGCTCGGACGGCGACCGCGACATGAAGACCCTTGTTCAGCATGACGCATTCCGCCCGGACGCCCATCGCCGCGTCGGTCACCTCGGCGCGGGTGGGAAGCCCGGTCTTCGTGAGCCCTTCGAGCACCTGAGTCGCCCAGATGGCCGGTAGGTGGGCCGCTTCGCAGAGCCACAGGATCTCCTCCTGTACCTCCGCGAGACGTTCGTAGCCGACCTCGACCGCGAGGTCGCCCCGCGCGATCATCACCCCGACCGGGGGCTGTCGGATCGCCGCCAACAGGATCCCGGGAAGCTCCTCGAACCCGGTTCGGGTCTCGATCTTGAGGACCACGCCCATCCGGGGACGGCCGAGCCGCGCGAGCTCGTGGCGTAGGAGCGTGATGTCGTCCGCGCTGTGGACGAACGAATAGCCCACGAGGTCCGCGTGGCGGGCGATGAACCGTAGGTCCTCGAGGTCCTTCGGACCGATGGTGGGGAGGTCGACCGTCGCATCCGGGAAGTTGATCCCCTTGTCGGCCCCGAGCCAAGCGCCCACGACCGGGGCGTGGGTCACTTCGACCAGCAGCCGTTCGGGGTTCGCCGAGCGCACGGTCCCGCCGATTCGCCCATCGTCAAACCATACCGGATCATCGCGGTGGATGAACCGCAGCGTTTCGGGCGCCGTGCAGGCGATGTGCGCGAGTTTCCGGACCCGCCCGTCGGGGTCGACTCGGGCGTCCTCGCCCGCTTCGGCCCGCGCTGTCACCACCAGCTGGTCGCCGATGTGGAGTCGGAGGCGCTGCTCTACGCGGGGGACCGGCCCGATGGAGGTCTCGTCCTCCTGTCCGTTCTCGAGCGTGGCCACGAGCCGCGTTCCGTATGTGATGTAGCAGGTCTTGTCCGTCTCACCACGGTAGCTATTCCCGACGCGTTCGACCAGCCGAAGCACGCGGCGGGCGCGCCGCGCATCGCGGAACTCTAACTGCTCGCCGAGGCGGCGCCGCAGCAACCACGCTCTCGGGACCGTGAGGGCCGGGATTTCCGATGGCGGGGGAGCCGACACGGAAGGGGGCACCAGCCAGATCGACCCGGGAAGGGTCACGCGGCCGATCGCGTCCCGCTTGGGTCGGACCTTGATGACCGCCGGTCCGGGCCGGATCGTTCCCGTCCGGATCTTCGGACCGGCGAGGTCCATCTGGATCCGGCAGCGCCGACCCACCGCCTTCTCCGCACGGTGGATGTGAGCGATCATGCGGGACCACTCGCGCGGGGTCTCGTGGGCGCAGTTGATCCGGGCGCAATCCATCCCTCCGTCGACCAGCTCCCGGACGAGGTCGTAATCCGAGGCGGCCTCCGCGGGCATCGTCACCATGATGCGCACCCCGCGACCGGGCCGGGTGGGGCCGAGGAGTTTGCGGGCGTTCCCCGCGAGAATGCGTCGGCCCCGCTCCGGGTCCGGCACGGCAGGGGCCGGTCGACGGGCAGGGGGCCGGCCACGCAGCCGGTCGAGACCGCTCAGTACGGCGTCCAGGTTGTAGAGGACGTGGCCTTCCGAGCGGCCCAGCGAGGAGAGTCCCCAGTGCGCGAGTCGGGTCTGCTCGCGACGAAGGTCGAACCGTCGGAAGGCGAGATAGTGGAGCAGGTTGCGAGCGCTGTCCCGCTGCGGGCCGAACGGCGCAAGGTCCACGGCCCGCTCGAGCTCGAGGAGGTGACTCCGAAGGCGCTCGAGCCGGGTCGCGAGCGAGCCGAGCGCATGGGCCTCGGGAGACTCGACTTGGTGAGAAGCGGCCATCGGGAGCTGCCACGGATGAGCCGTCGAAGGGAGTTATAGTACAACGCGTCCGGCGCGGCGCACCGGAGTTTCCGTAATCCCGGCCCCGAGGAACGCCGGGCCCGGGGGCGCTAGGTGGGAAACACGGGGGGTGTGAGTCGCAGGATCGCCCTCCAAGATCCCTCGATCGCCCCTCCTCCGAGACGACCTCCGAAACGCTCGCGGGACTCCTCCCTCTGGTTGCACGGCGGGGCGCGCAGATCAGGGCGGAGTCTTGGGCCGACGACTGACGAGGATGATCACCGTTCCGATCGCCGCCACGGCCACCGTGGCCCCGATGAGCTCGTAATCTAGGGTTGAGAGGCCGAAGGACGAAGAGGTGGAGCGGGTGGAGTTCGACGCGAAGCGGACTGTCACGGGCCCGGTAGGCGGTCCCTGGATTGTGAAATTGCCGGGGGTGCTAGAATACCCGGTGGCGGCCGTGGAATACAAGTAGGTTCCGTTTGGCTCGAGAAAGATCTGGGTCGATTCGGACGATGCGAAGCGCGCGCCGTTGGAGAGGATCACCCACCATACGGTATTGGGCGGAAGTCCGGTCTCCGTGAACGATACCAAGTACGTCACCAGGCTGAAGGCGACGTCGAACGAAGAAGCCCCCCCGTGGACGGAAAACGTTCCGCCGGGCGCCGAGTAGGACGTGTTGTCGCTCCAGACGGTGTAATTCCACGTCCCGTTGGCTTCGTTGAACGTTGTGCTGCCCGTCAAGGACGTGGCCCAGACCTGCGTCCAAGTGCGGATTCCCCACTCGTTCCCGAAGGGCAGTCCGGATTGTGTGACCGTCACCGAGTAGGCGTTCGCGATGACCTCGACGGTGGAAGCGCAGAGGTCCGCCACGTAGACCTCGGCGTTCGCGGGATCGTAGGCGGCCGCCCCGGGGCAGTCACCGGGTCCGCCGACGCTCACCGTCGCTACCACGCTCTCCGAAGAACCGGAAACGATCGAGACTGTACCGGAGCTATGGTCAGCCACGTAGATCACGTCGTTCTGAGGGTTGAAGGCGAAGCCCGACGGCTCGGACCCAACGTCCACGGATCCGACGGGTCGCCCCGTCGATCCAGAGAGGATGGAGACGTTGCCGGAAAGCTGGTTCGCAACATAGACCTCGTTGTTGTCCGGGTCGTAGAGGAGAGCATCTGGGTTGACTCCCACGACGGCGGATCCGATGACCCGACCGGTCGACCCGGACAGGATGGAGACGTTGTCTCCGAGATAATTGGCCGCGAAGATGGTGTTGCTCGCCGAATCGTAGGTCACGCCGAAAATGTAGCCTTCTCCGACCGTGTCTACGGCGATGACCTTTCCCGTAATCCCGGAGAGGATCGAGATATTTCCGGAGGCCTCGCCCACCAGCATCGTGTTGTTGGTCGAGTCGTAGGCGAAGCTGGTGGGAGCTCCTCCGAGTTGGATCCACCCCACGACCCGCTCGATCGCCCCGGAAACGATGGACAGGTTGGCTAGGCTCAGGTTGGTCCCGGAACTCGATCCGAGATTGGCAACGTAGATGTCGTCGTCCGTCGGGTCATACGCGACGGCGATCGGTATCTTACCTACCGCGACGGTCCCCGTTCTTGTATTCGTCTGATCCGAGATGATGGAGAGTTCGTTGGCGCCGGCATTGGCCACGTAAATGGCGTTGTTCATCGAGTCATAGGCCACGGAGTCCGGGTCGCCCGGTTGGTTGATCCATCCGACAGTGGTAGTATTGGAAAAATTAAGGGCGGGTGTCGCGAGTTCCCTCGACAACCTCGAGACTGCCGTCGGGGCGGGGGACGGCTCCGACGCCCTTGGTGCCCCGGCCCATGGCCGGGCCCCGTTGCCGACGAGCACGGAAAGAGAGGCGACCATGAGCAAGATAGTAAGTACCACCGCGCCCCGGACGGCTCTTCGAGACGAGCGGTTCGCACCAACCCCTATCCGGCTCCCGTATAGGCTGCCCATGGTCTCGGCTCGCCCCAGGTCGTAAC
>Ga0187784_10002375_pt1 | contig 15078 bp, 18 predicted proteins | sample 1015_SJ02_MP15_2_FD_132964 | JGI IMG/M metagenome (GOLD analysis project Ga0187784, IMG submission 132964) | Tropical peat soil microbial communities from peatlands in Department of Meta, Colombia - 1015_SJ02_MP15_20_MG | ecosystem: Environmental > Terrestrial > Soil > Wetlands > Peat | place...
CCCTCGATCCAAGCACTCCCCAAAACCCTTCCGCCTCTGCCCCGCTCGCTTCTCATAGCTCTTTCATAGAACTTTTGACAGAACCGGGCCTGCGTTTTGCCCGCCTAGATGCTATTGCCGTTCAAAGAGCCGAGAAACTCACCGGCGCGCCCGGGAGGTGCGAAAAAAGAAATCTCGTCACCGAGTGAAGAATTCACGCATCGGAAGCGTTATATAATAGGGGAACGGCTCGGCGGCCACTCGGTGAGCGAACAGGCGCCGAAGAGGGTGCCAGCCAGTCGGGTCTCAGTCCTGGGTGCATTGGTGGGAGGATAGCATGGCAAGCGACGCCCAGCGTCTCGCCGACGACTTCCGAAGAGAATGTGCTCAAGCCCTTGAGGCCGACAATGGCCGTCCGCCCGATGCCCTTTTGAGAAGGCTCTTTGAAGCGCTTAGCAGAAAAGAACTCACTGACGACGCGTATGAAACCTTGGACAAGCTATGTGGGCGCCGACTCCGCCGCTTCCTCCGCAGGATCAGCCGCTGTGACGACAATGATGTGGATGACCTCACGCAACAAGTGCTCATTGAAGTGTTGAAGCAGGCGAGACTTGGCCCTCAGCCCGAGGGCCGTCAGTTTTACAGTTGGCTTCTCGGCATCGCTGTTAACACGAAGCGCCGCTTCTTCACGGAAATGAAGCATCGGCCGCTCAGTTTGTCTGAGTTGAGCAGACGGGATGATGAAGGCGATTCTGCCGTGATCGAGGTCGCCGATCCTGTCGACTACGAGGCGAAGCTGCAGATGGGTCTGGACTTGGAGCGCTTTCGGGCGGAGCTCCCTGACAGGCAGCGCGAGGTGTGTACCCTCTTTCTCGAGGGTTTTAAATACGAAGAGATCGCGAAAATACTCAACACCAACCAAAAGACCGTAGGATCGAATCTCCACAAGGTAAGAAACAAGGCAAGAAAAACGCTAGGGCCCCACGTGCCGATGCCTCGCCTGTTTTCGGCAAGGCCATAGGAGAACAAATGGCATGACGGACATTACCGAACTTCAACGACGTTATGAGTGGGAACTGCATACCGTGCGCGCAGCCCACTATCAGAGAACTCCCGGGTGCCCGGCGCTCCCTCACCTCGTGTACGACCGATTGACCGGGAGAGAGCGGGAGCATGCCAAAGGCTGCGCGTATTGCCAGAAGATGCTTCGTTTCGCGACGTCGGCGCGCGAGAGCTGCCTCGACAAGCTGACCAGGCGGCTTAAAGAAACTTCATGGCCTTGGGCGCGACTGGGCCTGAGGACTACCACGGCTACCGAGCCGCTCGTAGGCGAAGAAAAGGCACAGTGCCTTTCCGCTCCTGCTCTCGCCATCTGGCGAGTCCCCGTCGGGCGACGCGAGGACATGATTAGCTACCCACGCTGGAGGCGGCTGCGAGCTCAGGCGCACCCGTGGCTCATCAAGCTGGAGAGCTGTCTGGGGTTGCTTGGGCACGCGCCGAGCGCCCCTACGGTTTCCGAGGGTACGCAAGAAGCAGCTCACACTCGTGAGGACAAGGGCCGGAATTCGTGGTGGAGGTCCACACTTACCTTTTTGGGGGGGCCTGATCCAGCGACGCGACTCTTCTACATAGCCCCTGTCGGGCTCTTGCTCGTCGGTAGTCTGGTGGTGATTCTGGCGGTGGCGCTGCCTACCTTGTGGCCGGACCCAAAGGGCCCGGGCGCAGTCTTGCATGGCCTGCCGGTAAGTATTATATAACGTCTTTTGCCCGGCCTTTACGGCTACGTTTCCGGGACCTCTCAGCGCAGACTCTCGTTTTCCAGAGAGTCTGCGGCTTTTCCTTCAAATTGGCGCCCCTTTATCCACTGGCAACAGTACGCCATCAGCGGACGGCATGCGATTTGCGTTGACCACGGTGCTCAGCTTCCCCAACATAATTGGGCAGAGTCGACCGCAGCCGGCCGTCGGCGCCTTTGACGAGGTCCGCTCTCGCGGGCTTGAGGTGCACGCCCGCTTCCAGCACAAGCCGCAGAGTCTCTGAAAAACGAGACTCTGCGCTACCCCTATATGCCTGATTCCAGCGCTAGCTCATTCAGCCGGGGCCACAAAGCGGGAGGCTATTTGGCCCCGCACCTTTTCGGAGAGCGCATCAACGTCCCGGACGGTCAGCCCGCGAGTGGGAATTGCAGGATGAACGATCATCTCCGTTCGGCCGGGCCTGACGTGATAAGTGTCCGGTTTCAGCACGGCCCGCGTCCCATTCAAAGTTATAGGCACGACGGGGACGCCGGCCTGGATCGCGAGGTAGAAGCTGCCTGTTTTGAATGGCCCCATTTTCCCGTTGCGGCTACGGTGACCTTCAGGAAACAGGATGACCGAGCTTCCCGCGCGGATCTTTTCTGCTGCCGCGTCCAGGCTCTTGACCGCCCCTCTCGGTCGGCCGCGGTCCACGGGGATATGTCCCGAGCGCGTCAGGTGCCAGCCCATGAAAGGCATTCTAAATAACGAGCGCTTGGCCACAAAGCGGAACTGGACAGGCAAGTTCACGAAAAGGATGGGAATGTCCATCGCGCTTTGGTGATTCGCGCAATAGATAGCGGTCTCTGTGGGATTCAGGTTTTCAACACCTTCCACGCGAGTCCGAATGCCGCTGGTAGTCAAAATCAGCCAGGACCAGAGTCGCGCGCAAGCGTGTTGCCATCTGCCGGTGTCATCAAACAGAGAGGCGAAAAGCGAAAGGGTCCCACAGACCGCGGTGTAGGAATAGATCAGAAGATTGGTGAGCAGGAGGGAGCGCAGATAGCTGAGGTAATACCAGATGCGGTGCGGTTTGCGCACCTCGTTATTCTTCACTTCGTTCGGAATGACAAGCTTTTCCATGGTTTCTGGCTGCCGCCGGCGGCATGAGCGACTGCCATGAAAATCGCGATGCTTCTGGCGACCCCCTCACCCGACCCGCGCCGGCTGATGAAAGCGCCGGCGCGGGCCACCCTCTCCCCCAAGGGGGAGAGGGCTGGGTTCCAAAGCCGCTGTTTTCATGAAAAGTGGCGAGCCGAAGCATCACGAAGTCTTCGCTCAGGATGAGAGCCAGTTGGTTTTCCCACACCTTCAAGGAAAGCCACTCGATTTTTCACACCTTCTGGGCGGCGGCGGGGCTAGAGTGGTCGGCAAGCTGAAGTTGACCCTCCAGCAGCGCCTTCTTCACGGCTCCCACCAGAAAGAGGGAGCCAATGACTATCACCACATCTTCTTCTTCCGAGCTGGCCTGGCAGGCCCGCCTCACCGCCAGATAGGGCTCTGGCTCGATGACCAACCGCTCGGGGTGAAACCGCGCCGCCGCTAAGATCTCTTCCGCCGTGGCCGCGCGGGGGACCTGGGGACGTGTCAAATAAACCTCTGCCGCCAGGGGAAACAGGATTTCGCTGATCTCTTCTATCGCCTTATCCCGCATCGACCCATAAACCAGTCGCAAGTCCCGTCCCCTCAGCTCTTCCTGAATAAACTCCGCCAGCGCCCGAGCCGCCGCCGGATTATGCGCGCCATCGAGCAGAACCAGCGGATGGTCCAGAACTTTTTCCAGCCGCCCCGGCCAAGCCGTGCTTTGCAAGCCTTTGACGATAGCCGAGCGGGTTTGGCGAAACCATCTTGGCTAAGCCGCCACGCCGCCGTCACCGCCGCTACCGCATTCTTCACCTGGAACTTCCCGCGTAAGGGAGAACTGAGGCTGGAAAAGCAGTCCGCATCCAAGCAGAGGTTGAAGAGGTAATGCCCCTGCAAGCTCTGTAACCCCCACAGCCAGCCAAAGGAGCTCGTCTCGATTAATTCTGCCCCTAGATCCGCACAGCGCTGCCGGATCACTTCCGCCGCCTCCTCTTGTTCACAACTCGAGACGACAGGGGCCCGCGGCTTGATCACTCCCGCCTTCTCGCGCCCGATGGCAGCGAGACTGGATCCGAGGAAATCCACGTGGTCAAGCCCCACGTTGGTGATCACCGCCACGCTGGGTTGGGTCACGTTGGTAGCGTCCAGCCGGCCCCCCATGCCTACTTCCAGTACCACGAAACCTGCTCCTACCTGGGCAAAATAATGAAAACCGGTGGCCGTTAGGAACTCGAAGAAGCTCGGTAACTGCCCCAGCCTCCCCCGCTCCATCAACTCTTCTACAACTTGCCGGACTTCGGTGAAGGCCTGCGCAAAATCGTCATCGCCGATTTCCCCTCCGTTCACTCGGATTCGTTCGTTGACCCTGACGAGATGCGGCGAGGTGTAAAGCCCGGTGCGATAACCGGCGTGTCGCAGGATATTGGCCAGCATGGCCGCCGTCGACCCTTTCCCATTCGTGCCCGCGACAATGGCGGTGGGATACTTCAGGTGGGGATTTCCCAGACCGGCGAGAATCTTGGTTATCGTCTCCAGCCCCCAGTGCAGGCCATGCAATTCCTGACCGAGACTGTCAAGGTATTTCAAGCAATCGCTGTAGTTCATGTGTCTTAAGGAGTCAGAAGTCAGGAGTCAGAAGTCAGAATGAAGGGTAAAGGTTAAAGGGTAAAGGTTCAAGGATAAAGGATAAAAGCAACCTTCACCTTTTAACAATCAGCCTTCACGCTTCAGCTCTCACCCTTCACCCTTTATCCTTTACCCTTTATCCTTCACCCTATGCACTTCATTCTGACTCCTGACTTCTGACTCCTGGCTTCTGACTTCCGACTCCTGGCGTTAACAAGCGGAAGGCTCGCGCCAGATAGCCTTTCAACTCCTTGCGAGGAACGATAGCGTCCAACATGCCGTGGGCGAGCAGGAACTCGGCGCGTTGAAATCCCTCCGGCAATTTCTGGCGGATCGTCTGCTCGATAACTCGGGGCCCGGCGAATCCGATGAGTGCGCCGGGTTCGGCGATGTTCAGGTCACCCAGCATGGCAAAGCTCGCCGTCACTCCCCCGGTAGTTGGATCCGTCAAAACTGAGATGTAGGGTTTGCGCACCTCATCCAAGCGAGCCAGCGCCGCACTGATCTTCGTCATCTGCATCAGGCTGATGGCCCCTTCCATCATGCGCGCGCCCCCGGAGCAGGAAACCACCACCAGTGGCAGTTTCTTCGCGATGCACTGGTCAATCGCTCGCGTGACCTTCTCGCCCACCACCGCGCCCATGCTCCCGCCGATGAACTGAAATTCCATAGCACAGATGATGACCGGCTGCCCCTCCAGTTGGCCCTCGCCGGTAAGGAGAGCGTCTTTCAGTCCCGTGACCTTTTCCGCTTGCCGCAGCCGGTCGCTGTAACTTTTGCTGTCCTTGAATTGAAGAGGGTCCGTGCTTGCCAGCCCTTTATCGTACTCCTTGTACCGCCCTTCGTCGAAGAGCATCTCCAGGCGAGCGCGCGCGCTCATTTTGAAATGGTGGTTACACTTGGGGCAGCAGAGCAGGCTGTTCTCCAGATCCTTCTTCCAGAGAATCTGCTTGCAGTCGTCGCACTTCACCCAGAGCCCTTCGGTCTGGATGTGCTTCTCCTTGGGCGGTTCAATCGGCTGCTTTTCCTTACGAAACCAAACCATGGTGGAATTGATCCATTGGGTCATCGAGTCATTGAGCCATTGAGCCATTGGGTCATTGATTCATTGAAACGCGCCGGGGTACTTTTCAGTGCAGAAATGCCCCAATGACTCAATGGCTCGATGACTCAATGCCTCAATGGCTCAATGAATGAATTCTTCAATACTCGATTCCCTTTTGGGCCACGATTCCCTTCTGATAAGGATGTTTCACTTCACGCATTTCGGTGACCAAGTCAGCCAGTTCCACGATCGAAGGATGCGCATTGCGCCCCGTCAGGATGACATGGACCATTTCAGGCTTTTTCCTTAGGGCGTCCGCCACCACACCTGGGTCAAGCATCTTGTAGCTGATGGCGTAATTGATTTCGTCCAGGATGACCAAATCATATTGGCCAGCCAAGAGGTTCTCGCGGGCGAATGCCCACGCCTCTTGCACCAATCTGATATCCTCGGGGTCAGGCTTTTCCGCCCCGACCTTCACAAAGCCGCGACCCATGGGCACGATCTTGAAACGCTCTTGGCCCAGCATGCGGGCGGCGTCTAGCTCCCCGTAATGCCAGGAGCCCTTTATGAATTGTACCATCAATACCTTCAGTCCTTGCCCGACGCAACGTAGCGCCGTCCCCAGGGCCGCGGTAGTCTTTCCCTTGCCGGGCCCTGTGTTGACAATAATGAGTCCCTTTCGAGTTTCCGGCAAGCTCACCTCTAGCGCGGATACGGGTAACCGCGCAGGATGGTAAATCCGCGGTAGATCTGCTCGAGCAATAGCGCCCGCGCCCAATCGTGCGTCAGCGTCATACGCGAAAGAGCCAGAAGGACGTCCGCTTCCTTTCGGAACGCCGCAGAAAAACCTTCAGGCCCTCCAATCAGGAACACAAGTTCCCGCGTTCCTCGCAACGCTTGTTGCCCAAGCCATTCGGCAAATTCCGCGGAACTCCATTCCCTGCCTCGTTCATCCAAAAAGACTTTGGTGGACTCGCGGATTTTTTCGAGCAAATGGCGTTCGCTGGGAGAGAGCCCCATTCCGGTTCGGCGGCTGGCCCTATGAACGGGCGGTAATTCCTCCACCGTCAAGGCGGTGAAGTGTTCGATCCGGCTGACAAGCTCAGACTGGAGCGCGCGCAGGTGCGCGTCTTTTGTCTTCCCTTCCCAGAGGACGTGGATTCGCATGTACCAAAGTGTAAAGGATAAAGGGTAAAGGCTAAAGTCCAAAGGGTAAAAGGTTGAAGAACTCAGGGTTGCCACCCCCTGGGTTTGTGGCTTCATTACAGCTTCTAACCTTGCCTCTTTACGCGCTGGCCTTTACCCCTAAGCCTCTAGCCCCTTCCCTTTACCCTTTACACTTTACCCTTTAGCCTTTCTCCGGAACGGGCAGCCGTGGAGCATTCTTCCATAGCCGTTCGAGATCATAAAAGTGTCGAGCCCGCTCCAGGAAGATGTGGACTACAAAGTTCAAATAATCCATCAGAATCCACTCCGCCTGCGAGTAGCCTTCAATGTGGGCGGGGGTAAATCCCCTCTTCTCGAGCTTTTCGGCAATCGCGTCGCAGATGGCCTGCGCATGCCGCGTGGAGGTGCCGCTGCAAATCAAAAAGTAGCTGGTGAACGAGCATGTTCGCTCCAGGTCCAGGACGCTCAGGTCCAAGGCCTTCCGGTCTTGAGCGGCGTAAACCGCTTCCTGCAATTGCGGTGGCATCATCCTGGCTATTTCCCGCCACGGCGGGGACGGTAAAGACCCTCCTTCAAAATGTACTCTTCCACAAGCGGGGGAACAAGCCCCCTCACACTCCGGCCCGAGCAGACCGCCTCTCGAATGTCACGCGAGGCGACAGGCATGTGGACGCCGCGGAGTACGTGAAGGGTGCTGCGCCGCAGATGAATCACGTCAGCACCACCCCTAAATCCCCTCCTCACTGAGGAGGGGACTAAGGGGTGGTGCGGCGCGGCTGCTGATGAAGTCATCACCGCGGGCACCACTCTGCGAATCTCTTGGGAATCAAAACCCGGTCGCGAGACGACGATGAAATCAACCAAGTCCAGCAGGCGGCGATGCTCTTTCCAATTGGGCAACTCCAAAAAAGCATCGACGCCAATGAGGAAGAAAAGGCGGTCTCGCTGATGAAGCGAGCGGCGCACTTTGCGGACAGTATCTATCGAGTAGCAAGGTTTCCCCTCCGCTGTCGGCGCTTCCAACAGAGAAGGGATTAACCGCTCATCCCCAGCGCACGCCAAGACCACCATGCCAAAGCGCTGCGGAAACGGAGTCAAGCGATCGCGCTGCTTGTGGGGAGGGTTTCCGGTGGGGATAAAAAGGACTCTGTCCAGCCTGAACTTGCGCGCTGCCGCGCGAGCCGCTTGCACGTGCCCGGCATGGATAGGATCGAAGGTTCCGCCGAAAAGAGCGATATTCACGGCACTGATTACCCTGTCTCCAATGCTTCAGTCGAAATCGGATGATCGGGTGATCGGGTGATCGGGTGAACAAAAACCTGGGAACTCCCTTTTACTCGCCTGATCGCTTCTAGCCATCAGGAGATCGGATGATCAGAAGATCGGGTGAACAAAAACCCTCTGCGAACTGCCTTTATTCACCCGATCATCCCATCTCCCGATCCGTCCTTTACTCACCCGATCACCCGATCATCCGATCTCCCGATCGATTCCAGCATCGCCCAGGTTTGGCGCTTTAGCTGTTCCAACCCTTCCCCAGTTACACTAGAAATCTCGATAAGGGGCATGTTGCGGGTGCGGCAAAAATCCCGTAGCGCTTTCAGCCGTTCACCCGAGCCGGCGGCATCGATGCGCGAGGCTACCAATAACATCGGCTTGTCGGCAACCACCGGGCTGAAACTCTTCAGCTCTTTCATGATCACCTGGTAATCCTCCACGGGGGCCCGGCCGGACTGCTCGGCGGTGTCAATGAGGTGAAGCAGCAAGCGGGTTCGCTCCACATGCCTCAGGAACCGTGTCCCTAGACCACGCCCCAGATGGGCGCCCGCAATCAGGCCGGGGATGTCCGCCATAACGAAGGAGTGTTCTTCATCCACAGCTACCACGCCGAGGCACGGCTCCAGGGTCGTGAAGGGATAATCAGCAATGCGCGGCCGGGCGGCGCTAAGCCTGGAAATCAAAGTGGACTTGCCCACGTTGGGGAAGCCCACCAATCCAACGTCTGCCAGAAGCTTGAGTTCAAGCCTTAAGTCTCGTTCCTCACCCGGTTGGCCCGGCTCTGCCCGGCGAGGGGCCTGATGCGTGGAAGTGGCAAATTGGGCATTTCCCCGGCCGCCCCGGCCGCCTTTTGCCACCAGGAAGCGCCGGCCGGGAGTGTCGAAATCCCAGAGTTTCTCCTCCGTGCGGGCGTCGTAGACCACGGTGCCGACGGGCACCATCACGTTGAGATCCTCGCCATCCTGACCGTGCCGGTTGGACCCTTCCCCATGCCTTCCCCGCCCCGCCTGAAAAAGACGGTTGTACCGAAACTTTAGCAGCGTGTTCACGTTTTCGGAGCATTCGAGGCTGACATCGCCGCCCCGGCCACCGTCACCCCCGCTGGGTCCGCCACGGGGCACGAACTTCTCACGGCGGAAGGCCACACAACCATTCCCCCCCTGGCCGCCGGCGACGTGGAGCTTGGCTTCGTCAATGAACACGTTGAGTGCTCCGTAGCCCTCTCCTCGCAGAGGAGGGGACTAAGGGGTGGTGCGCACGGGCGGCAAGACCAATGGCCAAGCCACAGGGCGTGCCGCCGTCCCCAAGCTGGTTGGCCGTTTTGTGGGGAAATAGGTGCTCGTAAGCTTTCGCAAGAGACTGATGATGTAGCGGCGATTTTACATCGCCACAATCCTAATGGTTTCCACGTGGCCATGGCGACGCAAAGTCGCCACTACGCTTCCTTGCTCAATTCGTTGAGGGAACCAAAATACTCACAAACCGGCCCGCATGGCCCTTATCCTCAAAACGCACTACGCCTGAAACCTTAGCAAACAGAGTATCGTCCTTGCCGACCCCAACATTGTCTCCAGGCTTTAACCGGGTGCCACGCTGGCGAACGAGAATTGACCCGCCCGTGACCAGTTGGCCGTCAAAGCGCTTGACACCTAACCGCTGCGCATTGGAGTCTCGCCCGTTGCGTGAAGTTCCTTGTCCCTTCTTGTGTGCCATATCGAAATCCTGTTCCCGGAATGTCCCGCGCCCGTCATTCCCGTGATGCTTGTCCTCCGCAGAAGCGGGGGAGCGGGAATGCAAGAATCGTCCGGATGTGGACCCTCGCTTGCGCGTGGGTGACGAAGGCTATGCCTATTCAGTTCGTGACGATATCCTGGATGAGCACCTCGCTGAATCCTTGCCGGTGGCCAATGGTGCGGCGGTATTGCTTCTTCCGCTTGTACTTCAGTACCCGGATTTTGGGTGCCCGGCCATTTCTCAGGATAGTCCCCCGGACTTTCGCGTTTTCGACCAAAGGCGATCCTACGACGAGATTCTCTTTCCGCACTGCAAAGACATGGTTGAATTCGATCGTTGAACCCGACTCGGCCGCCACTTTCTCGACCCGGATCACATCACCGGGCGAGACTTTATACTGTTTGCCACCTGTTCGCAAGATCGCGTACATAGATTAACCTCTGATCTGATACCCGAAATCTCATTATACGAACGCCGCATTAGGTGTGTCAATCAAAGCGTTACTTCCGGTGCCCCGCGTCATTTGGGACAGGACCCCTTCCGCAGCGCCGTCATTCCCGCGAAAGCGGGAATCCAGTCCGTTGATCGCGCCTTTCACAGGGCTTGCGAAGTGGATTCCCGCTTTCGCGGGAATGACCGCGGCCCGCGGTCCCGTGTCTCGCAAATGACTCCGGCATCGCTGATTCGCGTGCGAGCGTCGGCCGGAGAAATTAAAAGCCCCTGGCCGTACGCTGACCGCACGACCAGGGGCCCGGGATACTGATTGGGTTTGGCTTTTCTCCGTAGCTCGTTCCGGAGAGAGGCGCCGCACGGCGCCCTGCCACTAACCCTCTCTCGCTAGCGAAGGGTTCCCACAAATGGGCACGTGCTTGACGCCTTAAGCCTCAGCACCCTCGCTAAGGTAACTTTCTATCGACATGGATCACCTCCTTTCTAGCGTTAAAGCGATAATAAAGGTGGGGTGAATTCGAGTCAAGAAAAATCGCACCGAGCGGGCGCTGCTTTGCTCGCGAGCGCGTAGCGCCGACCCCGCGGGCGCGGGGTAGGCAGGTGCCGGGCTAAAACCCGGCGCTACCTCGTGTTCTTTCGGGCCAGCCGGCTTTTCCGATGAGGGGAACAAACTGGCAGGGATCGAGCATGCGCGTCTTGACTTGTCCAGCATGCTTGCGGGCGAGCAGAAGGTCTTGGTGGCGGAGGTCGCCCACAGGAATCACCAACCGGCCCTCATCTTCCAGTTGGTCGAGCAAGGCGGGGGGGATAAGCGGTGCGGCGGCGGTAACGAGGATGATCGCATAAGGCGCGGCGGCGGGATAGCCTTCGCTACCGTCACCCGCGATGACCTGCACTCCGTCGTACCCAAGGCGTGCCAACCGTTCGCCAGCCGATTTGGCGAGCACGGCATTGCGTTCAATAGTGTAGACTCTTGCGCCCAGATAGGCCAGGATGGCTGCCTGATACCCGCTCCCGGTTCCCACCTCCAGTGCTTTGTCTCCTGGGTGCACATCGGCGGCTTCCGTCATGGCCGCGACAATATAGGGTTGGGAAATAGTCTCCGCTTCGCCGAGCGGCAAGGGTCGATCATCGTACGCAGCCTTCACCAGCGGAGCCGGGACAAACTCGTGCCGCGGCACCCAGAACATGGCATCCAGAACCCTTTCGTTGCGGATGCCGCGATGCCGCAGTTGGATTTCGATCATCAATCGGCGTTCTTCTTCGAATGGCAACGGCTCGGTCATTTTGCAAGACACTGGGCAGGTGGTCGGGCCCGGACGGCCAACCCGGGCAGGATTCCTTGCCGCTGGACATTCCGGTTGCCTTAATCATCCCTCTACAGCTTGTTCCCGTCCAGAGTTTTTTTTGGCACGAGAGAACATCCATGCTGGCGGCCCGAGTGGATTCCCAGGGTCGCGAGGAGCCGTGAGTTGAGAAACCCACCCTGAGAATGCTAGATTCTTACTTCGGGCCTCACATCAATGGGTCGAGTTGAAATCATGAACCGCGAGAAATACTCCCGTCAGATTCTATTTCCTCCCATCGGAGCGCAGGGGCAGGAGAAACTGCTTGAATCCAAGGCGGTGATATTGGGCTGCGGGGCGCTGGGGACTGCCCAGGCTAACGCACTGGCGCGCGCGGGCGTGGGAACGCTACGCATCGTGGACCGCGACTTTGTTGAGGAGTCGAACCTCCAGCGTCAGATCCTCTACGACGAAGCGGACGCTCGGGAGCGCTTGCCGAAATCAATCGCCGCAGCGCGCAAGCTGAAGCAGATCAATTCCGACGTCCAGGTCGAGGGCGTGGTCGAAGATGTGCACAACCGGAACATCGAAAGACTGGTCAGCGGTTTCCACGTGATTCTAGACGCGACGGATAATTTCGAGGCGCGCTACCTTTTGAACGATGTCTCCGTGAAACTCGCCCTGCCCTGGATTTACGGCGCCGTGGTCGCCAGCTACGCCACGACCATGACCATCCTTCCCGGCAGCACCGCCTGCCTGGCCTGCGTTTTCCCCTGCCCGCCCGAGGGCATGTACGAAACGTGTGACACCGTAGGCGTCATCAGCCCGGCGGTTTCGTGGGTGACAGCCATCCAGGTGACGGAAGCGCTGAAAATCCTTCTCGGCCGCCAACAGGAACTGCACGGAGCCATGCTCGCTTATGACATCTGGACGAACCATTTCCAGGAAGTCCGGCCGCGCCGAGACCCTCAGTGCTCAGTTTGCGGCGGCAAAGAGTTTGTCCACCTCAAGAGGACCGCGCCCACGCATACCAGCCTATGCGGGCGCGATTCCGTGCAAATTCACCCCGCCACGTCGCGCCAATTGGACCTGGGGGAGTTGAGAACTCGCCTGGAGCAGTTTGGCCGCGTGCGCGCCAACGAGTTCCTGCTGATTGCCTCGGTTGACGCCTACGAATTGACGATTTTCGCTGATGGGCGGGCTATCGTAAAAGGCACGCACGACTCCGCAGTGGCTCGAAGCGTTTATGCGAAATACATCGGGGCTTGATATTGCGTGCTCGACGAACTTTGAGAACTGAATGCTACAATCGGAACTAAACCCGGTTGTTGAGGCCGAAAAGGCAGAACCCGGCTGGAAAGGTCTCTACAAACTCGGCGGAATCACTGCCTTGATTGTGCTCGTGGGGCCGCTCGCCGAAGTCCTCATCGGTTTCCTCCCGGGAGTGGCACGAATGACGCATGAGACGGTGACCGTAGTCGATTGGTTCACGCTCTTTCAGAACCATTGGTTTATTGGACTGCGCAACCTCGGTCTCTTGAATGTCGTAGGAGCGGCCTTACTTGCCCCGACGTTTCTCGCTATTTACTTCGCCCTCAGGCGAGACCACGAAGCCTTTGGGGCGCTCTGCACGATCCTTTTCTTTGTGGGGATGGCGATCTACCTGGCAAGCAATCGAGCCTTCGCCATGCTCTCACTGAGCGGCCAATACGCAAGCGCTACGACCGAGGCGCAGAGGTCTCTATTAATCGCGGCGGGGCAGGCGATGCTCGCCGAGGGGCGAACCCGTGCCGGCATTCCCCTCATTGAATTCGCAAGCTTGCTAATCTCCGTAGTCATGCTGAGAGGCAAGGTCTTCAGCAAAGCCACCGCTTACGCAGGTATTCTGGGAAATGCGCTGCTCATCGTCGTTGAAATCATCTTAGCCTCTGCGCGGACGTTGCCTGGCACTGGGATGGTGATTGCCGCTGGCGGCGGGCTCGCGATCATGGCCTGGTACCTGTTGGTTGGCCGAAGGCTGCTCCAACTCGGGGCGCCTCTGAAGAACTGAGGCTTGTGATCCTAGATCTACTGTTTGGGCGCGCTGAAATCAACCTTGGGAGCCTCGCGCGCAGTTCCGGAAGCCGCGAAGTAGTCATTGTTCCTCTGGAACCCAGCCCACCCGGCGAAGATGTTATTGGGAAACAATCCGATGTAGGTGTTGTAATCCTGAATGGCCTCGTTGTACCGGCGGCGCTCAACGGCGATGCGGTTTTCGGTTCCAGCCAGCTCGTCTTGGAGGGCAAGGAAATTCTGATTGGATTTGAGGGTGGGGTAGTTCTCGACGATTGCCAGCAGCCTACCGAGGGCACCATCCAATTGGCCATTTGCGGCAATCTTCTCTCCCGGGGTGCGGGCATTCAGCAGACTGGCGCGGGCATCGGCGACCTCCCCGAATACCTTCTGTTCCTGCTGCGCGTAACCCTTCACTGTAGCCACGAGGTTGGGAATCAAGTCCGCGCGCCGCTGGAGCACTACATCCACTTGCGCCCACGCTTGTTTCACGGCTTCGTTCTTTCGCACCATTTGGTTCCGGCTGCTGACGTAACTCCCCCCCACGATCAGCGCGATCAAAAACGCAATTCCCACCACAGCCAGCAGTGTTTTCATGTTTCTCCTCCTCTGTTTTCAGGGGCCAGAAAATTCGGGCGCCTGCTAGAATGGCCGTTTTAATCCTTGGGCAGTCCAACTGCCAGCCGGCGGTCAACCTCTTCCGTGGCCTTGGCGACCGCGTTCAAGTACTTGTCGAACGTTGTTTGGACATCCATATCACGTTGGCGTTTGTGCCCTTCACGGATGTCGAGCACGGTGTGAAAAGGAGAGGGATCGAATCCCAGCACAGACCCCAGACGGTCTATTGTAGCCCGCTTGGTCGGGGGTGGGTCCTCTCCCAAAGCGATCAAAGCGTGCCGGAAGAGCGCGGCAAACGTCGAAATAGATGCGGTCATCAGTTCCAGGGTTCGTCGGGAATCCGCAGGATGCATCAGGAAGCGCTGCCGCAGGCGCAGAGTGTTGCTTCGCAACTCCCTCTCTACGTGCAGGCGGTGAAGATGCATTGGCACATGGAGCGAAGCAAAAACATCCTCGCCATAAAGAATTCGGCGCGCGGCTTTGATGTCCAGCAGTTCGATGGCGAAAATATCGGCGGAATGCTGAAGCTCGTTCAGGGTGAAGTAAAGCGGCGCAGGGTGTCCCTTCTTATCCCACCAGGCCGAAGCAGCGTGCAACTTGCTTAAATCCGCCTTGCCAAGCTCGCGCATAATGCAAAGGACATTCAAGTCGGAATGCTTGGGATGGAACTCTTCCGTAGCCGCGGATCCGTACAGTATTACGGAAAGAAGGTTGTTTTCTGCGGCCTCCTTCAATCTGCTTACCAGTTCTGTCAGATGCTCATCTGCCCTCATGGCTCTCACTCCCAGTCCGCTATTCTCCAGAGTTATTTATCACCAGCCTCCGCCCGCCCCACCGCCGCCCGAAGAACCTCCGCCAAAACCCCCGAAGCCTCCCCCGCCGCCGCCAAACCCGCCTCCACCCCAACCGCCCCCGCCTCCTCCCCCTCCTCCTGAAAACCAAGAGAATAAGAGCAAAGGCC
>Ga0187784_10002376_pt1 | contig 15074 bp, 16 predicted proteins | sample 1015_SJ02_MP15_2_FD_132964 | JGI IMG/M metagenome (GOLD analysis project Ga0187784, IMG submission 132964) | Tropical peat soil microbial communities from peatlands in Department of Meta, Colombia - 1015_SJ02_MP15_20_MG | ecosystem: Environmental > Terrestrial > Soil > Wetlands > Peat | place...
CCGTGCGTGACGTGGAGCGGACCCTGGTTATCGCCGTGTTGCTGGTGATTCTCGTGGTTTTCGTATTCTTGCGTAGCTCCCGCACTACTTTTATTCCCAGCATCGCTGTTCCCGTATCGCTGGTCGGCACCTTCGGGGTGATGTACCTGCTCGGCTACAGCATCGATAACCTCTCTTTGATGGCGCTTTGCATCTCCACGGGATTTGTCGTCGATGACGCCATCGTGGTGATCGAGAACATCACACGCTATCTGGAGAAAGGGATGGCGCCGTTCGAGGCAGCCCTGGCGGGCGCGCGCGAAATCGGCTTCACCGTTCTGAGCATCAGCATTTCGCTGGTGGCGGTGTTCATTCCCCTGCTGCTGATGGGGGGGATCGTCGGGCGGTTGTTCCGCGAATTCGCGGTGACTTTGTCGGTGGCCATCCTGGTCTCGCTGGTGGTTTCGCTTACCGCGACGCCCTCCATGTGCGCTCATCTTCTCCGCCAGCACGAGTCCCACGGCCGCCTTTACCGGGCCTCCGAGCGCGCTTTCAATGCGGTCGTCGGATTTTACGGGAAGACTCTGGCCACGGTGCTTCGCTTCCCAGGCCTCACCTTAGCCGCATTAATTGCTACTATCGCTCTCAACATCTACCTCTACATTTATGTTCCCAAAGGGTTTTTCCCGCAGCAGGATAACGGGCGCATGATGGGATCGATCATTGCCGATCAGGACACCTCCTACCAAGCCATGGACGGGATTCTGCGGCAAATGATTGACATTATTAAGGACGATCCCGCCGTAGACACGGTAAACGGCTCCTGCGGCGGAGGCGGCCCAAGCGGGGCCATAAACCAAGCGCGGATGTTCATCATGCTCAAGCCACCCGCCGAGCGGAAGATCACCGCCGACCTGGTGATTGCCCGTTTGCGCCCGAAGCTGGCGCGCGTGCCGGGAGCGACTCTTTACATGCAGGCCGCGCAGGATATTCGCGTGGGAGGACGCTTCGGTGCCGCCCAGTACCAGTTCACCATGCAGGGCGATAATCTCCGCGACTTGCAAGCCTTTGGCCCGCGCATGTTGCAGGAGTTGCGGACCGTCCCCCAGATCGTGGATGTGAACACCGATCAACAAGACCGTGGCTTGCAGGCCTATGTGAATGTGGACCGCGCCACTGCCGCCCGCTTCGGCATCTCCTCGCAACTGGCCGACAACGTCCTCTACGACGCCTTCGGCGAACGCCAAGTCTCCACCATGTACACGCCGCTCAACCAGTACCACGTGATCATGGTCGTGGGCGACCAGTTCTGGCAAAATCCGCTGTTTCTGCGCCAACTCTATGCCTTCGCGCCCAACGGGCAGGACGTTCCCTTGAGCGCCATCTCACAATTTGAGCCCATCACCGCTCCCTTGTCCGTAAACCACCAGGGTCTTTCGCCTTCGGTGACCATCTCATTCAATCTCCAGCCAGGGGTGGCCTTGGGAGACGCGGCAGAAGCGATATTGCAGAAGGCCACGCAAATTGGATTGCCTTCCACGATCCACACCGGCTTTTCCGGCACGGCGCAGGCTTACCAGGACTCTCTTTCCAGCGAACCGCTGCTTATTGCCGCCGCCCTCATTTCGGTCTACCTGGTGCTCGGCATCCTCTACGAAAGTTACGTTCATCCGGTCACGATACTCTCCACATTGCCCTCGGCGGGCGTGGGAGCGCTGCTGGCACTGCTGCTCACGCGCACTGAGCTGACGGTAATCGCCATCATCGGGATCATTTTGCTGATCGGCATTGTGAAGAAGAACGCGATTTTGATGATCGACTTTGCTCTAGCGGCAGAGCGGGGGGAAGGCAAGTCCTCGCGCGATGCCATCTACGAAGCTTGCCTGCTGCGCTTCCGTCCCATCTTGATGACCACCATGGCGGCCATGCTGGGCGCCGTTCCGCTGGCCCTGGGCCGCGGCACGGGATCGGAATTTCGCCGCCCGCTGGGAATCGCTATTATCGGCGGGTTGGCGGTGAGTCAACTGCTTACCTTGTACACGACCCCGGTAGTGTATCTGTACTTTGACCGGGTCCAACAATGGTGGTGGAGGCATCTCGGTGCTCGGCGCCTGGAAAACGGCGGCCCGGAGACGATTTGAGAACCACAAACCACGGTCTTTGCAAGACAGACTCACGTAAGCAATAGCCGAGATAGGACCTATGAATCATCGAGCAGCCCAACGCTCTTCAATCCTCTGCCGACTGCCGGCTGTTTCCTGCCTTCTGCCTACTGCTTTCTGCCTGCTGCTTTTCTCGGCCGCCTGCATGGTCGGGCCGAACTATCAACGGCCCAAGGCCCCGGTCCCTTCTACATTTAAAGAAACCCCGCCCGCCGGTTGGAACGAAGCGCAGGGCTGGAAGCAGGCTCAACCCAACGAAGGGGCGAAGCGCGGAAAGTGGTGGGAAATTTACAACGATCCCGAGCTTAACGCGCTGGAAGACCAGGTAAGCATCTCCAATCAAAACGTCTTGGCCGCCGAGGCGCAGTTCCGGGAGGCAGAATTTGCGGTGCGCATCGCGCGCTCCAGCCTGTTTCCAACGATTACCTCCAGTCCGTCGATTGTGAACTCGCGCGAGCCCATTACCCTCACCCCTGGTGAAACGGCTTTCAAGCCCACCTCAAGCACGACCTACGAGTGGCCGGTAAGCGCCTCTTATACCGCGGATGTGTGGGGAAGCATCCGGCGCAGTATTACTGCCAGCGGAGAGACGGCGCAGGCCTCCGCCGCCCTGCTGGAGAACGCCCGGCTTTCTTACCAAGGGGAGCTTGCGCAAGATTATTTCGAATTGCGCGGCGCGGACGGCGAGAAAGAACTGCTCGAAACCACCGTGAAGTCCTATGAGGACTACCTCAAACTCACGCAGGACAGATTTAATAGTGGCGTGGCGTCGGGTTCAGACGTCGCCCAGGCAGAGACTCAGCTCGAAACCGCGCGGGCCCAGTTGATCGATTACGATGTAGCGCGCGCACAGTACGAGCATGCTATTGCTGTCTTGGCGGGCAAGCCTCCCGCGGAGATGTCCGTTACCTATAGCCCCATCAAGATTTTGCCACCGCCGGTTCCTGTGGGAATTCCGTCCGCGCTCTTGGAACGCCGTCCCGACATCGCCGTGTCGGAACGCCAGATGGCAGCGGCCAACGAGCAGATCGGAATTGCGAAAGCCGCTTACTACCCCGCGATCAGCCTTAGCAGTGCCACTGCGGGGCTTGAGAGCGGGCGGTTTTTGAGGTGGTTCAATTGGCCGGCCCGGTTCTGGTCTGTGGGCCCACAGGCAGCGGAAACGATCTTTGATGCTGGCAGGCGCCGTGCTGCGGTAAAACAGAGTTTGGCGGCCTACGATGCCACGGTGGCAAGCTATCGCCAGACAGTTCTCACGGCCTTCCAGCAGGTCGAGGACAACGTGGCGGCGCTGCGAGTGCTCGAAAACGAGGCGAAGGCTGAAGACCTTGCGGTGAAGGCTGCCCACAATTCCTTGGATATCTCCACCTATCAATACAAGGCTGGGACCGTCAACTACCTTACCGTGATTACTGAACAAGCCATTCTGCTTCAGGATCAGGTGCAGGCGGTGAGCATTCTAACGCGGCGTCTGAGCGCCAGCGTGCTCCTCATCGAAGCCCTGGGCGGAGGGTGGAACGCCTCGACTCTGCCTAGCCTGCACGACGTGGCGCAAGTTAAGTAGAAAGAACGCGCTCACATAAAAACCACTGACTGGATACCGTAAATCTCGAAACGCTTCCGGCAGCGGGGATTCTTGCATTGAACGACGTCGTCTCGCCGTATCATGTAGTTCCTGGACTTGGCGAAACGCGCTCGGTCTCGTTCATCGGCGTGACCCGGAAGCTTGTTCTTTTTGGTTCGCACCAGCCAGCGAATCTCATACGCCTCCGTCTGGTGACAATGCAGGCAGGAGAGGGTGGCGGGCTTCAGAGTCTCGTTTTCATCGAAAAACTCGCGCTCCTCCATAACTTTTTTATTTTAACCGGTTTCCGGGTGCAACTCCAGACCGATTTGAAGGCAGCGGTCGGGTATCCGGTCGCGGACTTACGCCATAGTAACCCTTGTGACGTGCGCCCGACGCAACATCGTCACTCTGGCCCGTATCGATACAGGTAGTGGCTTCGTATTGCGAACAGAAGTATAATGCGCTGGGGGCGAGAGACTGACCCAGTCTCTAAGGTCTTGCTTTATTCCGGAGGACCATTCATATGTCCCACACTATTGGGGAACAAGAACTCGCCGATTACCTCTTTGATCGCATTATTGTGAACTGCCCGACCTGCTTGGATAACAAGTGCTTGCGTGTAGCGTGCCTGAAAGTTGCAGAAGAGCTACTCGAGGACGCTGAAATATCCTACAAGCTGGCGCCGGTGTCCGACGGTGGAGCTTAAGGGCAGGGAACAGCGAAGAGGGAACTGGGAATAGCTGAAGAAAGCTTCGCTCTTCCCTGTGACCTGTCTATTGGTTATTTTGCATGTTTCCCGTTTTCTACTCTCCACTACCTATTCATCACTCTCCGTTTGCTCTATCCTGTTCCCTCGAAGAAACTTCGGGCCCAGCCACACCAAAGAGAGGGCATCGATTAGCCCGTGCGCCAGCATGGAAGGATAGAGACTTCCGAAATGAATGACGGGATAGGCAAGCAGAGCTCCTAGCAGAGAAGCTCTTACCATCCCGCTCCAACCTTGATAAACATGCGCCAGTCCAAACGCCAAAGAGGAAACAGCGCACGCCCAGGCGCCGGAACGCAGCCACTGACTAATTTGAGCGAGAAGCAAGCCGCGGTACAAAAACTCTTCGCAGAGAGCAGCCGTGGGAACCAGGAGCAGCACAGACCAGACTTTTTCTTGGCGCGTTCTGGGTATCAGGCGGTAGGTCAGGTCGCTTTCTGCCGGCCACCACCCATGGCGTTCCAGGAATAGGCTAAGGAGAATGCCAGCCACCGAAAGCGCAACCAAAGCGCCGGCCCAGAAGAGTGTGATCGCGGGGGCGAGCCTTCTGAAGCCCACGGAAATAGCACTCAGCGAGCCGAGAAAACAGCCAACCACTCCCGCGATCGCCAGCGCCCACTGCGAGATCGCCGCCGAGATGTAGAGCTCGAGCCGAGGCAACTGGCGAAGCCGGCTATCGCGCGCCGTGGACAAGGAAAGGACCGGTACACCAACAACTAACAGAAGTATAACCAGGACGGATACTATCCTCGCAGCCATCTGCGCCCCGCAGCGAGTGAAGATTGCGCACCTTTCGGCAGTGCGGGTGGTCACGTCTCCCGGCTCTTGGGTCCCCGCAAGAGGTACGTTCCCAACACCGCTCGGCAGCGATCCCGATACACTTCCACCGGTACGTCCTCAGGGCCCAAGAGCCATTGCAGACAGTAACCGTCGACAAGGGCGCGGATGGTCGAAGCAGCCTCCAGAGGATTTACCCGGCGGAATTGCTGTTCGTTGATGCCGTCTTCCACGATTTTCCCATCTCGCTGCCGGCACCTCTCGAAAAACTCCGAAAAGAGCTTACGAAATCGCTGGTAACGTGCCCCGCGGCTGACAAAATCGAAAAAGACCAGATAAAGCTTGCGATTAACCTCGGCGCTGTGAAACAAAACTTCCAGTTCTGCTCCCAGTCGCGTGCGCGCCGGTTCCTCAGAATGCACAACCTCGTCCAGGCTGCGGTTCAATTGCCGCAGCAGCCACTCCAGGACGCCGAAGAGGAGGTCTTCCTTAGTTCGGAAATAATAGAGCGCCCCACCCTTGCTCGATTCCGCCCTGGCTACGACGGAATCCAGCGTGGTCGCCTCGATTCCACGCTCCAGCACTTCTGCGTATCCTGCGCGCTGGAGAGTTTCTCGCCGCCGACCAATTAGTTCTGGATTGGCCCTGCGTGGGCTCATTCAGTTGCTTCCGCGGGAATCACTCGATCCCACCAACCCTAACCCCTTCTGAGCGGAGGAGGAGACTTCGAGTTCCCCTCCTCGGATAAGGAGGGGCTAGGGTGGTTGGGGCAAGCGCGATTCCCCTGGGTCACGCCGTAATACTGCGCGGTGTCCTAATCTGGCTCGTAGCGCCCCGACCTGTCGGGGCATTTGCTGACCTGAAGGTCGGCGCCACAGTCAAATTGGGACACTACCTCATACTGCACGCGCTTGAGGCACTACCGACAGAATGATAGCATGAGTTGAGACCGGGGCATCCGATGAACGCGCGAATGCAGAACCTTGTGGGGCTGGATCAGCAGGAGTTGGAACGCCTGGCGCAATCCTTGGGAAAGGCGCCGTATCGCGGCCGCCAACTCTATCATGCCATTTACCGTCGCCGTTCAACGAGCATTGCCGCCTTGACGGACCTCGACAAGGAGTTCAAAGGAGCCTTGTCAACTCAATACAACGTCGACTACCCGCAGGTGCAAGCGGTGTTCACCTCCACGGACGGCTCCGCCCGCTACCGGCTGCAGCTTCAGGACAACACGCTCATCGAGACCGTGTATATGCCGGAGGAGCGGCGGGTCACGCTTTGCCTTTCCAGTCAGGCGGGCTGCGCGGTGGATTGCCGCTTCTGCTTTACCGCGCTTTTGGGGCTGCAGCGGAATCTTTCGGCGGGGGAAATCCTTGGGCAGGTGCTGGCGGTGGAGGGCGCACGCGAGATTCTCCCTGGCACGCGGCTCAATCTAGTTTTCATGGGAATGGGCGAGCCCCTCCTGAACCTTTCCCAGGTAATGAAAGCTGTCCGCATACTCGCGGACCCGCAAGCTTTTGGCATTCCGCTCCGCCGCATCACCATTTCCACCTCGGGCATCGTCCCGCGGATCTATGAGATGGCGCGCGACCCGAGGCGTCCAAAACTGGCCGTCTCATTGAACGCTTCCACCGACGAGCAGCGAACGGAACTCATGCCGATCAACCGAAAATATCCGCTGCGCGACCTGCTGCGCGCCTGCCGAGCCTACCCACTGCGCCCCAACGAACTGCTGACCTTCGAATATGTTCTTCTCGACGGCTTTAACGATACCGGCGCCGACGCCCAGCGTGTGGGAGAACTGCTGCGCGGAATGCGCACCAAAGTCAACCTCATTCCCTACAACTCCGGCTCCGAGCTTCCCTATCGTCCCTCTCCCCCCGAGAGAGTTTTGGCCTTCCAGCGAATTCTGGCGGGATGCAGGATTCCAGCCTATATCCGCATCTCACGAGGACAGGATATCGGCGCCGCCTGCGGCCAACTCCGCTTGAGAGGAATGCGAAACGGCGATACCACCACGCCCTAGTGCCGCTTTACTTATCTAGGTTAAACGCCGAGGGGAGGCTGTCATGCTGAACATAGCGGAGCATCCCGGTAGTTTGCCGGCGGAAGCAACTGCAGAGACCCTTCGCTGCGCTCAGGGTGACCGGCCATCGACGGTTCCACTTTGTTGCATGATTCGGCACTAGCCGGCCCTCAAACAGGAGGCGAGCCGGCTCCCCTCCTTCAGAAGGAGGGGGTAGAAGGTGGTTCGCGCAAGACTAGAGGAGTTATTGTTCAGGTCGAATTCCGATAACTGCCGCCATGCGTCCCGTGCCGCTTCCGTCGCGCCGATAGGAATAAAAGAGGTCCGAGTGGCAAGCGGTGCAGAAATCCACTGCGGCGACATGGCGAGGTGCGAGCCCAGCGCCCCGGAGTTGATCTTTTGCCACCGCAACCAGGTCAAGATGCGCGGAGGGCTTTGGACCGACACTGTGCCCAGGCGGCTGCACATTCAGGAATGAGAGGGAGTAGTGCTGGGGACGGGACGCCGGCTGTCCCGGCCGCTTGCGAAGGAACTTATCCGCGTTCGGAAAGCGCCCCTCAAAGGCTTCCTCCACATCTTCTCCCACTTCGTAACAACACACGCGGATGGAAGGACCGAGCACGGCAAGCAAGCTTAGGGGTGCAGAATCAAACCGGCGGCGCATCTCCCCAACCGCTTTTTCGATAATGCGCCCTAGGGCTCCCCGCCACCCGGCATGAACTGCGGCGATGGCCCTGTGTTTTGGGTCCACCATAAGCAAAGGCAGGCAGTCGGCAGTTCGCACCGCCAGAAGGATGCCCGCTTGATCAGTCAGCAGCGCATCGCCTTCTGGCTGAGCAAGGCCAGGTTGGCTAGCCAGCCGGCTCCCGGCCAAGCGGTACTCGAGCGCGCCGCCCGTTGCGTGGCCAACTTGATAGATGCTCGTGGAATGGACTTGCCGTAGAGGCGCCAGCGCGAAGCGTTCCGCGCCCAGATGACGAAAGAAAAGGTCCCGGTTTTTCCGCACCCGGACCTGCAGCTCACCCTTCGTAAATCCCAGATTGAGCCCGGCGGAGGGACCGCGGCTCACTCCACCACAGCGAGTACTGAAGGCATGGATCAGCCAGGAATAACGGGAGAGGAGCGGGTGCTCGATCCAGGCCAGCCCACCCCGTCGGACGAGATGTGATTTTGGGTAAGCCAAGTGTCGAATATAGCATACGCCGGTTGGGTGGTGCCCTAGTCTGGCTCGTAACGCTGGCCTTCGGGGAGTGCGGAAAAACCCTTTCGACTGTCATCCTGAGGAGTTGTCATGGGTCTACGGCCCGAGCAGATGGACGGAGCGCAATGTTTTTCCTGTCGCCTGTCTGGGCCGGCCTTTGCCGACCTGCAGGTCGCCACTACGTTCAATCTAGAACGCTACGCGCCAGTTGATCCTAGCGCGCTTCTCTGATATTCTGACTTAGAACTAGCGGGGACGTTCAACCAACAAAGCAGACTGCGCCTATGATCTGGGTGTGCAAAGTCTCTACTCTGCAGGAGAGGGGCTGTCGATATCTTAAGGGAAAGCTGTCTTGCTCTGCGACTGCTCATTGTACTATTGCAACCAGGGAGCGAAACTAGGACATCTAACTTGTCAGGAATGGAACGCGATGTTATCGGACCGTCTGGCGCGTATGATTGAACACCACGCAGATGAGCTGGCCGGCGCTTTGGTTGAAGACCTTCAGTCCAACCCGCCTACCGTCTCTTACCAGAGGTTCTCCCAGGAAGCGATTCACCTTCGCACCTGTAACGTGTACAAGGCCCTCGGTTTGTGGCTGAATAGCAGGGCCGAAGAGGACATCGAAGCGAGATACACGAAGTTGGGAAAGCAACGCCAAGCCGAGGGAGTACCACTCAGCGAACTTGTCTACGCCCTCACCTTGACGAAGTATCATCTACGAGACTATATTCGAGTCGCCGGCTCGGCTGATTTTGCCGTAGATCTATACCAAGCGTTGGAGCTCCAGCGCCTGTTAGGCCAGTTCTTCGATAAGGCAGTTTAGTACTCCGTCCGGGCCTACGAGCGCGCGGCAAATTTTCGGACAACTGCCAGCGCTATGCAATGATCGCTCTGCACCTGGCCTCAGCCCCGGCTTGTGGCACATGATCGTCGGCACTGGCGTTGACATCATGGAGACTTCTCGGGTCGAAGAAGCTCTCCAGAAGCACGGCGAGCGTTTTGCGACGCGCATATGCACGCCGGCGGAGATTGCCTACTGCAAGAGGTTCAAGAACTCGGCGGAGCGGTTTGCGGCGCGCTTGGCGGCCAAAGAGGCGGCTTTTAAGGCCTTGGGGACGGGTTGGAGCCAAGGCGTGCGCTGGGTCGATGTGGAAATAACCCACGCCGCGAGCGGCAAGCCGGAGCTCATCCTAAGGGGTCAAGCGGAGGAAATAGCGCTTCGCATGGGGGTTGTTCGGACCGCCGTCTCGATCTCGCACGCCGGGCGATTCGTGATTGCTCAGGTAATATTTGAATCCGATGGCTAGTTTTCTCCAAACGGCAGATCGTTACGCTCAAGGCCTGGGCATCGTGTTGTCTTGCCTATTGGGGTTGTTGCCCGCGAGTGCTCCCGCGATTGGAGAACAACAGCACTTGCCGGAACTGAGCGCCAAAGAAGCCTCCCGTTTGCTTCTGTCCCAAATCCCTCCCGAGTACCCCGTCCTGGCCAAAGTGAATTACATTCAGGGCAAAGTTCGCGTGCGGCTCACGGTCGACACCGAAGGTAAAGTTGTGAACGCGCACGTGGTGAGTGGCAATCCACTCTTGGCTGCTGCTGTCCTCAATTCTGTTGCCGCTTGGCGCTATCGCCCGTTTGTGGCAAGAGGTGGAAGCAGTCCCGCCGCTTTCGAGACCAGGCTGGAGGTGAATTTCTCTCTCCATACAAACCGGATGGACCTTGTTCCCACACAAGCGGAATCGGACTTCGGCCGTCAAGTGAAGCCTCCTGCGGTCCTGACAGGGTCGGGGACCAGCACCGCAACTGAGGCCTTCGTTCGGCTGCGCCTGCTGGTAAACGCCGAAGGCAAAGTGATCGATTCGCAGATTCTCAAGGGCATACCCTCTCTGTTTGAAAAGGCGACGAGGGTCATCACGCGATGGTCGTTCCGGCCGGCAAGATGGGGGACGCTCGCCGTCCCGTGGTACCTTGACGTTGACGTCCCCGTCGAACACCCCAACGTGCAAGCGGGTGTTGGATTGCCGCACGAGGCTCGAGGAGCCCAGACAGAATAACTGAACGCCTGGAAGCGTCCTGGTTTGCGGCAGAGTCAGCTTGACAAGCTGCGGAAGGACTCTTGGACGCTGTCATTCTGAGCGAACCGAGAAATTTTTCCCCAAAAGGTAATCCGGCGCTAAAATCAGCAAGTGGGCCGGGGGGAACCGCCAGCCTAGCGCCGAAAAGGTGAGCATTTAATGAAATTGGATTGGGCAATGCGGACTTGGAAAATCTGGCCGCTAGTCTTCACCTTACTGATCCCGCGTGGCGCGACGTTGGGAACAGAGCAGGCCAAGGAAGCCCTTTTTCAATATGCGGGCGGAACCGAGAGAATCGAAATCGATTGTGCCGGGAAGTTGCAAGTGTCCGATAGCGGTCTGATATTCAAATGTCCGGGAGCGTCAGTGGAAATGCCGTTTTCGACGATTACCATGATGCAGTTCCGCCCCGACATTAGCCCCCAGGTCCGCAACCTCAAGCTCAAGTGGAAGACCTACCCCACCATTCTGGTGGCCGGCAAGCAAAACAGATATTTCACAGTGGTGTACAAGAAGCAAGGCGTAACCCGCGTGATGATCTTACGGGTGGACCCGCTTTCCATGCGGCCCTACCTCGCCGAGATCGAGTTGAAATCCGGAAAGCGCGTCGAGGTGATGCCTTACGAGGATTACTCGTGAAAAAAAGCTGTCAGCTCTCAGCCATCAGCTTTCAGAGAACTTGCTTGATGGCTGAGAGCTGATGGCTGACAGCCAGACTGCTAGGGATTGCCCCCAGCGCTAACTAAGAAATAGCCCGCCTTGGTCCGCACCTTGACTCCGCTGCGGTCGACGTGCACTTCGATGCGATGAAAGCCGCTATTGTCGGGCGCGTGGGGAACGTAAGCGATCTCGTACTGGCTCTGGATTTCGTCGGCAATCTTGTTGAGCTCGTCCTGCATCGGCTTCTTGGACCAGGAGCCATAACTCAACCCGCCGGTGTAGCCCGCGTAGAACTCGAGGGGGTCCTTGGCCACCACGGAGCGGATCATCTCTCCGCTGGCCAAGATGAGCGGTACGATGGGCAAGTTGGCCCCGTTGTCCCAGTTGTTTTCAACATTCGAGGGCGTCTGGGCCATATTGGGTGGGGCGGGCAGCGCCATGTTGGCAGCCAAGGTATTCTGCGGCGGAGCCTTCGGCTGCTTCATCAGCGCCGCGCGCGACTGGCTGAATCCCAGACCATAGATCGTGATGCCCGCGTTCAGGGCGCGCTGCACAACTTCTTCTTTACTCGTTTTGCTCCCTAAGTCATGGCCGTCTGAGAAAGCTACGATAATCCGCCGGTCGTCCTTCGGCTGGCTTTCTAGCATTACGATGGCCTGCGTCAAGGCGTCGTTGAGATGCTGAGAGCCACCCCGCGCCTCGACCTTGCGCAGAGCCGTTTCCAGTTCGTCCCCGTTTTGCGTGAAGTCCTGCACGGTGCGAATCTGATCGCCATAAGTGACCACCGCTGCTTGTCCCTGCGGTCCCAGCATCAAATTGGAAAAAACGGGACCGAGAGGGCGGACCTCGCCGAGCAAAGGCTCCGAAGTGCCGTTGGCTTCCACCACGATCACTGCCGCCAGAGGACGCTGCTCGAGGCTAAACTGTTCGATTTTCTGGCGCACTCCGTTGTCCAGAACCTCAAAGTCCTTCTCCTGCAAGTCGAACACATAGTCGCCTTTGGAGTTGATCACCGTCACCGGCGCCAACACCATGTTTGAGGGGACACGAATCCGCGTGTCGGCCTCGGGGGGCTTGGCTTCGGTCGCAGACTCGTGCTCAGAGGTTGGGACTGGCGGGTTCTGGGCGCCTTCCTGGGTATAGGCAGAAGACGCCAAGCTAAGAAGCCCGCCCAGCAGCGTCACGGTCCAAGCTAACTTCACGAAAGCATTGGTGCGATTCACAGTCATTCGCCCCCCTTAGAGGTCTCTACCTGATTATTTGATGTCCGCACGGGTCCCAATGTTGCCGCCCGCCGTCGAAACTCGAAATTCGAGACTCGCAGTTCGAAAATCGGAAGGCCTCGATCCATTCGCTCTTTGTTCGTCTTTCATGCAGGGAAAAAGTGCTTCAAAGCTAAGGGTCGCGCCGATTTTCGATTTTCGAACTTCGAATTTCGGCCCTTGCCCCCCGTTGCCGCAAGGCCTCGTAAAGCACCACGGCGGCTGCCACCGAGACATTCAGGGAGGGCACCGGGCCAAGCAGGGGGATGTGGGCCAGTTCATCGCACGATTCGCGGACTAAACGGTGCAGGCCTGCCGCCTCGCCTCCCAAGACCAGCGCACAGCCCTGGCCATAGTCCAATTCCAGGTATGACTTGGCCGCTTTAGCTTCAAAACCATAAACCCAGATCCGGCGTTCTTTCATTTCCTCCAGCGTGCGTGCCAGGTTGGTGACACGCGCAACCTTAGCGTGCTCGAGCGCACCGGCCGAAGCCCGTGCCACAGCGGGCGATATGCCCGCGGCGCGACGCTCCGGAATGACGATCCCCGCGCACCCGGCAGCCACGGATGTGCGCACGATGGCTCCCAAATTGGCTGGATCTTCGACCCCGTCCAGCACAACCAGCAATGGTCGCTCGGAAATGCCGAGCAGGGTCTCGAGGCCGTCGTAGGCCCGAGGCGCGCAAACTGCCACAACGTTCTGATGTTGGGTGTTACCCGCCAAGCGCTCGAGGGCGGGCCGGGGAGCAAAACGCACCCCGATGCCACCGGTGCGGCAGGCATCGATGATTTGCTGCACCCGCGGGTTGTGCTGCCCTTGCGCAACCACCACGTATTCAACGGGATGGCTGAGCACGGCTTCCTTGACAGCATGAATGCCGTAAATCACCTCAAGCTTTGCCCCACTCTCCCGACGCGACATGGGTTGTTGCATTGACAGACTACGATACCACATCCGAGGCCGGGGAACGTGCTCATTCTCAGTGAGATGAAGAGGGGTAGCGCAGACCTGCTTTCCAAGGTCTGCAGCCTTTTCTTGATACAGGTTCCGTAACTTATACCAAGAAATGGTCCAACACCAGCGTCTCAAACGCTTCGAGTCGCTCGAAGACGGCGTCGTTGGTGATCAAACCAGTGGCTCCGGCGTGAATGGCGGTCGCAGCTTGCAGGGCGTCCGGAGTCCGCAAGCGGTGGGCAGCGCGAATCCGAGCAGCTAGGTCCCCGATCTCCAGAGTCGGCGCAGTCCATTGCAGGTTGGGAAATGTGGAAGACAGACCGAAAAACTCGTCAACGCGGTGCTCGTCGAAATCGCGGTAGGGTTGAACCAGCAACTCGGTCATGGTGAGAGTTGAAGTCACACCTTGCCCATGCCCTTGTTCAAGCCAGGAAAAAATGTCATCAGTGAAAGGCATGTAACGAGGATTGGCCTCGATTTGATAAATGAACACACTCGTGTCCAGAGCGATTAAGGCATGACGCCGGAGAAAAGTGCGGAGGCGGTCTAGTCCCAACTCTGGCGTTCCTTTTCAAGGTAGTCACGGGAATAAAGGCTCGGCGCCAGCCCTCGAATCGCGGCGTGGTAGGATTTGGGTTTTTGCAGGACCATAACCCTCTTCCCACGAACGATCACAAGCAACTTGTCCCCGGATTTCACGCCCAAAGCCTCGCGCGCTTCACGCGGGATCACTATCTGGTTCTTCGACGAAATGGTAACTTCAGCCATAGCTTTACATTATAGCATAAAGTAAAGCAGTCCTGAATTGTCTCGAGACCCCCCCTGGGTCAATCCCACTTAAGCAGGATTCCAAATAGCCAAAGAGCCCCCGCTTTCGAAAGGTGACGAGAACCTGTCTGGGCGAAGCGGGGTCTCAGAACAGCAGCTTCAACGCGAACTGGATCAGCCTTGGATCACGCGCTTTTGAGATCTGTCCGAAGGTGGGTCCGTCGGTAATATTCCCGTCCGGGACATAGAACTGCGCGTGGTTGAAAGCATTAAAGAACTCTGCGCGGAACTGGAGTTCTTTGTGCTCGGCGAGCCGGGTGGTCTTCAGCAAAGCGAGATCGGCATCGTTGATTCCGGGGCCGCAGCAAAGCGAGCGCGGTGAGTCGCCGATGGTCCCCAGCGCCTGGGGAGCGAACGAATTGGGGTCAAAGAACTGATTGGCGACGACCTGGCAATCAGGTGCGCCGGCTCCGGCGGTGGGGCCGGTTCCCAACGCGCAGCCCGACTTGCGCGGATTCTGGGTTGTGTATTTGCTCACCAGGTCAGGCTCGCCGGGATACTCGAAATCCTGGCTGTTCTCAAGTTCGAGGTCGCTCCAGGAAGTGATTCGGATAGGAAAGCCGCTCTGGAAACTGAAGATGCCCGACATGCCCCAGCCATCCACCACCTTCCCTACCAAACCGTGTTTTTCCGGAACCGGCAGCTCCCAGTAATAACTCAAAACGAATCGCTGCGGAGCGTTGAACAGGGAAAGCGCCCGGCTACAGCGGAAGCAAAGCGGGTCGAGGGTATTCTCGAAGCTCGAGGCCTCATCGAACGACTTGCTCCAGGTGTAGGCGGCGAGGAATTGCAGGCCCTTCGCGAAGCGCCGCTCA
>Ga0187784_10002377_pt1 | contig 15074 bp, 15 predicted proteins | sample 1015_SJ02_MP15_2_FD_132964 | JGI IMG/M metagenome (GOLD analysis project Ga0187784, IMG submission 132964) | Tropical peat soil microbial communities from peatlands in Department of Meta, Colombia - 1015_SJ02_MP15_20_MG | ecosystem: Environmental > Terrestrial > Soil > Wetlands > Peat | place...
ACCAGGAAATTGCGGCCGATGATCATCGGCTCGAGCTCGCCGTGATTGATGTTCGCCGGAATGATCGCGCGGCCGCGCGCGACCTCCTCGCGCACGAACTCGGGCGTGATGAAGGGCGGAATCGACGCGCCGAAGCTGTCGCCGTCGGCGAGCTTCGCCTGCGCGCATTCGAGCATCTTCTTGCGGCCGAGATTCTCGCGCGCGGCGACGAAGATCATCTCCTTGGTGATGACGCCCTTGCGCGCCCATTCGAGCTGCGTCATCGGCGCATCACCGATGGCGCGCAGCGGCTTCGGCGTGTTGGGGAAGTTGCGCGCGAGGTGCTTGCCGGTGACGTTGCCGTTGTCGACCGCCTGGATCGGGCGGCCTTCGTATTCCTCGACCCCGCCGCGCTCCTTGACCCAGGCGATGCGCGTGCGTTTGAGGCCCTTCTCGACGTCGATCGCCGCCTTGTCGTCGGTATAGGGGCCGGAGGGGTCATAGACCGGCACCGGCGGCTCGCCCGAGGAGGCATCGAGCACGATCTCGCGCAGCGGCACGCGCAACTCGGGCGCCGCGTCGGGCGCCGCATAGACCTTGCGCGATCCGACGATCGGACCGGTCGTCACCTTCGGCGTGACCAGATCGGCGGGCGAGACGGGCTTGTTCATCGGGCGCTCCTATGTTTCTCCATCCCTCATGCTGAGGAGCGTCGCACAGCGACGCGTCTCGAAGCATGAGACCGCGGCCATCCACCAATCTCGGGTTTACCCGAGATTGGCCTTGTTAGGTTCGCAAGTCGGCAACAGCCGACTTGCGTGAGACGACCGCTGCGCGGTCTCCTCAGGATGAGGTTCGGGCATGAGGCTTCGGGGGATAACGCTCCTGTCCCTTCGCCGGCATGACCCGGATCAGGTTCAAAGGGTTTTTCTCAGCCCCACGCGGGGCACCCCTCGGAACATTCCTAATGTAGGCCGATGGGGGAGGCTGTCAATTGGATGACGACCGGCAGTTCCGTCACGGCCGGTAGAACCAGGCGTCCAGCACCACATCGCATCCCGGGATCGGCAGCGGCGGCGTGCGCACGGCGCCGAACGGCAACGGCGTTCCCGGCAGCCGCTCCTGCCAGACTTTCAACGCCGGGAGCACGACGTTGAGGTCGGGGACGAAGTGGTGCGCGCGCGTCACGTTGGCGAGCGAGGTTCCGCCCGCCTGCGCGATCGCCTCCGCCGCGTCGAGGATCGCGCGCATCTGGTGCTGCACCGGCGCGCCGAAGTAGCGCAGGCTCGCGGCCGCGCGTGAGGTCGGCAGCGCGCCGTTTTCATCCGCCGCGTAGAGCGCCGAGAGGCAGACGAGGTCGCCCGCACGCACCGCGGCCGGACCGAGCCGCATCGGCTCGGACGGCTTGTGCGCGATGATCTCCTTTTTGATCCTGCCGGCGTCGCGCACGCCGAAAATATTGATCTCGATGATCGACTCGGTCAGTCCGAGCCCGCTGGTCGGCACCACGGTGAGCGCACAGGGGTTGGCGCCGAAATGGCCGTTCCAGACATCCATGAACTCGGGCAGGTCCGCGATGTCGGCGAGATAGACCTGCGCCTTGACGGCGTTCCTGAGCGAGCTGCCGCCGGCCTCGAGCGCCGGCTTCAATCGATCGGTGATCAGGAAGTCGGCCTGCAGGCGGATGTCGGTGCCGTTCCACAGCGCGTTGCGTGGGCGCCAGGCGCGCGGCTCGATCGCGGTCATCTCGACATTGTTCGGCATCTGCCCGGCGACGAAGACGTAGTCGCCCATGATCAGCGAGGGGATGAAGCCGGAGTGCTGCGGCACCGGCACGCTCGGCGGCGCCGCGACCGGCATGCGGTTCTCCCCCGGCAGCACCGCGAGCATCGAAACATCCATGCTGGCGCCGTTGACGAGCAGCTCCTCCATCAGCACCGACGTGCTCGGCGGCACGTAGTCCTTGAGCACCGCCTTGCGGGCGCGCTGGTAGGCATTCACGAACTTGGCCGAGGGGTAGTATTGATCGACGCGCACGATATGGCGCAGGTCGCCGCCTTCGGCCGCGATCAGCCGGGCGAAGCGGTCGATGATGAAGTCGCCTTCGCGGCGGTAGCGCGGCTGCGCCAGCGGCAGCCCCGGCTTGCCGGCGACCGCGGCGGCGAGCCCGTGCTCGAAATCCGTCGCCATGTGGCCGGTGAAGAACAGCCAGTTTCCGGCGCGCACGCCTTGCGCATAGACGATGTCGGTGCCGCCGATGCGAACCGGCGCGATGGGCTTCACGTCAGGCATGTGGGATTCTCCGCGGATCGGCAGGCGACGACGCGACGACATTTCATCGTGGCCGTCCGGCGCGTGCAAGCCGCGACGCAGGAAGCTGCCGCATGGCATCCATGACGCGCCCTTCTCGCGGGGATTGCGCGGCGATGATGGGGTTGCGTTGACAGCATGCAGCCACGACCCTAGCGTTCCGATCCGGCCGGGAAGCCCACACGCGCGATCGAGGCTCGATTGCTGCAGGTCAAGAACGTCCGGAAGGTTTACCAGTCCGCTCAGGTCGACTACGTCGCGCTGGAGAACATCAATCTCGAGGTCGCGGACGGCGAGCTCGTATGCCTGCTCGGGCCGTCCGGCTGCGGCAAGTCGACGCTGCTGAATATCCTCGCCGGCTTCGAGCGCGCGAGCGGCGGCAGCGTGAGCAGCGACGGCGTCGCGATCCGCAAGGCCGGGCGCGAGCGGGTGATGCTGTTCCAGGACGCCGGCTCGGCACTGTTTCCCTGGCTCACCGTCGAGGAGAACGTGCGCTTCGGGCTGCGCGTGCGCAAGGTCGCGAAGGCGCGATGGGAGGCGATCATCGAGCGCACGCTCGCGATGGTCGACCTCGACCGTCATCGCGACAAGTTCCCGAGCCAGCTCTCAGGCGGCATGCGCCAGCGGCTGCAGATCGCGCGCGCGCTCGCGGTCGAGCCTGCGGTGCTGCTGATGGATGAGCCGTTCGCCGCGCTCGACGCGCTGACGCGGCGGCGCATGCATGGCGTGCTGCTCGACATCTGGCGGCGCACCGGCAAGACCATCGTGTTCGTCACCCACGACATCGCCGAGGCGATCACGCTCGCGGATCGCATCGCGATCATGTCGGTCGGGCCGCGCGCGGTGATCACGCGGGTGATCGCGCTGCAGCTGCCGCGGCCGCGCGACCTCGCCGATCCGAAGGTCGCTGCGATCTTCAACCAGATCGAGGCGCTGCTCGCGCCCGACCTCGCGCGCTCGGAAGAACGCGCGGCGCACTAAAAGGGGAAGAGAGTCCGGTGGCGCAGGTCGGCGAGCGGGTTGGTGGCAGGAACATGCCGGCACCGGCGGACACCGGCCTTGCGCGGCTCGCGCCGCGCGACCTCTGGGAGCGCTACCGCACGCTCGTTCTCACCATCGCGTCGCTGCTCATCGGACTGGTGGCCTGGCACCTCACCTCGACCTTCCTGGTCAATCCGTTCCTGATTCCGCCGCCGCTCGTCGTGTTCCAGACCGCGGCGCAGATGCTGATGAGCGGCGAGATCCTTCCCGACGTCGCGATCAGCATGCAGCGCGTGCTGATCGGCTTCGCGTCGGGCTCACTCGCGGCGATCATTCTCGGCGTGCTGCTCGGGCGCGTGCGGCTCTTGCACGAGCTGTTCGACCCGGTCATCGAGCTGATGCGCTATCTCTCGCCGACCGCGATGATCCCGATCGCGGTGATCTGGTTCGGCATCGGCGAGATGTCGAAATACTTTCTGATCTTCTGGGGCACGTTCTTCATCGTGCTGGTCAACACGGTCGCGGGCGTCTGGCGCGCCCCGATCGGACGCCAGCGCGCCGCCGAATGCCTCGGCGCGAGCCCGCTGCAGATCTTCACGCTCGTCGTCATCCCCTCGGCGGTCCCCTACATCGTGACCGGCATGCGGATCGCGATGGCGTCCTCGTTCATGAGCATCATCCCGGCGGAGATCCTCGCCGCCGACTCCGGCATCGGCTACCTGTTGCAGAAGTCCTCGATGCTGCTGCAGACCAACCGCATCTTCGTCGCGCTCATGACGATCTGCATTCTCGGATTCCTCACCGACCGGGTGTTTCGCATCCTGGTCGATCGCACGCTGAAGCGCTTCATGGCGTTCGTCGCTCAGTCCTGAGCGCCGAGCGCAATCGGCGCGAACCTGATGGAGAGCAAGATGCGAAGGACCGTGACGTCTGCGGTGGCGGCGGCAAGCGTGCTGGTCGCCGGCGCGTTCGCGCAGGCGCAACAGGCGCCGCTGAAGCTGACGCTGTTCGGCCAGCCCTCGGTGAACAACGACGCGATCTGGATGGCGCTCGACAAGGGCTTCTACAAGGAGGAGGGGCTCGAGGTCACCTATCGGCTGTTTCCCTCGGGCACCACCGCGTTCCAGACCTTCCAGACCGGGCAGGGCGACATCGTGATGACCGGCGACCTGCCGAGCGTGCAGTACTTCTTTCGCGTCAACGGCAACTACCGCACCATCGCGGCGCTCGAGCGCGACGCCAAGGGTTATGTCGCCGTCGCCGCCAAGGACATCAGGAGCGCGCAGGACCTCGTCGGCAAGACGATCGCGACGCGCGTTGGCTCGACCGGATCGTGGTTCATCTCCGAATATCTGCGCAAGAACAATGTCGATCCCGCCAAGGTGACGGTGAAGAATCTCGACACGCAGGTGCTGCCGACGGCGCTGTGCGGGGGTGAGATCGCGGCGTTCTTCATCTGGCAGCCGGTCGGTTCGCGCACGCTCGAAATCTGCCCCGACAAGGCGCACTACCTGACCGACGCGACCGGCTACATCCAGGGCTATCTGGTCGCGGGCGCGCGGCCCGAATGGCTCGCGACGCCGGAGGGCAAGGAGATCGCGACGCGCTGGTTGCGCGCCACCATGAAGGGGCGCGATCTCGCGGCAAGGGATTTCGCGGCGGTTGCCGCCTATGCCAAGGCGAAGCTCGATCTGAGCGAGCAGGCCGCGCGCGAGCAATGGGAGACCAACATCCGCCCGATCGCGCTCGACAAGATCTATTACGATGATTTCTGCAGCCTCAGCCGCTGGGCGCAGGGCGACAAGATCACCGACCAGAAGGTCGACTTCACCAGGCTGACCTGGCCGGACGGGCTGAAGGCGATCGACGGCAAGCTCGCCGAGGCGCCGCCGCCGCCGTGCTGAAAATCATCCACGGGGCCGTCAGAACTTCGACACCTCCACCTCCTTGGTAGTGATGAACTCGAGCAGCGCCGGCTTGCCCTCCTGCGTCGCCTTGATGCCGCGCCGGATCGCCGCAACGATGTCGGCAGCCTTCTCGACGCGCTCGCCATAGCCGCCGAGCGCCTGTGCGAAGGCGGCGTAGTTGCCGGAAATGTCGGTCGAGCGATATTTCTCGGTCGAGACCGGCATCACCTTCAGCTCGATCGCCATCGAGAAGTTGTTGAGCAGAATGGAGAGGACTGGGATGCGCTCGCGCACCGCGGTCTCGAAATCCATGCCGGTGAAGCCGATCGCGGCATCGCCCCACACATTGATGCAGAGCTTGTCGGGTTTCGCGAGCTTCGCGCCCATCGCGTACCCCAGCCCCGCGCCGAGCTGCGTGGTCTTGCCCCAACCGAGGTAGGAGAGCGGCGCCGTGCAGCGCCAGAACGGCGAGAGCTGGTCGCGCGGCGAGCCGGCATCATGCGTGATGATGGTGTTGGCGACATCGACCGTCTTCTGCAGGTCCCACAGCACCCGATAGGGCGAGAATGGCGCCGCGTCGTGAGTGAGTTTCGGCATCCACTTGGCAAGCCACGGATCGTAGATGCTCTTTATTTCCCTGGTGATAGCCGAAAAATCGCGCGGCGCTCTCTGCGTCTTCGACACTTCCCCGATCAGCGCCGTGAGCGTGAGTTTCGCGTCGCCGAGCACCGCGAGCGCCGAAGGCGTGTCTTTGTTCACGTCGGTCGCGTCGAGGGTCGCGTGGATGATGGTCTTGCCCGCCGGCATCATGACGCCGAAGTTCGTCTGCGTGAACGAACAGCCGATGCCGAGGATGAGGTCAGCCTCCTTCAGGAAATGATGCACCGGCGCTGGGATCGCTAGGCCGCCGGAGCCGAGCGCGAGCGGGTGCGTTTCGGGAAACGCGCTCTTGCCCTGCAGACTGGTGGTGACCGGAATGGCCAGCAGCTCTGCGAGTTGCTTCAGCTCACTCCACGCCTCTGCCCAGTGCACGCCCTGGCCGGCATAGAGCACCGGCCGCTTCGCCGCGACCAGCATCTTCGCGGCCTCGCGGATCGCGTCCGGATCGGGGCCGCAGCGTAGCGCCCGCGCGACGACGTAGTCGGAGGGATCGGCCTCCTCGTTCCAGACATCGTTTGGCACTTCGACCAGCACCGGGCCGCCGCGGCCGGATTTGAGCCGCGTGAAGGCGCGCCGCATGATTGCGGACAGTTCCTTGCCCGAGGTGACCGGCTCCGCGGATTTGGTGACGCCACGCATCTGGACGCTGGCATTGTAGTTGCGCTCGACCCAAGCCAGCCGCCGCGCATAGCCGCCCGGCATCACCAGAATCGGCACGGACTCGCTGAACGCTTGCGCTATCCCGCCATAAGCGTTCTCGGTGCCCGGGCCGTGCTGCATCACGAACACGCCGAGCTTCCTGCCACTGGTGACGCGCGACATCGCGTCCGCCATGTGCAGGCCGGTGCGCTCCTGGCGCACGATGATCGGCCGGATGCCCGCCGCCGCGCCGCGCTCCAGAATGTGGTTGACCGGATAGCCGATCACCGTCTCGACGCCTTCGCGTCGGAGAATCTCGGCGATCGCGTCGGAGACTTTCATGGGCGCTTCCCCTCGATGTTTGATTTGAGGGGAAGCCTAGCCCGGATGGCGCGGCAGCGTCATCCTGCCGCGCTCTGCGTTACGCGCGGAGCAGAATCACCAGAAGCCGCGATGGCCAAACCGATAGGCCCAGTGAGGCGAAGCTGCCGCAGTTGTGGCGCTACTTCGCGGGCCCGGCGAACAGGATCAGATTTCCATCCGGATCACTGACGATGAAGTTCCTCATGAGAGTGCCAGAGACGCGGCGCTCCGGCAATCCACGGCTTGCCGCGCCAGAACAGCCCGGATCTGCGCCACGCGATCGCCGGCTTCGCCCGGCGCAGACTACCAGGTCCAGTCCCAGTCGTGGTGATCGCCCGTACGATAGGTCCAGGGATGATAGGCAGGCTCGCGATAGAACCGATACCAGCCGTGGTTCGGCCGCACGAACACGTGGACGTCGTCATCTGCGTCATGCCGCCAGCCGCAGGTGCGCACCGTGCCGCAGCCGCCGGAGAGGCTGCAACGCCATTCCCGGTGGCAGAAATGCACGACGTTGTCGACGAGGGCCGACGGCGCCGCGGCGGGAGCAAGTGGCATCGCGTTCGTCGGGCCCGGGAGCGCGACACCGGCGGTGAGCAGGGTCGCGCCGGTGGCGCAGGCGATCAGCAAGGTTCGCATGATAGACTCCCGCCTGTTGCTTACTTGTCCCACCAGAACAGCTCGGGTGCGGCCTCGCGCAGCGCCGCGCGCCGCACGCGGTTCTCGCCGATCATGAAGCCGAGCCGGACGCAGGCGGTCTTCTCGCCGTCCTCGCATTCCTTGCGCAGCCCGGTGAGGAGCCGCCGCAGCTCGCGCACATATTCGTCGTCCCGATCGGTGCGCGTCGTCATCTTCGCGCTCTCGCTCGGCGCGGGCGGCATCGGTACGGCGGCCTGAGGCGCAGGCGCCGGCGGTGGGGGTGGCGCGGCCTGGGGTGGCGGCGGCGGGGGAGGGGGCGGCGGTCCCTTCGCCTGTGCGCCCGGACCGGGCCGCATCGGCGCCTGCTGGCCGCTCGGTTCGTTGCCCGCGCGCGGACCCACTGGCGCGGCGGCCTCCGAGGCGAGCGAGGCCACCTTGCCGGCGGCCCCGATCGTGGCAAAGTCCGCGACTGACTGGCTCACCGTCTGGCACGACCCGCCGAAATTGTCGCCGTCGCAGATGGTCACGCGCATGCCGGGCGGGATCTGCACCGACATGATCTTGTTCCTGATCACGGCGCCGAGCGTCGGCAGGCGCTGCGTCGGCGCGATGCACATCGGATCGCCCTGATAGTTGGGCTGCAGGAAGAAGCAGGGCCCCTTGGTCTGCGCGGCAGCCGGCGTCGCGCAAACCGCAATCGCGAAACTGGCCAGGATGAAGCGTGCGTGTCGCATATCGTCCTCCCTGATCGTTGACCTTAATCTTACCCCTTGAACCTGACGTGTCACCTGCGCAGGAAAGCGCGAAAACGAGAACGCCGGCCCGGAAAGGGGCCGGCGCGGTCGCATGGAGCGGACCTACTTCTCGTCATTCGCTGCGCGAGATCCTTGTCCGAAAACCGGTTTCCACTTTTCGGGGATCACGCGTTCAGCGGTTGCGCAGGCTGACCGGCGAAGAGAGCATCGGGGCCTCGGCGCGATGGTCGGCGCTGTTGATCACCACAACCTTGGTGCCGACGCTCACGCGGCTGAACAGGTCGGTCACGTCCTCGTTGGTGAGGCGGATGCAGCCGGAGGAGACGCGCTGGCCGATCGTCGAGGGGGCGTTGGTGCCATGAATGCGATAGACCGTGTTGCCGAGATACATCGCGCGGGCGCCGAGCGGGTTGGTCGGGCCGCCGGCCATGAAGCGCGGCAGATAGGGTTGACGGGCGATCATTTCGGCGGGCGGCGTCCAGTCCGGCCACTCGGCTTTCTTGGTGATGTGCTCGACGCCCGACCAGCGGAAGCCGTCGCGGCCGACGCCGATGCCGTAGCGGATCGCCTGGCCGCCGGGCTGCACCAGATAGAGGAACGTTGAGCCGGTATCGATGATGATCGTGCCGGGCGCCTCATTGCCATGGTAGGCGACGATCTGGCGCCGGAACTGCGCCGGCGTCTCGTAGCCCTGCTCGGTCTGCTCCTCGAGCGGCGCCATCTGGTCGGCGCGCGAGAGCACGCGCGAAGCGCCGAGCGGCGCAGCGGTCGCCCAGTCGGCGAACATGAGCGCGCCGGCAACGAGTGCACCCGTGACGATGTGCGAAATCCTGATCATGGCCTACCCCTGTATTCCGCCTGTTCAAGCTCGGCGCCCTCATCTGGTTCCCCGGGCGCCTTTGACGGTTTGTCGCGCCAGAGCGGCGCTCGGTTCAGGGTTCAGTAAGGCTCTGCGTTAACGGGCGGGTAGTGCCGACGTTCGGATTTAAGTCGAGTTTTCAGGAGTTTGCGGCGTGCGGGGCGGAGCCGCGGCAGGAAGCGCGATACACGGGATACACGATTGTGCGAGAAGGAGCGTCGGGAAGCGCCGCGCGTACAGGCTGCCCCTCCCCGCAAGCGGGGGAGGGAACAGGCGGAGCCCTGCGGCACGCCCTTCCCAAGTCGCGCGGCTCAGCTCTTCGCCGGGGGTGGCGGCGGGGCGGACTTCTTGAAGCTCGGCCGCTCGAAGTGGCGCGCCATGTAGGCCGAAAGATTCGCGGCCGACGCAAGCAGCGCTTTGCCTTCCTCGAAGCGGTTCACGTAGAACAGCATCGGCAGAATGTTGATGTCCGCGAAGGTGAAGCTGTCGCCGGCGAGATAGCCGCCCGCGACCGCGCGGTCGAGCACCTCGACCTGCGGCTTCATCTTCTCGGCTGCCGCCTTGATCGCCCCCATGTCGGGCTTGCCCGGCTCCTTCGGAAACGCATAGCCGACGACGTATTGGCGCATCATCAGCCGGTCGAACTCGACATTGCCGAGCGAGACCCATTGCTCGACCTTGGCGGCCGCCTTCGGTTCGTCGGGGATCACCTTCGGTCCCTCAAAGGCGCGGTCGATATAGGTCGCGATCGCCTTCGACTCGCACAGCGTGACGTCACCGTGGCGCATCACCGGGATCTTGCCGAACGGATGCACCGCGTCGACCTCCGGCGTGTGCGGCCGCATGGCCTTGAGCGCGTAGGGTACGCCCTTCTCCTCGCACACCATGCGCACCGCCCAGACGTAGTTCGATTGCGGCACGCCGATGATTTCCAGCTCAGCCATGGACCCCTCCCGTTGTCTCAATCTTCGTATTCGTCGCGGCGGCGCAACCATTCCATGCCGTAGCTCAAGCCCTCCTCGTCGCGGCCCTTGGGCAGGAGGTCGAGCAGGTGATAGGCGCCGTTCAGCATGTCGAGGCCGCGCGCGTAAGTCGAGTAGGTGTGGAAGATCGCGCCGCCGTCGCGGATGAACACGCTGATGCCGGGCGACTCTTCGCCGTACGCGGTCTGGGTCCCGAAATTGTAGCCCTTCTGCTCTTGCGCGAGCGCATCCGGCGTGAACGAGACGGCGTAGTCGAAATTGAACGAATTGCCGAGCGAGGAGAACCACTCGAAGCTCCAGCCCATGCGCTTGTTGTAGTCGGCGAGGCGCGCATAGGGCGCGCGCGAGACCAGCACCAGGTTGGCGTCGCGATGATTGAGATGCACGACGATGCGGGCGAAGTTGTCGCCCCAGAACGAGCAGCTCTTGCAGCCCGCCTCCCAGTCCGGCCCGAACATGAAGTGATAGACGATGAGCTGGCTCTTGCCGGCGAACAGGCCGGCGAAGGGGACAGGGCCGTTCGCGCCCTCGAACAGGTAATCCTTCTCGACCTTTTCCCAGGGCAGTGCGCGCCGTGCCCGCGAAAGCGCGTCGCGCGCGCGCGTGAACTCCTTCTCCTTCGCGAGCAAATCGAGCCGCGCGGCGGTCCAGTCCTGCTTCGAGGCGATCGGGTGTGTGGTCATGCGACGCTCCTTCGGTCAGCCATGTCAGGTCAGCCATGTCAGGCGGGCTTTGCGACCTCGCGCTCGAGACAGACGAAGCTCGATGACCAGCCGCCGCGGTGACGGTCGCGGCTGTCCTTGTCGAGGAAGGCCTGCTGCGTCAGCACCATCCGGGTGCCGCCGGGCACCGGCTCGAACGTGACCGTGACCTCGGTCTCGTGTCCGCGCAGGCCGGCGTCATCATCCCAGCCCCAGGTGAAGGAGATGCGACGCGGCGGATCGAGCGTGCGGTAGATGCCGCTGACCGTGTGCGCGGTGCCGTCGGGCCGGCGCATCGTCGTGCGCCACCTTCCGCCTTCGCGCACGTCGATCGCGTATTGCGGCGTCGTGTAGCCTTCCGGGCCCCACCATTTGATCAGCTGCTCGGGCTTCGTCCAGAAGCCGAACAGCGTCTCCGGCGTAGCTGCGATGATGCGCTCGATGCGCAACACCTTGTCGTCGGTGTTCTCCGTCAGCGTGGCGGCACTCATGACTTTCTCCGTTTCGGTGTGGCGGCGGCGATCGCGGCTTCGAGGCGGTCGAAGGCGTCGGACCAGTGGCGCTGCTGGCGCTCGAACCACGAGCCGATCGGACGCAGCGCCTCGGGGCGCGCGCGCACCACACGGAACTGGCGGTCGATGCGCTTCTCGATCAGGCCGGCATGCTCCAGCACCTGCAGGTGCCGCGTGATCGCCGGCGCCGAGATGCGGAACGGCCTGGCGATCTCGCCGACGGTCAGATCGCCGGTGGCGAGCAGGCGCTCGACGATCGCGCGCCGCGTCGGATCGGCGAGCGCGGCGAAGACGTGATCGAGATTTTGCGCGGGCGGCACGGCTTGCATCTCTTGTTAATTAACTTGTATGTTAATTAACGTGCATGTTTCGTGGAGTCAAGCCGCGGCGCGGGAGGGATGACATGGCGTATGACGAGCAAACCGCTGCGCGCGTGCGCGCGGTCCTTGCCGGCCGGCGTGGCGTCGCCGAGAAGAAGCTGATGGGCGGGCTCTGCTTCATGGTGAACGACGCCATGTGCTGCACGGTGAGCGGACGCGGCGGGCTCTTGGTGCGCGTCGGCGCTGAGGCGCATGCGGCCATGCTGGCCGAGCCGCATGTCATGCCGGCGGACATGCGCGGGCGCATCATGACGGGTTTCGTGCGCGTTGCGCCCGAAGGCTACCGCACCGCGGCGAGCTTGCGGAAATGGATCGAGCGCAGCATCGCCGGCGCCGCGGCGGCGAAGGAAAAGAAGGCGAAGAAGAAGGCGCCAAAACGTCGCAACGGCTGAGCCACCAGGCGACCTCCCGCACCTTGCGTTCCCCCTTGGCGTATCGTTCCATGTCCGCAACAGCGGCGCGGCCGCGGCACCACAGGGGACTTCGCGATGAAACGGCTTGTTGCGGCGGCCTTGCTCGCCTGCGCGCTCGCCTCGAGCGCGAGAGCGCAGGACACGATCCGCGTCGGCTGGACCATTCCGGCCGAGGAATCCAAATACTGGATGATGCGGCGGCCGGAGCGATTCCCGAGCCTCGGCAAGACCTACAAGGTCGAGTGGTCGCAGTTCCAGGGCACCTCGCCGATGACGCAGGCGCTGATCGCGGGCGCGCTCGACTGCGCGACGCAGGGCGTGCTGCCGATCGCGCAGAGCATGGAGAAGGGGACGCTTGCGACCTATGTGGTGATGCAACATGTCGGCGAGAAGCCGGGTTCGTTCTCGGTCTACTGGGCCGTGAAGGACGACTCGCCGATCCGCAAGGTCGAGGACCTGAAGGGCAAGACGATCGGCATCTCGATCATCGGCGGCGGCACGCAGGGGCCGTTCAACCTGATGCTCAAGCGCCACGGCGTCGATCCCGACAAGGACATCAAGCTGGTCGAGGTGTCGTTCTCGCTCTCCGAGGACGCGCTACGCCAGGGCCGCGTCGACTCGACCAACATGAACCAGCCGTTCGCGGCGCGCGCGGAAGCCAAGGGCGGCATCCGCAAGCTGTTCGCGCTCGAGGAGGCGGTGCCGAACATCGTGCATATCGTGGAAGCGTGCCGGAAGGATTTCGTCGACAGGAATCCCGCGCTGGTGACGCAGTATGTGAAGGACCTCACTGCCGGGCTGAAGCTGGCGCTCGCCAACCGCGACGAGACCATGAAGGTGGTGAGCGAGATCACCAAGGCGCCGGTTGCGGTGCTCGACACTTATCTCCTGAAGGGCAACGACTTCGCGCGCGAGCCGGGCGGCGCGCCGAACTTCGCCGCGATCCAGGCGATGTTCGACGTCTACACCAACGAGAAGATGATCGACCGGAAGCTCGATGCCAACGTGCTGCGCCATCCGACCATCCACGCGCCGATGGAGTAAGAGGCGCGTAGGGCGGATTAGCGGCGAAGCTGCGTAATCCGCCGGCTTCTTTTCGGCGGATTACGCTCCGCTAATCCGCCCTACGGGCTACGATCCTCCGGCCACACGACGCCACCCGCATGGGTCACGGCGCCGGTGTCGGCCTGGCCGACCAGTTGGGCGTATTTGGCGAGCAGGCCGGCAGAATGGCGCGGCGGCGGCGCGACCCAGGCGGCGCGCCGACGCGCGAGCTCATTCTCGTCGAGGAGCACGTCGATGCGCCTGGCGTCGGCGTCGATGCGGATGCGATCGCCGTCCCGCACCAGCGCGAGCGGGCCGCCGATCGCGGCCTCCGGCGCGATGTGGCCGATGCAGATGCCGCGCGTCGCGCCGGAAAAGCGCCCGTCGGTGATCAGCGCGACCTTCTCGCCCATCTGCTGGCCGTAAATCAGCGCGGTGACGCCGAGCATCTCGCGCATGCCGGGGCCGCCGCGCGGCCCCTCATGGCGGATCACCAGCACGTCGCCGGCATGGTATTCGCGCCGCGCGACCGCGCGCGCGCAGTCATCCTCCGAATCGAACACGCGCGCGACGCCCTCGAAGGCGCGCGCCTTCAATCCTGCGACCTTCAAGAGCGCGCCGTGCGGCGCGAGATTGCCCTTCAGCACCGCAAGCCCGCCATCCGGGCGCAGCGCATTGCCGGCCGCGCGCACCACCGCGCCGTCCGGGGCGGGCGCCGCGCCGTGCTCCTCGCTCAAGGTGCGTCCGGTCACGGTGAGCGTGTCGTGCATGTGCCCGCTTTCGAGCAGCGCGCGGATCACGACCGAGACGCCGCCGATCTCGTGCACGTCCTTGGCGAGATACTTGCCTCCCGGGCGCAGATCGCCGATCAGCGGCGTGCGCGCGAACACGGCGGCGACGTCGTCGACCGTGAAGCGGATGCCGGCCTCGTTCGCGATCGCCGGAATATGCAGCGCCGCATTGGTCGAGCCGCCGGTCGCCGCCACGATCGCGCTCGCGTTTTCCAGTGCCGCGCGCGTGACCAGCGCGCGCGGCAGCGGGCCGCCCTTGGCCAGGACCTGCATCACGATCTCGCCGGCGCGCCGCGCGATCGCAAGGCGTTGCGCATAGACGCCCGGCAGCATCGCGGCGTTCGGCACGGTCAGGCCGAGCGCCTCGGCGACCATCGCCATGGTGTTCGCGGTGAACTGTCCCGCGCAGGCGCCGATGCTCGGCTTGCAGGCGCGCTCGAGCACCGCGAGGTCGGCCTCGCGCATCACGCCGGTCTGCACCGCGCCGACCCCCTCATAGGCGTCGAGCACCGTCACGTCGCGGTCGCGGAAGCGGCCGGGCAGCGCCGCGCCGCCGTAGAGAAACACGCCCGGCACGTTGCAGCGCACCAGCCCCATCATGGCGCCGGGCAGGGTCTTGTCGCAGCCGCCGAACGCCACGAGCCCGTCATAGGCGTGGGCCTGCACCACCGCCTCGATCGAATCCGCGATCAGCTCGCGGCTCACCAGCGAGAACTTCATGCCCTCGTGGTTCATGCCGATGCCGTCGGATACCGAGATGGTGGTGAACTCGCGTGCGGTGCCGCCGGCGGCCTCGATGCCTTGCTTTGCGGCATCGACCTGGGGTCCGTGCGTCATGTTGCACGGCGTGGTCTCGCCCTTCTGGCTCACCACGCCGATCATCGGCTTGGCGATCGCGGCGTCGTCGAGCCCCATCGCGCGCATGAAGGCGCGATGCGGCGTGCGGTCGAGGCCGTCAGTGGTGATCCGTGAGCGCATGCGCATGCGGACTCCAAGAGTTGCAAAGACGCGGCAACATGCTCGGCCTGTTCCCTCCCCCCTTGTGGGCAGGGGAATCGCACATGAGTAATGCGGTTGTTGCGGATCAGCAATTGAGAGATTCTGTTGTGGCTTTCTCTTTGAGGAGGAAGCTCGATGCAGTCTTTCATTGCGATCCTG
>Ga0187784_10002378_pt1 | contig 15072 bp, 14 predicted proteins | sample 1015_SJ02_MP15_2_FD_132964 | JGI IMG/M metagenome (GOLD analysis project Ga0187784, IMG submission 132964) | Tropical peat soil microbial communities from peatlands in Department of Meta, Colombia - 1015_SJ02_MP15_20_MG | ecosystem: Environmental > Terrestrial > Soil > Wetlands > Peat | place...
AAGAGGTCGAGCCCGGCGACCAGCTCGCGCTTGAGACTGGAGGCGTCGGCGAGTGCCTCGAAGACCTGCGCCGGACGCAGGTTGGCGAAAAGGTCCATCTCCTTGCGCAGCTTCAAGAGGCCGCGCTCGGGCTGCAGCTCAAACGGCAGTTTCTCCCATTTCGGCCCGCCGACCGAGCCGAACAGCACCGCGTCGGCGGTCTGGGCGCGGGCGAGGGTGGCGTCGCTCAGCGGCACGCCGTCAACGTCATAGGCGCTACCGCCAACAAGGCCCTCGCTGACCTCGAAGCTGGCGATGCGCTTGCGGTCGAAGAACTCCATCACGCGCATCACCTCGCGCATGATCTCCGGGCCGATGCCGTCGCCGGGCAGGACGAGGACGCTGCGGTTGGAATGGGTTTGGGACATTTGTTTTCCTAGAGCTTCTACTCTCTCGCCATCCCGGCGAAGGCCGGGATCCAAGGCCGAAATGGGCCCCCGGCGTTCGCCGGGGTGCCAGGTTTTTAGCCTGGCACTTTCTGCGTCATTCCGAACTGCCACGGGCGTTCGAGCTGGGCCTTCCCCTCATAGCTCGAAATCTCGGTGTTTTTTGCTTCGGTGAGGCCGATATCGTCGAGGCCATTCAAGAGGCAATGCTTGCGGAAGGCGTCCAATTCGAAATACACCTTCTCGCCGTCGGGGCGCGAGATGGTCTGCGATTCGAGGTCGATGGTCATCACCGCGTTGGCGCCTTTCTTGGCGTCTTCCATCAGCTCGTCGCAGATTTCCTTGGGCACGGCGATCGGCAAAATGCCGTTCTTGAAGCAGTTGTTGTAGAAAATGTCGGCAAAGCTCGGCGCGATGACGCAGCGAATGCCGAAATCGAGGAGCGCCCAGGGCGCGTGCTCGCGGCTCGACCCGCAGCCGAAATTGTCGGCGCCGATGAGGATTTTGGCCTGGCGATAGGGCGCCTGGTTCAAGACGAAATCCGGGTTCTCCGAGCCATCCGGCTTGAAGCGGATTTCCTGGAACAGCCATTGCGCGAGGCCGGTGCGCTTGATCGTCTTGAGGTAAATCGCCGGGAAAATCTTGTCGGTGTCGAGATTGACGATCGGCAAGGGCGCGGCGACGCCGCTCAGCGTGGTGAATTTGTCCATCGTGGCGTCTCCTAGCCCAGCTGCCGCACGTCGCTCAATTTGCCGGTGACGGCGGCGGCGGCGGCCATCGCCGGCCCCATCAAATGCGACTTGGCGTTCTTGCCCTGGCGGCCCTCGAAATTGCGGTTCGAGGTGGTGGCGACACGCTCGGCGTTCATCGCCTTGTCGTTGTTCATCGACATGCACATCGAGCAGCCGGCGTCGCGCCACTCGAACCCGGCTTCGAGGAAGATGCGATCGAGCCCTTCTTCCTCGGCCTGGTGCTTGACGTGGCCGGAGCCGGGCACGACCAGCGCGACGACGCCGTCGGCGACCTTGCGGCCCTTGGCGACCGCGGCCGCGGCGCGCAAATCCTCGATCCGGCTGTTGGTGCATGAGCCGATAAAGACGCGCTGCACCGGCACGTCCTCGAGCAGGGTGTTGGGCGAGAGCTGCATGTATTGCAGCGCGCGCTCGACGGCGGCGCGACGCAGCGGATCGTCGATCTGCGCCGGGTCGGGGACGCGACCGGTGACCGGCGCGGCCATCTCGGGGTTGGTGCCCCAGGTGACATGCGGCGCGATGTCGGCGGCGGCGAGATGAGCCTCCTTGTCGTAGGTCGAGCCGCGGTCGGAGGGCAGCGTCTTCCAGTAGCTGAGCGCCTGCTCCCAGGCGGCGCCCTTCGGCGCGTAGGGCCGGCCCATCATATAGGCGAAGGTCTTGTCGTCCGGCGCGACAAGCCCGGCGCGAGCGCCCGCCTCGATCGACATGTTGCAGACGGTCATGCGCCCTTCCATCGACATGTCGCGGAAGGTGCTGCCGGCATATTCGAAGACATGGCCGGTGCCGCCGGCGGTGCCGATCTTGGCGATAATGGCGAGGATGACGTCCTTGGGGCTGACGCCGGTACCGAGCGCGCCCTCGACATTGATCAGCATGTTCTTGGCGGGCGCCTGAATCAGCGTCTGAGTGGCGAGCACATGCTCGACCTCCGACGTGCCGATGCCAAAGGCGAGCGCGCCCATCGCGCCATGCGTCGCGGTGTGGCTGTCGCCGCAGACGATGGTCATGCCGGGCTGCGACAGACCCTGCTCCGGCCCGATGACATGGACGATGCCTTGGTCGAGGCTGGTGATCGGGAAATAGGGGACGCCGAATTCCTTGACGTTGCGCTCCAGCACCTGGACCTGGAGCAGCGAATCCGGCTCGTCGATGCCCGCGACCCCGGCCGCGCGGTTGGTGGTCGGGATGTTGTGATCGGCGACGGCGATCGTCTTGTCGGGGCGGCGCACCTTGCGGCCGGCGAGCTTCAGCCCCTCAAAGGCCTGCGGCGTCGTCACCTCGTGGATCAGGTGCAGATCGATGTAGATGAGGTAAGTGCCCTCGCCCTGCGGTGCGATGACATGGCTCTCCCAGATCTTGTCGAACAGCGTCTTTGGCGTGGGCATAGGCGTACTCCCCGGAAAGCGACTATTCAGCGTTGCCGGCCGCGGCCGCGGCTTCCGCCTCGCGGCGCAGCTGCTCACGCGAGCGCTCGGCGATGCGCGCCGCCTTGCCGGTGCGGCCGCGCAAGTAATAAAGCTTGGCGCGCCGCACGGCGCCGCGGCGCACGACCTCGATCTGGGTGATGCGTGGCGAATAGAGCGGGAAGATGCGCTCAACGCCTTCGCCGTAGCTGATTTTGCGCAGCGTAAAGTTGGAGTTGATCCCAGCATTCTTGCGGGCGATGCACACGCCCTCGAATGCCTGGATGCGCTCGCGCTCGCCCTCGACGACCTTGACACTGACCCGCACCGTGTCGCCGGGGTCGAAACGCGGTACGCCGCGCTGGGCGAGAAGCTTGGCCTGCTGCTCGGCTTCGAGAGTTTGCAATAGGTTCATCGTCCCATCCTCCGCCCGCTGCCGGCCTTTTCCGGCTCCGCGGCGCAATAACGTTCCCACAAATCGGGGCGGCGCTCTCGGGTCAAGAGCTCCGCCTGGGCCCGGCGCCAGGCGCGGACCCGACCGTGATCGCCCGACACCAGTGTCTCGGGAACCGTACGCCCGTGCCAGATGGCGGGGCGCGTGTAATGCGGATATTCGAGAAGGCCTTGCGTGAAGCTCTCCTCGTCAAGCGTCTCGGCGGCGCCAACCACGCCGGGCAGCAGGCGCACGCAGGCGTCAATCAGCGCGATCGCCGCCGGCTCGCCGCCCGACAACACAAAATCGCCAAGGCTCACTTCCTCGACCGCGTTTTCCTCGAGCGCGCGCTCGTCGACACCCTCGAAGCGGCTGCAAATGAGCCGCACGCCGGGGCCGGCCGCCAGCTCGCGGACCCGTGTCTGGTCGAGCGGCTTGCCGCGCGGCGACAGGTTGATGAGCGGCCCCGCTCCGCCGGCGCCGGCGATCGCGGCGTCGAGCACATCGGCACGCAGCACCATACCCGGCCCGCCGCCAAATGGCGCGTCATCGACCGAGCGGTGCCTGTCGGTCGCGAAATCGCGGATGTCGACGGTGTCGAGCGCCCAAACCCCATTCTTCAGCGCCTTGCCGGCGAGCGAATAGGCGAGAGGGCCCGGCAGCATCTCCGGGAAAATCGTCAACACGGTCGCGCGCCAGGTCATGCCGCCGGCTCCTGTAGTTTGGCGGCGTCGAAGAGGCCGTCGGGCGGGTCGATGACGACCCTGCCGCCAGCGACATCGACGACCGGCACGGCGGCGCGGGTGAAGGGCACGAGCACTGGTTGGCCCTTTGCCGGCGCGATTTCGATCATGTCGCCGGCGCCGAAATCATGCACGGCGATGATTTCGCCCAGTTCCGTGCCGTCCCGCAGCACCGCGGCGAGGCCGACGAGGTCGGCATGGTAGAACTCGTCTTCTTCCGTCGCGGGGAGCGCCGCGCGCGGCGCATAGAGCCGCAGGCCGCGCAGCGCCTCGGCGCTATCGCGATCGGCCACACCGGAGAGGTGGGCGATCACCATGCCCTCGCCCTTGGCCGCCCCGACAATGCGCAACGTAAAGCACCGCTCGCCGCTTTCGTCCTCGAGCGCGCCGTAGCGGGCGATGGCCTCAGGCGTGGCGGTGAAGCTCTTGATCCTGACCGCGCCGCGCACCCCATGCGGCGCGCCAACGATACCCATGCAGACGCGGTCCCTCCCGTTTGTCATTCCGGGATGGCGCGCAGCGCCAGGCCCGGAACCCATGAACACCGACTCCTGCCCTTCAGGGACAAGTCCATGCTCATGGGTTCCGGGTTCACGCCGTTGGCGCGCCCCGGAATGACGGGAGAGGGACATGGCGATAAACTCGGCCCTGGTCCTAGTTGCTCGCCGCGGCGCCGGCGGCTTCCTCGGCCGCCTTGGCGCGCTCCTGTGCCTTTTTCTTGGGCGCGGACTTGCTCGGCGTCTCGCGGATCTCCGGCTCCGCGACAAGGCCGGCATTCCCGAGGAAGCGCGCGACGCGCTCGGTCGGCTGTGCGCCGACGCCGAGCCAATGCTTCAGCCGCTCTTCCTTCAGGGTCACGCGGTCGGCGTGGTCGCGATCGAGCATCGGGTTGTAGGTCCCGACCTTCTCGATAAAGCGGCCGTCGCGCGGACTGCGCGCGTCGGCGATGACGATCGAATAAAACGGCCGCTTTTTCGCGCCGCCGCGCGCCAGGCGGATTTTCAAGCTCATGCGATCCCTCTCATCTCGTCTTAGCCCTTCTCTGCAACGCGTTGATCTTTAATGAAAACCACCCGGCATCAGCGCCGAAAGCCCGTGTCGCATCATTCCCTTCTGCCCGAGCTTTTTCATGCGCTTCATCATCCCGGACATGTCCTGGTACTGCTTCATCAGGCGGTTGACGTCGGGTACCTCGACACCCGCGCCGGCCGCGATGCGGCGGCGGCGCGAGCCGTTGAGCAGATTGGGGTTTTTGCGCTCGGCCTTGGTCATCGAGCCGATGATCGCTTCCTGCCGCTTGATGACGGTTTCGTCGATATTAGCAGCGTCGATCTGCCGCTTGATCTTGCCGATCCCCGGCAGCATGCCGAGCATCGACGACATACCGCCCATGCGGCGCAGCTGGCGCAGCTGGCTGGCGAGGTCGTCGAGGTCGAAATTGCCTTTTTCGAGCTTTTTTGCGAGCTTTTCGGCTTCTTCCTGGTCGGCGACCTCGGCCGCCTTCTCGACCAGGCTGACGACATCGCCCATGCCGAGGATGCGGCCGGCAATGCGCTCGGGGTGGAACGGCTCGAGCGCGTCGATCTTTTCGCCCATGCCCATAAAGACGATGGGCTTGCCGGTGATCGCGCGCATCGACAGCGCCGCGCCGCCGCGCGCGTCGCCATCGACTCGCGTCAGCACGATGCCGGTGACACCGGCGCGCTCGCCAAAGGCCTTGGCGACATTGACCGCGTCCTGACCGGTCATCGCGTCGGCGACGAGGATCGTCTGATGCGGCCGCGCCGCGTCACGCACCGCGGCGACCTCGAGCATCAGCTCCTCGTTGATCGTGAGCCGGCCGGCGGTGTCGTAGATCACCACGTCGTAGCCCTCGCGCCGCGCGACGTCGAGCGCGCGCCGGGTGATCGCGACCGGCCGTTCGCCGGCGACGATCGGCAGGGTGGTGACGCCGACCTGCTTGCCGAGCTGCGCCAGCTGCTCCTGCGCCGCCGGCCGCTGCACGTCGAGCGAGGCCATCAGCACCTTCTTGCGTTCGCGGTTTTTGAGGCGCAGAGCGATCTTGGCGGCGGTCGTGGTCTTGCCCGAGCCCTGCAGCCCGACCAGCATCACCCCGACCGGGGCGGGCGCGTTGAGGTCGAGCCCAGCATCGGTAGGCGTATCGCCCGTGAGCGTCCGCACGAGATGGTCGTGAACGATTTTCACCACCATCTGGCCCGGCGTCACCGAGCGGATGACATCCTGGCCGACCGCCTTCTCGCGCACGCCGACAATAAAGTCGCGCACCACCGGCAGCGCGACATCGGCCTCCAAGAGCGCGATGCGGATTTCGCGCATCGCGGCGGCGACGTCGTCCTCGGAGAGGGCGCCGCGGCCGCGCAGCCGGTCGAAGATGTCGCCGAGGCGATTGCTCAGTGTATCGAACATGCCCGCTTGCCAAATCCCGCGCGCGCTTCCGACGCAAAACGAGCCGGCGCGCGAAACTCGCGGGCCGGCCGCCTCCCATCCGCGGGAGGGTTCACACGCTCCGTCGGGGAACGCGCGCAGACGCTAGTCCTGCGGTCCATTTCTGTCAATGTCACGCGGCTGGATGGCGGGTTTGCGTCCTTCGAGGCTCTCACCGGGTCAAAGCCCGGTGGTTGCACCTCTGGATGAGGTTCTTTCTTAACGCCATCATGGACCGAGATGCCTTCACCGCTATCCCTCATCGTGAGGCGCCTCGCGCAGCGAGGCCTCGAACAGCGCCGAGGCGGTTTTGCAACGATCCACGAGAGCATGTGCAAAACGTAATCTCCAGAACTTACCCGTTTAAGATAGATAGTTATCCTGGTATAATTTGACACCATGGCAACCGATACAATCTTCGAGCGGCGGCGCGAGCTCGGCGATTTTATCCGCGCCCAGCGCGAACGGGTGACGCCGGCCTCGGTCGGACTCATGCCGGCGCGCCGACGGCGGACGCCGGGGCTGCGGCGCGAGGAGCTGGCCGAGCTCGCCGGGCTCAGCACCACTTGGTACACCTGGATCGAGCAGGGCCGCGACGTATCGGTATCGCCCTCCGCGCTGGCGCGGCTGGCGCAGGCGCTGCGGCTCGACCGGGCGCAGCGCGCCTATCTGTTCGAGCTTGCCGGCAAGCGCGACCCCGATCCCGGCGCCAGCGACGGCGACGCGCTGCCGGCGGCGGTCGGGGCCTGCGTCGCGGCCATTGAAGCGCCGGCCTATGTGCTCGACCGCTGCTGGCGCGCGCGGGCGTGGAACAGGGCGGCCGAGCAGCTTTTTGTCGGCTGGCTCGACGCGCCGCCGCCCGACAATCCAGAGCGCAACCTGTTGCGCTTCATATTTCTCGCGGCCGGGGCTCGCTCGCTGATCTGCGACTGGGAGCGCCGGGCGCGGCGGGTCGTCGCCGAGTTCCGCGCGCACTGCGCCGCGCATCTCGACGACCCGGCGCTACACCGGCTGATCGACGAACTGCGCCGCGCTAGCGCCGATTTCGCGCAGATGTGGGAGCAGCATGGCGTGCTCGGACGCGAGGGTGGCGAGCGCACCTTCAACCACCCGCGCGACGGGTTTCTCGCGTTCGAGCAGGTGACATTCGAGCTCGCCGGTCACTCCGACGTCAAGCTGACGATGCTGGTGCCGCGCTGACTGTCCATGCACTATGCCGCCTGCTTTATTGGACAAGGACATCACGCCCATGCATTTCGACCTCGGCAAGATGCCGGCGCAGGACGGATACAAATTGCTGATCTCGACCGTCGTGCCGCGGCCGATCGCGCTGGCGACGACGGTGGACCTGAGGGGTCATGTCAACGCCGCGCCGTTCAGCTTTTTCAACGCGGTCAGCTCGAACCCGCCGGTGGTGGTGCTGGGGATCAACGGCGAGGGCGCCGAGGGCGGCTACAAGGACACCGAGCAGAATATTCGCGACACCGGCGAGTTTGTCGTCAATTTGGTCGACGAGGCGCTGGCCGAACGGATGAACATCTGCGCCGTCGATTTCCCGCACGAGATCGGCGAGCTCGACCCGGCCAAATTGACCGCCGCGCCGTCGGCCGGGGTCAAGCCGCCGCGCATCGCCGAATCGCCGGTGAGCTTCGAGTGCAAGCGCATCACCGGCCTGTCCTTGGGCGGCAATTCCATGCTGGAGGTCGGCCGCGTGATCCACATCCATATCCGCGACGATTTGATGGACATGGAGAAGCTCTACGTCAAAACCGACAAGATCGGGCTGATCGGCCGCATGCACGGGCGCGGCTGGTACACGCGCACCAGCGATTTGTTTCTGATGGACCGCATGTCGCTGGCGGAGTGGCAGGCGCGAAGAGGGTGATTGGATCAAATGCGGTGGATCCGCAGCGCCTTCGGCCGGCGCCGTAAGCTGGGCCGGATGGCCCGGCGCATTTGGTGACACGATTTTTGCTGCCTTTTTGATCTGGCTTCCGGTAGAGAGAGCGGATGCTTTTGCGTTTGTCCTCGTGGCGGGTCGCCGTCGTCATCGGCTTCCTCGCCGGGGTTTCCGCCGTTGGCGCGCGCGCCGCCGACACCACCGCTGGCTCGAAGAACTTCGCGGCGCCCACATCGGTACCGAACTATTTCAGCAACGAAGCGGGGCCGTTGCAGGGGCCGGCATCCGAGACGCAGCGCGGACCGCTCTATATGAACCAGGCCTATGGCACGCCGGGTGCCGCTGTCGCACGTGGGCCGCAGCACGTGGCCTTCGCGGAGCCGCGCGGCCGCTATGTTCACGGCCGGGTCGCCTATGACCGGCATGGCCGGCCGATCGCCTCACGTCAGATCGGGGCGCATGGTCGCCCGGTGTACCGCGCCGTCGCGCATAGCAGCGCGCGCGGCCATGCCACGCATGTCGTGGCCCATTCGGGCGCGGTTGCGCACCACACCACGCAGGTCAGCACCGTCCATCATCACGCGCGGGGCTAGTGATCAAGCGCGCTGCCGCGTCCACGGCAGCTCACGGCTGTTGCCGCGCTTGATCCGATGCGCGGAGTGCGTTGGACAGCAGCCGGCTCGCCACAATATAAGCGGGCCATGACACGCGTCGCCTTCCACAAGATGCATGGGCTCGGCAACGATTTTGTCGTGCTCGACCAGCGCCGCGATCCCATTCGGATCGACGCGGCGGCGGCTCGGGCGCTCGCCGACCGGCACACCGGAATCGGCTGCGATCAGGTGCTGCTCTTGGAGCCGCCGCGCGACGCGCGGGCGCAGGTATTTATGCGCATCCTCAACCCTGACGGCAGCGAAGCGGAGGCCTGCGGCAACGGCACGCGCTGCGTCGCCAGCCTCGTCGCGGGCGAGACGCGGCGGCGCGCTGTGGCGATCGAGACCGTCGCGGGGCTGCTCGTTGCGACGATCGACGCTGCTGGTATTGCCACGGTCGAAATGGGTGTGCCGCGCCTCGGCTGGCGCGACATCCCGCTGTCGCGCGAGATGGATACGCTGCATGTCGATCTGCGGCGCGGGCCGCTTGCCGACCCCGTTTGCACCAACATGGGCAATCCGCACGCGAGTTTTTTTGTCGATGACGCCGAGGCGATCGACCTCGCGACGCTCGGGCCCGAGCTGGAGCACGACAAGCTGTTCCCCGAGCGCGCCAATATCGGCGTCGCGGAAGTGCGTGACCACCAGACGATCCGCTTTCGCGTGTGGGAGCGCGGCGCCGGGATCACCCGCGCCTGCGGCAGCGGCGCCTGCGCGGCGATGGTGGCGGCGCGTCGCCGCGGGTTGGTGGGCGAGCGGGCAACTGTGCTGCTTGACGGTGGGACTCTCGACATCGCCTGGCCGGGAAAGGGCTCGGTGCTGATGTCGGGCCCCGTTGCGCTGAGTTTTGAGGGCACATTCGACGTTGCCCTGATCGGCGGCTGACCGTGCGGGCGCCCGAGATCGTCACCTTCGGTTGCCGGCTCAATGCCTTCGAGAGCGAGATCATCCGCCGCGCGGCCGGCGAGGCGGGGCTCGCCGACGCGGTAATCGTCAACACCTGCGCCGTCACTGTCGAGGCGGAGCGCCAGGCGCGCCAGGCGATCCGCCGCGCGCGGCGCGAGCATCCGGAAGCGCGGATCATCGTGACGGGCTGCGCCGCGACCCTCGCGCCGCAGCGTTACGCGGCGATGCCGGAAGTGGATGCCGTGCTCGACAATGCGGCGAAGCGGAAGGCGGAGAGTTACGCCGCCCCCCATTCACCAGCCGCTGCGCGGCCAGTCCCCCCTCGCCCGCATGCGGGAGAGGGTCGGGTCCGAGCCTACCTCCAGGTCCAGCAGGGCTGCGACCATCGCTGCACATTCTGCATCATCCCCTACGCGCGCGGGCCGAGCCGCTCGGTGCCGGCGGAAGCCGTGATCGAAGAGGCGCGCGCGATGATCGAAGCCGGTGTGCGCGAGGTCGTGCTGACGGGGGTCGATCTCACCGCCTATGGCGCGGATTTGCTGGAGCAGCCGACCCTCGGCACGCTGGCGCGGCGGCTTTTGGCCGAAGTGCCGGAACTGCCGCGGCTGCGGCTCTCCTCGCTCGACCCGAGCGAGATCGATGACGAGCTCTGGTCACTCTTTGCCGAGGAAGAGCGGCTGATGCCGCATCTGCATCTGTCCCTGCAGGCCGGCGACGACATGATCTTGAAGCGCATGAAGCGCCGGCACAGCCGGGCGCAGGCGATCGCGACGGCTAGGCGGGCCCGCGCGCTGCGCCCGGATGCGGCGATCGGCGCCGATCTGATCGCCGGGTTCCCGACCGAGGACGCGGCGATGTTCCGCAACAGCCTCGACCTCGTCGCCGAATGCGGCATCGCGTTCCTCCATGTCTTCCCCTATAGCGCGCGGCCGGGCACGCCGGCGGCGCGCATGCCCGGGGTCGCGCCGGAGATCGTCCGCGAACGCGCGGCGCGGCTGCGCGAGGCGGGGGCGGGGGCGCTCGCCGCCGAGTTGCGCTCGCGCGTCGGCACGGTCGGTGAGGTACTGGTCGAAAAGCCGGGCAGCGGCCGCGCCGGCTTCTACGCGGCGGTCGATTGCCCGCCTCAGGTCGCCGGGATCAGCCGGATGCGCTTTACCGGCGTTGCCGATGGCAAGCTCATCGGAGCGCCGGCATGAGCGAGGAGCGGCGCGGCTGGTTTTCGCGGCTGCGCGCCGGGCTGTCGAAAAGCTCGGCGGCGCTCAACGAGGGCATCAACCACATCTTCCTTCGCCGGCGGCTCGACGCGGCGGCGCTCGATGAATTGGAGGAGTTGCTGATCGCGAGCGATATGGGGATCGGCGTCGCCGAAGAGGTGGTCGCCGCCTTGCGCCGCACCCGCTTCAACCAGGAAGTGACGGTTGATGAGGTGCGCACCGCGCTCGCCGGTGAGGTCGCGCGGCTGGTCGAGCCGGTGATGAAGCCGCTGCGCGTCGACCCGGCGAAAAAGCCGTTCACGATCCTCGTCGTCGGGGTCAACGGCAGCGGCAAGACCACGACCATCGGCAAGCTCGCGCGGCAATACCGTGATGACGGCAAGCGTGTGGTGCTGGCGGCGGGCGACACGTTCCGCGCCGCGGCGGTCGAGCAGCTGCAGATCTGGGGGAAGCGCACCGACAGCCCGGTGATCGTGCGGCCGCAAGGGTCGGACGCGGCGGGCCTCGCCTACGATGCGCTGGTCGAGGCGCGCGACATGCAGGCCGATGTGCTGCTGATCGACACCGCCGGGCGGCTGCAGAACAAGGCCGATCTGATGGCCGAGCTGCAAAAGCTCGTGCGCTCGTTGAAGAAGCTCGATCCCGCCGCGCCGCATGCGGTGCTCTTGGTGCTCGACGCGACGGTCGGCCAGAACGCGCATGCCCAGGCGGAGATTTTCCGCCAGGTGGTCGGCGTCACTGGCATCGTCATGACCAAGCTCGACGGCACCGCGAAAGGCGGCGTGCTGGTGTCGCTGGCCGAGAAATACGGCATCCCGATCCACCTGATCGGGATCGGCGAGGGCGCCGAGGATTTACGCCCGTTCGACGCCCACGCCTACGCGCGCGGGCTGGTGGGGCTGGAGGGTTAGGGCCGACCCAGCGGCTCGCCGAGATAGCAGCCGAATTCCTTGGCGAAATCGACCGAGACGCGGGCGTGGACGCGGCCCTGGCGGTCCAAGAGCTCGGCATGGTCGGCATGTTGATGACGCTACGGGCCGGGCAGCGGGGGCACGGCAAAGCCGGCGGGCCGCTCGCCTCGCTGAGAGCGTTGCCACATCGTCTCGTAGGCGGTTTCGAGATGGCCTGCGTAGCGGGCGGTGTCAAAGAGCGGTGGATCGCGCGGTTTGCGGGCGAGTTTGGCGTTGATCTGCCCGAGCAAGTTGGGATCGCGCGCGAGCTTGAGCGCGAGCGCCTCGTAGTCGGCAAGGCTTTCCGTCACCAGCTCGGACAGGCCGACCGCGCGCAGCAGGCTGGCGGCGACGCGGCCGGCATAGCTCGATCCCGCACAGGTCACGATCGGCAACCCGGACCAAAGCGCGTCGCCCGCGGTTGCATGCGCATTGTAGGGAAGCGTGTCGAGGAACAGCCCGGCCAGGCGATGCCGCGCGAGATGGTCCTCGAGCGTCTCGTCGCGCGAGGCGAAGATCAGGCGCTCGGGGTCGATCCCGCGTTGCCGGGCCTCGGTGCGCCGGTTGTCGATCGAGGCGGAATTGCCGCCCGACATCCACAGCACGCTGCCCTTGACCTCGCGCAACAGCCGCATCCAGACGTCGAACACGGGCGGCGTGATCTTGTAGGTGTTGTTGAACGAGCAGAACACAAAGCCGGTCTCGGGCAGGCCCTGCTCGGCGCGTGTCGGGGTGCGCTGGGCGATCTGCCGCGAGCTGTCGAACGGCATGAACGTGTCGGGCAGATAGACAACGTTCTCTGTAAAAAACAGCTGCTCTGCCTCGGGGATCACGGTCCGGTCGGCGACGATGTAATCAATGTAATCGGCGCCGGTCGTTCCGGCATAGCCGAGGAAACCGACCTGAACCGGCGCCGGGCGCAGGGCAAAAACACCCGGCCGTCCGGTGCTCGTATGTCCCATGAGATCGATCGCGATATCGACTTCCAACTCGCGCAAAAGGGCGGCGATGTCGCGATCGCGACGGTCGCGCGCATCGATGAAGTTGTCGAACGCGCGCTCGAGACGCTGACGGAACGCGCCCTCGACAAGGGGGCCGAACGAGATCGCGGCGGTCTCGAAGCGCGATCTGTCGTGCCGCTCCCAGACCTGCACGAGCGAATACGCGACAGGGTGATTGCGGAAATCGGCCGACAGATAGGCGACGCGGATACGCTCGTGACGATAGCGTTCGCCGCGCCAGAGCGGGTTTGGTGACGGTGGGTAATGCGTCGCGCTATAGGCGCGGGTGATGGCCAGCTGCGCCGCGGCCGAGCTTGGCGCGGTCAGGAACATGAAGGGTAGCCAGTGCTCCTTGCCCTCGCCCGCGCCGCTGGCGATCAGGTCGCAAGCCTCGTCGTAGCCGCTCCAGTCGCAGCACAGGAGCTGAGCGTGAAACAGATTGCCGCGGGCGAATTCCAGATCGGGATCGACGGCGACGGCTTGCGCGAAGGCGCGGGCGGCCTCGTCGACCCGATCGAGCTGCAAGAGCGCGTTGCCGCGGTGAACGAACGTCGCCGCATGATCGGGATTGATAGCCAGGGCGCGATCGTAGCTCGCGAGCGCTTCCTCATAGCGTCCAAGCCCGATCAGCGCGCTGCCGCGGTTGTGCAAGGCCTCCAGCTGGTCGGGATCGATCGCCAGCGCACGGTCGCAACCGGCTACCGCTTCCGCCCAGCGCTGGAGGTCGATAAGCGCCACGCTGCGGTTCGCGAGAACGCCCGGGTCGTCGGGTTTGACGAGAAGCGCGCGATCGAAATCGGCGAGCGCTTCCGCCGGGCGATGGAGCAGCGACAGCACCTGGCCCCGGCCGTGCAGCGAGTCGAAATGGTCGGGCTGCGCGGCGAGTGCGCGGCCGTAGCTTGTCAAAGCTTCTTCGAGGCGGCCGAGCTGCCGCAAGGCGGCGGCGTGGTTGCACAATAGCTCCGGGTTGCCGGGACCGAGAGCGAGTGCGCGGTCATAGCTGGCGAGCGCCTCATCATCGCTGTGCCGCTCGGCGAGTAGCTTGCCGCGGTTGGCCTGCGCCGCGGCGTAGCCGGGGTTGCGCGCGATCGCCGCGTCGAACGCGGCGAGCGCCTCGTCGAGCCTGCCCTGTTGATGCAGGGCCGTGCCGAAATTGTTCCACACCACGGGCTGCGCCGGGTCGAGATCGAGCGCGCGCCGGTAGGCGGCGGCGGCTTCCTCGAACCTGCCCTGCAGCAAGAGCGCGCTGCCAAGACCAGCGCCGGCTGCGGCGAAATCGGGCGACAGGGCAATCGCGCTCCGGTAATGCGCGATGGCCTCGTCGAGCGCGCCTAGCGTGCGCAGCGCCTCGGCGAGATTGTAGTAGAGCGGCGCGCTGTGGTCGCCGAGCGCCAGCGCGCGCCGAAACGAGTCGACGGCGATCTGCGGCATGCCGACCCGGCACGCGATGAGCCCCGACAAGTGCAGCGCGCCGACATCCTGCGGATTGGCCGCCAGCAGCTGCCCGCAAAGCCTGTTCGCCTCCTTGAGCGAACCCGCCTGAAAATGCTGAACCGCCGCCGCGAAGATCGGCCCGCCCGTAGGCCGCGCCGCCGGTTGCGGGTCGCTTGCGCCCTGCCGCGCCGCGGCGCGGCGCTGCCTCCGGTTCATCACGGCGCGATCTCACGCGGCGGCAGCGGCGGGACGGCGAAGTTGGCGGGCGGCTCGCCGTGCCGGTCGCGCTCCCACATCGTCTCGTAGGCGCTTTCGAGATGCCGGGTATAGCGGACCGTATCAAACAGCGGTTGGGTCGCGCGATTGCGTTCGAGCTTTGCCTTGACCGCAGCGAGCGCCTCGGGGTCGCGCGCGAGGCGCAGCGCCAGCGCCTCGTAGTCTTCGAGGTTTGCCGTCACCAGCTCGGGCAGGTCGATCGCGGCAAGCTGACTGGCCGCCATGCGGCCGACAAAGCTTGACCCGGCGCAGCTGACGAGCGGCAGTCCGGCCCACAACGCGTCGGCCGCCGTCGCGCCGGCATTATAGGGCACCGTGTCGAGAAACAGCCCCGCGAGGCGGTGACGCGCCAGATGCTCGGGCCCCTCCTTGCGGCGCGCGAACACCAGCCGGTCCGGGTCGATGCCGCGCTCTGCGGCATAGGCGCGCCTGTTGCGCACCGCCGCCGCGTTGCCATCGAGCAGCCACAGCACGCTGCCCTCGACCTGTCGCAGGAGTCGCAGCCACGCATCGAACACCGGTGGCGTGATCTTGTAA
>Ga0187784_10002379_pt1 | contig 15068 bp, 12 predicted proteins | sample 1015_SJ02_MP15_2_FD_132964 | JGI IMG/M metagenome (GOLD analysis project Ga0187784, IMG submission 132964) | Tropical peat soil microbial communities from peatlands in Department of Meta, Colombia - 1015_SJ02_MP15_20_MG | ecosystem: Environmental > Terrestrial > Soil > Wetlands > Peat | place...
TGACCCATCAGGATGACCACCTCGGCGCAGGCGTCCCCTCGAAGGTGGACATGCGTGGTCGCTCGGACGTGATCGCCCCACCGGTGCTCGGCGGCGGTGAGGCGCCGGAGGACGTTCGGAGACGAGGGTCGGTAGAGGAGCGCGACGACACCCAGGGCGTCGGCGTTCGGGTCGGTGAGCGTCCGGTTCGCGAGCTCCTGGCGGATGAGGGTCCGGACCGCATCGGAACGGCTCGGGCTGTTCCGTTCGTGGACCCACGCATCAAGGAGGCGAAGGAGCTCGGGCTCGAGGGAAACGCCGACCCGCACCACGCCCTTTGGCATCGCGCCGGCATCGGCGGGCCAACTATGAGAGCTTTTCACGGCCCGTCTCGGGGCCACGGTCCGGTCGATCCCTCAGCCCGTGAGCCCGGATCCCCCACCAGCACCCGCATCTCCCGCGGGCGGGGCGAAGCCGATCTCCTCGTAGTGCATCAGCTTGTAGACGAGCATGGCGACCAACCAGCAGCCGATGAACAGGAGCACGATCCCGATGCCGACATACCCCCAGACGTCGATGCCGTAGGGGCCGGCGGCGTTGTTCAGCCAATTCATGGTGTTCCAGAAGCCGAAGGGTCCGCCCGAGAGATTGAACTCTGCCGCGACGACTCCGAGGATCTCGATCGTTCCGATGATGAACGCGACCAGGACCGAGATCAGGGTCATCGTGAGGTTGTAGTACACTTTGCGGATCGGCTTCGCGAACGCCCAGCCGTAGGCGTAGCGCATGCTGATCCCGTCCGACGTATCGGTGAGGACCATCCCGCAGGTGAACATGAACGGCAGGACCAGTACCATCCAGAGAGGGAAGCCGGCCGCCGCAGTTCCCACGGTGACGGTGATGGCGATGAGCGTGACCTCGGTCGCGGTGTCGAACCCAAGCCCGAAGAGCACGCCGACCGGGTAGATCTGCCACGGTTCGTTGACGAACTTGAACAGCCAGTTGAAGTACCGGTTCATGAAGCCCCGGTTGTTCAGCTGGGCCTCGAGTTTCGCATTGTCGAGGGTCCCAGACTTCAGCTGTCGGAAGATGAGATAGACTTCCCAGAAGATCAGGAAATTGATGAGAGCGATGATGTAGAGGAACCCGCCCGAGATCGCCGTCCCGAGCACAGCGCCCACGGAAGCAAAGGTCGGGTAGGAGCTGATGATGAAGCGGGCGGCGACCACGAGTCCGACCAGCATGCCCATGACGATCGTCGAGTGACCCAGCGAGAACCAGGTACCAACTGTGTAGGGCTTCTTCCCTTGCTGGAGCAGCTTTCGCGTCGTGTTGTCGATAGCGCAGATGTGATCGGCATCCACCCCGTGGCGAAGACCCAGCGTGTAGGCGAGGATACCGAGGCCGATGAAGATTCCGAACGCCCGGCCGATGTAGAAGGTGAGCGCGAGACCGAGCGCGGTGGCTCCGACGATGCCGATGTAGATGAAGGTCGCCCCTCTCCGCTCCTTGGCCCCGAGGACCCACTGATCGCCCGGTTTTGCATCGGCGGGCAATGACGCCGGAGTGACCACGTACGGAGGACAAGGACGCGATACTTAACCGTTATGTCGTGATGAAAAATCGTGCTACTGCCCTTTGAATAGGCAAGCTTCACGGCGGTCCCGGAGGACCCCACGGCCGGCGGCACGCCCCCCTTCCGGACGCCCGTCACTTGAGGGTCTTCGTCAAGGCGTCAAGAGCCGCCGTCAGATCAGCGTCGTGGAGGAGGAAGATGGTGTCTGCGTGGCAGGAAAGCGCCTCCACGATGCCGTACCCGCAACGAGCCGGTCGAGGTCGACCCGACGAACTTGGTGGTGAAGGGGTTGGTGGCAGGAATTCGCGCGAACTGGGGCCGACCGACGCTCTGGCGCAAGGGGGGCCCCTCGGACCTGAACCTCGCCGTCCGTGCGTGGGGAATGCCCTCGTCCGCGTACGGGCCAGGGGATCCCCGCCTCGATCATACCGATCGGGAACGGATCTCCGTAACGGAGATCCGGCGCGCCGTGGGGGCGCTCGAGATCGCGCTGGAGCGGCTGCGGTCGAGCCCCGTCACTCCTCGAGGATTGGCCGCCGGTGCTTGACGAACCCCCCGTTTCGGAGCTCGCGCATCGCCTCGGCGAGCTCGTCCGGGCGGTTCATCACGATCGGACCGTACCACGCGACCGGCTCGTGAAGTGGACGCCCCGACACGAGGAGGAACCGGAGTCCCTGATCCGACGCCCGACCGCGCATGGTCTTCCCGGGACCGAAGAGTGCGGTCTCGCCGGCCCCCACCGGCTCCGGGTCGGCCCCTGAAAAGCTCCCGCCTCCCTCGATCGCGTGGGCGAACACCGTATAGTCGGGATGAGTCGGGTACTCAAACGTGCCGGCCGGCGGCACCCGTACGTCGAGGTACGTCGGGTCGACGGGAATCCCGCGGACCGGACCCTCGACCCCTGCGAAGGTCCCGGCGACGATTTTGACTCCATCGCCTTGGTCGGTCGTGACCTCGGGAATTTCGGACGCTGCGAGGCCCCGGTAGGCCGGGACGCTCATCTTCTCCCGAGAGGGGAGGTTGACCCAGAGCTGAAAACCGGACATCGTCCCCTCGGTGCGCTGGGGCATCTCCTGGTGGATGATGCCGCTGCCGGAGTTCATCCACTGGACGTCCCCCGATCCGATGACCCCGGAGTTTCCGAGAGTATCTCCGTGGGCCACCCGACCGTTCAGGACGTACGTTACGGTCTCGATGCCCCGGTGGGGGTGCCACGGGAATCCCGCGAGATAATCGGCGGGATTCGACGATCCGAACCGATCCAGAAGAAGGAACGGATCGAACAGGGGGACTTCGGGATTCGAAAACGAACGGCGAAGCCGGACCCCGGCGCCCTCCAGCGTTGGCACGCCGGGGAACCGATGGGTAATCGAACGGACAGGATCGGTCATGGTTGTTACCTCTCTTAACTCAATTACCAATGGTAACTTAAAGGGGAGGGGAAGTACGGGTTACCAGGCCTGTCAGGGTCGCGCGCCCGTCCGTCGTCTTCCTTCCTCTACGAACGTCTATAGCCTTGCCGCCCGTGTCCGCTGTGATGGCGACTCGGTTCTGCGCCTTCTGCGGTAAGCCCTTGCCCGCGACCGGCACATTTTGCCCGTCGTGCGGGGCTGCGATCTCCGGAGCCACCCCGACTCCCGCTGCCTCGACGACCAGTCTTCCTTCCGGTTTCCCTCCCCCTACGACGTACGCACCGGCGGGCGGGGCCTTTGGCGCCGAGGTCCCCACTCCGGCCACTCAACCGACCGACCGTCGCGTGCTCATGTGGGTCGAGTGGGCAATGATCCTATCGTTGGTCAGCACGGCCGTCAGCGTCGCGGTAGACCTGACTGTGGGCCTTACTCGGTTTGTCGGAGCGACCACGACCCCCACCGGGACCACGGTCACCCTCCCCTCGCCGTGGATCTTCGTGCTCCTCTTCGGCGTCGCCGGAGTCTTCGTCTTCATCGAGCTGGTTCTGTTCCGTTTCGCGTTTCATGACCAGGCGGGGGTCGATCGTCGGTTCTCGACCCCCGCGACCCTTGCCCTGCTCGCGCTGATCGGAATCCTCTTGGTCCTGGTGGGCGCGGGGCTGGTCATCGGGGGCCTGTACCAGGCGGTGCATTGCGCGGGCGCCGGCAACCCACTCACACGGGCCTGCCTACCGGTCGGGCTCTTCTTCGGGGGCGTCGCGCTCCTCTTGATCGGAGCGCTCGTCGCCCTCGTCGGGTTCATTGGCATCCTGATCGGGATCTGGAGGCTCGGAACCCGGTACGACGAGGTGCTGTTCAAGGTCGGGGCCATCCTGCTCATCATCCCGTTCGTGAACCTCGTCGGGGCGATCCTGATCCTGATCGGGGCGCACTCTTCGCGGCGGAAGATCGAGAGCCCCACGGGCGTCCCGATTTCCCCGGGTGCCGGGTAATCGCTGGACCGATCCTTCCAACAGGAACCGATCCCTCCGAACAGCCCGCCCCGTGGCGCAATGGGTCAATCCCACCTAGTAGAGGTGGAGCCAAGCGAACACGGTGGCGACGGAGAATCCCAGACCAGCCCCCGAGACCGGCCCGAGGGCCCAGCCGGCGAGGATCCCCCGAACCGCCTTCCAGAGAACCGTGGTCTGACGTCGCGCGATACCCGTACCGATCATCGACCCGACCAGAGCCTGGTTCATCGAGGTGAAGTACCCGAATGCCACCGAGACCAGGATCACGATCGACTGAGCCAGCTGCGCGCTGGTGGCCATCCGCGCATCGAGCCGAACGATGTCGAACGCGACCGTCTGGAGGAGGGGCCGCCCCCAGGTGAGCACCCCCAGCGCGAGGCCAACGCCGCCGACGAGGCCGGCCACCATGAGGCCGAAGAGGCCGGTCATGACGAACGCACCGGACGCATTCGAGACGTCGTTCGCGCCCATCGCAAACGACGCCGCTGCGCCCACCCCGACGAGACCCATGATGGCAATTCGAGCGAGCTCTCGGGTCCGTGGGCCCGGTGGCCGGAGCCGATCGGACGCCCGCACGATGACGAATCCAAGTCCGAAGGCGGCGAACGGGGCCGTGGCCCACAGGACCAGGAGGGTGCCGATGGTCGACCAATGGACCGAGACGCCTGCAGCGAGCCCCGCGCCCACCGCAGAGAAGACGAGGATCTGGATCGTCGAGGTCGGGATCGTAAGGAAGTTGTACGCGCTGGTCAGCGCGAGCGCGCTCAGGATGATCGCCAGCGCGAGCCCGAGCGCGACCTTGGGGGTCTCGAGGATCCCATGGCCGACCGTGGCCTCGACCGCGCCGCTCGCGAAGACCGCGCCGAGGAGCGCGAGCGGCGCCATCAGGAGGAGAGCTCGAACCGGACGGATCGCGCCCGCGGCGTACGGCATGCCCATGCAGGCACCCGTGTAGTGGGCGCCGATGCTCACCGCGAAGGCGAACCCTGCTCCGATGAGGAGGAAGGCGATCAGCAGCATCAGTACCTTCCCGATTTTCTGGGAGAGTTTCTGGTTCCGACCCGGTGACCCGGGTCCTGTGGGGTCAGGGCGGATCGCACGGTCGAGCGCACGCCGGAGTCCGATTTAGACATGCTGAAAGATGGTACGTCCTCGATTGATCGGATTGCAGCGCGGCACGGAAATTGGGGAAGGGGATGAACCGGGGGCGGCAGGGGGAGAGCTTTACTCTCGGGGGCCGTTCCGCATCGGGGTTCTCCGTGACTCTGGCCGCCGGTACGAATTCGTCCCCTACCGTGCTGACCCCGGAGCAACGAAAGTGGTTGCACGACAAGTACGAACGACTGGCGGCCGAGGAGGGCCAGCTCGCCGCCGGCCGAACCTCGTACTACGCCGCCATCGGTAGCGTTCTGATCACGGGCGTCGTGGTAGCGATCGCGGATCTCTCCAGCCAGCGGTTGGTCCTCGCGGCGATCGCGACGTTCCTCGCCGCCATCGGGATCCTGATCTCGTTCGTGTGGGCCGTGCTGTTGCACCGGACGAACGACGCCCAGTCCCTTTGGCGCGAGGCCGCCGAGCGACTGGAGGAGGTCGACCCCCCGCTCGAAGGGAATCTTCCCGCTCCGATCACATTGCGATCCCGGGAGACCCTCACCGGAAACCTTCTGCGACCGTACGAAATGCACCAACGACGTTTCGCGAAGGACCGGGGGATTTCGTGGATGGACCGTCTGAACCCGGGACGCCTCACCGAGGTGCTCCCGATCGCGTTCCTCGCGATTTGGATCGCGGTCGTTGTGTTTGCCTGGGCGTGGTTCCTCCTCTGAAGGTCTGCGACCGCCCGCATCCAGCGGGACGATCCGTCCGGCCACCCAGGACGCCGCTCCCTATACGTCGACCTCGGCGTGGATGTGTCCCTTCTGGATCGCGGTGAGCAGCTCGTTGTAGTCCCGTTCGGACTGGTCGGCATACGCCTCCGCGAATGCCGCGACCGCGCGATCGAACGTGTCCTTGGTCCCAAGGTAGCCGCTGATGGCCGCAGGATCGCCGGTGCGAGCGTGGGCCCGGGCGAGAGCTGCCCCGCACAGCTCGCCGTGGCCGATCAGTCGCTTCGGCCCCATCGAGCTCGGCTCGGCGGAGTACTTCCAGTCCCGAAGCTGGCGGACGTAGTAGTCCCTGGACCGGATGGAGCCCCAGCCGAGGAAGCTGTCGCTCGACTGCTGGATCAGGTGCTGGCCCACCACCACCCGCTGGGCGTGATCGGTGTAGATGCTCGGACCGGCGTACGGTTCGAGGGCCGACGCGAGCGCCTGCTTGACCTGCAGGATGAGAGGGTCGTCGGTGTCCCGATCTCCGACGAGCAAAATGATCGAGCACCGGGTTCCCACACTTCCGACTCCCACCACCTTCTGTGCCACGTCGACGAGGTGGTAGTGCTCGAGGAGCATGCGGCGCTCCTCCGGGAGGGTCGGGAGGTACCTTGCGAACAGCTCGTGAGACAGTTCCTCGACCCGCTGATCGGAATAGTGCACGATGAGCGGGGGCTGGTCTCGGATGCGGTAGCCGCCTCCCACTCGACCCACCAGGCGAGGGAAGGCCTGCAAGGAGGTTCGACTTCGAGCCTTACGGGCGTACCGACCGATCACCCGGCTCGCCTGGCGCATCCCCTGGCGAGCCACGAGGGCCGGGTCCAGGTGAGAGTACCAGATGTCGAGGTAGCCCCGGAACGCGTAGGAATTCATCGACTCGCGGTACGACTGGACCGCGCGGAGCGCCGCCCGTCGACCGTGGGACCGAGTGAACCCGTTTCTTCGGGCGGCAAGGACCAGGCTGGTCGCGAGACGCTTGACGTCCCATTCCCAAGGGCCCGGCAGGGTCTCGTCGAAGTCGTTCAGGTCGAAGACCTCGTTCCGTTCCGGCGTTCCGAAGATCCCGAAATTGCTGAGGTGCGCATCCCCTCCGAGCTGGACCCGGAACCCGGTGCGAGGAGTGAAGGCCAGATCGCGGGCCATCACGTTCGCCGATCCGCGCAGGAACGCAAAGGGGGAGAGCGACATTCGACCGTACCGGATCGGGACGAGATGGCTCACGCGCGGTGCGTTCGACGTTTCGAGGAGACCGATCGGGTCCGGTCGATCCCGGGGAGGGTTCCAGGACGCGTGGCTGGAGCGCGGGATCTTGGCTCGAAGGGCCTTGCCCGATCGATACCGCTCTTCCCGCGACGGCCGATCGAGGAGAGCCTGCGGCTCGTGACGTCGTGGTCCCATGGAAGGCTGCCGGGTTTCTGAGGGTGGAACCGGTAAATGGACGCTTCGATTCGAGCGCGTAAACGCCCCTCGGGTCGGGACAACCCATCGCCGGGGTTGGGCGCGGTTTCCCCCGCTACGGGTCTTCTCCGTCGACAGCTCGAGGCTCTCGGCTCCGGCTCACCGTCTCCAGCCGCGATCCCCGCGGCGGGTCGGACGGAAGCCGGCGGAGTTCGTTGGTGCCGGCTCGGGGTTGGGCGGACGGGACGGCCGTCGGCTGGTCCGCTCCTCGTGACCAAGAGAGAATCGCCGCGACGGTCAGGATCGCGACCGAACCCCAGAGCGCCACCCGAATCCCGTCCATGAACTGCTCTCCGACGCCTCCGACAAGGTTCGTGGTGCCGAGGAAGACGGCGTAGGCGATGTAGCGCGGCACGCTCGCGGAGGCGATCGTGAGGGCCAGGACGAAGCTGAGGAGGGTACCCATGTTGGAGAGCGTTCCCCGGAGCCCGCTGATCGATCCGAGCGCCGAGGGGGACGCCCGGCTCATGATGGCGGCATTGTTCGCCGGGTAGAACATTCCAGCACCAACTCCCTGGACGAGCGAGATCGCGGGGATCCATCCGAGCCAGGAGTGCACGGTCAGGCTCGAGTAGCAGAGGACGGCGCCGGCCATGGCGACGATCCCGGCGGTCATGAACGCCCGCGGGCCGAACCGATCGACCCGGCGTCCGAAGTACGGTCCGCAGACCGCACCGACGATGTACCCGGGAACCAGAAGGACCGAGGCATCGAGAGGGGAAAGTCCCCGTAGCCCCTGCAGGTACATTGTGAGCAGGAAGATCACGGATAGGTACCCGAGCGCCTGCAGGAATCCCGCCGCGAGCGAGAACCCGAGCACCCGGTCCCTGAGCTGGCGCAAATCGACCATCGGCCGGTCGGTGCCCAGCTCGGCGATGATGAACACGGGTACGAGGGCGAGGCCCACGGCGAGGTAGAGGAGGTAGGTACCCGTCGCCCCGAACGACGCGATCTCAATCGCACCGTAGCAGATCAGAGATAGGGCCGCGGAGAACAGGACGAATCCGGGAACGTCGAACGTGACCTTGTACCGCTCGGTTTTCGGCAGGGTCCTGAGGCCCAGGGCGATCGCGACCGCTCCGATGGGCAGGTTGATGAAGAAGATGTACCGCCATCCGATGAGCGTCGTGATCACCCCACCGAGGAGGATCCCGAGGATGGCGCCGACACTGAATCCGAACACGATGAATCCGAACGCGCGACCGCGTCGCACTGCGGGAATCGCAGCAGTGATGACGGCCGGCGCGTTCGCGAAGAGCACCGCACCGCCGATCGCCTGGACCGCCCGGGCCGCGATCAGGATCTGAGCCGTTGGCGCGAGGCCGCACAGCGCCGAGCCAATCGTGAAGATCGCGAACCCCGTGTTGTACACCCGACCCCGACCGAGCACGTCCCCAAGCCGGCCGGCCTGGGTCGTGAGAGCCGTCGTGATCAGAAGATAGATCAGGATTGTCCAAATGATCGTCTCCAGCGGGGAGGAAAGCTCACGGGCCATCGTGGGAAGAGCAAGGATCACGATCGTGCTGTCGACGGCCACCATGAGGATCCCAATGGTGGTGAGAAGGAGGATGCTCGCCTCGTATCGGGCCGTCGTACGCTCGGAGGTCTCTGGGGTGGAACCACCCGGAAGGACCGCGGGAGGTGAGGAGACCGACGCGGGGGGTTGCGGCATCGTCCGAGTACCGGCTCCTGATGCTGCACCGGCCAACATAAGCTGGGCCCTCTCGACGGTTACCCCCCGTCTATCTAGAGACATTATCGACAGTCGACGGGGGGATTCGCTCCCCCGCGCAGTGGTGGAACTCGGAACGCGGCTACTACCCCGACCGTTCGGCACGAAAAGGAGTCAGCCTCGTGCTCCTTCCGCCGTCCTCGGGAGCTCCCGATCGAGCGAAGCCCACCGGGAGGTGGTCTAGGGGCCGGGCCGGGGCTTTCCAGCCTGGGAAGTGGCAGCGGCAGAGGGTTCGAGGGAGACCCGATCCCCGTGGGATGCGACGGTTTCGGGTTCCACACTGCGGTTGATCGTCACCTCATTGACGATCACGAGCATCTCCATACTGTGGGCGAGATCGCAGAGAATCCGTTCCGTCGCCACGGCGACCTTCCGGTCGGGAAGGTGACGCGCGAAGGAATCGCTCAAGACGGAAACCTCCGGGAGCGTCGCGGCAATCGCGTTGAGGATCGCGTTCGCATCCGGCACGGAAAGACGCACGAAGGCGTCCATCGTGCGGACGAGGAGGAGCTCAAGCCGTTCGAGCGCTAGGGCCAGTTCTCGTCCGACGGCCGGAGGCAACGACTGCATGGCCGACAGGTTCTCCTCCAGCTCGCTCGCGATGCCTTGGATCCGGTCCCCCGTCACCTCGAGGACCTTCGCGACGAGTCGGTATCCCATCTGGTAGTGGTGGCTCTCAACCTCGATCTGGCGCGCGATCCGGGGTGAGTCGGTGGAGAGCAAGAGCTGTCGCGCAATCAAAAGGTAGAACCGGTCGATCTCGTCCTCGATCGCATCGATCCGGGCTCGGGGGCCTGTTCCGTTGGCCGCAAGGGACGACCGGCAAATCTGGAGCTCGGTCTCGAGCATGCGAACGACGCGGAGCACAAGGTGCGGGAGCTGATGCTTCCCGGGGTCGAGGAAGTTCTGGACTTCCATCAACCGTTCGCCGTCCTGGATGACCGTGGTGCCGAGAAGGCGCGAAGCCATCCGTCGGATCTCCTCGCGCTGGGCCGACGAGAGGCCCTTCTTCGAGCTCACCAGGATCTGGTCCTGACCGGTGATGTAACTGCCCACCAGGAGTCGCCCGAGAAGATTGGGCGGAGTGCCGTTCGCTTCGATCCGCAGGACCCGTCGACCACTCGGCTCCCGTCCATTCGCGAGGACCTTGGGAGACTCGACTCGGCCCATTCCGAGGTCGTGAATCTCGTCCATGGGGTTCGATCGGTCGAACAGTCTCCCCGACGTGCCGTCCTCGAGCCCCGGGGCCGGAGACCGACGGGACAATGCCGCGGTTTCCTGCTCGAATCGGATCTCTTCCAAGAGGCCACGAAGCTGTTCGACACGATACGGCTTCACCAGGAAGCCCGCGTACTGAACGCCCCTTCTCCCGTGATTGGGGGGAGGAGGAGGTTTGGAAGCGCTCGACACCCCGACAACTCGGATGGCGGGTTCGGCCTTGGAGGCGACCCGCAACAGCTTCTGGCTCTGGACCCCGGCGGAATCCACGCCGACCAAGGCGACGTCAAATGTTTCACTCTTCACACGACCTACGGCTTCTCGGTTCGAGGTGGCCTCGACCACCGAGTGCCCCAAGGTCACAAGAATCTCGGTCAGCTTTTGTCGGCTCGGACGATCCGAATCTACTACGAGCAGCTTCATGTGCGGGTCTCCCCGGATTGGAAATCGGGAGACCCCCCTCCGCACCACGGGTTCCGTGCCGGCTCCAGGCCGGAACCCGGTCGCGAGGGAAACCCCCCGAATCCTCCGGAAATGGTTCGCCTTTTCCTACGTCCCACTCGCCGTCTCTACGGGGCGAACGCGAGGTGCGCCGGGACCGTGAGGTTCAGATAGAACAGCGCGGCGATCGCCGCCAGCCCCATCATCACCACAAACATGATCACGGTGATCGGAACGTAGTAGGGCAGTCGGAACTTCGGCTTGAACTCGGTCGTGTCGTTGCTCGATCCACCCGGGGTGGGAACGACCGGTTGCGCCGCTCGGGCCGATGCCCGGAACGAGGGGGCCCGGCGAGCGAGGGATGCACTAGTTCCGAAGGGGACGCTGGTTCCATCTGCGTGGCCCAGGTAGTAGTCGGTGAGGACCGTTGCCGGGAACGCCATGATGGCTGCCGCGCCAAACGCCACGTAGAGAAGAAGGGTGTCGAACGGGTCCTTGGTCATGCCCTGAGCGTATCCCGCCCATCCGTACGAGATGATCACTCCGCCCGAGAGGAGCGCGAGGAATCCCCCATACTGGAGCTTGAGCGAAAGGGCCATCGAGATTGCCACAACCAGGAACGTCGCTCCGAACAGCACGTACGCATCGAAGAACAGGATGTTGTAGCTCCCCGGAAGAGGCCAGGCCATCTCGCCCCATAGTCCGAGGACCATGGCGATCGCTCCGATGCTCCCCACCGGCACGGCCGCGCCGCGAAGCGCGCTCTTGACCCCGGTGGGGTCGTTCCGTCGCATCGCGACGTATGTCAGCACTCCCACATACCCAACCAACGCTGCGCCGAGGAGGAGGGTAACCTCAACGAACGCCAAAAAGTCCACGAACGCCATTTTTTTCACTTCTCCGTTTACTTTTTCTCCGCGAGGAATCCACGTGGTCGCTCTCCCCGGATGACCCGGAGCCAAGGCGGAATTCGCGTCTTCCGACGCCAGCTTCTTCGGTCCAGACCCCAGAACCCCTTCGAGTGCTGCACGGTCTTCCTCGCAAGGGGATATGTGGGGGGCATGAAGGGACCTCTCTCGCTTCAGTAAGGAGAGTAAGGAGAAGCCCTCATGGAGTACGGACGCGCCGGAAAGCGAACCCACATTTTTTGAGGTGTACCGGATACCGTGGGGGATGGTCGAATCCCGAAAGAGCACCGGCGCGGAACGTCCGGCGAGGGCGTTCACCCGACGCGTTCAGAGAACCGGGTCCTCCTCACTTTCGGTGACTCTCCCGAAGTCCTGGACCGATTCGATGAATCTTCAGATTGGGGACATCCTGCGTTTCCGGGATCTCGGCGAGGGAAGGCTCGAAATCAGCCCGGCCGGCGCGGAGTCCCCATCCGAGCGGCACCAGAAGCTCGTCCGGGTCGATGCGACCGACGCGCCGCCGAACCTGCTCGCCCGAATCCTGGTCGGCGGCTATATCACGGGACAGGACCAGATCGTCGTGACCTCTCGAACGATCCTGACCCCCGACCAGCATCGCGAAATCCGACGCATCGTGGCCCACGCGCTCGGAATGTCGGTCGTGGAGGAGGATCCGCATCGAATCGAGATCCAGAACTTCATCGACCCGGGTCGGTACCGGTTGCATCGGTTGCTGAACCAGGTCGTCCGGATCCTGCGCACCGAATTGCAGGCGTGCAGCAAAGCTCTCTCCACCGGCGATCGGACCCCGCTCCAGCAACTCGGCACCCTGGAGGACGAGGTCGACCGGTTCTACCTTCTGATGGTGCGCCAGATCCTGCTTTCCTCCGACGACTTCCAGGTGGCGCGTGACATCGGCGTCGAGAGCCATCACTACCAGATCGGATACCGGCTGATTGCGAAGGTTCTCGAACTGACGGGAGATCTGATCTCCACGGTCGCACGCGAGCTCGAGGAGAACCTCGCGGGCCTACTCCGCCTACCGTCCAACACCCGAGAGGACCTCACCCGCCGGATCACCCGGCTCGAGCAGGTGTTCGAAAAGACCATGGAGGCCTTCACCCAGCTCTCGGTGGTCGACGCCAACGAGATCCTGAACGACCTCGATCGGACCTTCACGCGTGACGAGGTGGTCCGAGAGCCTCGAATGCGCCGGCCGCGGGACCGTCAGGCGGACCTCTCGGCCCAGCGGATCGTCTCCAGCCTTGTCATGGCGACCGAAATGATGGTGATCATCAACGAGACCACGATCAACCGCAGTGTGGAGCCCGAGACCGTCGCAAAGACAGACCGGAAGGTCTCGATGAAGGCCCAGGGCGGAGAAGCGCTGGACGGGGCGGACCTCTCCCGGCCGCGGACCGATTGAGCTCCCGGGCCGGCCGGGTCCTGGCGTCACCCGGAGCGGGGGGGCCGAGCTAGGGTCGCAATCGGGAAGCTTGACGGCCCTGAAGAAGTCGTTGGGACGCGAGGGTGCTCACCGCGACGTCCAGGGCCTGCCGCAGCGGGGTCCTGGTCTCGTGAAATCGTGGTTGCCAACCCTCCTCGCTGAGATGGTCGCTGACCACGAACAGCGCCGCAGCCTTTCGGCCGAGATGGCGAGCCACGGAGAAGACCGCCGACGCCTCCATCTCGACCGTGAGGATTCCCATGCTCCGGTATCGGCGGATCTCGGCGCGGGTCTCCCGATACGGGGCATCGGTGGTCCAGGTCGGCCCCTCGGCAAACGGTATCCCCTTGCGCCGAAGCATGGCTTTCAGCGCCCGGGTCAGACCCGCGTCCGGGTACGCGAAAGGCGTCGGCCGGGCGTAGTGATGCGACGTCCCCTCGTCGCGCAGCGCCTTCGTGCACACAACAAACGATCCGATCGGAGGCCCGGACTGAAGAGAACCTGCCATCCCGACGATGAGGAATCGATTCGCGTCCAGTGCAGACAGCTCCTCGATGACGATCGCCGAGTAGGGCGAACCCGGTCCGGTTTGCCAGGCGACACCCACGGTTCGATTCGCCCGGAATACTCCCGTGAGTGGGTCGTAGGCGCCGCGATACCGTCGGCCAAGGTACTTCTCCCATCGAGAACCGAATACGACCACGATGTTGCGCGGGAGTCGGGGAGACGGGGTCTTGCGGCGGTTTGCCACGTAGCGGTGGAAGTCGACCGCCGAGAACAGCGGCTCCAACCGATGTTTTTGAGGATGAAAGGGAAACGGCATTCGTACCCGGAGGGGTGGGGCGACTCATCTCTCTTCCGCGGCTCTGACCCTGAGCCGTCGACGAGAGGCCGGAGTACCACCGCATCGAGAGGCCGGGACTCTGGGAACTCGCAGCGGCCGCGTCCTGATTTCGAGGGTCGAAAGCTCACCGTCCCGATGAGGATCGCCCAGCCATGACCCCCTCGGGTCCTTTGCCAGAGGAGTCTCGATTTCGGCAGATCACCTCTCAGGAACGACGGCCCACTCCGCTGTCCACTCGTGGAATCCGATCACCGGCGGCTCGACTCCATGTCGCCAGAGGAGCGCATTCATCTCCCCGCGATGCTGGAGTTCCTCTTCGATCAGGTGCCAGAGCATCGCGCGGATCGTAACTCGCTCGTGACGCCACTGGGTCCAGTCGTCGTTTGCCGGCGCGCGAAAATCGATCACGCGGTCGAGGTCGTGCCCTTGGAGCCTGCCGACGAACCGCTGAACTTCCTTCGTGATCCGAACTGAGGTCCTCCGTGCGGCGCGCACCGATCGAACTCGGGCCCGCAGGCGGGCGCGGGGATAGTCGCGGACCCGGTCCTCGTAGACGAAGCGCAGCCACCATCGATAGGCGTCGAGAACGTGGACATAGATGTCGAGAAGAGGGAACGAGGCCCCGTCGTTCCACCGGCGCAACGTCCTCGGTAGTCGCTCAATCGCATCCAGATACTTCGCCCGGAGGTCGGCGTTGTATCGAAACCAACGCCGAAGGATCTCGAGCTCCTTCATCGGGGGGTCCAGGGAGCCTGCGAGTTTGTCGCTATCGGCCGGGGAAGCTAGAACCCCAGGGTCTCGCCCCCTCCGAGCTTCCCGGTAATAGCCTGGCGGCGAGGGAGGGCCGAGGAGTCCACCCAGATCCGCCCGAGCAAGCGGTCTCGACGAAGACGGGTCCTCGGGTCAGTTTCTGAAAGAGAGTGTTTCCGGGGGATCGATCTCTGAGCGATTCAAGAAGGGGTACGCCCGGAACTGCTCTCCGAATGTGAGATTGAAGTTCGGGCGGGATAAGGTACCCCGGTTCTGGAGGCATCCGTACGGCTCGCGGAGGGTCCCCGAAACTCTCCAGCGAAATCTCTACAAACACCAAGGGGTACGGGGTCCCACGTTCCAAGCGAGATCGATGCTCGACGTCCACCTGGATAGTTGGTTGCGAGAGTTTGGACCCCGAA
>Ga0187784_10002380_pt1 | contig 15066 bp, 6 predicted proteins | sample 1015_SJ02_MP15_2_FD_132964 | JGI IMG/M metagenome (GOLD analysis project Ga0187784, IMG submission 132964) | Tropical peat soil microbial communities from peatlands in Department of Meta, Colombia - 1015_SJ02_MP15_20_MG | ecosystem: Environmental > Terrestrial > Soil > Wetlands > Peat | place...
AAGCCAGCCGGTACTCCAGGCCATCGTCTTCGTGGGCGCCGCCCATTTGTTCGGCGACCGCTTTAATGAGTAGCTCATGCGTAAAGATCAGCCCCTTAGAGTCGGGCAGTTCGCCCGTCAATATTCGGTGTTTGGGCTCGGGGAGGTAAATCGCTTCATCGTCTTCAATCACCTCCCGTAGCCGGTGCATCGCCGGCGGCGGAGCGTTCGGCGGGCAATCTTCGGCCCTGTGCAGCGGGACTGTGCCGAGAACCATCCCCGCTACAATGGGGTGATCGCGTTTCACTGATCCGCCGCGGAATAGCTCGATCTCGTCTGACACGCTAAGCGTGTCCGCAAGTCGCCAAAGAAGGCCTTCCGTACCGCTCGAATGGCAGATCAATGTGCGAAGTTCTGAGGCGAGGACCTTGACGTGCGCTTTGTCTTCGCCAAGACCGTGCAGATGCTGCCGCAGCAGGTACTGGTGATCGTCCAGCGCGCTCAGGCGTTCTGGTAAATCTCTGGCAATCCGTTGTGGCTTTGCGATGCGACACCTCCGTAGCAGGGTCTGACACGCCAGTCATTCGTCCGGTTCGCCGAGTGCCATTTCGTGCAGCCAGCCCTCAATGTCGGTTCGTCACGCGATGGGATTTCTTGCCGGCATTTTACCTACGTGCGCCCGCAATCTGGAACGGCGCATTAAAAACCATGAGGCGTGGTCGCGACTGCCGGCTGGGCTTGTTCGCAGAACCCACTGTACGGCCGGTTTAGCTGCTCGTCATCCGGCGCGATGGCCACGTCCGCATCCAAGTAGGTGGATTCCCGAGATCGACTCATCCGAGTCCGGCGCGGCCTCGCGCCCGGTTAGCGAAACGACGGCAGTCGAAACGACCGTGAGGGAGCATTTCGGCATCAGAGAATTGCAATGCGCCCTGTCTCGGACGGATTGGGCCGTCGACCGGCCGCCGAGTTTCGGAAACCGCGAGCAGACCGTTTTTCGGTGCACTCCAGAGCGGTCGGAAAAACGGGTCGACCTTCGCCGATTTCAGAAAACGGTTGCGATTAGAGGTCGCGACCCCAAGTGTGACGACCGGTTGCAATTTGCCTGCGAGGGGGCCGCCTCGAAAGGGCTCTGTCGCAGAGGTTCTCGGATCCTCCACCGGGTCCAGAGTACGGCCGGTTCGGGACGTGAGCGCGACCGGCCCGACAGCAGATCAACGGCGGCCGATAACCGTCAGACACTGCGTCGAAATTCTTATGCGTACTCAGCGCCGTCGCCTCGGACGCACTTTGACGGAAATCTTGTATTTAGGAGAGTGCGCGTTTTTCCGTCAAAGTGCCCGATCGACTAAGCAAGTCGGTTGGGCAGCTTGACGGCCATCGCGTAGCCTTTCCCTGAGGAATCTCATCAGAGCACTTCCGAAGGGCGCTTCATTACCAGTCAGTTTTCTCGCGGTACAGGCAAGCGGGTAGGGACGGTTGCCGCGTTTTTGATTGGAATGTTGTGCCCGGCGGGAAGCTGTTTCCACCTTGGGGACTGGGCTAAGTCCACTACGTCGAGTCACCTGGCTGCCTGGCTCTGAATGAAAGGCAATCCGCCGCAAGGAGTGCCGAGACTGTACTTTGCATTCGCGAGAATGCAAAGTCGCTACTGAGAAATGCCGGGCAAAGCCGTGATATCGGCTGGAATTTGCGTGACAGGGAGGATGAGTCGCTTGCTGTTGAGTTGAAACCTTGACCGTGCGGGCTGTCATTATTCCTTTAGATTCAGTGGCTGTCGCTGCTTCGCTGTCGCTGCTTCGCTGTCGCCGGTCTAGCGTTGTCAGACTCATCGAACCAGCAAGCCTGATTCGCAAGAGTCGGCGGCGGAGGCAGCGTGAAGAGATCATCGCTCGGGGCTTAAAGCGACGGTTTCGCCGGGGCTTCGCGGAAATCGAGTTGCCCAAGGGACCGTCTCCTGCGCAATTCGACCGGACCTGGCTGCGAGCCTACGTTCGGGAACAAGCGGGCAAGCAAGGAGTCCGCGTGAGCTGGAAAAAGCGTCGGCCGCCCAAGCCGGTCGATTGATTGCGTCGTCATCGGATGCAAAAGCAAACAGCCTGTCTGTGCGGCCGGACAGGTTCGATTGCCTGTTAAAGTCAGCCGAGTCAGGATACGGAGAGACGCATAGATTGCATTCTCGCGAATGCAAACTGTTCGGCCTGACCGAAAGCTGATTGTCGAAGTTAAGCCCGCATGATTGGTTCCGATCAGAGCCCGTCCTTTCGTGCCCAAGCACAAGTTCGCCGCGGCCCAGCTGATCAAGACAGCTCGGGCACGCACACTGATCAAAGAGGCCCGTCAGCACCTGCAGACGGCCTAGTCGACTGGGGAGTCGAAGAGCATTCGCTAGGTGTGTCGGTAGGGGAGAAGGACCTCCAAGATGACTATGCACGACCCGCGGAGAGCGGCCTGATGCACCCGGGACACCACTACGGACTGGGCGCAATCGCCGCACGCACGCCACCAAATCCGCTCACGCAAATGCGGCCGCAGACCGCACCGGCCACCGCAGCGGGCATACAGCAGGCCGCACAAAATCAGGCCCATCAGCATGGGGCGCCCGTAGAGCAGGGCGTAGTGCAAGGCGCAGCTCCCAACATCCATTCCCCGGGTACAATCCCTCCGGGGCAAAAAGTCGCGAGTGGGTTGAACAAACTCATGAAAATGAGCGTTAAGGCTCCAAAACCCGAGATTCCGCGTCCTGTCGGTCCGGCTCCGATCAAGCCTAGCCGACCGCCCCGGAACACAAAAAAGGCCCAAGCTCCGACCAAACTCGGCGGCATGTTCGACACGCCCACTTTGGACGCACAGCTGGCGGCCCCTGGAATGTCGGTCGCATCGGTGATGCCGACTGAGCCGCAGCATCCTGCTCTGGGCGATCAAACGGTTCCGCCGATAGTGTCGCCGCCGCCATCCGACGCGGGCGAGCAGCCGCTCGGAGCAACCGGCGTGCAACCCGGTATCGCGGTGCAGCAGTCACTCGAGCCGCAACCGACTTCGCCCGTGCCCACGCAGAACGCACAGGACGCTGGGCAAGAGATGGTTCCGCAGGCTCCCGCAATGAGCCCCAACATGCCGCAAGATGCGAGCAGCAGCCCCGAGGCACTGTCTGTGCTGGACTCCGCGCACATGGCCGACAATCCGGACATGATGGAGGTGGCCGCCGCACTTCGCATTCGCGCGAATGCAAAACATCCGCTGCGTTTCTTAGCTAAATCGGCCGAATTACTGACTGCGACCGACTCTCCACCCGCAGAAATGCGCGTCCGCAAAGAGCCTTTTCATCCCGACGTCGATGCCGCCTGGGACGTCCGCCGCTACGCCCGCCACTCGCCTGAGCATCACCTGAAGCAGGCGATCGGACCGGACTGGGGCCAGCTCGTCAGTGGTCCTGTTAACTGGGCCAAGGACGTCTACCGCGGACTGACCGATCAGAATCCGATGCACGGCCCGGGCTTCAAAGAGCCGAGTTTCACGGGGCTCTACAATCATTTCGCTCACGGCAATGCTCGCCTGGATGATCCGGTGGAGCACGGCGCGCTGTGGAAACCGGAGAACTTGCCGCATACGTTCGGGACGGGGCTGCAGAACCTGGCTCACAATGCGCTGCCCGCGATGCAAGCCGCTCCCAATTGGGCTAAGTGGCTGGTGCCTCAAGGAGTCAAAGATTGGGTGAAGACTGATCCTGATGCTGCATTGCGCAATGGCCAGCCGAGCCCACCGCCGGATCCGACATATCTGGGGGTAGCGGGGACGATGGCCGGCTTGAAGCTGCCCGCAATCGCCCAGAATCCGGTTGGCCGCGTTGGCCTTGGTGCTCTCGGTGGCTACGCTGGCGGCTCCGGAGTCGGCCAAGGAATCGACGAATTCGGTCAGAAGACCAAGCTCTACAATACCCATGGTCTAGGGCGCGACATGGGCGGTCCCGTCGGCGCTGTGCTCGGTGGCTACATGAACGGTCCGACCATTGCCAAAGCGATAGGTGCTGCGCCTGGTCTCGGTTTTCTTGCTCGGCATCCGGCGGCCGCCGCTATCGCTGATACAGCTGGAGCTGCTGGTGGTGGGGGCGTTGGCGAACTTGCAGGCTCGATGGTGAACTATGGCAGAGCAGTTGCTCAACCTTACGCCAATGCGGCGATGAATACGGCCATGAACGCCGGCATGGCAGTGCACAACATGGGCAACAGGATTTCCAATATGGCTCAGGTTGGCGATCAGCTCTCGCAGATGAAACCGGAAGACGTTAAAGCGGCCGCCACCATGATCCATCAACTGAATGGCACGCCCGAAGAGCAGGCACAGCTGGCCAGCAAGTTCTTCGAAAGCCCGGGCTTGGCCCAAGGCATCAAAACCGGAATCAGCAATTTCGTACAGAACAACGAGACGGCCAAGTACTACTGGGACAAAGCGCAAGGTCTGCTGCAAATGGGTCAGCACGGGCTCGAGCAGCTCGGACATTTCAGCGATCAGATTCTCGGAACGTTTCTGCCGGCCGAGACGGTTGCCGGCATGCATCCTTGGGCCAAGGCGGCCTTGTTGCTGGGCGGGCTCTCGGCCGTGCTCGGCTTTGCCACAGGACATGAAGTCATGGGCGGAATCGGTTCACTCGCGGCGCTGGGCGGTCTCGCTCCGATCATCATGAATGCCATTCATCCCATGGCAGGGAATGTGAATGCGCAAGCCATGCCGAACGCAGGTCGGCCGCTTGCAGCGCAGCAGACGCGGCTCAGCCCTGCCGACGAGGCGGCGATGGAAGCAGGCAAGCTCAGTGTGGCTTCGGTGCGACAATTGGCCAAGCGCGCCGACAACTTGACAATGAAGCCGGCCTCGCCGGCACCGAATGTGGGCGGATCGATTCCAGCCGCGTTTGCAGCGTCCGCCATGCCTAAGCCGCCTGCTCCGACTCTGGCTGGGATGGCCAAGCCGCCACAACCGGGTGGGACCATTCCTAGCCCGCCAGCCCTCAACCCGCACGGGGTTCAACCTGGGGGAATTGCCCAGCTTGCCAAGCCGGCAGCGGTAGGGCCTGCTGGACCAAGCCTGAACCCTCCAAAGCCGCCTATGCCCGCTCCGGCGCTGGGGGGCAACGGGTTTTCCATCTCCCGCCTGCCGCGCTGCTGATCTGGGGCCGAGTCGATGCCGATTCGTTATCGCTGTCCACAGTGCAGTCAGCTGCTCGGCATCGGCGTCGCGCAGGCGGGTCAACTAACGCAGTGCCCTATTTGCGGCGCCGCGCACCGCGTTCCAGCCGCGCTCTCGACGGATCGGGTTCCCATCGCGCGAACGGAGGGGCGAGGGCTGATCCGATCTCCGGCTCCGCGGCCAGCCGGTCGAGCTGCCAGCTCTGTGCCCGAGTCGGCTAACGGCGGCTACCAGCCGCCGGTTGCAGCGCGGCGAAACGAACCACCGCAGGCGGCAACCGGTCCGATCAAGTTTCGCTGTCCGCGTTGTCGGTCCCTGTTCGCCGTCGACGTGCTCTTGGCCGGTCGCCCCGGGCGGTGCATGAAATGCGGCTTCCCCGTGACGATCCCGAGTCAGGAAGTGGATGAGCCCACCACCCGTGCGGCACTGCCAAATCCCGCGGCGAAACCTGTGCCGGATCGCGCGCCGAATGCCGTGTCGAATCATGGCGAACGGGCGAAGCCAACGCGACCGGCAGTCGCCTGGGGCACGAGAGTCATTGCCGCACCGAAGCGCCGAGCACTCAAGGCGCCTCCTTCCTTGCTCGATTCGATCAACGCGGTTGCGGGTTTCCCCCAGCTCGCGCCCGGTTTGGCCAATTCGATCTCGATCTATTCCAACCGTGGCGAGACGTTGATGCGGCAGCCCGCCGCGCCGCTCCACGCTGACCCATCGAGTCCCGGGTGGCGAGATCGCGCGCCTCCCGACGGCGACGGCTCGGAAGCGCGACAGGCCTCTGATGGTGTCCCAGCCCCTTCGAGTGACCGGAACGACGCGACAAGCCAGATTGGGTTAAAGCCTGTCAGCATCAACGAGTCGCGAAATGCGGCGCGACTGTACGAAGAATCGGAAGACGAGCCCGGTCCCTATCAACTGGCTCCCCTGCCCCGTGAGAGGCGCCCGCCCTCAACTCGCCCAGCGGGCTTTCTCAAGAGTTCGTATCGCGGTGGGTTCAGAAGACTCGCCAGAGTCTTCCGTTGGATGAACGAGACGGCCTACGGGATTTCGATTCTGTTCTTGATGCTCACTTGCGTGGGATTTGCCATGCAGGTGTACGCGAATCTCGACAGTCCGTCGTCGGAGAAGAGCAAGCCGTCGAAGTCCGCAGAAATGGCTGCGCAAGCCAACGACGAAGGCGACGCGCAAAGCGAAGAATCCGCCCAGGAAATTGCGACGCCGGCGCATGAAGCGCCTCACAAGAGCCGACCACATTGGATGATCCTGACGGGAATTGCCGGAATCGTCGTGCTCAACCTGGTGCGGCTCGCGGCCGGAATCGCGAATCTGGTCGTCATCCCGTTCCGGGCCGACCCAGTGCGGGGAGTTCTGTTCCTGGTGCCACCACTGACGTTCGTGTACCTCTGGCGACATTGGTATCAACTGCGCAAACCGGTCGGCCGGATTGTCGGGCCCCTGTTCGCCCTGGCACTCGTTGTTGCGGCGTACATGAACGTTCCCGGTCTGAGCCAGGCCGGTCGTGGAAGGGGCAACCTTCGCAGCCAGATCGAGCGTTCCGTGGGGAGCATCAAGCACGACGTCTCCGGCGAGCTTGGCAAGGCCGGCCAAAACGTCAATTCGCTCAAACGAGAGGTGCAAAAACGCCTGCCGGGAGAGTTAGAGACGGCTCGAAAGGCATTGAAAGGAGCCAAGGAACGGGTCGACAAGGCGGTCGACGACTACAACGGCAAACGGACAGGCGACGAGTCGAGGCCTGGAACGCGTGAGTCAGAGCAAAACTCCGAGAATTCGCGCGGGAAAGGACAAACGCCACCTTCGGAAGACAAAGACAAACGGAATTGACGATGGCCAGCCCTCCTGCCCGTCCAAGTGCCGAGCAGCCGATGGGGTCGATGGAAGAGATTAGTCTCGAACCGACGGTGATCGGTGATTTGGAGACTGAATCTTTTCCACAGCCCGGCGGCTTGGTTGCCGAACAGGAACCGACGCCGGCGCTCCCCGGCGTGCCCGAGACTCTGCTCCGCAGCCGAATTCGCGCCGTCGCTTTAGCGGGCGGGATTTTCGCCGGCATTGTTGTGCTGTTTCGCATCTTTGCCCAGGGCTTTGAGGCCGGGTATACGGAAGGGTTCTTGGCCGCTGGGTCGCTCGTGTCATTTGCAGTGGCAGGTGTGCTGTCGAGCCGTCAGCCGCTGAGCGAGCGACAGCTGCGGGCGCTCGAATACGCGTTTTTTGGTCTGTTGACCCTCAGCATCTTGTGCACCGAGTACTTGACGAGTAGCGGCTTGATTGCCGAAGGGGATGCCGCCGGCGCCGTGGCGGCCGTAAAAAATTGCGTGCTGAGCGTTGTTGTCCTGACGATCGTATACGGGCTGTTGATCCCGAACGATCCAAGAATGACTGCACGCGTTGCCCTAACGATTTCGGCTGGGCCACTTGTGGTGCTCGCCATGCTCTATCAGCGGCATGAAGAATGGGCGACGCTCATTCCTCAGCGGGCAATCGGCGAACTCGCGCTGTCAACCGCCGCGTTCGCCATCATCGGAGCTCTGATCGCGATCCTAGGAGCCCATCTATCGAACCGTTCAAGCGACGAGCATGGACTCGGCCAGTATCAGCTGGGTGAGAAGCTCGGTGAAGGCAGCTTGGGCGAAGTTTACATGGCCGAGCATCAGCTCCTTACGCGACCGTGTGCACTCAAGCTGATCAAGTCTGACCTCGGATCCCGTTTCATCGATCCGACCACGTTCGAACGGGCAATGCAGTCCGCTGCAATGCTGTCTCACCCGAACACAGCCCAGGTTTACGACCACGGAGAGACCGGAGATGGCGGTTTCTATGTAGCGATGGAATTCCTCCCCGGGATGAGCGTGGCCAATCTGGTCCGTCAATTCGGACCGCTGCCTGCTGGCCGGGCTGTCTACCTGGTGCGACAGGTCTGCAAATCGCTTTCCGAGGCCCACCAGACCGGCCTGATCCATCGCGGCCTAAAACCTACAAGCATTTTCGCCGCGATATTGGGGGGCGAATGCGATATCGCCAAAGTTCTCGATTTCGGACTGGCGGAACTCTGCTCTGACTCGGTCCGCGCTGACAGCGCCACCCCCGGTGCCGCAGAGAGCAGGGCGGACGAGAGACGGTCATTCCTATCGCCGGAAGAGGTCGCTGGCAGCCCTCAGATCGACTGCCGGGCCGACATTTATTCATTGGGTGCGGTTCTGCATTTCATGTTGTCTGGCAAGCCCCTCTCTGAAAACCAAGAGTTGGCGCTCACCGTAAGCAATGCCCCGACACCGGCTCATCCCTCTTCCACAACCCGAGTTCAGGTGCCGGCAGACCTGGAGGCGGTTGTGAGCCGTTGTCTGGCAAAGGCACCGGCCGATCGTTACCCGGACGCTCGCTCCGTAGCAAGGGCGCTTTCAACTTGCGGCTGTGCCACGGAATGGGACCAACCCCGATCCGAAGAGTGGTGGGTTCAGCAAGCCGACGAATTGCTTGCCCGCGAGAATGGGGATGTTCCGCCTCGCACATTCGGCCGTTATGTCGTCGAAGAGCGGTTGGGCCGTGGCGGGATGGGAACCGTTTACCGGGCATTTGACACCATTTTGGATATCGCCGTCGCCCTCAAGATTCCGCACCGCTTCCACGAGGATGATGGTCAGTCGCGCGAAACTTTTCTTGCCGAAGCGCGTGCCCTGGCCCGGTTACATCACCCGCACTTGTGCCGCATCTTTGATGTTGGAGAGATCGATGGGCGGCATTACATTTCCATGGCTCTCGTCGACGGCGAGCCTTTGAGGCGATCGACCGAGCGATCCCCGCGCAAGGTCGCCGACCTCGTGCGAACAATTGCCCTGGCACTCGAAGAGGCTCATGCAATCGGCGTAATCCATCGAGACCTCAAGCCGGCCAACATTTTGCTGAACAAGCAGGGCCAGCCTGTCGTCGTTGATTTCAACCTGGCGATCCGCATATCCGACCCGGGGCACCGAGCGCAAAGAGACCAGATTGCCGGCACAATCCCTTACATGTCGCCCGAACAGGTACAGGGGTTGGCAACCGAGCTCGGCCCGCCGAGCGACGTTTACAATCTGGGTGCCGTGTTGTACGAGCTGCTCACCGGACAACGCCCATTCGAATCTGGGAACTGGGCCGAGCTCGTCTACGTGATCGGTGATCCATTGCGCCGGGCCGATCCTCCTTCAAAGCACTGTCAGGACGTTGACCCGGCATTGGACGCGATCTGCCTGCGAGCGATCGAGAAGGACCGAGCACGCCGATTTAATACAATGCGCGAATTCGCTGCCGCACTCGAGGACTATCTCACCTCGGCGGGCATGAGATCGATGCAGGTTGACCCCAGCGCGATCCGGTATGAGTTCGTGGGAGTCGAACAGTCAGCGCCACAGCAGTTAGAGCATCAAGACTGTCTGTACTTAGACGCCGGAAATCGACTTGGTCCGGGCGTGATCGATCACCGCACGAGCAGATCAGGCGTTCGGTCGAGCACATCGGGTGTGCTTGCCAATCCGGACTTGATTCGCGCGACGCTTAAGCCCTGGCGACGACCAGATTCGACGTACACAATTTCCGTGCACGAGTCGCCGGACTTGGACTCTGTCGCAGCCTGCTTTCTGGCAGAGGCCTATCTGACCCGTGGGGCATTCCCGGACGGAGCAGCCGAGCTGTCAGCTTACGTCGATGGTGTGGTCGAAGGCTCGATCGGAATGTCGCCAGAGAATCGTTATTCGCTTTACACCGCCTTCATGCAGCTCGATCACCGCGCGACGCTACGAGCATGGACCTCTCCGCGCGAATTGTGGACCCAATTGCTGCTTGAAGGAAAGCACGTCATCGAATACGTGCTCAAAAGCGCGATCCAGGAAAAAATCCCCATCGCTGCCGTCGACGCATTTAAGGCTCCAGGTGTCTTGGGTGCGATGGATCGGCGCGAGATCGATGCCGACTTTGAGCGTTACCGTCGCAAGCTGACCGATCCTCGCTGCCACTCGCACCAAGCCAAGGTGCGTTTTCCAATTCTCGACGGAGATATACGAGAGATCGAAATGCTCTTCGTGCGAGACGTGCAAAACCCGGATGACGCCGAACGGTGCGTTCTTTTCAAGGACTGGGCGCGAAGCGATCGTGACCGCTGCCCGGAAACCAATGGCTTTCCAGGCCTCTGCGTCACGACCACTGGGGGGCCTTCAGGAGCATGCCACTGCATGATTTCGGTCCGGCCCGATAGCCGGGTCACATTACGTCAGTTGGCGGAACATTTGGAAGCAGAAGAATCGGCCCGGCGGATCGCGAAACTGGGCGTCGATGATCGGGTTGAGGACCCGGCGAGTGGCAAGGCCAGGGAGCCGCGGCCGGGCTACTCCAACGCCGATCCCTGGTACGATGGCCGATCGCACGGATTTTCGATCATTGCCTCCCCAATCTCAGGAACAGTGTTGTCTGCGGAAGAAATCGAAGCGATGGTTACGCGTTGCGCTGGGACAGACAGTGGCGTTGCAACAGGCCCGACCGTGTGAGTCAGCGCCCTCAACTCGAGCCCGTGTCCGGCCGAAGCAATCCAACCCGATGTCGCCAAACTCGCGTCTTGAACTCACAATGTGCGCGGCTCACAATGGCAGTCAAAGCCACGAGCACGCTGCGTCCGCCTGCAATCGAAAAAGATCTGATTTGCCGTCTGTCGTTGCCCTTAGCGCAACTGTGTCGCCTGGCGCACAACGCCAAAACGACAGCCTACGAGTGCCGGCCTTCGGCATCTGAGCATCTGAACGGTTTTGCTTTCCTGGGCAACGCGCGTGTCACTGGGGTAAAATTGGGATTTGATTCCGGCCATGACAGATTCGGGAGGCCAGAACAATGTCCGGCGGGCTAATGATTGACGAAGAGCTGGTGCGCCGACTCCCTCTTCCCTTGGCCCAGCTGTACCGCCGCGCTCACAATGCCAAAACACCCTACGAATGCCATCAAGCCGCATACTACCTTTGGGAAACGGCGCTCAAGCTACTGGCTTGCGTGGCCATCGTCGAGTATGACAAATTGCCCCAGCACGACCCCGAACTGGAAGAGCAGCTCAAAAGACTTTCGCGTCCGGCACTGGGGGACTGGTGGAGCTTCGTGCGTCGGCTGGTTCCGGTGTTGGCGGACACTCCAGTCGAGGGCTTTGAGGGAGTCAGAGATTACCTGCTCGGGCGCCAGCGCGATGACCTGCCGCGCGCGGCCGGCCTCGATGCGGCTCTTCGCGAAGATTTGGAAGGTCAGTCAAGTCCCCGCACGACGGTCCGCCTGATGGAGTTGTTTGACCGACTCGTGCGGTACCGGAACATCGAAACGGGGCACGGAGCGGCCGGCTTAGGGTCGACAGATCGCTATAGCCGAATGGGACGGGCGATGGTGCTGGGAATCGCCGAGATACTCGAACGGCTCGATCTGCTCGCGGGGCGTCGGCTCCTGTATATCGGCGACATCCGCAAGCTCACGAGCGGCCGCTGGCTAGTGGAACAGTTCGAATTGGTTGGTGAATCGCCGCGCCGTCTTGAGTCATCGGAATTGGCTGATGATGAGCACCTTCGCGCGCTCGCTCCCCAGTCGGTTTATTTCGAGCGCTCGGCGCCGCCAGCAGCGGGATCGATTTCGCGGTCTGCAGCGTTGGAATCGCTCCAGCCACTGTTGCTCTACGATTTTGACTCCAACGAATTTCTTTTTCTGAACACGACTCGCGGGAAACGCCGCAGTGAATATGTGTGCTACACCTCCGGCCGCGTTCTTGAACGAGAAGGTTTGGTCGCGGAGCGACGCGCGATGCTGTCCCACATCTTGGCCCGAGACGTCGATCCGAGCCCGTTCGAAAACTTGCCTACCCTCACCCATGGCGACGAGCCGCAGCTGGTCTCTACGGCGCCGGTGCCGGACAGACGCTCAATTGGCGAGTACGAGCTGCTTAGTCGCATCGGCCAGGGGGCAATGGGGATTGTTTACCGGGCCTGGCAGCCTTCATTGGGCCGGCAGGTCGCGCTGAAATCGCTTTTGCGAATGGGCGATCCCAAGGCCGAGGCCCGCTTCCGCCGGGAGATCCAAGCTCTGGGCCGCGTCGAGCATCCGCATCTCGTAAAGATCTTCACGTCGGGCTCCGACGGCGACCAATGGTTCTACACGATGGAACTGATCGAAGGCGCCGATCTCGGCTCCGTGTGCACGAAGTTGGGGGGGACAACGTCCGTCAACCTCAGCCGCGAGGACTGGGAACGAGCTGTCTCCACGGCCGTCAGCGAAGCCCGCCAGAGCGAGCAGCCGCTGAGCGTGGATCGCAAGCTCGAGCCACGTCCTTCTTTCCTCATAAATGAGTCGGGAGTTCGAATCGCCGCGCTAACGTCGGCCGGGCACATCCAACAGGTGGTGGAGCTTGTGCGACAGGTGGCGCTCGCGGCTGCTGCGCTGCATGAGGCAGGCGTCGTCCATCGCGATATTAAGCCCGGTAACATAATGGTGATCCCCGGAACTCAGCACGCCGTGTTGATGGATCTCGGTCTGGCGCAGCTCGCCGACGAAAGTGAGGGCCGGCTGACGCGGACACGGCAGTTCGTCGGCACCTTGCGTTACGCGAGCCCCGAACAAGTTCTCGCCGTGGGCAAGCTCGATCGGCGCAGTGACATCTATAGTCTGGGGGCGAGCCTTTACGAGCTGTTGACGTTGCAGCCACTGTTCGGCGCGACGGACGACACGCCGACCCACGAGCTGATGCTGAAGATCCAGTCCAGCGAGCCGCAGCGCCCCAGCCGATTGAACCCTCGTATTCCGCGGGATCTTGATGCGATCGTCTTGAAGTGCCTCGAAAAGGATCCCGGGCGGCGCTATGGGACGGCCCGAGAGCTCGCCGGAGATCTCGAACGCTGGGAGCGGGGTGACCCCGTCATGGCGCAGCCTCCGACGCTGCGATACTTCCTTGGAAAATACATGCGGCGAAACCGCCTCCGCATCGCCGTCTCGGCGGTAGCCTTGCTAGCTGCGATCGGCGCGACGGCATTCGAGTTCCACCGCATCAACCGCGATCGAAGTGAAGCTGTCAAAGCGCGGCAGGAGGCCGAACTGGCCCGGGAGCAAGCCCAAGCGCGCGAAAAGGAAGTTCGGGAAGAAAGGGTTCGGGCAGAGCTCGCGCTCGTCGACGCCTCGGTTGTGCAAGCCCTGGCGCAATCGCGCCCGGACCCCCATCTTGTGCCCTTGCTGTTTGCGGCGTTGCACAAGGTTCCAACCGGTCCGACTGGCAGAAATCTGGTGACGGGGATCAATTTGGCCATTCGGCGCCACGATCCATCTGGCAAGGTTGCCCTGCCTCTTTGGATCGAGCTGGCCAAAGAGCAAAGTCCGAACCTTCGGACCCTCGCGTTCCAGGGTCTGAGCAATTACAACGCGGGCGAGGCGGGATCAGCCATTTCGCTTGCGCGGGCATCTCTTGACGATCCCGACGTTGCCTTGCAAATTGCGGCGGCAAAGGCCTTGTGCGCGCTGAACGGCGATCCCTACGCCGCGACGCTCCTGCTCGATCACCTGAAAAACTCGACAGGACAGATCGACGTCAATGTCATCAAGGCCATTTTCAAGAGACCGGAGCTTGTATCGCTCTTATCCGAACGACTGGCGGCTGCTCAGCCGAACACATACGAAGAAGCGGTCATCGTGCAGGGATTCAACGACTCTGCCTGGTTACTTGCAACCGATCCCGATCCAGAACGACGCAACCCTCATCGAGCGGTTGAATTGGCCAAAAAGGCCGTCGAGCGATCACCCGATACAGCCGCCTTCTGGAATACGCTGGGAGCAGGATATTACCGCGCAGGGGACTGGAACGCGGCAATCGACGCGTTCGGCAAGTCGATGGATTTGCTTGGTGGCGGTGCCAGCAGTGACTGGTATTTCCTGGCAATGTCGTATTGGCGCTTAGGCGAGAAAGAGCGGGCCCGTAAATGGTTCGCTGCCGCCGAGCTGTGGACGGCCCGATACGGTGCGAAGGATGAAGAATTGTTGCGTTTCCGCACCGAAGCAGCTCGCGATCTCGAGCTTCCTCTCCCGGCACTGTCGTCCAAGCCGACTGAGCTCGCGATCGTGCAAGCCTTAGTCGAAGCCAATCCAACGGCAACGTCTTACCAGCGGCGCGGCAGCGTTTATGCCGACCTGCGCCAATGGGACAAAGCGGCGGACGACTTCGCCAAATCGATCACCCTCGGCGCGACCAATTTCAATCCCTGGTACGAGCGGGCGCTGGTGCTTCTGGCCAACAACGACAGACATGGCTACCAGTCTGCGTGTCAAGAACTGATGAACAAGTTTGGCAAATCCCGAGACGTTGCAACCGCTGATTTTGTGGCCTGGACATGTGCCCTGGCCCCCGAGGCGCTGGCCGACCTGACACCAGCCGTCACACTCGCCGAGTACGTAGTTCAGGGCAACCCGCAATCTGCCCAATACGTCGATACTTTAGGAGCGATCCTCTACCGCGCCGGCCGATTCAAGGATGCCCTTGCCAAGCTCGAGAAAGCCTTTGCGCTGGCAAAGAAGCTCGGCACGGCTTCGGCGCTTGCCTACACGGAATTCTACCTGGCCATGGCTCATCACCGCCTGCAGCACGCTTCGGAAGCGAGAGATTGGTTTAAGAAGGCGTGCAATGATGTCGACATATCCCTAAAAAGTCAGAAACCGGGGAACCCGAACCTGCGTTGGAACCGACGAATCACCCTTGCGATTCTGCGCAAAGAGGCCGATACGCTACTTGCGAACGCCGCCACTCAGCCCCCAAGGACCCAGGCTGCAGAACAGTCTACAAAACCTAAGGATTAGTGGCCTGCGCATGCCAGTTTGCAGCGCGAGTCTTTCCCCCCCCGCTGTGAGGCGCGTCACGCT
>Ga0187784_10002381_pt1 | contig 15066 bp, 10 predicted proteins | sample 1015_SJ02_MP15_2_FD_132964 | JGI IMG/M metagenome (GOLD analysis project Ga0187784, IMG submission 132964) | Tropical peat soil microbial communities from peatlands in Department of Meta, Colombia - 1015_SJ02_MP15_20_MG | ecosystem: Environmental > Terrestrial > Soil > Wetlands > Peat | place...
CCCCGAATTGAACGACTTGGCCGCATCACTGGCGTGGACTGCACCGTGCAAGTGTGCCGCGGGCTGAGAGCCCTTTGAAGGAATGGCAGGGTCGGACAAAGGCCCGGTCGTCTGAGCATAAGCGCGTTGGCCGGGGTGGGCATCGCCGCAAGCGACGCAGAAGACCGCGAGGAACGGCAGCGCGAACCGACTGATCGATCCCGAGCGCCAACCCATGATGTCTTCGATTTTAGCGCCGGGTCAGTCCCGCAGCAATTACCACCCTCGCCCCTAATCGGCCGCGATGTTTTCGCTTCAGCTATCGATTCGCGAAACGCGCGCAGGGGAATCCCCGTGCCCGCGAGTCGACGGCCAAAAAAGAATTCTGCGAAGACTTGGTAAAAATCGAATTTTCCGCTGGAAAAAGCCAAAAAACCTGACAAACTGAGGGGCCGGACCTGTGGGCGAAGGTTGATGCGTTGTGTTATTTCGCTGTGAGATCCTTTGCGCGCGTCCATTGCGCGTTTCAAGCGGCATTGCTAAAATTTCATCATTTTTTTGGGAAAGGGACGAAGACATGAGAGACCGGTGGAAAGGGTTCACGCTAATCGAGCTGCTCGTGGTCATCGCCATTATCGCGGTGTTGATCGCGCTGCTGCTCCCCGCCGTGCAGGCGGCGCGCGAGGCCGCCCGGCGCAGCCAGTGCCGCAACAACCTGAAGCAAATGGGACTTGCGGTCCACAACTACCACGATGTGTACAAGCAGCTGCCGCCTTACATGACGGTCGTCTACAACGCGTGCTGCGGCTGTGTCTGCGGTTGCGGGATTCAGACCGGCTACTCTTGCGGGCACCACGGCGCGCGAGGCGGATATCTGATGTGCACGTATCCCCACAACGATTACAACCTCCACGGTTGGTCGGAACGCTTGCTTGCGTACATGGAAGGGGGCACGATTTATAGCCGGATCTGCATGAATGCGCCGATCTTTTCGCCAATCTGCCTCTCTGCGGTTCCCTGTCCGACCGCCTACACGTTCAAGAACTCGGGTTGCCCTTGCGTCGATCCGTGCGCCGCGTTTCGTCCGGCGGCAGCTGTCATTCCGACATACGTGTGTCCCTCAGCACCGCGCGCCACCAACCCGTTCGTCTACAAGAATCAATGCTGGGAGTGTTGCCTGGCACAGTTTAGCTGTCCGGGATTCACGCGACTGGCGGGAGCCATCGATTACCAGGGTTGGTGCCGCTTCAGCGGCTGTCTCGAGAACTTCTACGGGTACAGCAAGGGAATTCCTGCCGTCCCCAACGCCGGGCGCCAGTCGATCTTTGCCGACGCTTACGTCGGCTTGACGATCGACCAGATTACCGACGGCACCTCCACGACCATCTTCTGCACCGAGCTGGCCGGCCGTCCCGATTGGTGGACAAGGGGTGGCAAGCAAATTCCGCCGACGGCCATCAAACATTGGAATCCCAATATGGGGGGCAGTTGGAGTATTCTTTCTGGTGTTCCGGAATTCACCGGCAGCAGCTTCAACGGCTTGTCCGGGCCGAATTGCCACAGTATTGCGAATTGCGCGGCGCCGGTTTGCTTCTTCAACTGCACGAACGAAAGCCGCGGCAACGCGATCTTCAGCTTCCACCCGGGTTCGGGCGGCGTTCTGATGTGCGACGGTTCGGCCCACATGCTGAGCGAGAATATCGGGATCGTCGTGTTTGGGGCGCTGGTTACGCCGCGCGGGAACGACGTCGCAACCGACAACTTCTAAAGCCGGTCGCACGATTCGCGCAGCGTTGGATTTGAGTTGCGGCTGCCCTGCGGAAGGTCGCTTCCGAGGGGCGGCCGCATTTTTCTGAGGCTTACGGTCGAAGTGTCTTTGTTTGCGCGGGGTTCATGATGTCGGCTACGGGTTGGGATTATCGCAGTTCTATGAATCTTGTTGGAGTCACCGCAGCCTGCTTCTGCGTGGTAGCAGCGGGGTGCAACGGGTCGGCCTCGACAGAGCAACGCATCAAGGAGGCTTATGCGAGTTCCGGGATCACGCGCGTGGCGGTCTATCCCCTTGCTGGCAGTGTGACCGTCGATCGCCAGCCTCCGAACTTCAAATCTCGAAGAACGTCGATCGTTGTGCTGGCCTACGATCCCTCCAAACCCGATCGCCCAATCTGGCATAACCCGCACGTGACGCTGCAGTCCGACGGATCGTTCGCATTTCCGGACGGCGGGCTTCCGGCAGGCAAATATGTGCTGCTCTTCGCTGAACTGACACTCCAAAAGAAACAGGGTTGGCACGGGCCCGATGAGCTGAAGAATCTGTACAACGATCCCGACGTAAACGGGAAAAAGGAACAATTCACGATCGACCATCAAGCGCCGGGGAAAAGCGACTACTCCTTCAATCTCAACGTGATCGGCGAAAACGCTCCCCAACAGCCGGGGCCCAAGGCCTTGACCCAGCTTCCGGGCTAATCGGCCGCACCAAGCGCCGATCGTACAGACAGAGTCGCTCCGTTTGAGGTACCCGCTCTTTTACGCGCGGGGGCGTGCGGCGGTTTGACACTCCTCCGATGACTTGGCTATACACGAAATCGGAGTCTACCGCCCGCTTCACGTCCTTCGAGTCTCTGATTCTCGCCCGGGTCCGCTTTCGATGCGCCGCGCCGCCAGTGAAGCCCTTCTGTTCGTCGTGCTCGTGGGGGCGACGACCTGTGGCCAGGCTGTGGCGGACGAGGGCCTTCTACCCGGCCACTCGCACCAGGGCGAAGCCTTCGATCGGGGCCCGCGGCACAGCGCGTACCTGATGGGGGGGACAGGAAAAATCCATTTCCCGGTCACGTCGAGGGACCCCCTCGTTCAGAAGTTCGTCGAGCAGGGGATCGGGCAGCTCCACGGATTTTCGTATTACGAGGCCGAGCGTTCCTTTCGCCAGGCGGCGGCGATCGATCCGGCGTGCGGAATCGCCTATTGGGGCATGTCCCTTGCCAACCGGCGCAACCCTGCGCGGGCCCGGCAATTCGCCGCGGAGGCGGCCCGACATAAGGCCGGCCTCTCCCCACGGGAGCAAATGTATCTCGACGCCCTCGGAACAGACGCGGGGTATCGCGCCCTCATCAAGAAGTATCCCGACGACCTCGAGGCCAAGGCCTTCGAAGTCTGGCGAGTCTGGCACAAAGTCGAGGCCGGCGCAGGGCAGCGCAGCGACATCGATGTCGGGCTACAACTTGCCCGGGAAATTCTGGCCGTCGTTCCGCTGCATCCGATCCATCACGCCGTCATCCATCTGGTTGACGAGGAAAACAGACAGCGGGCCGGTCTGGACTCGGCGGCCAAGTGTGGCGAGTCGGCGCCGGCGATCGGCCACATGTGGCATATGCCGACGCACATCTATTTCCCGCTCCGGCGTTATCCGGAGGCCGCCTGGCAGCTCGAGGCGTGTTTGCGCACCGAGAATGCGCGGATCACTCGGGACCACATCCTGCCCGACCAGGTCGAGCTCTACGCTCATAACAACGAATGGCTCGTGCGAACGCTGATGCATCTAGGCCGTGTGCACGACGCGCGCCAGATCGCGAGACAAATGATCGACCAGCCCCGGCACCCGCTGCTGAACATGCTCGAACCGCCCGAGCAGGAAACTTCGACCGACGAAAAAAAGGAGAAACCGAAGGAGTCGCACGGGTCGAGCGCGTATTACGGTCGCGAGCGATTGCTGCAGCTCCTTCGCCGCTACGAGTACTGGGATGAGCTGATCGAAGCCTGCCGAACGGGTGAGATTGAGCTGACGCGCCTTCCCTGGGAGCAAGCCAAAGTACACGCGGCTCTCGGCGTCGCGTACTACTGCAAAGGGGACAGGGCCGCCGGCGACTCCGAGCTGCAAGCGGTTCGGGAGTTGTACGACGAACAGCTGGCTCTCCGAAACTCGGCGATCGAAGAGGCGCAGCGAATGCCCGAGCCGCAGCGCGCGGGGGGGCTGCACGCGGTCGAAAAACGCTTCGCGCGACCGCTCGCCGGCATTGGGCGCGCACTGGCAGAAGTCGAATCGTATCGCCGCATCATCACGGGTTTCTTTGTCGGCTGGTCGCTCCTCGTTTGGGGGCTAGTGGGGCTCTTCGCGGCGGAGGCCGTTGCGATTTGGCTTTTGCGGCGCCGCTGGCTGTCCGCCGCGCTTTTGGGAGTCGCGGGTGTGGCTGCCGCGGCAGGTTTGTGTTACGGGCATTGGGCCCTTCTCAACATGGCGGACGAATCGACCAATGTCGACTTCGCGTTCGTCTCGCGAAAGCAGCTCGAAGCGGGCGACTCAGCGGCAGCCGTGGAATCGGCTCGAGGGTTCGCCCAGGAGCGACCCAACCAGGTCCGCCCGTTAGCCAATCTCGTCGAGATGCTTTACGCGGCTGGACAGATGAAGGAGGCTCGCGACCGGTTCGACAAACTACGTGCTTTGGCTGGCACGGCCGATCTCGACGCGCCCCCCTTCGCGCACCTGGCTCCGATTGCCCGCGAGCTTGGTTATCCGACCGATTGGCGTTTGCCGGACGAAATCAACAAGGCACTCGCCGAACGCCGGCCGCTGGAGTCGATCGGTCCGCGGATCTGGCAACCCTGGGTCGCGCCCGCTTGGACGCTGGGCGACTCAGAAGGGCGTCAACTTTCTTTGTCCAAGTTTCGCGGCAAGCCCGTGGTGCTGCTGTTCTTCCTGGGCGCGGGGTGCCTGCATTGCCAGGCGCAGCTTGAGGCCTTCGCCAAGGAGCGGTCGCGGCTGGCCGAATTGGGTTGGATCGTCATCGCGATCAGTTCCGACAACCGCGAGGGAATCAAGAAATCGCTGGCCAGCTATAAGCCGGGTCCATTCCCGTTCGCGATGGTGGCCGACCCGGAGTTAAAAGTCTTCCGGTCGTACCGGGCGTACGACGACTTCGAGCGAATCGCGCTTCACGGGACATTTCTGATCGACCCAGCCGGGCTTGTCCGCTGGACCGACGTCGGCTCGGAGCCGTTTATGGACGTCCCGTTTGTGATCGCCGAGTTCAAGCGATTGCTGGCGCAGCCGCGGCAAGCGAATGCCGACGCTCGCCAGGTGAATCCGGCGAGTTAATCGCAAAGTGGGCCCCGTGCTCGCTTCGCTCATTCGGCCCAGGGTACGGCTAAATTAGCGCCAGCCCCAGCCCCAACCCCAGGCCGGGCGGACGACGACGGCTGCTCCCGGCGGCGGACCGTAGACCACTCCACCCGGCGGAGGCACGGTCGCGCTCGGAGGCGGCGTTGTTTGCATGGCGTAGATCACCGCGTCGTCGACGCCGTTGGATTTCAGATTGACGATGGCTTCGGGAGTGGTGTCGAAGCGGCCGCCGCGCTCTCGGATGCTATTCATGATCAACTGGTCGCTTACGCCAGTCTTGACCATGTAAACAACATCGTCGTTATGCAGCGCGCGGGCTTCGGCCGCCGCTTGCGCCTGCTGATACTGGGCCTGGATAGCGTCGCGTGTTTGTTGGTTCTTTTCGTCCTGGGCATGACCGAGCAGCGCACCGCCGACACCACCGGCTGCCGCGCCGATCAATGCACCAGCGGCCGCGTCACGGCGACCGAAAGCGCTCCCGACGATTGCCCCGGTGAGAGCTCCCAAACCGGTTCCGAGCACGGCACCGCCGACGGCATTGCTGTTGTCGGGCGTTTGACAGCCAGTGTTCGAGAAGCAGCTGAGAATCAGCATTCCGCAGACGGGAAGCAGTCGTTTTCGCAGGCGCATGGCTCAATTCCTTTTGGCCGCACTCCGGTCATTTCTTGGTGCTGTGCGTGCTCGCTCGCTTAGTCTCGGCCCGTACGGACCGGCACCACGCCCTAGAAGACCGGGCACTCCTCCAAAATTCTCATGTCGTCATGGCAAGAAAGCGGACTTGAGTTTGTTTGGGCGCTGAGCTTTTTGCAAAACTCAAGGGCCCAGCTTCGCTTCAGCTAGCGGAGAGCCGGGAGAAATGGAAAACAGAAGAAATTGTGTCAGGGCGCACAGTCTGGGATGAAAACGCAACAGTCGGCGAGTTTGGAATGTTTTGGAAAGGCGGGGGCGAACGGGAGGAAACTAGCAGATTAGCCTGTTACCGGAAAGAGCAACCGACCCGTTGTTGCCGTCTGTCCCCTCTGTCATGGCTCTCAATTGATGTAATCGACACTTTCGCCCCCCGCGATCGACGAGAGGGCGCGGTAGACGTCGGGGACGATCCCTACCGACACAAAGTGGCCGGCGCCGTCTGCAAAGAGGAAGTACGCGCCCCCCTCGTGGTCGCTGCGAAAATTGCTCACCGCATGAAAGCCGTTTTTGTACCGAGGAGTACAATCGTCTGGCTTTTCGGTGTTCAGGATTGTTTCGACGACCGGGCGCCGATTGAGCTCCACCGCGGTCGTGCCGAATACACCTGCCGCGATGGCCCCCGTCCGCAACTGATTGGTCGACGTATTGAGCAAGGGCCAGGCCCAATAGTTGAAAGCGGGAAGCGAATGCATTGTCTCCCGATCGATGAGCGTGAGAGGGAAGCGATTTTTAAGCGCCAAAAGCCATCGTTCGCCGCTGGTTCCCTCGCCAAAGACAATCGTTTGCGCTAGTCCGTCGGAGATGTCGCTGGGCCGGATGGGTCGTCCGATCTCAAAAGCACCGCGCTCCTGCAAGGGGACATCAGAGACCCCCTCGTCCATACACCACGAATCGTTCGGCCCCTTGCAGGCGATGTAGTCGGTTGTCGCCAAAAGCGTCCCCAGCGGGCAGTGAGTGCGCTCTGCCTCGATCGATTCGACAGGGTCGCGATGACTCGAGGCCGGACAGCGAAATGTCGGCACGGTAACGGCCGCGACCCCCGCGCGCTGCCGAAACCAGGGGTGCGCCGAGTCGTAGGTCGCGGCGGGAGCCGACGAGGCGGTCGCGTTTTTCTCTTGGGGCAAGAACGGCACCAGGAGGGCGAGAGGACTGTGAGCCAGGCGATAGTCGGTTCCGGCCAGCGCGACGGTCGGAAGCGTGCGATGGATGTCGGTGTATTGCGAGAGGGCAATGCCGATTTTTCGCAGGTTATCGCGGCAGCCGAGCGACCGGGCGCGGATTCGTGATTGCTGAATGGCGTAAACGAGCAGCGCGGCCAGCAGAGCGACCGCGCACGTTACTCCGATTAGATCAACAAGCGTAAAGCCGAAGCGGACCGCCGCGGCGCGAGTCGAGCGGCGTTGGTTGGTCTTGAGCGCGCCGGAATCTCGAGCCTTGTTCCTGTCGCTCCCGTCGACCGACCTCGGGATGTTTCGACAATCACGCCAAGATGTCGCGGACGACATGGGCGTGAACGTCGGTGAGGCGGAAGTCCCGGCCGGCATAGCGATAGGTCAGGTGTTCGTGGTCCAGCCCGAGCACGTGTAGGATCGTGGCGTGATAATCGTGCACGTGCACGGGGTCGGCTGCGATCTCGATTCCGTGCTCATCGGTCTGGCCGTAGGTCGTTCCCCCTTTTATACCCGCGCCAGCGAGTAAGCAGGAGAAGGCGGCCGCATAATGGTTGCGACCTTTGCCATTGGGACCGTCGGTCCAGGGCGTTCGGCCGAATTCGGTGCAAATGGCGATCAAGGTTTCGTCGAGCAGGCCGCGGCGCTTGAGATCCTTGATCAAAGCCGCCAAAGCCCGGTCGACGCGGAGCGCCTTGGGCCGGTGGTCCTGCATGTTTCCATGAGCGTCCCAGTTGTTGCTGGCCCCGGTGTCGATTAACTCCACGGTGCGGACGCCGCGCTCGACCATTCGCCGCGCAATCAGACACTGCCAGGCGAACGATGTGTTGTCGGCGGCGCTGACGCCGTACAGATCGAGCGTTTCGCGCGTCTCGCGCGCAACTTCAAAGACTTCGGGGGCGACGCGCATCATGCCGCGGGCAATGTCGAAGCTCGCCTGGCGGGCCTTCAGATTCAGATCGCGGGGCCGGGCCGCGGCGTGAAGCTCGTTCGCGTCGCGAAGCATCCGCTGTTCAAGCTCTTGAAGTGATAGCGCGGGTGCCGGCGACACCAGGTCGGGCAGCGGATTGGGCCCGGGGAAAATTCGCACGCCTTGGTGCACGGGAGGGAGAAAATTGCTGTCCCAGACCTGGGAACCGCCGTACGGCGGATGTTCGCACAGCACCACATACGAGGGGAGATTCGCGTTGAGCGTGCCCAAGCCAAAGCTCACCCACGCGCCGATGCTGGGAAGCGGGACCGTCGCCGAGCCCGTGTGCATCGCGAGCACCGACTGGAAGTGCTCGATGATGTCGGTGTGCAGGCTTCGCACAACGCACAGCTCGTCGGCCACCGTTCCCAGGTGCGGAAACAGCTCACTGATTGGCAGTCCCGATTTTCCGTGATGCGAAAAGCGGAAGGGAGACGGCAGCAAGGGCAGCACGTCGGCGCCGCGAAGATGAATGGCCGACACGCTCTTGCCGGCATCGCTCGCCAGTCGCGGCTTCGGATCGAACGTATCGACGTGCGAGAAGCCGCCCGTCAGGAAGACAAAAATCAGGTGTTTGGCTCGCGCAGGATGATTCGAGCGGCGCGGCGCCAGCGGATGGCCTCCCTTGGCCTCGGCCGCCCGCGCGAGCGCCTGATAAAGCCCCGCGCTCCCGGCCGCCAGGCCGAGTCCAGCCGACTTCAAAAAGTCACGCCGCGGCGATGGCGCCGGTGTGCGCATGGCGGGTCGCTCCAGATTGTTCGAAGACCGACAAATCAGTCGACGTAAAAGAACTCGTTGGCGGTGAGGATCACGCGGGCGTAGCTCAGCCACGCCTCGGTGTCGGCTCGGGCAGGACTCAGGCCGGTGGTCAAGGCAAGGTTGCGGTACTGGGTAAGATAATCTTCGGCCCGCGCAGTTTCATCCTGCGTCGGGGCACGACAGTAGGCTAGCTCTTCCATCTGGTGAATGCGGGCGCGGACATCCGGCGCGTCCCGGCGCGCACGGCGCGCAAAAGCCGCTGCCGTGTCGCGGATGAAGTCGCTGTTCATCAGAAACAGAGCTTGCAGCGGGACGGTCGACGACGAGCGCACGTCGGTGGTTGTGTTCGTATCGGGACCGTCGAAGAGCCCGAGGAACGGATGCCGATGCAACCGCTGAGTCATCAGATAAACGCTGCGGTGATTGGAAGCGTAAGCCGCCTTGAAGGGGGCGTGCTGCGTCCAGGTCCAGTCGGAGATATCGGGAAATGGATGCCGGCCGGGTCTGGAAAAATCGAGCGTTCCCGCAACGTCGAGCATCGCGTCGCGGATGGCTTCGGCGTCAAGGCGCTGCCGATTAAAGCGCCAGTACCACTGATTCGATTCATCGGCCGACTCGTTGTGCGCATCGCTGGTCGACGCGAGCTGATAGGTCCGCGAATTCATGAGCGTGCGGTGCAGCCACTTGATCGACCAGCCGTGCTCGATGAACGATGCGGTCAGCCAGTCGAGCAGTTCGGGATGAGTCGGCGGACTTCCCCGCGTGCCGAAATTCGAGGGAGTGGCGACAATTCCGTGGCCAAAATGATGCTGCCACACGCGGTTGACCATCACCCGCGCGGTGAGTGGGTTGCGCGCAGACGCGATCCAATTGGCGAGCTGGAGCCGGCCGCTTTCATTGGGGGCCGGGGCAGCGCCTTGAAAGTCGGACAAGAACCTCGGAGCGCCACGCGGAACGATCACACCTGGCTGGCCCGGCTCGCCGTGGAGTTGAATGTTTGCGTCAGCGACTGCGCCTTCGCTCACCGCGTAGGCGACGGGCAGCGTTTCCGGGGCACCGCGGCGCTCCAGCGCGCGCAATCGCTTTTGGAGCGAGCGGAGACGAGAGACGTCCGGACGCGTTCGTGGCTGCGATGATTGCAGCCTCGTGATCTCTTTGCGGTCACCGGCAATCTCGCGTTCGTACGCTACGAGCCGAGGCGCAGCTTTGGATTCCGGCACCAGCGGCGCGAACGCGCGGCGGCCAAACTTCATCGACACAAACTCTTCAGAGCCGGCGTACGGAAAACGGGTGCTGGCGAAGACCCCGTAGAGTCGGTAATAGTCGGCGGTCGGAATGGGATCGAATTTATGATCGTGACACCGCGCGCACCGCAGGGTGATCCCCAAGCAGGCGCGTCCGACGGTGTCGATGGTGTCTTCCAGTGTGAGATGCCACAGCTCATAAGGTGCGGTCGCGTAGCGTCGCGATAAGGCCAGAAAACCTGTCGCTGTCACCTGTTCGGCGTAGCGATCCGCAGTGCCCTTGTTAGCCAGCAAGTCACCGGCGATCTGTTCGCGCAGAAACTGGTCGTAAGGCTTGTCGGCGTTGAACGAATCGATGATGTAGTCCCGGTACAGCCGCGCTTCGGGGACCGGATAGTCGGCGTTGTCGCCCGCCGTATCGGCATAGCGCGCCACGTCCATCCAATACCGACCCCATCGTTCGCCGTATTGAGGTGAGGCAAGCAACCGGTCGATAACTCGCGCAAAGGCGTCGCGCGAATCGTCCGCGACGAACGCCCGTACATCTTCCGGCGCCGGCGGCAAGCCGACGAGATCGAAATATGCCCGCCGCAAGAGCACCGGCTTAGGCGCAGCGTCGATCGGCTTGAGCCCGCGCGTGCGTTGTTCGCGTGCGATAAAGCGATCGACCGCGGTGACCGACCAGCCGCTTGCATCCTCGGGGGGATCCGCCTTGACCACTGGCCGAAAGCCCCAATGAGTTTGGGGCTGTGCCCCGCCTGGCGACTGCCAGGCTGAGGCGGCTGTTTGCTTGGGCCATGCCGCGCCCTCGCGAATCCACCGCTCGAAGTCGGCGATGACGCGGTCGGGCAATCGGCTCTCGGGGGGAGGCGGCATCTTCAGGTCATCGACCTGATGCATCGCCCGGATCAACAAGCTTTGATCGGGCCGCCCGGGAACGACCGCTGGCCCGGAATCGCCTCCGCCGATTAATGCCTCGCGCCGATCGACCCGCAATCCGTTGTTCGTCTTCGATGGGCCGTGACATCGCAAGCATTTGGCGGCCAGGACCGGACGAATCCGCGTCTCGAAGAAGGCTTCGCGATCCTCAGCGGATGCCCGCCCACCGCCCGTTGCTCCAAAGGCTGCGACCGGCCAACGGCACGCGAGAATCAGTGATAACAGGAGACAGCAGCGGATCCGCATGCGGACCCTCGCTCCCAACGGATAAACATATCGTGATGCGAGGCATTATAGCCCCCGTCGCGCCTTGCCAAAAGTCAATTGGTACTGCCCGGGTCACTGGACCGAAGGGCCCGACCCATCGACCGCCACGACCCGTAGCGTCGCACGTTCGGACGCGGCTCTGCCCGGAGCGCTTCGCACTGCCAGCGGCACGCGAACGAACGACCAGGCCTGCCGCGCGACAAGGCTCGAAAGGCTGAGCACCACGAAGACGAAGATTAAAAACGTCGTCAGCTCGGGAACGATCAAGGCCGCCGCCAGCGTGGCGAATAGACCGCGTTCAAACACGAGTTCGGACATAAGGCTGTCTTGCGCGGGTCGAATGGCAAAGAGGCACGAAAGGAGCGATTCGACGTGCCTGATTCCATGCTAAACGCTCGCGAGAGGCGCTGTCCAAAGAAAACGGCCGTTTGGCCGGCGCGCAGCTCAGATCCTTTTGAGGACCGAGAAGGGCGACGCTGGCGGCCCGGCGGCCTTTGTCGGTCGCGCTCAGGCGACGGCGCCAACCCGACGGCGAGGGATCCAAGTGGCCGAAAGCACCGCGAGCAGTCCTGCGAGACCCGCGAGCACTCCGCACCCGGCAGCGAACCAGTCGCCGTGCCGTAGATAAAAACTGCTGCGATTGTCGAGCGGAATCGAGTCGATCAAGACGGCGTTCAGCTGACGGTTCCATTTGCCGGTCTTGGGATCGCGCATCGAAGTGCGCCCTTTGTTGGGCGGCTGGGCGTCGGCATCAAAGTACACTTCGGGCTCGACAACCAATCCGTCTCCGTCGATAACCGCTGAGATCCCCGTATTGACCGCGCGGACCATCGGCTTGCGCAGCTCCACGCAACGAAAAAGCGCGGAGATCAGATGCTGATCGAGGCCCGCTGATCCGTGGAACCAACCGTCGTTGGTCACGTTGACCAGGCAATCGACCGGCTTGGCGCCGCCCGGCGCTGCCTCGAGCCGCGCCACCAAATTCCGCATCAACTGCGGGACCGTGTCCTCGAAGCAAATCGAAGGGCACAGCCGCCACTGCTTGTAATCGAACGCCACCGCGCGGTCGCCCGCGGTCAGGTCGAATCCGGCTTCGTAAGGCACGAACGTCTTGAGGAACGGCAGCCATTCCTTGAGCGGTACGTATTCGCCGAAAATCATGCGGTGGATTTTGTCATACCGCCTGAGGTTGCTCGTGCTCGGAACGGCCAGGACCGCCGAATTGAAACGCTTGAAACCGCTATCGTCTGCGACGAGCGTGTCGATACCGAAGATCATCCCCGCGCCCGCCTGCAGGCTGAGGTCGTGGAGCTGCTGCGGAGCCTGGGACATTCTCCACGCGTAGGGGGGAATCCGGGGCGCGGCTCGCAGCAAATCGGCATCGGACAGGTTGGGCGACGCGAGGAACAGCGGATCTCGATACATGGTTTCCGGCCAGATGATCAGATCGGGCTGATGCTTCACAGCCTCGCCGGTGAGCATGTAGTGCCGGTTGAAGATCGACGCGGCTTCGCTTTGATCATGTTTCACTTCCGACGTGAAATTTCCCTGGATCAGCGCGATCCGCGGCCCTTCGCGAAACTCCGCCTGAGCGCGACGGACGTAACCGTAGGCGAGGCAGCCACCGACCAGCAGCAGCGAATAGGCCACCGCCAGAACGTCGCGGAACCTGACGCGGGGCGAGGAAGTGAGAGTTTCCTCTGCTTCCTCGATGGTGTTCGAACCGGCGGCTGGAGCCGGGAACAACCATGACAACGGCAGAATGCCGGCGAGCGCGGCCGACGCGCTCATCACCACAAAGCTCACGCCGTACGCCCCGACCAGGTCGCTGATTTGAATCAGCTCCAGCCAGCGGTATTGGGTGTGTCCGATGTAGTACCACGAGGCGCCTGTGACGAAGTAGGCGCGCAAATACTCCAGCCCGACCCAGATGGTGGGGGCGACGATCACCAGCGGCACGCGTAGCCGATGGACGGCCCCGCGGCACAAAAGCAGGAAGGCGGGGAAGTAAAGCGCGAAGTAAAACGCACAGGCCAACATCGCCAGGTACATGGCGGGATGGCCGTAGCGCAGCCATTGCAAGATAAAAACTTGCGAGACGAACGCCGTGAGGAACGTGGCAAGGGCGGCCCGCCGCGGTCGTTGCGCCGGGCGAACCAGCAACAGCAAAGGAGCCAATGCGAGCCAGCCCAACGGTCCCCAATCGAGCGGGGGAAAACTGGCCCACAGCAACAACCCCGAGCACCCCGCCGCAATCCAGACACGTCGCGACGAGGGGGGAGTGTTGACCGATCGGGCTGCCCGAATGATCGAGTGTACGGACGGCTCGCCGGAAGCAGGCTCTGTCGACATCAAGCGGGGACGAGTGAGGGGTGGTGTCTGCAAAGTGTCGGCTCCCGTCCCTGGAATGTGCTCTTCATTCCATTATCAGATCGATCCATCCGTCGGTCGATCGAAAGGCATGACCTCGATCAAGGTGCCCGGCGGATAAGTCGCGCCGCCACCGGGAAAGATCGCGAGGGCGTTGGCCTCGACCATCGCTTGCAGGTCAGACGAGCCGTGCCAGCGCACCGTCGCGACGGACGGTCCATCCGCGTCCCATTCGAGGCGGGCGGGATTGTACGTGGGACGCTCCCCCTGAGCAACGTGTTCTTGGACCAGGCGGGCTCGGATCGGTTCAGCGGCGGCCGGCTGAAACCCCATCAGTCGCCGCAGACAAGGGCGCACGAAGACCTCGAAACAGACCAGGCTGCTGACCGGATTGCCCGGCAATCCAAAGACGTAAGTCTGTCGCGAGCCGGCTTGGGCCGGATTCCAAACGCCGAACCAAAGCGGTTTGCCCGGCCGCATGTGGATCTTGTGAAAGACGTTTTGCACTCCGAGCCCTGCCAGTTCGGCCGGCACCAAATCGTGTGTTCCTTCCGACACCCCCCCCGACAGCAATAGGATGTCGTACGCCAGGCCGGCTGCAATTCGCTGGCGAAGCTCGGCCGCGTTGTCCCGCGCGATTCCCAACAGAACCGGTTGGGCGCCTGCGCGCTGCGTCTGCGCCCCCAGCATGGCTTCGTTCGAATTGCGGATTAGGCCCGGACCGGGTCTCGATCCGATCGGCACCAGCTCATCTCCGGTCGCCAGGATCCCGACCTTGGGGCGCGGGTGAACGACGAGCCGCTCTTTGCCGACCTCAGCCAGCGCCCCGATTTCTTGCGGCCGAATGAGCCGGCCTGCCGGAAGCACCGTCTGTCCGGTCTTTATAGACGCGCCGCGGCGAACGATGTTCATTCCCGGCTGCCCACTCGCGTGCGTGACGACCGTTCCGCCGACGATCGATTGGCCAGCGCGCTCGATTCGGGTGTCCTCGACTTTGATCACGCAATCGGCCCCCTCGGGCAGGGGCGCGCCAGTCATGATTCGTGTTGCCGTGCCGGCCGTGACCGCTTTCGTGGGGACCATGCCGGCGGTGACGTGCTCGAGAATTCGCAAGCGAGTCTCGGAGGCACTGAGATCGGCGGCGCGGACCGCGAAACCATCCATCAGCGCTTTGTCGAAAGGAGGAGAGTCGACGTCCGACACCACGGCTTCGGCCGTCACCAGGCCGAGGGTATCGGCCAGCGCGACGGAGACCGGGAGCAGGGGGCGCGCCTCGCGGAGGATGGCGTTGAGGGCATCGGCTACGCTGAGCATCCGGCTGTCCGCGCGTGCAGAAAGTTTCGCAACAGATCGATGCCGCCGTCGGTGAGAAAACTCTCCGGGTGAAACTGGACGCCGTGCACCGGATACCGCCGATGACGCACCCCCATCACTTCGCGGGGAAAATCGTCATCGGCTGTCCAGGCGCACAATTCAAGATCGGCCGGCAGCGCGTCCGGCGGGATGGCCAGGCTGTGATAGCGCGTGGCCGAAAACGGGTTCTTCAGCCCGGCAAACAGCCCC
>Ga0187784_10002384_pt1 | contig 15062 bp, 18 predicted proteins | sample 1015_SJ02_MP15_2_FD_132964 | JGI IMG/M metagenome (GOLD analysis project Ga0187784, IMG submission 132964) | Tropical peat soil microbial communities from peatlands in Department of Meta, Colombia - 1015_SJ02_MP15_20_MG | ecosystem: Environmental > Terrestrial > Soil > Wetlands > Peat | place...
AGACGAAATCGTTAGATTGAAACAGGAACAAGGCAAAAACATTTTAATCGGCGGTGTGAGTGTTCCTTCACAACTCATGGAGCTTGGTCTGGTCGATGAATATCATTTTGTCGTTCACCCAATAGTTGTAGGAGAAGGGAGACGGTTGTTAGAAGGTATGAGCCTACAGGAGAGATTACAATTAAAACTTGTTGAGTCAAAGATTTTTAAATCAGGATGTGTTGCGCTTCGTTACTTGAAACAGTGACAGAAAAATCTGCGACAGGAGCGACCGTTTTGTCCTGCAAGTGCTGGGCGCATCAACCACGGCCCAAGGACAAGCCCCAGTACGAATGCAATAACGATCCGCCTTTGTGCAGGCAGTCGGCATTGTGCCGGCGATAGATGGTGATGCCCATTGGGCTTCCCGTGCGGCGAGTAGGACAATCGTAGGTACCATTGAAGCGGGAAGCCAATATTACTCAGGTTTTATGCGGGCAAAAAGAATGGCTCCTCAGGTAGGACTCGAACCTACAACCCTCCGGTTAACAGTCGGATTGGGTAAAATCCAAGTGCCTGATTTGCCGTTGCTTACTGGAGAGCAATTCTGGAGTCTACCCTTCCTAAATGGGCTACGGGCTACACCAAATAAGGATCGCTACGGGCCAGCCGTTACCAAGTCTTGGGCACAGTTCTTGGGTGTAGGTGCGCCTTAATTTCTGAGACTTCATTCCACAAGCGATTTGCGGTCTCCGCCACAAGCACAGCTTTCTCGCGCAGACTAATATCAGACCTTGCCTCAATGTCCGAGTGGGCCATGCTGTTGCGAAGAGTTCTGAGGTAGTGCAGGAGAGCTTTGGTGTCAGGCGGAATCAACCGTTTCCGGCTTGCCTTCCAGTGAAGACGACTCATGGTTTCAATCAAGTGGTAAAAATCGACTTCACATGCTGGCTCTGATTTGCCCTTTACTTCCAGCGAGATTTTTCTGGCCCTTGCGATTTCACGAAGAACTCCTTCCAGACCCCGACCGGCTATCAGCAATCCGACTTCATCGAACCCAACCGAGAACAAGTTTCTGGCCAATATGAAATCTGCCTCAAGGAATTCCGGCAGGTCCAGTTTGTAGACAATAAACTCGTCTTCCGCTTGTGCCATTTCCTCGAAACCGCGCAGTAGTTCGTCTACGTCAGTCACGAACTGGCTGATCTCTCGAATGATTCGGTGTGTCTGCGCATAACGATTCCAGTGTTCAGGCAGCATGTGCTGATGTAGAAAGCCGTAGGCTGCCTTACTTTTTGCAAGTCTTTTGTGCAACAGAAGCAGTTCCTCTCCGGCGTAAACGGCATCCAGAACGAGGGGATGAGCTTGGTCTACTAAAGCCTGATCGTGGGCGGGGCAGGCATCACCACCAAAACCCAGGCGAGAAAGTGCTTGTGACTTCTCCTCAAGCTCGTGGAACGCCTTATACAAGGAATGCTCTGTTTGGAACCACGGGTCCCTTTGCGACATACGCACCCGTTGCGGACTGTCCACGGCCACTGGCCGGACAACATCGACAAATTCTTCCCACGAATTCCAGAGCCAAGGCATGTGTTCTTCTGTAGTAGGATTCTGATTGCGTTTTGCCGCTTCCCGTTACCACGATTACAAGAACTCCTTGCCCTCAAACGTGTATCCTTCGATCTCACCAGCCTGTACGAATTCTGCTGATTCATATCTCGATTTAAAGGCAATACTCCAGCCGCGTTTTGGTTTCGGCCCCTGCCCCCGCTGTGTTGCCCTTTCGCTAACAATCATTATTGATGTCCCGTCTTGCCCGATCCGATAGTCTGCCGATCCTGCAATTTGCGGTTTTGCAACCACCCTCGCTTCGTCGAAGTTGATGATAGAGTCCTTCAATCGTACTGAACCCGAATCCGAAACGTAAGATATTGTCCCTGACAGTTGCATTGAAGCACCGTGATGGCTGATCTTCAAGCGTGGGAAGCGTTCGATGTCCAGGTCAGTCCTGATTGGATGCATGGCCTGACCGAATTTGACAATAAGAGTATGGGTATCGCCTGTGTCAGACGCCTTTCGGACAGCTTGCGGCAGCTCTTGCAAATCAACAAGCGTAACCGGCCAGCGTACTTTGAGGCCAACGTAACTGTCCTTGGCCACGTTCCGTTGATAAATCGGCAAAGACTCCAATTGCGATTGAATCTCCACCGGATTCGGAGACAGGGAATATTCCGATGATGACGGCGACCGGCCACCACCTTCCATGCCAATGTTAACCGTCTGGACAATGTTCGAGCCGCTGGCCACAGGGGGGCCGATAACATGGCCGCCGTGATCCACTGAAATTGCGGCGGACGAGTTTGAACCCCGCCGACGCCAGAGGGTTAACACCCAGCCAAGCAGAGCTACACCGATTCCTGAGAACACCCATTCCTTGTTGTCCAACAGCCAATGCATCCCGTTCACCGTGCCTTGATTGCGTTACCCAACCTTCTCAGGCAATGGGCGCTTCTTCATGTCGTTGATTGACTCAAGCAACTTGATTGTCGCAGTGCCGTCCAAGGTGTCCCCGCTGTATCGGACTTGGTAAAGTCCCTGAAGGTTGGAGGGTAATTCGACGCCTTCTTTAACCACGAGAATAAATCGCTGGCCGTATAGCGCCATCGCAGCACCGATTTCGATCAAGACATTCTCATTCAATACGATGTGTTCCTTCACGTCTTTGTCCATTAGCCGCCGCTCATCCTCAACGTGAATGATCGCTGCACCACACGACCGCATGTCGCTCATGACCTTCTCCGACACCGGTTGCGACACAGTTTGGCGTTCCTCCGCAACTACAGCTTCCAGCTCGCCAAATGCCAGAAGTTTCTTAATCGGATCGATGAACGTTTTGTTTTTGCCGTGTGTAATGAACACTTTCTTGACTCGAGCATCATTCGCGGGCGGGGTCGGTAGCGGGATTTGCGACGTTGTTGCTGTCGGAGCCGAGATCGGGATCGGCGGCACTAGGACACTCAAACCACGATCTGCCGCACCGTTATCGGATTCCAAATTCGCGCCGTTGGCACTTTCATCAGGAACCCGAGCGCCGCCGAGTTCCACGTACTTTCGATCCTTGATAACTTGCAAAAAACCTACTGCATCTGCGCCTTCAAGAATAAGTTCCAACACATCAGCAGTCCGATTCGAGGGAACGCCCATTTCCATTAGCACGTTCTGAGCGATGTTGTCCTTCGGGATAGGCGCGCCGTTGTATTTCGACAAGAATTCGCGTATAACGCGCGGTCGCAGTAACGCTTCTTTCCGTGCCACGAGATCATCCCCCTCAGTCGTGGGCCGGACAATTCGCATCCCCAGTGGCGTTATCGTGATCGCGTCGGCGTTGTAGCCACCACTGGTAAGACCATACGCAATCGCTGCACCGGCCAGCATCTTAAACGGACCCGAAGTCGGGGCTACATCCAACGCCTTCGCCACCTGTAGTGGAGTCGACGGCTTGTATCCGTAATTGTCTGCAATTGCACGAGGGATCGTGGTCGCTTTGTCCAGTGAATAACTCGGGACATCCGCTTGACTAATATACTTGCGCTGGCCGTCCAGTCTCGCAGCAGCACTACTTTCCTTTGCCATTCATACCTCCAACGCGCTCAGACGTTTTTTCTGAATTTCCTAAGATTGTAACTCTTGGGGCAATCTTCGTGTCAAGATCAAGTTTTATGCACGCATGGATCGATGTGGAGAATTGTGGAAATAACTATAATCGTGTGGAATTCTTCAGTGAACTAATTAGGAGTACAGTCTGAGGCCCGACACTTTACCTCACGCCGGTTGACCCTGTGTTGGGCATGGTACACGGTACCGCGCAAGTCGTTGCAGCAAAATGCCGCGTGCAAAGTCTTGTTTACCCGATCAACGGCGCACAACACTTGCCGAGAAATTTCCTTTGGGGTTAGACCGTCAAGGTACAGCTTGACCACTAGCTCGACGGGAACAGGAAAGATAATCCTGCGGCGACCGGGGACGCCTAGCGTTGGGTTGCTCGGGGTTGGCTTGATTGCCCTCATACATGCTGGCCAGCCACCGATTCGGTGATGCTCTTGCCAGCAGCCACAGCATCAACCGCACTGATAATGGCTCGTGGCCGGTATATTCCGCTTCGATTCAGGGCCTTCACGATTTCGGCATCGAATGGGATGCCGCGCGCCTCACACGCTTTCTTGACCAGTGCCGGAACGTCACGTGCCGACAATGGGCCAACTCTGATTTTGATGCAACGGTCAAACAGTGCGGCGTCTAGTTTTTCTGGATTGGTTGTACAGAAAACCAATGTAAGGTCTGGCCGCGCTGGTAGGGTCTTCAGCCGTGTTTGCTGCCGAATGCTGGTCAAGCACTGTGCCTCGTCCACGACGATGAAGACGGTATCCTTGGTATAGAAAAAATATTTCGGCGAAATCGCATCGCCAAGGTCGAAGTCGATTGCGTGGCAATGCCGCGCATAGGCGTACCCCATCCGATGGACGGTTTGCCCCTCTTCGATTTTGATACCTGTGCGCTCGTGACATAGGGCCAGCGCAAGCGAAGTTTTTCCGCAACCCATTGGGCCATGAATGCAGATAAAGCCATTCGGCGCGGCTTTCAGTTCCGTCAAGGCATCTTGATTGCCTACCATGTCGTCCACGGTCGGTAATTTCATTTTCATCCAGAGCTGGTTCATAACTTTCCCTCCCTTTTGAGGCGCAGCCAATCGGCAATCACAACCTGCGGCACAAACCAGTACAGCTCGCCCGTGGCGCGCTCCTTCAATTCGTCGTACAGGTAATCAGGCAGAACAATCTCTAGCTTGTGCTTGCCGTCCTTCTCTTTCTTTTTTTCTCCAATGGCTTCGTCGGCCATTTCACGAATTTGCCGAGCCGTGTAACCATACTCGACTGCTTCACTCAACAACTTGTCAGCCAATTCCGGGAGAAACTTGCACAAGACTGAATGGTGGTAGAAAGTCAATGCGTCCACGCGTCGCTCGGGTGGAAAACGGCTCGCAACCCGTACACAGTGATAAAGGGCGGTTCGAGAGAAGGCGGTGGATTGTTGCGCGAGGTCGTAGCTGACCTTAACGCCGTAATGATTTTTTCCATAAAGAATGAAGTCGCCTATCCACCAGAAAGTGGACTGGCAAACGTGGGCCAATGCGCGCCCAATCTGCATCCATTCCTGTTCCTCTATGCCCTCGGAAATCCGCAATTCAGTTGGGGAGAAGCGCGCTCCGGAAATGTCGTACGCCGCGATGCTTTTGTATCGTGCAGGCGCTAGGATGGCATCCTTCTTGGCAGGCGGCAGTATCTCCGGCGTGCCGGAATTGTGTGCATCGTAGATTTCAAATTTCTTGTCCTGCTCGCGCTTGAGATGTGCGAATGCCTCTGGGTAATCGAGAAGCTTGCTGTAGCTTGAGAAATAGCCATGTTCATTCATCCACTTAAAGGGGGGAATGAAGCCGCCATTGGCTGCTGCGAGTTGTTCCAGAATCCGAACGTGTTTTTCGAGGCACGCGTCAGAAAGCTTCCGCTTCTTGGCGCGGAGTGCAGCCAAGGTCGGATCGGCTTTGATAATCGCTGTGTTGGTTGCGGCCATTTCTCTATCGCGTGCGTGTGACTTAGCGCAAGAAAAAGGCCGGTTGAGCTGTCCACGACTCAACCGGCTTAGGCAAAAAGCGCTCCGGGACGGTTGGCCCGAAACTTCGCGAAGTGGCTATGAGGCTGTCCCTGCCCGCGCCACACTCCGCGCTTTCGCTGGCGCTAACGAACCTTTGGAAATTACGCTGGTTGCACGTTGGCCGCATACGGCGCATACGTGCCTTGCACCACATCAAAAGTAACTTGGTCGCCGCTGTTGAAACTACCAGCTACAGAAAACACGATGCCTCGGATTCCTGTGTCGCCCGGTTGGGGGAAATGCCATCACCGTCCCTTTCGCAAAACAAAGGTTTCCGCGCGCTGGCGCGACCAACCGCACAAAATCACTAGCCGCAAAATGTGGATTTCTTGTGTCTTTGTCATAGCTTCAAATTCTGGAGCCGACCTTTGACAATGCGTCGAATTGCTGGCGGCAAATTTTCGCTATCTTCAATGGCCTGTTGTAATTTCGCTTGCATAGATGCGCGCTCGTCACGCAGCCGTTTTGCGGCTGCAGCTATTTCACCCGGTCCAACATGCAAAATATCTCCCGGTTCGCCTTTATCGCCCTTAGGGCCCGGGATTCCTTGCGGCCCAGCGACGTTGCTATCTTTTCCATCACGGCCACAAAAACCTCTTGGTCCCCGATCACCGGGATCGCCTTGTGGTCCACGGGGTCCAGCTACGTGCGAATCCGTACCATTTTCACCACGCGGGCCTTGGGGCCCCGGCGGGCCGGTGATTGATTCACCATCGCGGCCATTTCTTCCCGCCTCACCTTGCGGGCCAACGATTACATTGTGCGGTGGATTAGCAAGTAGGGCCGACAAGTTCAGCAACGATAAATCGGCCAGCACGAGATAAACGTTTTGTGTATCCGTGGCAAAAAAGCAATCACCAACGCGTGCGCCTTTCGTTGGTAGACGATTCGATTTGCAGGATGTGAATGCCACGGTTATTCTTCAACCAGCTCCGCAATGCGGTTGCGGCCAGATTGCAGCCTTCCCATTCGTGCCCTTAGGTGCTCTGGTAGTTCGCCAGACTGGGCTTGGCGACGCAACTCCTCAAGTTCGGCTGGCGAATATTGGTGCCGTTGATCCAGAGGCAGGACTTTCGGTCGTGCGGCGATCTCAGCGGCGGCGCGTTCGATGTTTGCGGAACATTTTCCGAGTTCATCCGCTTCCAGTGGCGTCAGGTGGTGCTGATCCACCAAAGAATGCAATTCTTGTTGCTTCATGTTTCCCTCCCTAGTTTTTTCTGGATGTGATACCGGCCAGGGCGCGAAGATGGCGGGCTAGGTGCGCTTCACGCCGCCACTCGGCCAGTAACGGCAACGCACGTTCCAGATCGTCTTCGTCGGCAAGGTCCTGAAATTCGGCAAGATTCAAACCGTCAAGGCCCATCGTGTATCGAACTTTCCGCGCCTTGTTCATCGCGGCATCGTCAGTAATGTCCGGGTTTTCGGCAAACACACTCAGCGGTAGGCCATATGCAAACTGGCTATCGTGTTTTAGATAGTGGTATCCCTTTTCAGCCAGTGCTAGGCCAAGCTTGCTGGCGATGTGCTTGGCGCTAACTTCATCGACGGAAATTGCAGCGGTTGCGCGCGCGATACGAAGTTCCCGCACCTTTTGCTGCCAGTATTCGGCCTCGCGCTTCCAGAACAGAAGGTCGAGGTACTTCATCTTCATTTCCCCGCGAAGCTCACTTAGTCGCAATGGGAAGCGCTTGTCAAGCGCCTCCTGAATTTTCTGGGTGCGTTTGTCGATATGCTTAATCATTGGATTTTCTCTCCTCTCGCTTGTGCCTTCATCCGCGCCTCTAAATCTGCACGGTCGTTCAGCGCCTTATCAGCAAGCCATTCTGGATTTTTTTGTCCGCCCTTGCAGCGGTTGTATTGCTCGATGATTTCTGGCGGTGCATAGCAGCCACCGCACAGCGCAAACTTGAATGTTGCCGCCTGGGATGGTTCACCCATGAAAAACAATTCGCTGCGACCGTCCGTTCCCCTGATGAAAAATTCACCACTTTGCGGATGCTGGCCGACGTTGAAATGCGCTGTGGCAAGTGGTTTCAGTGGATTGCTTAACGCTCGCACTGGCGCGGTTGCTGGCTCGCTGTTAATTCTTTCCAGCGCCTCCGGGAACATTTCCATAAGGAGTAATGCGGTTCCGTTATCAATTCGTCTCAACTCTCGTCCAGTGGATTTAACGCGGATGTCCATACTTCCTCCTTGATTGCAAAGGCTGCAACGCTTGGGCTTGTGAGCCGCTTCTCATAATTTCAGTGCGCTGTGACGGCTCACGTCATCCGTGGTATCTCGGTTGCGATGTACGTGTAGTCGATCCCAGGACGCCAATGTGGTGTCCCTTCTTCCGGCGTGTGGCAGGTATCGCACAATGCCAGCGCATTCTCCGGATCGGTGAATCTCCTAATGTCAACTCTCGGCGAAATCAAATGGTGGACGATCCGCGCCGCATTCCGGCAAGGTTGCCCTTTCACGATCTTCTGACACATGGGCCGACGGCAAAGTATGAATGCGCGAAAGCGAGTCCACCTCACCGTGCCATACAAGCGGTCAACGTCATCGCGCGGACGATTCCGTCTTGAATCAAGAATAGAATTGCTCTCTTGATGAGCTTCACAGAAGCGGGTTCCGCGCACGTTGGGCGCGCGGCATCCACTGTGGCCGCAAACCGTGGGGCATCGCAGCATAGTTTGCTAAAAGCCAGGGCCGCCTTTTCCGGGGTCCCCGATCTCATAACCAGCGCCGTCATCGCTCTGTGCCCATGTATCCACAAATCGCTGACGGGTATCCGGGCCAGCAACATGAGGGCGTGCAGGCAGATTCGCCAGAGCGGGCACGAGGTCGGCAATGGGCGACGAAGCCGATAAGCCAACCGAGCCGAGCAAATCAAATCGTGCACCGCAGCTAGTGCAGCGGTAGTCGCGCAACCATTCAAAGGCGGAAAAGAGCTTGTACTCGGTTCCACATTTGCATGAGTAGCTGAAGCCGACGACCTTACCATCCGGCCTAGACAATCGGTACCACTGGTTTTTCAGAACGCCGCCTTGCGCCGCATGGCGTGTGCGGATTTCATCTGCCTCGGTTGTTTTTTCGTGGTAGTTGGGGTCGAGAAGTCCTACTGCGATATTCCTTGCTTTGTCGATCAGTGACATATTGCCTCCTTAGATAAAAACAATTCCTCTTTCCAAATATGGTGTTGGCGGCGGCGCGGCAAGCATTCGGTGCCAGCCATTAACGAGCGCGCTGATAGCGTCAATCTTTTCTGAGGGACTCAGCTTCTCGGGCTTGATGCCGGAATGCTTCTCGCTCTCCACCAGCACAACGTTCGCGGCATTCCAAGCCAGATAGGGATTGCCGAAGTGAACCACCTCTTGATTTTGGACAGCGGCCATTAGTTCACGGCACGGCGCGGTAAGCTCCTTCGCTGTCTGGGGCACGCCTACGCACGACATGCCGCTCTCATTCAACTCGGCAGCGGCCACACTGAATTGCCAAGGATCAAATCCCACTTCACGCACCGCGTGCTTGATGTGAAGGTCTCGGATGAATTTCTTGATCTCGCGGGGGTCAGTGAGGTCGCCGGGTATCAAATCCAGCCAGCCTTCGCGCACCCATTGCGAAAGCGGCACTTGCCATGCCTTCTCTTTATCGAGCAATCCGATTTCAGGGATGAAGCCTTGAACGATGACAACGGTTTTCTTGATCGGCGCGGCCCCTTCGGCAAATCGGGCCTTGGGGAACACAATCGCAACGGCCGTCAAGTCAGATGTGAGGCCAACGTCCACTCCCACAAAGCAGGGCGTGTCACTATTCAGCGCCAAAAACTTCAAGGTTGCCTGTAATGGATTGTCACAACCGATCAAATCAAGACCTTTGCAGGCATCCCACTTCTTTGCCGAAATCGAACCAGCCCGACACAGGGCCTTCTCCGGGTACACATTCGCGTGGAATTGGAGAAAGTTATTCAGTGCCGAAGGATTGTCGTTCAGTGCTGCGATCTGCTTCGCCAGATTTTCTTCGTTGATCGTGATTCCCAAAGATGGGTTCGCCTTGCGGAGTGCGGCCAAATCTTGCGGGGAATCGGCTGCGTCAATCGAGTAGATTGCAGCGAATACATGGTCAGCTTGAACAACACCGCGCAAAATCTTTTCGGCCCATGAGAACTTTTCATAGCCAAAGCTTTGCTTGCTCTCCCCAGCCGTCGTGATAGCCAGAATCAACGGCTGGACTTTCGAGACTTGGCCTTGGATAAGCGCATCCCACGCTAGGCGGTCATCCCACGCCGCCACCTCGTCGGCAATCACGCAACTGGGCCGCGTTCCGAGGAATGTCTTTTCTTCGCTGGCAAGCGGTTTGAAGGTGCCGTCGGTTTCGCGCACCGCGAGTTCGCCCGCCCAACGTAGTACGTGAGCGGCAAGCTCCGGATTATCCCCAACCGCGCGGCGCGCATCTTTCCATACGATTCTCGACTGCTCCTTGGCGCAAGATGCGGCATAGATCTCTGGGTACTTCTCACAATCGGCAATCAACAGGTAGAGTCCAACTGTGCTGGCGAACCGCGTCTTACCGTTCTTACGGCCCATCGAAACCCACGCCTCAGTAACCAGCCGTGCTCCCCATGCCTTCTTAAATCCGAAGATGGCCGCAAGTACCCACACTTGCCAGGGCATCAGATTCTCAAGGCCGCAGAAATTCTTTGCGAACGCAACCACGTTGCGAACGGCAACGGGGTCGAAATGAAAGCCGAGCTTCGCTCCTTCATTGAGGAAATTCAGGAATCGAACAGCAGCACGCTGGATCAGCTCGCAGGCGACTACCTTTCCTTGCTGAACATCGAGGCAATAGCGGCGCGCAATCTCGGCGGCATCTCCCTCCGGCCAAACATACTCAGCGCCGGTAGCGTCGAGGCATACAGTTATCCTTTCGCGCATTCGTGCCGAAAACGAATCGCGTTCTTGCTGGACGGCCGCAAGGAAGTCGGGGAGAGAAAGTGCACCAGCGGGCGGATTAGGATCAGGGAACGGTTCTCGATTTGCCCAGGTAGCATCGAAGATGGCACGCATCACCGCGTGCTCTCCATTTAGTTGAGCCTTACAGAACTCAAGCAATGCTTCTCCGTCCGAGAACGCCAGCTTTCGCGCATCCAGAAGTCGCCCCACGTTCTGTTTCCAAATTGCGTGGAGTTTTCGATTGTTCCATAGGTACTCGGGCGTGACCGGAACTCCAAGCTCAAATGCACGTGCCTCCTGCTTGGCGCGAACAGCGATTGTCTCGGCGTTGAAATCGCCCTTGACTTCGTCAATGGACTTGCGACGGCTCACTGGCTACTTTCGCTCCTTTCTACCGTACTTAGGCCACTCATTCGTTTTTCATTTGCGGCGCATACCTAAAGCACACGCAAGAATTTGGCGTGCGCCGTGGGGTCTTTTCGACGGGATGAATTTGCCTACCATTCCGGTCCAGAATCTGCGTCCAAAGCTTTGATTGCTGGCCACATGCGGTTTGTGTCACGCGAATCATGATGCAATCAACTCCAGTCCACATCACCCGCGTCCACTCCTTGTGGTAGTGCTAACGTCGGCGTACAGATCTCGGGGCGTTTTGCGCTGGTTCTGGCTGGCTTGTCCCAGGGCCACAACCTGAATGTCGAATGCTGCTGCTTACCTTGGCATCCGTGTGTACAGCCGTTGGTGTTGATTCTGCCTAGCGCCGCTGTCGCTTCGACATCCGTCTGGAATAGGCGGTAGTGCCATCTACGGTTTGTCGGGCCGGTACAGCGCGACAGCACAACAAAAGGACCGTCGCCAGAGACGTACATCGAATACGGTAGCTTCCTCACTGCAATCATTTGCCAGCTTGAGCGTCGTCGCTTCCGGGTTGTGCCTTGCTCTACCTGTCTCGAATCCATTTTCCGAATACCTCACACCAAGTACGCTCTGACGCTGGCCCATTCCTTTGCGGTTTGCGCCGTCCAAGACTTTGCTTTTCTCTCGTGTGCTGGATACTCCCGCAGGAAAAAGCTCCAGCGATTCGTTTTGATCCCGTCAACGGGCTGTTCTCTGTCCATCAGCCACACCGAGATGATTCGCATCGTCAATATCAGGCCGAGGGACATCAGCATCTGCTTAACGCTTTCTATCTGGTCATCGGTAATCGCAGATGCGGCCAAGTCGCGTGGCAAACTCGTTTGCAATTCTCTCCATCTGTGATTGCGCTCAAATTCGTAGTCACCTTGAGCCATCGTTTCCTCACAGTCTTCGCTGTCACAGATTTCTCCGTCTTTTCCAATGTGTTTTCTGCAAACGATGCAGTGATTCTCTTCACAGTCCGCATCGCTACACGTTTGGCTGCCAGCGGCGTTAGCCGCTGAGATGAGAGCCACCTCCACCACCTCCGCTTGATTTTCGTTTTGCGGTTTTTGCAGCTCGGTCCGAAGGTCGGTGGTGGTGGACGGTCTGCAGAAGGTCGGTTGTGTAGCAAGTACGCGGCAGAATTCGTCTTCCCCATGCGTACTTGCTACATCTGATTGCGTACTTGCTACATCTGGAGCCGCGTAGTTGCTACATCTGTCCTGTGTACCTGCTACATCTGGATTCTGTGTAGTTGCTACATCTGGGGATTTTGCAAGCATGGCCGGTACGTTCAAAGAGCGACGACGCGTGCCCTTGAACCCCGTTAACTGACCATCCTCCAAGAAACCTAGAGTGCGCAGGTCATCGAGTAGGCGCGTCACCGTCCAGCGCGATACCCCCAGCCGCTCCGCCATTCGCTTGATCCCGACGGTTATGTTGCTACCATCGCCGTCAGCGAAAGTTGCCAGCCATTGAGCCAAGGCACAGCGGCGGTCACACTGATGCCGCCATGTGCGTCCATCGGTTGGCAAACGGTAGTCGCGCGGCGTTGTATCGCGCACATCGCGCACGCATTTTACGGATTCATTCATCGCTCTCCACGTAGAAAATCTGCTGGGGCCAGTGGTTGCTGGCCCCAGCATTCGCGGCGAAGCGAATCTTCAGCACAGTGAGCGCGGAAGCTTGTGTTTCGGAAATTGAATTACAACTGGGTGCTTCACTGTACGTTCCGATTCGCCGGTACTGCTGGTTTCGCCGTTTGTTGCTGTACGAATTCACCAGCGCGTGTTACAGCCACGTGTTAACCAATTAAAAGCACCCTTCCCCGGCGAAGAACGGCCACGCTAGATGCGCTTGTTAGCCCAATCGTAAGCCGCTTGGATGCCTGTATTTGGTTAACACCTTGAAAGCGACTGGCTATCGTGTTAACCTATAGAACATGGCGAAGCGATTTGTGCGGAACGACAAGTGGCGGAAACAGCCACACAGCAAAGGGGCTCCGGGTGGCCTGTGGTGGTATCGCCGCCCAGATCGACAGCGCGTTATCAGCGCCTACCTTGCGCGTGCTGCAAAGGGAAAGAAGTTAGCGCCCGGTTTCGAGGAGGAACTAAAGAGCTGGCTACACGAACTGGCGAACGACCACAACATGCATGAATGGGGCAGGCCGCGTACACGCCGATTCTGGGATATTCCCTCGTTTGCGCGCCATCTCGGGCCTAAGGTGATAAAACCGCACACGCTTATGAAGATCGTGCGCGAATTGGAAAACGTGGCGAAGCTTCTTTTCCCCAAAGACGTTCCCGCAAGCCGCCAGAAGAAGGAGATAAGCGACGAAGCCCTTGCCGCCCTCAAGGCCGAGGTTGCCGCAGGGGTTGAGATCAGATTGTTGGCCGCAAAGTATGACATCAAAGCATTTCGTATTGGCCAGCTTTGCCCTGATGAAATCAAGAAGGCACCCGCTGAGCGCGAGCGCTTGATAAATGAGCACATGACGGAAACATCCGGCGCGGCTACGCCACACTCGCAAGACAATTCTGATATGCCCTTTTAGTTAGTTAACACCTCCCAAAAAAGTTCTTGTCACATCTGGCTGGAAAGTTGATGCCAGCCACAGTTGAGTTGCAATCGAATTCGCCCTCCACTACTCTCGCAGACGAAGCAACGGCGATTCAGCACAGGAAAAGAGGCCCGTGCTTGAGGCGTCGCTCAGGACAATGTGGAGGTGTTTTTCAGCGCGGATTCGGTAAGACATGGAATCCGAAAGTTAACGCATTCGGAAGGTTTTATGTTGACCTTCCCGGAAGCCAAACCAGAACGCGCCGTGTGGTATCGCTTGGAATCTGCCCAACGCGAACAATCGCACGACGCAAGCTACGCGAATTTATTGAACAAGAAGGCATCAACAAGTCCGCGTATTTCATGGCAAGTGCGAATCCGGTTATCACTTTCCGTGAACAGGCCGAGAAATGGATCGAATCTTTGCCTACACGGCGGCGACGGCCGGTTAGACCAGCAACCGTACACGGATGGCAACATGCGCTGGACAAATGGATACTTCCAACTATCGGCGAGATGGCCGTTGCAGAAGTTTCCAACGCAGCGCTTAAGTTGCTGATCGACACAATGGCGGCTGGCGGACTTGCAGCAAAAACAATCGTGAGCTATTCGCTGGTGGTCAAGATGGTTGTTGCCTCGGTTGTGAATTCGGAAGGCGACCAAATTTATCCACGACGCTGGAATCACGATTTTGTGGGGATGCCAATCGTGCAACGAGACAAACAACCACGGCCAACGATTTCACAGGCCCAGGTTGAACAACTTCTAGGAACAATCCTGCCGCGCTATGTACCGTTCTTTGCGATGCTGGCCGGTACCGGATTGCGGATAGGAGAAGCAGTGGCTTTGAAGCGCAGCGACCTAACGCCGGATTGCCGAACACTTAAGGTGACTCGCTCAATCTGGCATGGAAAAGAACAGGAACCAAAAACCCCTGCCGCCGTGCGTGAGATTGATATTCCGGAAGTGCTGGCCGCATTGCTACGTGAGTACGTGGCCGACAAGGACGGTTATCTATTCGCTACGCTGAAAGGTGACAGGACGCTTGGCCCTCGGAACGTTCTACGAGCATTGCACGACTCTGGAGTGCGAGTAGGCTTCCATGCTTTCCGGCGATTCCGAACCGAAACGATCCGGCGTGCCGGAACTCCGCAAGACATCGAGCGGCTGTGGCTTGGCCATGCCAGCGCCACAGTGACCGATTTGTACGCCCGTGGATTGCGGCTGGACGAGACTTGGCGGCGCGAGTGGTGTGAACGTGTTGGCCTTGGCTTTTCCCTAAATGGGCTACGTGGGCTACAGAAAATCGTCGAAATTTCGACGGCGAAAGCCGCGTAAACCTTTGAAGGGGTAGATAAAAGAATGGCTCCTCAGGTAGGACTCGAACCTACAACCCTCCGGTTAACAGCCGGATGCTCTGCCATTGAGCTACTGAGGAGTAGTGGGGCGCGAAGCGCCGCTTTCGGTTGTCGAAACCAT
>Ga0187784_10002385_pt1 | contig 15059 bp, 14 predicted proteins | sample 1015_SJ02_MP15_2_FD_132964 | JGI IMG/M metagenome (GOLD analysis project Ga0187784, IMG submission 132964) | Tropical peat soil microbial communities from peatlands in Department of Meta, Colombia - 1015_SJ02_MP15_20_MG | ecosystem: Environmental > Terrestrial > Soil > Wetlands > Peat | place...
AAAAACTCACGCATCGCGATGTCTTTGCCTATTTCATTCACGAGGGCAAAATTCGCGCGCCGGCGGCGGCTACGGCGCTGATCGATCGATTGAAGGCTTGATGTGGAATGCACGCCAGTCCTTGGCAGAGACGCCGTGCCATTTTGCATTTTTATTTTATGGAGCTGATAAGTAAGCGCTTGTTCGAGAATATCGCCCGGCTCGAGTCTGAACTTGCGTGCCTGCGCGATAAAGGCGCCGCGCAAGCCCAGCAGCCGTCGTGCGCTGTGGCCGTGGATTCAGCCGTGACGAGAAAGTCGCGTTTTTTCACACAAGCAAATTGGAGGTACGTAAACGCCTGACTAGGACGCGCATGAGGTTAAGAGCAAAGTGCGGCGTGCGGCTGACCAAGAACAGGAACTGCTTTTCGCCGACCGGGACGATAACGGCGTCGGTCGCCGCGACAGCCGTCGCGCTGCGCGGACCGGGATCAATCAGGGCCATCTCACCGAAAATATCGCGCTCGGACAACGTACCGAGCAGTCGGTTGCCGAGCTGGATCTCAACGCTACCGCTTTTGATGATGAACAGCTCGGTCGCCGGGTCACCTACGCGAAAAATAACATCGCCGGCCTTGTACTCCTGCACCGGCGCGCCGGCGCCGGCCAAAATGCCGAAATCTACGGGCGTATCCACCATGATGCTCCCCGTTAGCGATTGTTACAATCTCATGACTGTGCTCGATTGCAGTCTTATGACAAAGGGACAAAAGCAGAAGGCAAGAGCCACTGGTAGGCGGCGGGATCGAGGTGCAAAAACGCTCACGGCCACGAAGCATGGTGCGCGTACATCCGGCGTCACCCGTCATCGTGGCCGCTCGGCGACGGAGCGCCAGAGGCTCTGCACGTCGCTTCGCGCTTAGGTAGGGTTTATCGCGCTGTATACAAGGGGTGTCTTGTGCAACATTATTAGTTCGATTGATTCCGCGGCCCCTCAAAACTTGTTGCGACGTAGTTTATTGGTAAGGCCGCAGCCCGGCGAACATTCACGGAGGCATAAGATGACGATGAACCAGCAAGGAGCCGAGCGCTTGGGAAGTGCGCTTGCCAGCGCGATTCATGCCCATTGGGGCCTGTTTTTGGCTGAAGGGATCATTTTGGTCATTCTCGGCCTGGCTGCCATCGTCTTGCCGCCAATCGCAACCATCGCCTTTACTATTATCATTGGCTGGATCTTCCTGATCAGCGGCGTTGTCGGCTTGATCACCACATTTTGGGCAAGACATGCACCCGGATTCTGGTGGTCGCTTATTTCCGCGATCATCGGCATCGCCGCCGGCGTCGTGCTGCTGCTCTGGCCGCTTAGTGGAGCGATATCGCTCACTCTCGTGCTGATCGCCTTCTTCGTCATCGAAGGCATCGTCTCGATCATGTACGCGATTGAGCACCGCAATCAGCTCACCGGCCGGTGGGGTTGGATGCTGGTGAGCGGCATTATCGACCTCATTCTCGCCGCCATCATTTTTCTCGGATTACCGGGAACGGCGTTTTGGGCGCTCGGTTTGCTTGTCGGCATCAACATGGTGTTCGGCGGCGCCGCTTTGATCGCCATAGCGCTGGCCGCGCGGCACCCCGCATCGGCGTAGGACGTTAGCGCGACTCAAAGCCAACCTATTCCGACGCTCCGAAAGAACTCGACGCCCGCTTCGTTGGGCATTGATCGCGGTGGAAAATTACTCGGCCGATAGTGCGGGTCAGCTTTTGGGAAATTCCAATCCCATTTCGCGGTAACGCTCCGGGTCGTCGGCCCAGTGTTCGCGTACTTTAACGAAAAGAAAAAGATGCACCGGCCGCTCGATGGCCGCGGCGATGTCGGCACGTGCCGCGGCCCCGATCGCCCTGATCGTTTGGCCGCCTTTGCCGAGCACGATCTTGCGCTGACTTTCCCGCTCCACGTAGATCGTTTGCTCGACGCGCACCGACCCGTCTTTGAGCTCCTTCCACATCTCGGTCTCGACGGTCGACTGATATGGCAGCTCCTGGTGCAACTGCAAATAAAGTTTTTCCCGAGTGACCTCGGCTGCGAATTGTCGCGTCGGCGCATCGGAAATCTGATCCGCCGGATAGAGCCAAGGGCCGGCAGGCAGGTGAGCGGCCAGAAAGTTTTTCAGCTCCGCGACACCGTCCGCCGAGCGCGCCGAAATCATGAAGGAGGCGGCGAACGCCTCTCGATCATTGAGCGCCCGCGCCAAATCAAGCAATTTCGGCTTGGCGACCAGATCGATCTTGTTGAGCACTAAAACTTTAACCGCGGACATTCCGGCAAGCCCGCCGACAATGGCCTCATCGTCGTCCCGCACGCCCTTATTCGCATCAATGACGAGCGTGACCAAGTCGGCGTCGCGTGTGCCCGCCCAGGCGCTGTCGACCATGGCGCGATCGAGCCGCCGCCGCGGCGCAAAAATTCCAGGGGTATCGACAAGGATGAGCTGCGCTTGTCCCTCGACGGCAATGCCGCGGATGAGCGCACGCGTAGTCTGCACTTTCGGCGTTACAATCGAGATCTTGCTGCCGACCAGCGCGTTGACGAGGGTCGATTTGCCGACATTGGGCGCGCCGATGACGGCCACGAAACCGCAGCGGCTATCCGGAGATGAAGCTTGCTTTTGCATCGCCTCAGGCATCGGGGCGCTCGGACTTGAACCCTTCGCGCTCCATGAGGGCAGCAGCGGCTGCCTGCTCGGCCGCGCGTTTGGATCGGCCAGAGCCTTCGGCCGGAGCAAGCTGGGGAAGTTGAACCGCGACGCGAAATTCCGGATCGTGGTCGGGCCCGGAGCGAGCGATCTCGCGATAGACAGGGGTCGGCATGCCGCGCGCCTGCGCCCACTCTTGCAGTACGGTTTTGGGATCGCGCAGCGGCGGCGCCTTGGTACGCATGCGGATTTCCCACAGCCTTCCCACTAGGGCCGCGGCGGCGGCAAAGCCGCCGTCGAGGTAGACGGCGCCGATCAAGGCTTCGCAGACATCCGCTAGAATCGCCGGCCGGGCGCGGCCGCCGGCATTGGCCTCCGATGAACCGAGCCTGATGGCGGGGCCGAGTTCAATAGTGCGCGCGATCTCGGCGCAGGTCTCCTTGCGCACAAGATCAGCGAGCCGGCGCGACAACTCGCCTTCGTCCGCCTTGGGGAAGGCGCGGAACAGCATATCGGAGATGACCAGGCCGAGGACGTGATCGCCGAGGAATTCGAGCCGTTGATAGCTGCCCGCGCGGTTGCGCGCCCCTTTGAGCGCCGAAATGTGGCTGAGTGCGCTGTCGAGCAGAGCGGCATCAGTGAAGCGGTAGCCGATGCGTTCTTCGAGCGAGCCCGCACCACGCCGCCGACGCTTATCTTTTAGTTTGCCGGCGTCGGCTGCCGGCGGAACGGCCTCAATGGCGGAAGAAGCGTGCAGTGCAGCGAGCGGTGTGTCGTTGCCGCGGCGGCTCATCGCACCAGCGTGAACAGCCGATTCCAGCGCACCGTCCACGGCCAGCGCCAGAACTCCCAAGCATGGACGCCGTCCCTGACCGAGAAGAATATGATTTGCGCCTTACCGACGATGTTCTCGTAGGGCACATAGCCGACGGCGCTGAGTACGCGGCTGTCGGTGGAGTTATCCCGATTGTCGCCCATCATAAAATAATCGCCGGGCGGCACCGTATAGACCTGCGTATTGTCGTAGAAACCGTTCTCGGTGAGATCGAGCGTGGTGTAGCTGACGCCATTCGGCAAGGTTTCCCGATAGCGCTTGACCCGCTGGACGGCTCCGTCATCGTCGGTGACGAAATCTTCCATCCGTTCACGCTTGACCGGTTCGCTGTTGATGTTGAGCACGCCGTCGATCATCTGAATGCGATCGCCGGGTAGGCCGATGACTCGTTTGATGTAGTCGGTGGAATCATCCTTCGGCAGACGGAAAACGACGACATCGCCGCGATTCACCGGTTGTCCAAAAATGCGCCCGGAAAAAACCGGCGGCGAGAACGGCAGAGAATAATGGGTATAACCGTAGGAATATTTCGACACGAAAAGATAATCGCCGACCAGCAGCGTCGGGATCATCGAGCCGGAGGGGATATTGAATGGCTGAAACAAAAAGGTGCGGATAACGAGCGCAATAATCAGCGCGTGAAAAATCACGCGGACAGTCTCGGCGAATCCGCCTTCTTTCCGTTTGGTCCCGGTCTGCACGCTCATCGGCTTATGTTCCGGCTTTTCGTCCATTCGCCCCCGCGATCTTGTAACCTTTGAAATAAGCCCACGCAATTGCGCGCGAACTTTGGCCGCGGGAAAGCTCGATCGAATTTAACTAGCAACACCATTGGGTTATTGTAAGGGCCCGCACGTGAAGAATTTTTCATCAAACTTGCAGGGGCAAGCGCCGGCAAAACGGCCAGTGACGGTCAAACGTCGGAAGTTGCAACGGCCGAGATGATAACCAAAGCTTGTGCCGTAGGTCCCTCGTCGGTGATGGTGAGGTCGATCCGCGCCTCATATCCTACCGGCGTAATCGCCTGAAGGCGCCGCTTGGCCCCGCCGGTAAGTTCCATGGTCGGACGGCCCGACGGCAGATTCACCACCCCCATGTCCCGCCACCATACACCGGCGCGGAGCCCGGTGCCGAGCGCCTTGGCGCATGCTTCCTTGGCGGCGAAGCGTTTCGCATAGGTCTCGACCCGATTGCGCCGCCGATCCGCCTTTGCCCGTTCGGTCGGCGTAAACACGCGGTCGATGAAACGGTCGCCGTGGCGCTCGATGACTTTGGCGATGCGGCGTACGTCGGTGATATCCGAACCAATCCCTAGAATCATGTTGCCGACCCGGATGTTCGGCTCCGGCCGCGGTCCATTGCCCTACGCATCGTGCGGGTAACTTCTTCAAGCCCGCTGAAAATTGATTCGCCGATCAAAAAGTGCCCGATATTCAGCTCGACGATTTGGTCGAGCGACGCAATCTCTTCCGCGCTGATGAAATCGAGACCGTGGCCGGCATGCACCTCCAGCCCGGCGCTGGCCGCCAATTCGGCGCCGCGCCCAATGCGCGCAAACTCCGCGCTGGCGGCAACGCTATCACGCGCGGCCAGGGCGTCACACCAGGCGCCGGTATGGATTTCAATGACCGGAGCGCCGATTGCCGCCGCAGCCTCGATCTGCGCCGGTTCGGCGGCAATGAACAAGGACACGCGAATGCCGACGGCGGACAGATCGTCAACGAAGCCGCGCAAAGAATCCAGCTGGCCCGCGGCGTCGAGCCCGCCTTCGGTCGTACGCTCCTGGCGCCGCTCGGGCACAATGCAGGCGGCATGAGGCCGCAGCTTCCGCGCGATCTCGAACATGTCCCGCGTCGCCGCCATTTCGAGATTGAGCGGCTTGGTAATGCGATCCTTGAGGCGATCAATATCGTCATCAAGGATGTGGCGGCGATCTTCGCGCAAATGTGCGGTGATGCCGTCGGCCCCGGCGGCGATCGCGATCTCCGCGGCCTTGACCGGGTCCGGGTGTTTGCCGCCGCGCGCGTTCCGCACCGTGGCGACATGATCGATATTGACCCCGAGCCGGATGGGAGTGACGGAGACCATGCGGATTACTTTTCGCGGCGCGCTAGTGTCCCTTTGATTCCGAAGTTCGCAAACCAGGGCGCATAATCATGCGAACTTCGGAATCGGGACACTACCCGTTAACCCGTTCGGCGTGGGCGATCACTTTCTTCGCGCGCAATTGCGATATGATCGAGGTAAGGTGTTTGAGGTTGTAGACCTCAAGATCGATGGTCATCTCGGTAAAGTCCGGCGACTGCCGCGACATATGAATATTGTCGATGTTGCCATCGTGCTCGGCGATGACTTGCGCGATCTGCGCCAATGAGCCGGGCTCATTCACCGATTGCACCGCAAGCTGCGCCGGGAAGCGCTGCGGCGTCTTTTCGTCGACGTCCCAGCGCACGTCGAGCCAGCGTTCCGGCTGATCTTCAAACTCCTTCAGCGCCGCCGAGTGGATCGGATAGATGGTAATCCCCTCCCCCGGAGTCATAATGCCGACAATTCGGTCACCTGGCACCGCCCCACCATTGGGTGCAAAGCGCACCGGCAAGTCGGCATTGATGCCGCGTATGGGAATTGCCGAAGTCTTGTCAGCCGTGTCCGGAAGCTTGAACTTCACCGCTCGCGCCCGCTTTAATCCGAACCAGCCGCTTTCGGCTTTCGGCGCGGCGGGCGTGACGCGCTCATCCTTGTAATCGGGATACATCGCGCGCGCGACGTCGGACGCCTTCATCTCGCCGCGCCCGACGGCCGACATGACGTCCTCTATTGAGGCACGTGCGAGCCGCGGCAGCGCGCCTTCGAGTTGCTCATCCGAATAGGCGATCTTGGCGCGCTGGCACAGGCGCTCCACAATCCGCCGTCCCAAGCCCGAATATTGGTGGCGGACCGCGGCGCGCGTGGCCCGCCGGATGGCGGCACGCGCCTTGCCCGTCGCTACAATCGACTCCCAGGCGGCAGGAGGCGCCGCTTGCGCCTTGGAGGTCAGGATCTGCACTTCGTCGCCGTTCTGCAGCGGCGAGCTCAAGGGACCGATCTTGCCGTTGATCTTGGCGCCGACTGCCATGTTGCCGACGTCGGTGTGAACCGCATAGGCAAAGTCGATGGGGGTGGCGCCGCGCGGCAGGGCGATCAGCTTGCCCTTCGGAGTAAAGCAGAACACCTGGTCGTGAAACAGTTCGAGCTTGGTGTGCTCTAAAAATTCTTCCGGGTTCGAGCCTTCGGCAAGAAGCTCAATGGTGCGCCGCAGCCAGGCATAGGCATTCGATTCGCGCGACAGCATTTCGGTCGGCGAACCGAGGCCGTCTTTGTAGAGCGAGTGCGCAGCGATGCCGTATTCGGCGATTTGTTGCATGTGGCGGGTGCGGATTTGCAGCTCGACGCGCTGCTTTCCGGGGCCGATGACGGTTGTGTGTATCGAGCGGTAATCATTCTGCTTGGGCGTGGAAATGTAGTCCTTGAAACGGCCCGGAACGACCGGCCAAGTGGTGTGAACAATACCCAACGCCCGGTAACATTCGGCGACGCTCGCCACCATCACGCGGAAGCCGAAAATGTCCGAGAGCTGCTCGAAGCCGACGGCTTTGCTCTCCATCTTGCGCCAGATTGAATAGGCGCGCTTGCGGCGACCACTAACTTCCGCACCTATCCCGCTATCAGCGAGTTTCTTGGCGAGCTGCTGCTCAATTTCGGCAATCCACGACTTGTTGCGCGCCGCTAGTCCTTCGAGGCGCTCGGTGATGACCTTGAAGGCGTCGGGATAAAGTTCGCGAAAAGCAAGGTCCTCGAGCTCTTCGCGCATTTCCTGCATACCCATGCGCCCGGCGAGCGGGGCGTAAATGTCAAGCGTCTCCTGTGCAGTCAGCCGCCGCGCTTCGGGCGGCCGATATTCCAGCGTGCGCATGTTATGCAACCGATCCGCCAGTTTGATCAACAGCACACGGACGTCAGCGGCGATGGCGAGCAACAGCTTGCGAAGATTTTCCGCCTGTTTAGCCTCCTTCGACACCAGGTCGAGCTTCTTCAGTTTGGTCAGGCCTTCGACCAGCGTGCCGATGTCATGGCCGAACAGGCGGTCGATCTCCGCGCGGGTGGCGGCGGTATCCTCAATCGTGTCGTGCAAAAGCGCCGCGGCAATAGTGGCATCGTCAAGCTTAAGGTCGGTCAGGATGGCCGCAACCTGCAGCGGATGGGAGAAATAAGGATCGCCGGACGCGCGCTTCTGCTCTCCATGCGCGCGCATGGCATAGACGTAGGCGCGGTTGAGCAAATCCTCGTCGGTCTTGGGATTGTACTGCTTGACCCGGTCGATCAGCTCGAATTGGCGAAGCAGCCGCGGTTTGCCGTACTTGAGCGGCGCCCTCTCGTCCTGCGGGGCCAAGCTCGGCCCGTGCGCGACCGCGACCCGCAGCCGGGGCTGATTCTGCATCCGCGGCAAGTCAATCGGAGAACGCGCCATGAAAACGACCTCGGCCCACCGAAAATCGGCGGGAGCTCCTTATAAGGATATCATGACGCAGTCGCTGCGCCACAAGCCGTTGGCGCCCGCGGCGCCGACGACGAAAGTCGTCGCGGTTCGCAAACTTAGCGTTAACGCCCTCCTCTCGCCTGCGCCTCGCGGATCAGCGCGCGCAGCCGAGACGGGGTGACCGGGACGGTATCGATGCGCACGCCAAGCGGGCGCAACGCGTCCTCGATCGCCGAGATGACGGCCGGCGGCGCCACCATGCGGCCGCCCTCGCCCGCGCCTTTGACGCCATACTCAGTGTACGGCGACGGCGTCACCAGATGCCCGATCCGCACTTGCGGAGGCAAATTGCCGACTCGGGGAAGCAAATAGTCGGTGAAGGACGTATTCAACAATTGGCCGCTTTTGTCGTAGCGGAATTCCTCCAGCAGGGCGGTTCCGATGCCCTGCGCGGTGCCGCCGCGCACGTGGCCGTCGACGGTCATTGGATTGATCATAGTGCCGCAATCGTGCACCGCAACGTAATCGAGAAAACTGACTTGGCCGGTCTCGATGTCGACCTCGACAACCGGCATATGACACATATGGCCCATAATCGGATAAAAGATGCCGAAATCGCCGTCGCCCCTGGGCAGGGTGGCCAGTGGATGGTCGTAGGTATAGTTCGCGTCCAAGCCGCTGGTGAGAGCGGGATCGTCTGGCAGCGACAGCCGGAAAAAGTGCGCCTGCATGGCGATCTCCGCGATCGAGGCTTCCAGCCCCGGCGCACCTTTGACGCCCACTTTGCCGCCACGGAATTCGAGGTCGCGCGGATCGGCCTCAAGCATATGGCCCGCCACACGGGTGAGCTTCTCCTTGATGATTGCGGCTGCGCCGGTGACGGCGCCGGTGACCATCACCGTGTAGCGGCTGCCGCCCGGACCCGTCCCTGGCAGCCCGTGATCGGTGTCGGAATAGGTGACGCTGATATCCGCGGGGTCCATGGTCAATTGCTCGGCGAGCACCATGGCGGCGACCGTTTCCGGGCTGTTGCCCCAGCAAGGCGCGTGTAGCGAAATCACGGCTTTTCCCGTCGGATCGATCTTGACCGAGGCGCTTTCCGGGGAACTCGTCAGCGCAAATCCCGGACTGCGGTTGAGCATCCAAAACTCGGTCGCACTGAACACTCCTTTTTCCTGGCAGCTCGCGATTCCGATTCCGACATACCGCCCTTGGGCGCGGGCCGCCTGCTGCTTGTCGCGCCAAGCTTCGTAGCCGAGCATTTGCAGCGCCATGTCGAGCGCGCCGGGATAATTGCCGCTGTCGTAAAGGTTGCCAGTCGGGATCTGATAGGGAAATTCATCCGGCTGGATGAAATTGTCGCGCCGGAAGGCGATCGGATCGAGGTTGAGTTGTTCCACCGCCGCGTCGACAATGCGCTCGATCATGAAATTGGTGACTTCGGAGCCGAAACCACGACAGGCGCCCTGCTGGCACTTGTTGGTAAACACCGCATAGATCTCGGCGCCGACCGCGCGGATCCGGTACGGCCCGACGGTTTGCGAAAACCCGTTGCCGTGAGTGCCGAGCCCGTACTGGAAATAGGCGCCGTAATCGTCCACCACCTTGTACCGCAGCGCCGTCATCCGATGATTGGCATCGAGCGCGAGTTCGACATCGTAGATGCGATCCGAACCGTGATTGTCGGATGCGGTGATGTTGTCGATCCGGTCCTCGATGTATTTGACCGGACGGCCGCTGGCCCTGGCGCCCAGAGACGCCAATACCGACACCTTGTGCAAGAAAAGCTTGCTGCCAAAACTGCCGCCGGCATCGGCCGGCACGATATTGACTTGGTGACTTGGGATTTTCAGTGCGGTCGCAATGGTGAAGCCGATGTAGTTGTACATCGAGCCGTTGACGTGGATGGTGAACTTTCCCGACCCCTCGTCATAGCTGGCGACGGCACCCGCGGTTTCCAGCGGCTGCCCGCCCGAACGCGACCAGCGTAGCCGGCGCTTAACGACGTGCGTTGCGGCGGCGAATTCCTGCTCCACCGGACCAAATGTATAATTGCGATGCTCGGCCACATTATCCGGGCCCCGCTCGGGATGCAGGACGGCATCACCGCGCGAATTGATCGCCTCCATCATGTCGGAGACGGCAGGCAGCAGCTCGTATTCGACTTGGATAAGGGCGGCGGCGTCTTCAGCAATGTAGCGGCTATCGGCGACAACCAACGCAACCGGCTCACCGACATGGCGGACCTTGCCCAGCGCCAGGCACCGCTGTTCGACCGGAGGGTTGGCAAAGCATGGCAACGGGCCGGTCTCTTTCGCCGCATCTTCTCCGGTCATGATGCAAATGACGCCGGGCAGCGCCCGCGCTGCCTTGGCATCGATCGATTTAATGCGCGCGTGCGCATGCGGGCTGCGCAACGCCGCCGCATGCGCCATGTTCGGCAACTCAATGTCGTCAATGAAGTGTCCGCGTCCAATCAGGAAACGCGGGTCCTCTTTGCGCAGCATACGCGTGCCGATGACGCTGAGCCGCTGATTGGGGCGTTCCTTTTGCCGCCCGGCGGGTGGTGAAAGGATTTTCCCAGCCTCGGCCATCAACGCCCCGCAGTCTCGGTGCGCATCAATTCCACCGCGCGTTCCACCGAATTGACGATGTCTTCGTATCCGGTGCAGCGGCAGATATTGTCATTCAGTCTTGCGCGGATGGTATCCCGGTCGGGATTGGGATTTTCGCGCAACAATTCCGTCATCAGCATCAGCATTCCGGGCGTGCAATAGCCGCATTGAAGGCCATGCATTTCCCAAAATGCGCGCTGCAGCGGGGCAAGATTGTTGAGGCGGCCGAGCGACTCGACCGTTTCGATGCGCCTTCCGTCTGCTTGCACCGCGAGCGTACAGCAGGCGCGTGTCGCCAGACCGTCGAGCAGCACCGTGCATGCGCCGCATACGCCATTTTCGCAGCCGACATGGGTGCCGGTTAATCCGATCCCGTGGCGAATGAAATCCGTCAGTAACAACCTCGGCTCGACGCGCCGCTTAAATGTTCGGCCGTTGACTATGACATTTATTTCGATGTCCTCCATCGCCCGTTATCCATCGAGGGGATGGCCGGCGCGGGTACAAGCCATGCGGAGCACCCGTCTGGTCAGTGTTGCCGCCAGGTCGCGCCGGTAGGCCTCGTCGGCATGCAGATCGCCTGCCGGCGTCACCTCCGTGGCCGCCGCTTCAGCCGCCGCATCGATGACGGCTAAAGAGAGCGGTTTGCCTTCGAGCCGCGCCTCCGCGGTGGGAAGACGAAAGACGTTATGAACCGCATTGCGGATGCCGATGCGCACATCGCGGCAAGTGCCGTAGCGAAGCGTGAGCAGGCAGCCCGCCGCGACAAGAGCCCGGTCGCCGTAGCGCTGGCTGATTTCGAGAAAGGCGTAACCGTGTCCGGCGGGAAGACGCGGAATGCGAATTTCGGTCAGCATTTCGTCGGCGGAGAGATCGGTCGCAAAGGGCGCCTTGAAAAATCTCTCGGCTGCAATCGTGCGTGTGGAGCGCGTGCTGCGCGCGACCATCGTCGCGCCGGTCAGCATGACAATGAGAGGCATCTCGAAGGCGGGATCGTTGTGGCAGAGATTGCCGCCGATTGTGCCGTGGTTACGGATCGAATGATTTGCGACATGCGCATACGCCTCGGTTATGATTGGGTTGTTGGCGGCGACGATCGGCGAGCGAAAAATAGTGTTATGCGTGGTTAGCGCACCAATCCGCATCTGTCCGTATTCTTCGACGATGTACCGCAACTCAGTGAGCCGGCTCACGTCGATAAGCCTCGCCGGCGCGATCAGCCGCAAGTTGAGCATGGGAATGAGGCTGTGGCCCCCGGCGAGTAATTTGGCCTTGCTGCCGTGCCGCGATAGCGCCTCGAGCGCAGCGCGCAACGTCGGTGGCCTCTCGTAGTCGAATACGGGAGGCTTCATCAACCTTTCCTTCCCCAGTGTGGCGGTTCAAAAGTCCGCATCAGTCTTGCCGCGAACGCATCATGCGGACTTCTGAACAAAAGCCACACTACAACGACAATTTGCCAGTGTCCTTTCGATTCCGAAGTTCGCAAACGAGAGCGCCCCACAATGATACGAACTTCGGAATCGGGACACTAGCCGGATTTCGGCGCGCGGCCGAAGGTCCATTTGTTATCTTATTGGGGCGCAATCTGATGGATCGCCCGAATTCTGGCAAGCGCCCTGACGGCACCATCAATACCGGGGCTTGAAGAGGCAGCCGCGATTTTTCGCTGTTGAGGGAGCGCCTGCGCTGTGCTGACCTTCGCGCTTTCCCCGCGCAATGGAGGAGAATGTCGATGCCGTTTACCCTGCCGGAGCTTCCTTACTCTTATGATGCGCTTGTGCCTTACATGTCACGCGAGACGCTGGAATTTCACCATGACAAACATCACCTCGCTTACGTCAACAATGGCAACAATCTGATGAAAGGGAGCGGTCTCGAAGACAAGCCGCTCGAGGACGTGGTCAAGAGTTCGTTCTTCGGCAATGCCGCGCTGTTTAACAATGCGGGCCAGCATTACAATCACATCCATTTCTGGAAATGGATGAAACCGGGCGGCGGCGGCGATCACTTACCCGGCAAGCTGGAAAAACAGATTATCGCAGATCTTGGATCGATGACCCGGATGAAGGAAGACTTCGTCCAAGCGGGGATTAGCCAATTCGGCTCCGGTTGGTGCTGGCTCGCGGTCAAGTACGGCAGGATCGGAGTGATGAAGACCGCGAACGGGGAAAGCCCGCTCGTTCACGGCGCACATCCAATCCTCGGCTGCGACGTCTGGGAACACTCGTATTATATCGACTACCGCAACCGACGCCCCGACTACCTAAAGGCGTTCGTCGATCATTTGGTCGATTGGGAGTACGTGGCTGAGAGGTGGGCTGCGGCCGCCTGACCTAGGAAGCGCCCCGCGGTCAATCTTCCTCGGCGTCAACGTCGGTATCTGGCTCGGGCTGGCTCTCGGGCGGCGTCAGGCCTTCCAGGCCCTTGAGCAGTTCTTCCTCACTCATGCGGTCGGTCGTCACCTCGGTATCGTCGGCATCGATGCCGGTGCCCGGCGCTCCAATCAAGGGAACTCCCTCGGGCTCGGGCTCGTCGACTTCCACATATTTCTGCAGGGAATGAACCAGCTCCTCCTTCAGGTCCTCCGGTGAGACCGCTTTGTCCGCGATCTCACGCAAGGCAACTACCGGATTCTTGTCGTTATCCCGCTCAACAGCGATCTGGCCGCCGGAGGAGATCAAGCGCGCCCGATGGCTCGCAAGCAGCACGAGATCGAAGCGATTTTCGACTTTGTCGATGCAATCCTCGACGGTAACGCGGGCCATGAGTCATGCTCCAGTGGTGCTTTAATGGTGCTTTAATATAGTGCGTCCGGGTGGGCCGTCTTGAGTTCGGTTCCCTCAGGTGGCGTAGGTATCGCCCTAGGCCGGCAAGTGCAAGGGGGTGACTTCCGTCACCCGGCGTGGTTTTTGCTCTAACGCCCACACCACTTTACCTGATCAACCTGCGGGAACTGTGGCGCGGCCTTTGCCGTTGCTCGAATACCTAATTCCCGCGACCGCGTGCCGCAGTTTTGGCTCGGAGTTACTTACGACATATGGTTCGTGCGGGCGCCCAAGTAAAATGTTAGTAGTCATTTGTGGCCCGTAACGTACTTTCGTCCTTTTGCCCGCGTATTGAGCATTAGCGAACGATAATTCACCAAGCCCGGACAACATCGGCTGCATTGCTAGTGATCCGGTTTGATAACGACTGACGCATCGAGAGAGACCATGTCGAACCAGATCGAAAAAATTGCGCTATTCATTGATGGAGCGAATCTCTACGCGACGGCGAAGTCGCTCGGTTTTGATATCGATTACAAGCGCCTGTTACGTGAGTTCCAATCGCGCGGCTATCTGCTGCGAGCGTTTTACTACACGGCCGTTATTGAAGATCAGGAGTACTCCTCGATCCGCCCGCTCATCGATTGGCTCGACTACAACGGCTATACTGTCGTGACCAAAGCCACCAAGGAATTCGTCGATCAAACCGGCCGGCGCAAGGTCAAGGGCAACATGGACATCGAGCTTGCCGTCGACGCCATGGAACTCGCGCCGCATATCGATCAGATGGTGCTATTCTCCGGCGATGGCGACTTCACCAAGCTGGTCGAGGCGGTACAACGGCGCGGCGTGCGCGTGGTTGTCGTCTCGACCATCTCCACCCAGCCGCCGATGGTTGCTGACGAGTTGCGCCGCCAAGCGGATCAGTTTGTCGACATTGTCGAGTTGCAAAGCAAAATCGGTCGCGATCCCGCCGAGCGTCCATTGCGCGACGCCCGCGAAGCTCCGCGGCACACGCCGCAATTCCTGCAGCGTGGAACCGCCGGCCAGCGCGTCGAACTCGAAGTCGAAGAGGAATTCGACGAAGAATAGACCGGGGCGATGGCAGCGCTAGGGCATGATCCCGAAAAGTGGACACCGGTTTTCGGAAAAGATCATGCCCCATGAAAAAGCTAGAGCGGGATGACGAATCGAAGAAAGGTCATCGCGCGCCCGCCCCCGCCGACGGGGAGCCTGGCCGCGATTGCCCGCGCTGCCCGCGGCTTGTGGCGTTCCGGCAAGTATGGCGGAAAAACGAGCCGGATTGGTTCAATTCGCCGGTCCCTTCGTTCGGACCCGTCGATGCGCGCTTGCTGATTGTCGGGCTCGCTCCCGGGCTGCGTGGCGCCAACCGCACCGGCCGGCCGTTTACCGGCGATTACGCCGGCGATCTCCTCTACGCCACGCTTAAGGAATTTAGCTTCGCGCAGGGGGATTATGCGGCGCGTCCGGACGACGGCCTCACGCTGGTCGATTGCCGTATTACCAATGCCGTGCGCTGCGTGCCGCCGGAAAACAAGCCGACACCGCACGAGATCGCAACTTGTCGCGCTTTCCTGGCAACGACCCTCAAGGAGATGCCTAATCTGCGCGCCATCGTCACGCTCGGCCGCATCGC